>ENA-OSEO01003114-OSEO01003114.1-sediment-metagenome-genome-assembly--contig:-NODE-3114-length-20570-cov-8.510711_pt1 | contig 20570 bp, 15 predicted proteins | sample MGYA00237883_ERZ534232 | MGnify/ENA metagenome assembly ERZ534232
GCGCATTCGATCTCGAGGGCCATGTCGGCCAGTTTGAACGCATTCACCTGGAAGTTGGATATGGGTTTGCCGAACTGCTCCCGTTCCTTGCTGTATTTCAGGGCCAGATCAAAGCATCCCTGTGCCCCGCCCAGGCCCATGGCGCCGATGGAGAGGCGTCCCCCGTCCAGGGTCTGCAACATCTGATAAAATCCATGACCCCTGGGGCCCAAAAGATTCTCTTGGGGAACGCGGCAGTCGTCAAAATAGAGTTCACTGGTATTGGACGCACGCCACATCAGTTTGCCGTGCATCTCCCTGGCCTCGAATCCAGGGGTACCCGATTCGACAAGTATGCACGAAAGCTCAGGTCTGCCGTCTTTACGGGTCCCGGTGCGACACAGGGCCGTGACGCCCGATGTAATCTTGGTAGAGGCATTGGTAATAAAGATCTTGCTTCCGTTGACCACCCACTCATTGCCATCCAGGACCCCCGTGGTCTTGGAATTGCCTGCATCGGAACCTGCGTTCGGTTCCGTAAGGCCAAACCCCCACAGGGCATCCCCGCTGCATAATGCGGGAAGATATTTTTCCTTTTGTTCATCATTTCCAAAGTAGTAGAGGGGGCCGATCCCCAGGGAATTGCCCGCCGCGACCGTGGCTGCATGGGAGCCGTCCACCCTGGCAATCTCTTCGGTGGCAATGATGTAGGAAACATAATCCATGCCCTGGCCGCCGTATTTTTCGGGAACAAACATCCCGAAAAGGCCCAGATCAGCCATCTTGCGCATGGTTTCATAGGAAAACGCCTCTTTTTCATCCAGCTCCCTTGCAACCGGTTTGATTTCCTTTTCGGCAAAGTCACGGACAGAATTGCGCAGAATCTCCTGTTCCATCGAAAGGCTGAAATCCATAATTGCTCCTTATCATTGGGGGATTGTGAATTGAGGGATTCAGGAATGAAAAACGGCTCCGCTGATCCCGTCCGCAGATCCCCGCGGGGTGTTCATCCATCTGACCCAGCGATCCATTCATCCAAACAGCGATTTCATGAATCTTCGATCTTCGGACCCCTCTACATATCAACCGAAAATTGACCATTTTATAGGCGTGCCGCCACGCTTTGTCAATGAGAAAAGGAGGGGTCGTCGAATATCCTCCGGGTGTCGGAATTGCTTGATTCGGTATGGGTTTTATTATATGTAGATGATGATCGTCACCACAAACCAACAGGTAGGGAGGGGCTCATCATGAAGGGACCTGTACGATTGGTCCGGTCCGACAGGATAGGGGCATACAAAAATCTCGGGCCGATCCATGAATGGTCGGAGGGTAAGGCATATCTTGCCGTCGACCGGGTGTCTTTCAAGGAAACGGCAGGCGCCATTCTCTGTTATTCCCATCCACCGGTCCATCAGGTGGGGAATCCGGGACTGGATGCCTATTTAGAGGGTCTCGAAAAGGTGTATGAACAGGGAGATCGCCTTGAATTCCTTATCCTTTACGGGGCTAATGACCCTGTCCACGCCGGCGGGGACCTCAAGGAAAGCCTCACCCGGCTGGAGGCGACGCTCAAGACCAAGGAGGAGAAGACATCGGCCGGGGCATCTGCAGAAGAGATCGATCGGCTCTTTGATTGGGCCGACGACCGGTTGAAAAAGGGGATTTCCCTTCACAAACTCATCAGGAAAATCGCTCATAAGATGAGGGTGGTCGCTGTGTGTGGGGGCGGCACGCGGTTCGGGGGATCTGCGGAGATCCCCCTCATGGCCGATTACCTGGTGGGCGATTCGAGAAGCGGCATGTGTTTCAGCGAGGCCATGATCGGCCTCATCCCCGGCTGGGGAGGGATCGCCCGGACCCTCATCAAGGCGGGTCCCGTCAATGCGGCCTGCATGGCCATGACGTCGCGGGAGGTCGCTGCCGATGAACTCAAGGGGATCGGCATCTATAATGAGGTGGTCCCGGTTCCCTTTCCGTTCCCCAGGAGGGAAAAAACCGCTGACCCCGACGCTGACAAGGCAGCCTACCTGGCGGCCCTGGAGGCCCATACTGATGAGACCGGGATGCTTTTGCTGCCAGAGGCCCTGAACATGGCGACCTGCGGGGAAGGAAAGATACCCGGGGCGACCGACAGGGACAGGTTGATTCTCGCCACCCAGGCGGATGTTTCCAGAGAGGTTGCCGTGAGAAAAGACCCGGAAAATTATGCCCATCTCTGGGGTAAACCCCTGAGAGAGGCAAAGGACGAGATCAAGCGACTGGGAAGGCCCCTGGCCCCCCAGTCCATAGAGGCATTGAACGAACTTTTAAAAGATTACGATCCCGCCGCGTTTGACGAACATGACTTTGTGGAAAAGGAGATGCGGGCGGACGCCAGGTTGTACCGCAGTCCCCGATTCCGTGCAGGTCTGATCGCCACACTGGAGCAAACCGTCGCAGATTACAGGGAGGCCGATTGACATGAGACAGTATTTTGAAAAAATGACGCCCATTGGAAAGGCACTCAACGAAAAGGATCGAGAACAGAATCGGGAAAACGCCCTTGAGATCCGAAGGGTGGACGCAGAGATCGCCGAGGCCGTCGAGAATAGAAGGCTTGCGGGGATACCGGTTGAAAAGATCCACAAGAGAGGGGAAAAGACGGCCTGGGAACGGATCGACCTTCTGGTGGATCCGGGGACCTTTCTGCCCCTGAACAGCCTTTATGATCCCGAGTTCAACCAGGAGGGAAGCACGGGCGTCTGGACCGGATTAGGCCGGATATCGGGCCGGTACGCAGTGGTCATCGCATCCGACAACAAGGTCCTTGCCGGGGCCTGGATCCCGGGGCAGCGGGAACATGTGTTCCGGGCCCAGGATATGGCCGAACAGCTCAATATCCCCCTGGTCTGGGTCCTCAATTGCAGCGGCGTCAAGCTGACGGAGCAGGAAAAGGTCTATGCGGGCAGACGATCCGGGGGGAGGACCTTTTTCAGGCATGCCGAACTTGCCGAGAAAGGGATCCCGGTCATCGTCGGCATGTTCGGCACCAATCCGGCAGGGGGGGGCTATCATGCCATCAGTCCGGCCATCATCTTTGCCCATGAGAAATCCAACATGGCCGTGGGCGGGGGCGGCATTGTCAGCGGCATGTCCCCCAAGGGGCATTTCGACCTCGAGGGCGCCGAGACCCTGATCGAGGCGACCCGGCAGTTCAAGGAAATCCCGCCGGGCGGCGTCCGGATCCACTATGACAGGACAGGATTCATGAGGGAGGTCTTTGATACGGAAGAAGGGGTGCTCGACGCCGTCAAGAAGTGCATGGCCGGCATGCCCCTCTATGACCCCTCCACCTTCCGGGTGGCACAACCGGCCGATCCGTTGTATCCGCCCGAGGATCTCAACTTCCTGGTCCCCTATAATCAGAAAAGGACCTACGGCATGGAACAGGTCCTGGCAAGGCTCTTCGACAACAGCGAACACATGGAGTACCGCCCGGACTACGGTCCCGAGGTCTATTGCGGCCTGGCCAGGATAGACGGCTTTCCCATGGGCGTCATTGCCAACCGGCAGGGGTTTTTGGGCAAGGGTTATCCCAAATATGCAGAGGGCCGATACCCAGGCATCGGGGGCAAACTCTACCGCGAGGGCCTCATCAAGATGAATGAACTGGTCATGTTCTGCGGGAGGGACAAACTCCCCCTGATCTGGTTCCAGGATACGAGCGGCATCGATGTGGGCGATATTGCCGAACAGGCAGAGCTTCTGGGGCTCGGCCAGTCGCTGATCTACTCCATCGAAAGCTCGCACATGCCGATGCTGTGCGTTGTCCTGAGAAAGGGAACGGCCGCGGCCCATTATATCATGGGAGGCCCCCAGGCCACCCGGAACAATGCCTTTACCTTGGGGGTGGGCACGACGGAAATAAACGTCATGCACGGGGAGACCGCTGCGGCCGCGGCCTTTGCCAGGCGCCTGGTCAAGGAAAAGGATGCCGGGAAGCCTCTCGATCCGGTCATCGAGAAGATGAACGCCCTGGCCCAGCAGTATTATGACCAGTCCAGGCCCATATACTGCGCCAAGGCGGGGCTGGTGGACGAGATCGCCCGTATGGCGGCGCTGAGGGACTATTTTGTGGGGTTTGCCAGGTGCTGTTATCAGAACCCCAGGAGCATCTGCCCGCACCACCAGATGCTCCTGCCGAGATCCGTCAGGGGGTAGTAATGGATAGGGGTTTCTGCATGCTGAATAAATCGAAAAGAAGGAGGAAAACATGAGCGAGCATGATATGTTTAAGGTCCATTCAAGGATGCCCAAGAAGGTGAGATTGGGCGATATCACCATCAGGGACGGGTTTCAGCACGAGGAGGAATGGATCCCGACGGAGGCCAAAATCTATTATCTCCAGGAGCTGGCCTTTGCCGGCGTGAAACGGATGGAGGTGACCAACCTGGGAAACCCCCGGATCATGCCGCAGTTCAAGGACGCCGAAGAGGTCCTCAAGGGGGTACACGACGACATATTCAAAAAGCGGCTGGCCAAGAAGGGGCTGAGCCATGAGGATATCGAATGGACGTGCGTGACGATCCGCGAACCGGCCGTGGACCAGGCCATCCGGCTCAAGGAAAAGGGGTATGGCCCGGACAGGGTCCTGATGATGGTGTCCACGGACGAGGAGCACCATTTCGCCAACAGCGGGACCACGCTTCCCGATTACTGGAAGGAGGCCGAGCGCTGCATCAAAAAGTGCAAGGCGGCGGGCATCAAGATGTGCGGCACGGTGAGCACCATCTGGGGGAGCCCCATATCCGGTCCCACCCGATTCGAGGACGCCCTGGAGTTCACCAAGCGATGGCTCAGCATCGGGGCCGATGATATCGAACACGCAGACCATGACGGATCGGCCCCGCCCAACCAGGTGTATCGCTATTTCTCCATGATACTGGATGAACTCCCCAATACGGATCTTCATATCGCCCATTTCCACGTGACCCGGGGATGGGGGCTGGCCAATGTCCTGGCGGCCCTCCAGGCCGGGGTCGACATCTTTGAGGGGACCATCGGCGGGATGGGCGGTCAGCCCGCCAACTTTCTGGGCAAGGTCCCGGTCCCGGGCACAGGGTCTTATTATTACAAGGACCCCAATGTGGTGGGGCTGGTCACCTTTGAGGATATGTGCGTCATGATGGATGAGATGGGGATCGATCTCCATGGGATCGACATCGACCGGATCCTGGAGATCGGACGGATGATGGAACGAACGGCCGGGAGGAGACTCCGATCCGAATCGATCCTCAACGGCCGAATCCCCAAACAACCGCGGGAGGATTTCAAGCGGCCCGGCCTCCCCATAGCGAAAAAAAATCTGGGCGAGAAACCGGGTCAGCTCATCCCCGAGGGATGGCCCGAACAGGCCGACGTGCCCCCGGAAGTCAGAGAAAAGAAATAGAGACTTTCTCCAGATCCTTCCCACCGGCGCCATTGTCCCGGGGGAGGGATCGAGAGAGGGGAATCCTTTCAAAGAGGTCCCTCCTCACCCTTTCAGCCAGAATGGTCACGCCCTCTTCATCGATCCCGGTCTTTATCCCTGATCTATTGAAAAAACGAACCAGCCCCTCGGTGGGCTGATTTCCGGGGGCCCCGGTGATACAGCCCCCGGTCCCCCCGAGGGAGGCGTCGAAACGCCGGATCCCCAGATCAAAGGCGACTCTGGAATTTTTAAGGGCCTGATCGCCGGATACATGGTGCGGGTGGTATCCGATGCGATCGAGGTTTCTTCCCTTCCTCAGGTGGAGAATCGTCTCCAGAACCCTTGCGGTTTCATCCTTCCCTGCCACCCCCTGGAGGTCCGAGAGGGTCACGGTGCGGACCCCCAGATCGAACAGGAGGTCCATCCACCCGTTGACCTCATGAAGATCGGGTCGAACGAGGATCCCCTTTTCCGGATCCCTGTACCCGAACGCCGCAGAGACATAGGCTGCGATGCGGATATGCCGTGGGACGGCGTCCTCGAGGATCGTCCGGTATTCGGCCAGGGTTTCTTCGATGGTCCTCCCCAGGTTGACCCGATTGTGGGCCTCCACCGCGGAAAAGAACACCCCCATGGTATGATTGAGGCCGTCCGGTCCCAGTCCAAGCCGGAGAAATGAGCTGTAGCCGGTCCGATTGGGGACCAGGGTGATGATATGGGCCCGGTCGACCCTTCCCAAATCGGTCGCGATCTTTCTGAGGGCCTCCTCATGCATGGCAGGGGCGATTTGAGGGTGGATGCAGGAAAGGACTTCCAGACTGGGAAACCCGAGATCCATCAGCTCTGACGCTATCTTAATCCTGATCTCCGGTGCAAATAGATGCAGGTGGGTCCCCGGCACATTCTGGCCGAACTCCCTCAAGGTGACATCGGTGATGATGACCCTGTCCATATTCCCTCTTCTGCGCCAAGGCAAAGATCTGTTAGACTATTTAGTCGCTTATGGACGTCAGCCCCCGCAGGCGGCTATGTCCCCGATTCCATCGTATATACCGATTGGGATGAACCGCCAATCTTTATGAGATCAAGCCGGCTTTCTGAAAACTGAAGTGGCCCTTTTTTGAGACGATGACATGATCCAGGACACGGATGCCGAGAATTTGGGCGGCCTGGGTGAGATGGGCCTTGTGCTCACGGATCAAGCCCACCACCTGCCGGGCCATGGTGCGCACATCCACCCCGGCGGTTCCCATGCCGAGAATCGCGGCCACAAGCTCCTGGTCGGTCAGGGCCGAGGGCCCTTTCTTCCGCAGCTTCTCCCGAGGTCGGGCATGTTCGGGCATGTCCTTGATGGTTTTCATGTGTCCCAGGGGCTTACTCCGATAACAGGTTGGGATGATTCCACCTCAGCCAACCTTCGACCTCCTGTCGCAGGGTTCGGGCCAGACCCAGCATTTCACGGGCTTCTTTCTCGGAGACAAGCCCGACCTGCTCATAACTGCCTATGTTGCGCTTCTTTCGAAAGGCGTCGAACTGACGAATGAGGCGAGGGTCGGCCTGTATGGCATAGGCCAGACTTTGGATGGTGCGGTGATGATGCGCTTCGCGGGCAGCCCTGTACCCGCAGGCTGCCAGTGCCGCCGTAGCGCATTGCAGGGCCGCATTATAAGCGATCGCCAGTTGCCAGTCTTCACTCAAGCCGGGACGCACACAATCGCGCATATCGCGGTCGGCCAATCCGAGCAGATACTCGATCTCCTCGCGACTTGTTTGATGTTCCACAAGCCAGCCGTTACGCGCCCAGTCTGCCAAGCTCATCTTCGTCTCCTATCAGAAAGATCTTGGCGCCGGCCAGGACCGTGTTGAGAAAATGATGCCCATCCCCCAGCTTCCTGTTGAATTCCTCAACCGGATATATGGAGGGATTGATTTCTCGACCGATCCGTTGCTGGGCGCCCTGGAGCGCCTCAACAACATCGCTGAACGATACATCGCCTACAACGATCAAGTCCACATCGCTGTCTGCCTTTTCTGTTCCGGAGGCCATCGAACCGTGAATAAAGGCCAGAACAATCTGATTGGCCAGGCCCGCCAGGGCTTCCCGAAGCAGGCCAGCCATACCGCAGGTCTTGAGCGTCAGGGCCTTCAACTCGGGGAATATCGGCAGGGTCTTGTTCGCCTGGTAATGGAGTTGATTCCCTTTCCGGGTTTGCGTGAGAAGCCCTGCCTCAACCCACCGCTTGAGTTCCCGTTGAATCGCCCCTTGCCCGCCCCCCGCCATGCGGACGATCTGCCGCAGGTAAAAAGACTCATCCGGTCGGCCAAAGAAAATGGCAAGCAGGGCTCGCTGCGTCTTTCCGAACAAGACGGTGGCTGAATTAAGTGTACTCATAATGGGTACTTTTGTACCTTATCTGGGTGCGTTTGTCAACGATTCACGGGCCTCTCATTGTTACCCGCCCCACACCTCATCCAATTTGGCCTTGATCCTGGCCTCCATCCACCGGATCAACTCCCGGTTCGCCTCCACGAGCTTCCGCTCCGCCTCCAGCTCCGCCACGATTTCGCGTTGGACCGAGAGGGGTGGGAGGGGAATAGCATAGGAGAGAAGTTGATTCCTATTCAATTTTGGCATTCTGGCTCTATGGGATAAGCCATCCGCGTAGGCTGTGAACTCCGGCGAGAGAAGAATTCTAAGTAGAAATTCTGCTGTCAGTCTCTTATCGTTTGTTCGAACAGGGTACATGTCTGCGCTGCAAAGACCGCGAAAGTCCGATAGCGCTGCCTTGCGCAGATATGGCCTTAGTTTTGAATAAAGTACACACCCAGGATCAAAAAGATACTTGCCGCTGGTCACTCTGTCCTCCGCCGCTGATCGAACAGATAGCAGTTGGCCAGTGCCTTCTTCAATATTCTCTGCACTCACATGGGGTAGATTGCTGTATTCTTTTAATCTCGGATTTACCAGTTTGCCATCAACACCGGCCACCTCTCCAAGTTCAAACATCGGCCACTCGGGATCAATCCTGATGGCGGGTTTGTAGCAGGCGAGGACTTGGCGGGCGCCTTCGATGACCTTCCGATACCCCTCCAGTTCCGCCACAATCCGCTCCTGCTCTTCCAGTGGCGCGAGGGGGATTTCGAACGGCGCAAGTGACTGCCTTGTGATCTGCGGTTGCGCAGCACCACTGATGACAGATGAGAGGTCAGAGTACGTTAAGACATAATACAGGTACTCCTTCCTGATCCGGTCATTCTTCGGCTTCACAACCATCGCGTTCCCGGTGATCCAAGACCGCGGCTCAGTAAAATTAACCGTTCCACATGTCGCGCCTCTGCATGTAACCGCAATCTCTGATTGTTCATGATTAAATTCGTCGTAATATCCGATGACACCGTTTGCTCCGAAGACTTTGAACGGTCCGGATTCTTTGATCACTGCACTCGTAATTGTTTTCGGCTGATAAAGTTCGCAGACCTCCCCCAACTTCACCATCGGCCACTTGCCAGTATGCCTCACAGCGGCGGTGCGATATCGATCCCCGGAGAGGTTGATGTCTGGGGATTCCAGAAGCCGGGAACGCGGAGCGGTCAGGGCCAGTTTCCCTTCCTGGGCTTCGGGCGCCGTTTTATGGCGTTCCAGGATGGCCAGGGCCTCGGCCAACTGGCTGCCTTCAATGGACCTTCTCTGGGCGCCCAGGTCGAACCCGTCGTTTTCGATTTTCACGAACAGGACGTTTTCCGTCCGTTTGACAAGGTTCCGGTCCATAAACAGGATGCTGGTCTTGACCCCGGAATAGGGATTGAACACGCCGGCAGGAAGTGATACCACGGCCCAGAGATAGCCTTCCACCAGCATCCGGCGCAGGTTTTTGTAGGCGTTCTGGCCCTGGAAGATAATGCCCTCGGGCACAATGACGCCGGCCCGTCCGCTCGGGGTCAGGTGCTCGGCAATGTAGTCCACAAAGAGGACCTCGCTGCGTTTGGCCTTGATGGAAAAGCGGTTGTGGGGCCGGATGCCGCCTTTGGGCGTCATGAAGGGCGGATTGGCCATGATCACGTCGCACCGCTCATCCCAGCGCTCCTCGCTGGTGAGGGTGTCGTATTCGTGGATGGTAGGGTTGGGAAAGCCGTGCAGGTACAGGTTCACCCGCGACAGGCGCACCATGTCGGGTGCGATATCGTAGCCCCGGAAATTGGTCATGAGCCGGGCCCGCTCATCGGGCGTTAAGGCGGTCCCGCCATTCACAATATTTTTGAACGCGGATATCAAAAACCCGGCCGTGCCACAGGCCGGATCCAGGACCGTGTCGTTCTTGGACGGGTCCACCACGGCCACAATGAAATCAATGATATGGCGGGGGGTCCGGAACTGGCCTGCGTCGCCCTGGGTGCCCAGCACGGACAGGAGATACTCGAAGGCATCACCCAGCCGCTCGCTGTGATCATAGGTGAACCCGTCGATCTCCTTGAGAAAGAGGTTCAGCGTCTCCGGGTCCCGGTACGGCAGAAAGACACCCTTGAAGATATCCCTGAAGAGCTGGGGGATGTTTTCGTTATGGTTCATCTTCTCGATGCCTTCCGCATAGAGAAGCAGGCGCTCATGGCCGCTGAAACGTTTGTCGAGCAGTTGGGCCCAGCGGTAGTTTTTGAAATCGCCCGTGAAAAAGGCCGGCTTGCCCCCCAGTTCCTCGGACTGGCGGTCCATGTCGTCCATGAATTTGTAGATCAGGGCGATGGTGATCTGTTCCACCTGGGACTTGGGGTCCGGCACCTTGCCTACCAGGATGTCCCTGGCCGAATCGATTCGTTTTTTGGTTTCAGCGTCAAGCATACTGTTCCTTTACGCCATAAAGGCGTTTAGCGATACGTAATCTTTCACATATTCGGGAACCACGTCCCGCCAGCCCTCCAGGGACTTGATATCGCTCATGGAGACCTTGGGATTGTCGGCAAGCCTTCCGAATTCCCGGTCATCCACAATCTTCCGGATGCCGCCGTCCGTGACATAGGCCTTGAAGAACTGCCGGATCACCGGCATGTGGAGGGCGTCCGGTTTGTGGATGGAAACGAACTTGGCAAGCTCTTCTTCCAACAGCTCATCTTTGGTCTTGAAACGGTCGATATCCCCGAATACCTTGGCCAGGATCTCCCGAAGGGTGATGCGCCGGTCCGCCTGGACGGCCTTGCGTAGCTTTTGGAGATCGAAGAAATCCTCGGGCTTGTTGAAGAGCGTGGCAACGACCATCTCCTCGGCGCCCTTGATGTCGCCCTGTTCATAGCGCGTGCGCACCTCGGGCGCGGCCTTGACCTGATCCTCGAATCTCTCGAAGAATTGTCGGTCGATCTTCATGCCGTACACCGGGACCTGGTATTCCACCTGGGTCTTCAATGGATCGGGGTCGAAGTTGGTGAAACCGTCCGGCGGGGGCGGCGGGGGCGGGTCAACCGGTTTGGGCTCCGAAGGACGGAGCGGGGGCAGCGCAATCACCTCGTCATAGTCGAATTTCTCTTCAAAGTACTCGCAGACGGCGAAGAAATCAAAGAGCTTGAACCGTTCCTTGGGTCTTGCATATGCCTCCGTCCGGCCGCCCTCCTTATCTTCATAGGTGAACAGCCATTTTCGTGTTCCGCGGCCCTTGATCTGGATGAAATCGGTGGGGGAGAAGATCGGCCGGAGAAGGACGATGTTGAGGAGATCCTGGCAATCGTAGCCGGTGGTCATCATCCCCACGGTCACACAGGCCCGGGTCCTGGAGCTGATGTAGCCTTCAAGGAATCGGGTGTGTCCGTTCAGGTTGTTGTTGGCAAAGGAGGCGGCCATCTGCTGGGCGTCGGCAATGACCGACGTCACCTGGACGGCGAAATCGGAGTTGTATTTGCCGGGGAACAGCGCGTGGGCCATCTGGTTCAATGTCTGGACGATTTGCCTCGCGTGGTCCTGGCGCACGCAGAAGACAATGGTCTTGCCGATCTCCCCGCTCAGGGGGTCTCGCAGGGCATTCTTGAGAAAGGTGTCACAGAAAACCCGGTTGGTCTCCTCCGAGAAGAACTTCTTTTCAAAATCCTTACCAAAGAAGGTCTGCTCAACCATCTCGCCGTCTTCGTTTTCCTGCATGACGGCGTATCCCTGTTCTGAAAGCAGCTCCGTTGTGATCTCCGTCCTGGCATCCACCACCGCAGGGTTGAGCAGATGCCCTTCCTGGACGCCGTCAATGAGGCTGTAGCGGAAGGTCGGCGTGCCGGATTCGCACCCGAAGGTCTTGTAGGTGTCGAGCAACTGGCGGCGTTCCCAGGCACGGGGGTCCCGCTCGCTGATCCGGGCCGGGTCGATCTTTCGGAGATAGTCCCTGGGTGTTGCTGTCAGCCCGAGCTTGTAGCCGATGAAATACTCGAAGACCGCCCGGCTGTTGCCGCCGATGGAACGATGGGCCTCGTCGGAGATCAGAAAATCAAAATCCGTGGGCGAGAACAACTGTCGATACTTGTTGTTGAATTGCAGGCTTTGAACCGTGGAGACGACGATTTCCGCCTTTCGCCAGTCCTCCTTGTTCTCCTTGTAGATGACGGTGACGAAATCGTTTTTCAGGAGCCGGACAAAGGCCTTCCAGGCCTGGGTCTCCAACTCCAGACGGTCCACGAGAAACAGGACGCGTTTCGCATTGCCGGTACGCAGGAACATCTTGATGACTGCGGCGGCTGTCAGGGTCTTGCCGGTGCCGGTGGCCATCTCGAACAGAAAGCGCGTCTGGCCCCTGCCGATCGCAGCCTGTAGCGCAGCCACGGCCCTGAGCTGATAGGACCGGAGGAATTTCAATTCGGTGTCGTGAATGAAGGCGTCGCGAAGGCCTTCGTCGCCCCAGCGGGGATCGCTTTGATAAAGGGGATTCTGCGTCACCGCGATGTAGTCGGCCTCCACCCGCTCTCTGATCAGGGCGTCCGGATTCGGCTTGAAGGCGTGAAAATGGGCAAAGGAGGCGGGTCGGGGAAATTCCGTGATCAACGTCGGGTTTCCCTGCTCCAGGTCCCAGAAATAATGCAGGCTGCCGTTAGAGAGAATGACGAAGCGCACGTTTTGGGAGCGGGCGTAGTTACGGGCCTGCTCCTTCCCTACGAGGGGATCGTGCTGTTCCGACTTGGCCTCCAAAACACAGAGGGGGAATCCCTGGCTGTCCAGCAGCAGATAATCCACAAAGCCGCTGGTCGTCTTTTCAAAATCGTGGCCCAAGGCGTCGAGAGTCGCCTTTTTGATCTTGACGTTGACTTCCAAGGCAATATTGGCAGGGCCGTCTTTATCCTCAAGGAACCGCCAGCCCGACCGCTGGAGAAGGTCATTGATCAGAATTCGCGCTTTGGCTTCTTTCGCCATAGCCTGTTATGTGTCTCCTGTTCAAGGAGTTAGGGTTTTGCCGTGCCGCCGTTGGCAGGGCCGGCCTGGAAGGCAAGCCATGAGGAGGGCAAGAAACGCTCACCCCCGACGATCTCGACATTCTGTACCCTTTGCGGGATGGGCTGTCAACTTGCATGTCCCTCGCGTGAGCACGTTAAACTGAGTGGTCTCGATAACCGAGCGTCATTTCTTGAGAACCTCCCAGTGGCCGCCTCTGGCAGGGCCAACATGTGAGATAACTCCGAGTTCTTGTAGTTTTTTGGTCTGCTTGAGCACAGCCCGCTTGGAAATCTTGAGTATGTCCGCAATCGCTTCTGTTGAAATCTGAGAATGATTGAGCATAAGATCCACAATCCTCTCTTCGGTTTTTGGTGAACCTTTTGGTGAACCGTCGTCCAGCTTTTTACCCGCGTTGTATTCGTCAAGCAGAGACAGATAACCTTTGGAAAAAGGAAACTCCATTCACAGATCATTGGCCGCATAGGGGATCAGCGGTGCCGATGGCCTTACGGCCGAATGGTCATATGGCCGATTGAGTGTGTTTTGTTCCCGGAAAATCCTGAAAATCCTGTTTATCCTGTCCAGGCAAAGTGACAGGCTCTGGACGCTGGACGCCCAAGGGACCTGTATGCTGCTCGATGGTCCTGCCATCAACCCTCCGTTTTCCTGGATCGCTTGCCATACCGACCTTTGGGTTCATTGACCTCGAAGCCGATCTTTTTTCTCGGTTTTTCGGGCGGGGTGATAAGCTGCCGGATGGCCTCGAAGATCATCTGAATCTGTTCATCGTGATCTGTGATGCGATTTTCGAGATCGCTGACTTTGGCAGCAAGTTCCTTGTGGGTGGCCAAGATTTCCCTCAATCTTACAAATGCCCTCATGATCTCTATATTTACCTCTATCGCTCGTCTGCTCCTAAGGACACTTGAAAGCATGGCAACCCCTTGCTCTGTAAAAGCCATCGGCCTATATCGCGAGCCTCCCCAACCATCGGAACTTGAGGTCACAATTTGTGACCTCAAGTTTATAACCTCTTGAGATGTGAGTATAAACATGAAATCCGAAGGGAACCTATCCGGATTTCTTTTCACTGCCTGCTTCAGACTCTTTGTTTCAATGCCATATAATTCGGCCAAGTCTTTATCCAGCATAACCTTCAGGCCACGTATAACGAAAATGGAGTTCTCGATGATTTCAATTTGAACCGGGGATCTTCTTCTCGGCATTTTTCAACTCCTCGCTTATCCGGCTGTCTGCCCACACCCCAATGTGTTGGCCTTGACCTCCTTGATCGCCTTGTGTGGGTTATCAACCCCCGCCTTCCAAATCCGTGCAGTCACCATGCCGCAGATCGAATTCTTCCCCGGCCTTCCAGCTTTGAATACCAGGGTGTGCATCCAGCCATTCGGCAATCCGCTTGAACCTGTCATCAGGGTTGTCGGAACGTCGGCCCAGTTCGACCACAAAACTGAGCTTCTCTGCGGTCCCGTCCCCGCCGCAGCAACATCCGTTGGCCTCGATGGCTGCATCAATAGATTATGGAGTGCGCGTTTTTTCTGAGGGGTGGGTTCATGGGGCCCATGCTCTTATGCCTCTTTCCTCTATGAGTTGTCCACCTCTCAATTAGGCTCCACTGCCCGTACTCTGGCGTCGACACAAACAAACGACTTACAGGCTAATACATCCCGCTCCCAGACAAAATCGCCCCTGGGCATAGCAACCCAAAGGCGTCTGGTGATGACCTGGGCACGCTGAATCGCCCTTTTGGACGGATTGCCGGGTCCTGTTCATTCCTTTTGCCCCCGGCGCACCATGGCATTTAGTTCCTGTTCAATGGTATCAACCGCAGGCAGACTGAGACGGAGAGACTTGGGCAGGGCGCGTGTAAACCGGGTGCGCCAGGCGGCAATCCCGATGGGTTTTTGGACGTCGCGCAGGGGATATTCGGCAATCAGCCGGTTTCGGGTCCGGCAGAGGAGCAGGCCAATGGTCGGTTGGTCTTCCGGTTGCCGCATCTGGTCGTCTACGGCCGAAAGATAGAAATTCATCTTGCCTGCATATTCGGGCTTGAACGCACCCTGTTTGAGATCAACGACGACATAACAATGGAGCCGGGTGTGATAGAAAAGCATGTCGAGGTAAAAATCCTCGCCGCCGACTTCCATATGAAGTTGACGCCCTATGAACGCAAAACCGTTTCCCAACTCCAGGAGCAGCCGGGTGACCTGTTGAATTAATTGGGCTTCGACGTCGCGTTCTTGCGCCTCCGTGGTCAAGGTGAGAAAATCGAAAATATAAGGATCCTTCAACGATTGTTGGGCAAGATCTGACTGTGGAGCCGGCAATGTTCGCGCGAAATTGGTAACCGCCTTGCCCTTTCGGGCGTGAAGGCCGGAATCGATTTGAAGGGCCAGCACATCTCGCGACCAGCCATGCTCAAGAGCCGCCTCGGCATACCAGAGACGAGTCGCGGGAATTTTGATTTTCTGAAGGAGGATAACATGATGCCCCCACGGCAAACGGATCACAGCCGGGGGCAGCGGAGAAGTTATTTGTCCCACAGGCGGTGCGACGATTTCGCTTCCCGATTGTCGCACGGGCTGTGCGACGATTCCCGAATGATTCAACCAAGCCAGGTAAAAGGCTCGCATGCGGTAAATATTGGCTCGCGAGAAGCCGGCAATGCCTGGGAAGGCGTTCTTCAAATCAGCGGCAAGCCGATCAATAATCTTAGCCCCCCATCCCTCCTGTTGCTGCTTTTCCACGATGCGGCGGCCGATGTCCCAATAGAGGCTCAACAACTCGCTGTTGGCGGCCTGCGCCGCCTGGATCCGGGCAGTCTGAATTCGGTGCTTGATCTCTTCCAGGAAGGCTGTGTAGTCGGCTGGAAGCACGGGTTTCACGCCAGCAACCTCACCTTGGTTTCCTGAATCAGGGTGCTTGGTTCAACCGGTAAGCCGATTTGGGCATTGAAGTCCACGCCTTCGACCTCAAAGAGTTTAGGGGTTTCCAGCTCCTCGATGCCGTTTCTCTCAAAGTGCCTGGCCATGTTGACCGCTTCGGCGCTTGTTCGCTCTTGAAAATCCTTAAGCCAGTGCTTGTTCTTGTAGGTGAAGGCCGCGGCGCGTTCGTGTCTCCACTTGGGCGCCGGGCCGTCAAGAATATCGGAGCCGCCGGGAGTCTTCTCCTCACGGATCATCGCTCCAGTCCATCCCAGGTCATGCAGGATTGGATCAATCAACTCCACTCGCGTCAGATGTCCATTTCGAGGCATTGATTCATCCCATGCGCATTCTGCAGAAAACAGAAAAGATCCCCTTCTCTTTCCCTCTTTTAGATCTCAAAGGTCAGTCGATAATCAATTCCAACCATTTTTTCATAATCCGTCATATTGCAGATGTCAATGAAAACAGACCCGCACCGTCTCTGAAGCGCCTTTGGTGGCTCATCGGGGAGATCTGAGAAGAGGGCATCCACGAACGCGGGGAGTTCTTTTTCAATAAACCGGTCTACCTCCTCCCCTCTGGCCGCAAACAGACGATAGATCCCGAAGTCCAGGTCCGCCGTGTCGAGTTGAAACAGATCACGAAGATGCCCCTGAAACCGCTCAAGACCACTCATCCCATCCTCCTGCCGAATATAGCGTCGCTTCTCTGTCTCCCCATTTTCTTTTTCCTACGGACCTCTTTGCCTTACTCCGCCGCTGACTCGGCCGTTTACTCGGCAAACTGCTAAGCTTTTTCATGGTAGCCGCCGGCCCTGGAACCGCCCCTGAACTCAATGTCGCCGCACTCTTTGAGCTTCTTTAGCCTCTTCTCGATTGTCTTCAGTGGGACACCTGTGGCCCTGGCGATTTGTGGTGCACGCAGTCCAGGGGTCTTTTGAATGAATGCCAAAACAGATTTTACTCCCTCACTTGCTCCGCCGGATTTCACATCTTTTTTGCGGTAACCACCCCTCTTTGGGCTTCCTCTGAATTCAATCTTGACTTGGTTGACTTATGTCCAACTTGGCCGTAATTCTCTGTCATTTTTTGACGCAATCGCGACATACAAAACCCCGACCTCCGTTTATCCGGAGCATCGGGGTTCATGGGCGCTTTGGGATCATTTCCATTCCTCTTTCCCTCTTTGGTTGAAAAAAAGAACAGTGGAGACTGAATTCTGGGATAATTTCATAGTCCTTCAAGCCAGGGATGTCAATCAAAACGGGCCTGGTTGTGCAGTGTTAGACCTGGGTGGGAAGCATTGGTCCATCCCTCAGACGCCCCACGTTCATGGGAATGGGCAACTCCAGCTCGCGCCGGAGCAGATCCAGCGCCTTTCCACCCGATCGTGATTGTTGTCGCCATCCGCGTCTGGCCCCTTTATCCTGATATGAGTTCCGGACAGGCCTGGTAAATCTGCCTCAAGGGAAGGGCCTCAATACGATCGTGCATCGGGTAACGGTCTGTACCCGGGTAGACGACCCATATTCGTTCGAGTCCCAGGTCCTGAAGGGCAATGTGCATCGATTTTGTGATCCGAGGCGCATCCGTACACTTAAATTCGAATCCGTATCGACGCCCCTTGCGCATGAGCAGGAGGTCCAGCTCGGCCCCCCGCCGGGTTCGCCAATAATAGCTGTCACGTTCCCCCGAAAGGGTCAGGACCTGTTCGAGGGCATACCCTTCCCAACTGGCCCCGTATCGTGGGTGGCTCCTCAAGCCCTGGAGAGAATCGATTCCAAGAAGCCAGTGGAGCAGGCCGCTGTCTCTCAAATACACCTTGGGCGATTTCATCTGCCTTTTGCCGATATTCTCGAACCAGGGCGGCAGCACCCGAACCACAAAAGTCCCTGCCAAAATATCCCTGTATTGGTTGGCGGTCGCCGGGCTTACCGACAGCGAACGCCCCAACTCCGAGGCATTCCAGATCTGGCCATGGTAGTGGGCCATCATCACCCAGAAGCGACGCAGGGCTTCGGAGGGGATCCGGATTCCAAGCTGAGGGATGTCTCTTTCGAGAAACGTCTGAACAAAGCTTTCCAGCCATCGCCAAGCGTCCTCAGGCGTCTCCGACAGGTAGGCCCTTGGGAATCCCCCTTGCAGCCATAAACGGTCCTGATTCTCTCCCCCGACCTCATCTACGGAGAAACCCGCAATGCGCACAAACAGAGCCCGCCCCGCAAGCGTCTCGGAGACGCCGCGGACAATATCAGGGGAGGCGCTTCCGAGCAGCAGGTAGACGGACCGACGCTCACAAACATCGCAGAGAGGGCGCAGCACCTCAAACAGAAATGGAAGTCGCTGGATCTCATCAATCACCACCAGCCCCGAACAGTCCTCTAAGGTCAGCTCCGGCGTTTGCGTCAGGGCCTCACGGCCCGCTGCCCTTTCCAGGTCAAAGAAGTGATGGTCTTTATGATTCGCCGCAACCATATGGGCCAGAGTTGTCTTGCCCGCCTGCCGTGCGCCCAAAAGGACCGTTGCCGGCGAAGCCCGCAGACAGGCTTCTATCTGGTTCAATAGTCTTGGTCGGGGTGTTGTTTGTAGCATATTATCAATTTACCTTTCAATATGCTACAATGTCAAGGCCATTTACCATATTCCGCTCACGATTTCGGTTGCGATTTGGAGGTCATACTGTGTGACCTCCAAATTCCAAGCCCATAGTTGGTGAGGAGGGCGGGGCGCATCGCGCCCCCCGTTGGCCCAAAAAACAAAACCCCGCCATCCAATTAGCTGGAATAACGGGGTTTTCCGTTCGTTAAAGCCATCTCAAATCCTTCCTGCCCCTCAAGGCCCAAAGAAGAAAGCCGGGTCGGTTTGATCGCCGGATGCTATGTATCGCCAACTATCAGATTTGTCAAGGGAAACCGGATGACAGCTCATGGCTGATAGCTGATGGCTCATAGGGGAAATTTGGAAGGGGCCACCTGACCTTCTCACCTTCTCATCTTCTCACCCTCTGCCCGGTTAACGGTTGTCGGGTTTTGCAGCGTTTTACCCTGACGTCTGACCTCGGTCCTCCGACCACCGGCCTTTGTTTCTGGATGCTGGTTACTGATTCACTGGGTCCCCACATATACCGGCCTGAACATCTCCTCATCCATTTGAAGGGCATTTTGAACGGCAGCAAGCATCTTATCCTTATCCCGGGGCATGGTGCCGTGGATATCCACATAGTTGGTGTAATGATCGCTGGCGACGCGGGATGTGACATGCAGATTTTCTATGATCTCCCCTGTTTCACGGAGGGCCTCGTGGGCGGAGAGGACCTGGAAGCGGCCTTTCCGGATCTGGTGCAGAAGGAGCGTGTCGATCTTCGGGAGAAAGGTGCGGATCCGGATGAAATCGGGATTGACGGCGTTCAGGGACTTTGCCGTATTCAGGGCGTGCTCACGGGTCCGCTCCTTTCCGCCGATCCCGATCATGACATATTCGCTCAGCTCGATCCCTGCCGCCATCACCCATTGACCGGCCTCGATCTGCTCCCGGGCATGGGTCCCCTTCTTGATCCTTCCAAGGACCGTATCGTCCCCGCTCTCAAGACCCACATGGATGCGGGTCAGACCGGCCCGCCTCAGGGTGACGAGATCGGCCGGTCCCTTTTTGTGGATGTAGTGGGATGACCCATAGACGGTGATCCGATCGAGACGGGGGAAGAGGGCATGGGCATGGGCGCAGATGGCGGCCAGATCGTCCGTGGGCATGGCAATGGTGTTGCCGGCGGGGAAAAAGATTGTCCGAATGCCCGGCCCATGATCCCTCCGCGCCTCGTCCAGGTCGTGTTTGATGTCGCCCACAGGGCGCACCCGGAACGGCGGGCCCTTCTTATAGACCATGCAGAAGGCGCACTTGTTGTGGGGGCAGCCCACCGTGGCCTGAACCAGCAGGCTGTCCGCCTCGCTCGGGGGCCGATATATGGGACCTTCATAATGCATGCGGTACGTCAGTATCTCAGTCAGCGACACGAAGCCACAGGGAAATACCCCTTTGGCTTATCATGACCCCGCCATCCAGGCCCCGAAAGGATCAGGGCCAATGAAAAACGCCTCGGGGCCTGGATAGGGTCCTTTGCCGGTTCATTCAGTCCGCCCGGGGGACTATTCTGCCGAGGCCCCCCGCGTCAGCCTCCGGTACTTGATCCGATGGGGCTGTGCCGCGGCCTCGCCGAGCCTTGCCTTCTTGTCTGCTTCGTACTCCGTGTAATTGCCGTCAAACCAGACCACCTTGCTGTCTCCCTCAAAGGCGAGGATATGGGTCGCGATCCGGTCGAGAAACCAGCGGTCATGGCTGATGACCACGGCGCACCCCCCGAAATTCTCAAGGGCCTCCTCCAGGGCACGCAGGGTATTTACGTCGAGATCATTGGTCGGCTCGTCCAGGAGAAGGACATTGGCCCCTTCCTTCAGTATCCTGGCGAGATGGACGCGATTTCTTTCTCCTCCGGAAAGGTTTCCCACCTTTTTCTGCTGATCGCTCCCTGAGAAATTGAACCGTGCGGCATAGGCCCGGGAATTGACCTCTTTGTTGCCGAGGTATACGGTGTCTTTTCCGTCCGAGATGACCTCCCATATGGACTTTCCAGGGGAAAGGGCGTCGCGGCTCTGATCCACGTAGGCCAGCTTCACGGTGTCGCCTATCCTGAATTCCCCTGAGGTGGGCTCCTCCTGCCCGGTAATCATCCGAAAAAGGGTGGTCTTCCCTGCACCGTTGGGACCGATGACGCCTACAATAGCGCCGGAGGGAATGGAGAAGGTGAGGTC
>ENA-OSEO01003118-OSEO01003118.1-sediment-metagenome-genome-assembly--contig:-NODE-3118-length-20553-cov-5.258009_pt1 | contig 20553 bp, 19 predicted proteins | sample MGYA00237883_ERZ534232 | MGnify/ENA metagenome assembly ERZ534232
GTTTGATCCAGTACGACTTTTGCCAGCGCTCTCCATCGTTTTCCCACTTGTTGCCGACAAAGTCCTCCTTCTCCCCTCGACGCATCTTAAAGCCGGCCCGTGCTCCAGCAAGGCTCTTGAGTGATCTTCCTGCTACTGCAGGCATGTATCTCGCGGTTACGCGGTTCACCTGCCTGATGACCATACTCGAGATCAGTGGCTCATCTCCCTGCGCTCCCAGGACGGTCAGAAAGGCATTCTGCCAGTCTGTGTTGCTCCTGAGGAACTGGAGAAGCTCGGTTCTATCCCAGGGCTCGCCCGTCTCCGCGGCATCTGGGATGCCATCGGGCTCTATGATGTCGGGCTCAACCTCCTCGGCGGACCTGAGCTCTGCAATCTCCAGCAGCATCCTGACCAGTACACCCACATTGATGCTCTCTATAGGCAGCAGGATGCTCTCCATCCGCTGAGCCGCCTCGTCCGGCCCGGCGATCTCCTCCAACTCCGTCTTTAGCCGCCAGAGCTTGATGAGGTCCTCGAAGGAGATAAGGCGGACTGTGTTCCGGTAGTCACCGCCTCGGATCTGGTCGATGATGTGCTGCACCTCGATATCGCCGACCACGAACAGCCCATACATGCTGCCACTGTCCGGATGCTGCTCGATATAGCGCTGAATGTACTCGCCCAGCTGGCCCACGCTGCTCACCGGCCACCCGGACGCTTTGACCTCGATAAGGATGCCCGCTCCGCGCGGACTGCGCCACAGGCCGTCGTAGGCGATCTCGGCGCGGCTTCCCCCGTATCGGCCAAATTCCACCTCAAAGCCGAGGCGCTGACCGATCGCCACCACGAGGTCCTGCATCGCGTTATACCAGTCCCGTTCCGACGCATTGCCGCGCTGACCGCACTCTTTCAGCCAGACGCCGTACTGCTCTGGCTCCCACTTGTCCTGCAAGATGAACTCGCGAAAACGTGACTTGGTTTCGCTCGCGTCGTCGAGCCGTCCGCCCAGCAGACCCAGAATATCTCCTATGGTCAGGTCCGGCATGTCACCACCTCCCTGTGTAATCTGCCAGAGGTCACCTCCGGCCTGTCCCCCCCTACTCCGCCCACTCCGGCCGCGTCTCCCAGCCGTGCGCCACGCGCGGGTCCGCCGGCGGGGGATCGAGCCGCGTCTGGTACTGCTCCAAACCGCCGGCAGCCATGGCGTCTCAGATACCCATAGCGAGGTTCAGACTATAGGTATCTTGTAAAGACTTCGGACCAAGTCTCGAAGAACAATTGATGGTCATTTCGGGATGCTGTAAGACATACATCTAGCGTGTCTCGTGGCGAGAGCACCATGGTGGTGCTCCAGTGTCCTGAGACGGACACTCACCGATTGTACTAGGCAGAAGCGGAGTGTCAACGGATTGCGCTTTCGGGCCGTAAACCCTGCGTAAGGTTTTGGCATGGCTCTAACGCATGGTCAAATTGCTCAGACTGGCTCTGCGCCGGTTCAAGTGGCTCCAGAAGCAAAGGAGCGCCAGGGATTATGTGGAGAGAGCCTGACAGTATCTTGACAGCATTCTGACAGAATCGCTATACTGGTGTTGTAGCATTGGGTGGTCTGCACACTACTGCAGCGGCTCTTTGGACAACTGAGAGGTCGACAGGGGCGTAAAAGACCGTAGAGGAAGGCTCTAGGCTCCGCATAAGCAAAAGGAGCCAACCTAACGGCTGGCTCCCTCTGGTCGGGGCGAGACGATTTGAACGTCCGACCACTTGAACCCCATTCAAGTGCGCTACCGGGCTGCGCTACGCCCCGAGCTGCGGTCATTATACGATTATCCCACCGGTTAGGCAAATCGTCGGACGTGTACCAAGTCGTCCCGGCGCGTTTGACACCCTAAAGCACCCATGCTATAGTCGCCTCCATCGGTTCGAAGACCATTACGATCCCTGCGGTGTATAGAATGCCACAACGCGGTCAGGTCATTCGGGGGGCGGGTAGCCTGTCCCTCAGCAAGAAGAGCAAGCGGAACCAGGCTGACCTCTGGTCAGGCTAGCTTGCTCATACCTCGAACCGAGGTAATCGGAATCAAGAGCGGCTCCCAGACCGGGGGCCGCTCTTTTTTCATGCCTCGCCATCGTTTCCGGATCCGCAGTGTCGCCCCGGTGATGGCAGATCCAAGACTGAGAGGGGGTGAGAGTCATGATCGGTATGTGTCCCGAGTGCGCAGCAGAGATCGAGCTGGATGATCCGTTGGAAGGCGAGATCGTGGATTGCCCGGACTGCGGCGTGGAGCTGGAGGTGGTGGCCATCGAGCCGCTGAGCTTTGAGCTGGCGCCGGACGAAGAAGAAGACTGGGGAGAATAGAAATGCCCATTGGTTCCTATCACATCATCGAGTCGACACTGCGGGAAGGCGAGCAATTCGTTGGCGCCAATTTCACCACGGCTCAAAAGGTCGAGATCGCGCAGATGGCCGATGCCTTTGGCGTCGAGTACATCGAGGTCACCTCACCAGTGGCCTCGCCGCAAAGCTACCATGACTGCAAGACTATTGCTGGCCTGGGCCTCAATGCCAAGGTGTTGACCCACGTGCGCTGCACGCTGGGCGATGCCGAGGCGGCCATTGCCACGGGCGTCGACGGGATCGACCTGCTGATCGGCACGTCATCCATGCTGCGCGAGTTCAGCCATGGCATGGACATCCCTACGATTCTGGAGCGGGCCAGGGAGGTGGTGACCCATCTGCTCGACCGTGGCTTTGAGGTGCGTTTCAGCACAGAGGACTCGTTCCGAAGCAATCTGGACGACATCCTCACGATCTATGAGGCGGTGGGGGCGCTGGGCGTGAACCGGGTCGGCATCGCCGACACGGTGGGCGTGGCGACGCCGCTGCAGGTCTATGATCTCGTTCGGCGGGTGCGTGAACGCGTGTCCTGTGACATAGAGTTCCACGGGCACAATGACGCGGGCTGCGCGATCGCCAATGCGCTCTGCGCGCTCGAGGCGGGGGCGACCCACGTAGATACCAGCATCCTGGGTATCGGCGAGCGCAATGGCATTGCCCCGCTGGGCGGGATGATCGCCCGGCTCTACTCGATGGACCGGTCGCTGGTGTCCAAGTACAACCTGCCGCTGATCCGCGATCTGGACGACTTGGTGGCCGGCATGGTGGGGGTGGATATCCCCTTTAACAACTATATCACCGGCATCACCGCCTTTACCCACAAGGCTGGTATCCATGCCAAGGCGGTCCTCAACAATCCCGAGACGTACGAGATCCTGTCGCCTCAGGACTTTGGCCTGACGCGCTATATCAGTATCGCGCACCGTCTTACCGGCTGGAACGCTATCAAGGACCGGGCCGAGCAATTGCAGCTGGATATCCCCGACGATGAGTTGAGGGCTGCCACCCAGCACATCAAAGCACTGGCTGACGAAAAGCCGATCTCACTGACGGACGTCGATGCCGTGCTGCGGCGCTGGTCTGCTGAGCACGCACAAGCACATGCACATGAAGGAGCAACCCATGGCTGACAGGGCGATGACCCTCTCGGAGCAGATTCTGTCCCATGCCGCCGGTTACCCGGTCTATGCAGGGGATCTGGTGATCGTCGACATCGATCGCTGTATGACCCACGATTCCCTGACACCTGAGGTGATCGATGCCCTGCGCGACACGCTCAAGACAGAGCGCGTGCACGATCCCTCGCGGGTGGCGGTGATGATCGATCATGTCGCGCCAGCCGCCTCGGTGGCCACTGCCGATGCCCAGGTCAAAGTGCGTCGCTGGGTGCGCGATGAGGGCATTCCGCACTTTTTCGATGTGGGTGCGGGCGTGTGCCATCAAATCATGATCGAGCAGGGCCTGGTGGCCCCGGGGCAGATCGCCCTGGGCACCGACTCTCACGCCACGGCATACGGCGCTGTGGGCGCCTTTGGCACGGGCGTCGGCTCGCGCGATATGGCGCTCACGTTGGCCACAGGCAGGAACTGGTTGCGCGTGCCCGAGACCATCCGCGTTCAGGTGACCGGGCGCTTCCAGCGCGGGGTTGGGCCCAAGGATGTGAGCCTGTACCTCTGCGGCCTGCTGGGTCTCGATGGCGCCAATTACCAGGCCGTCGAGTTTCACGGGCTCGAGTGGCTGGATCTCGATGGGCGCGAGACACTCTGTTCGATGACGACCGAGCTGGGGGCCAAGGTGGGAATCGTGCCGCCGACCGGTCCGGCTGCGGCCAACTGGGATGTGCCCGACTGGCTCGCGTTGCAGCCCGGCGCAAGGTATTCACGTGAGATCGCCATCGACTTGGATGCCCTGGAGCCTCAGGTTTCGGCACCCTATAGCCCGGATAACGTGCTTGCGGTCTCCGAGGTGGGTGAGGTGCCCGTGGATTTGGTCTTTATCGGAACCTGTACCAATGGCCGCCTGGGCGATCTGCAGGCAGCCGCCGAGATCCTGCGGGGCAGGCATATCGCGCCGCATGTGCGCTTGCTGGTGATTCCCGCCTCACACCGGATCCTCCAGGCTGCAACAGCGGATGGGACGCTCGCCACGCTTCTGGAGGCTGGTGCCACGGTGGGAACGCCGGGCTGCGGGCCCTGCATCGGCAGGCACATGGGTGTCATCGGGGCGGGCGAGGTCTGCCTCTCGACGGCCAACCGCAATTTCCGCGGGCGGATGGGCTCACCCGATGGGCGCGTCTATCTCGGTTCTCCCGAGACAGCAGCGGCCACGGCTCTCGCCGGTCGCATCGTCGCCGCGAACACACTGTAGGAGGCAACTATGGCTACCGTTTGGGTCTTTGGGGATGATGTCGACACCGATCAGATCGTGCCAGGGCGCTATGCTCCGTATATGAACTCTGAGGCAGAGCTGGGCCGGTATCCGTTCATTGAAGCGCGCCCCGAGTTTGCTCAGGAGGTGCGGCCCGGGGACGTGATCGTGGCCGGGCGCAACTTTGGCTGCGGGTCCTCGCGCGAGTACGCCCCGCGGGCGCTGCACGTGGTCGGCATCGCGGCAATTATCGCGCCCAGTTTCGCCAGGATCTTTTTCCGGAACAGCCTCAACCTGGGATTGACCTTGATTCAGGCCGATGTGCGGGATCAGGTGACCGATCGTCAGGAGGTAGAGCTAGACCTGGCTCGACCCGGCTTGCGGGTGGGCGACTCGTGGCTGGCGCTGCCTGCGCAGCCTGGTTGGCTGCGGGCTGCCTGGGCTGAGGGCGGGATCGTTCAGTACTATCTCAATCATGGGCGTCTGCCGGTGGAGGCCAGCCAATGAGCTCCATTGTCTGCCTGATCGAGGGCGACGGTATCGGACAGGAGGTCGTCCCGGCGGCCGCACGCGTGCTCGGGGCGCTCTGTCCGGACATAGAGTTTACTGGAGCAGAGGCAGGCTGGGGCACCTACCAGCGGCTGGGCACAGCACTGCCGGATGCCACGCTGGAGGCCGCTGCCGAGGCAGATGCCACGCTGTTTGGCGCGGTGTCCTCGCCCTCCGGGCCGGCTGATGGCTACCGGTCACCGATTGTGGGGCTGCGCCGGCATTTCGACCTGTATGCTAACCTGAGGCCAGTGCTTTCGCAGCCCGTTCCGGATTCGCGATCCGGTATCGATATGCTCATCGTGCGGGAGAACAGCGAGGGCCTGTACTCGGGCATCGAACGCAGGGAAGGGGATCGGGCGGTCACCGAGCGGGTGATCACCCGTGCCGGCTCGGAGCGGATCGTGCGCCTGGCGGCGGAGCTGGCCATGGCGCGCCGCAGGCATCTGACCATCGTGCACAAGGCCAATGTGTTGCGCGCCACCTGCGGGCTGTTCCGGGAGGTAGCGCTGGAGGTCGTGCGCGAGTTCCCGGGCCTGGTCGTGGATGAACAACTGGTCGATGCTGCGGCGATGCGTCTGATCCAGGCGCCTGAGAACTTTGATGTGTTGGTCACAACGAACCTCTTTGGCGACATTCTCTCCGATGAGGCCGCCGCGCTGGTGGGCGGCCTTGGATTGGCCCCGTCTGCCAACCTCGGCGCCCGGCGCGCCGTGTTTGAGCCCGTGCATGGCTCGGCGCCAGACATCGCGGGATTGCGTATCGCCAACCCGATGGGGGCCTTTGGCGCTGCGGCAATGCTACTGGACTATCTGGGAAAAACCAACGCTGCGGCCACGCTGAGGCGTGCCATGTCGCACGTTTTGCGCGAGGGACCACGGACACCCGATCTTGGGGGGCAGGCTACGACCCAACAGGTGACCGAAGCGACTATGCAGGCAATTGAGGAGTTCTCATCATGAGAGTCGGAATGCTGTTATCCCGCGTGCGCGTGGAAGAAAAGTTGCTGGCGGAGGCGTTCCGGGCGCACGGTCAGGCGGTGGATCTCATCGACGATCGCAGCCTGGTGCTGCCGATCGAAGGGACGCCGGAGATGCGGGGTTATGACGTTGTGATGGAACGCTGCATCAACCACTCGCGGGCGCTGTACACGTTGCAGATGCTGAATGCCTGGGGCGTGTCCACCGTGAACACCGCCCGCGTGGCGGAGGTGTGCGGCAACAAGTTCAGCACCTCTCTGGCGCTTGTTCAGAATGGCGTTCCTACGCCCCGGACGCTGATGGCATACACCCCCGAGTCAGCGCTGGAGGCCATCGAGACGCTTGGCTATCCCGCGGTTCTCAAGCCTGCGGTTGGTTCCTGGGGCCGCCTGATCGCCAAGGTCAATGATCGTGAGGCCGCGGAGGCCATCCTGGAGCACAAGAAGGTGTTGGGCTCGTACCATCACGCCATCTTTTACATCCAGGAGTATATCGACAAGCCGCAGCGCGATATTCGCTCTTTCGTGGTTGGCGACGAGACCATCTGTGCGATCTATCGCTTTTCCGAGCACTGGATCACCAATACGGCTCGAGGCGGGCGCGCGGCCAATTGCCCGGTCACGCCCGAGATCGATGCCCTCTCCCGGGCGGCGGCTCAGGCGGTCGGCGGCGGCGTGGTGGCCATCGACCTGTTGGAGAATGCGCAGGGGGAGCTGACCGTCTGCGAGGTGAACTATACCATGGAATTCCGCAACAGCATCGACACGACCGGGGTCGATATCCCCGGGCGCATGGTCGACTATGTGCTCGAGGTGGGGAGGAGCCACTCATGACGATCCGAGTATCCATTGTCGGCGGGTCAGGTTACGCCGGCGGCGAGCTGCTGCGGCTGTTGCTCTTTCACCCCAAGGTCGAGCTTGCTCAGGTCACATCCGAGAGCTCGGCGGGGCGTTTCGTGCACTCTCGCCACCCGAACCTGAGGAGTTGCACACGACTGAAATTCACGCCTTTGGAGATGCTCGAGCCGTGCGACCTGCTCTTTCTGGCGCTGCCGCACGGTGAGACGGCCAGTCGTATCGAGCAGTTTGCCGGGCTCGCCGACCGGATCATCGATCTGTCGGCCGACTTTAGGTTGCGCGACCCGGCGGACTATGCGCGGTGGTACGAAGGTGCGCACCCGGCGCCCGCCTGGCTGGAGCGGTTTGTCTATGGCTTGCCAGAGATCAACCGGGACGCGATCTCCGGCGCGCGCTATATCAGCGGCGTAGGCTGCAATGCCACCGCGACGAATCTTGCTGTCTGGCCTCTCTTTCAGTCGGGCCTGGCGGATGCCGAGCGTGGGGTGATCGTCGAGGTCAAGGCCGGCTCCTCCGAGGGTGGTGCCTCAGCCGGGCCCTCGTCGCATCATCCCGATCGCAGCCACGTCGTGCGCTCTTTCGCACCGACAGGGCACCGGCACACCGCGGAGGTGGAGCAAGCCCTGGCGCAGACGGGCGCGCGCGTTCCGGTCCACATGTCGGTTACATCGGTGGAACTGGTGCGCGGCGTGCTGGCCACGGCGCATGTCTTTGCGGCACCGGAGCATCGCGCTTCCCTGGACGTGATGGGGCTGTGGAAGGCTTACCGCGGCGCCTTTGGCAAAGAGCCCTTTGTGCGCATCGTCCGCGAGCGACAGGGGGTCTACCGCTATCCGGAGCCCAAGATTCTCGCGGGGAGCAACTATGCCGAGGTGGGTTTTGACTATGACCCCGAGAGCGGGCGCATCGTGGCCATCGCCGCCATCGACAATCTGATGAAGGGCGCGGCGGGGACTGCGGTCCAGTGCATGAACATCATGTACGGTCTTGATGAGACGCTCGGGCTGGGCTTCCCCGGCCTGCACCCGGTGTGATGGGAGGTTGGCGATGATTGTCGTCAAAGTAGGGGGGAGCGAAGGCATCGACCTCGATGCCGTGTGCAGCGATGTCGCCGAGCTGGTCCGGGCGGGCACGCAGCTGGTGCTGGTGCATGGTGGATCCCACCGCACCAACGAGGTGGCCACGGCCCTGGGGCATCCGCCCGAGTTTGTTACCTCGATCTCGGGCTATACCAGCCGGAGGACGGACCGCGAGACACTGCGCATCTTTGAGATGGTGTATTGCGGTGAGGTGAACAAGGGGATCGTTGAACGGCTGCAATCCCTCGGGGTAAACGCTGTGGGCCTCTCCGGCATCGATGGGCGTCTGCTCGAGGGCCGGCGTAAGGATGCTCTCAAGGTAATGCAGCGCGGGCGCCGCATGGTCATCCGTGACGATTACACCGGGACGGTGGAGACGGTCAACGGGGCGCTCTTGCGTCTGCTGCTCGAAAACGGCTATCTGCCGGTGATCTCACCTCCGGGCATCAGCACCGACGGGGTCGCGATCAATGTCGATGGCGACCGTGCCGCAGCGCGTATCGCAGCGGCCCTTGGGGCTGAGCAGTTGATCATCTTGTCCAATGTGCCCGGGCTGCTGCGAGATTTCCCCGACGAAGGCACGCTGATCCCGCACATTGAGCCCGCTCATGCGGAGGAGATGATGGCGCACGCCGAGGGACGCATGCGGATCAAGGTCCTGGGCGCCATCGAGGCGTTGAACGATGGGATCGGCCGGGTTGTCTTTGGGGATGCGCGCATTCCGTCGCCAGTCACGGAGGCGATGGCTGGCCGGGGCACGGTTATCGGCCCGAGCCATATATAGGAGGTTTTGCATGGATTTCATGGAGCTCGAACAGCGCTATACGAGCGGCTGCTACTCCAAGCGCGATGTGACGATCGTCCGGGGCCAGGGCGCGCGCATCTGGGATGATGCGGGGAAAGAGTATATAGACTGTGTCGGTGGCCACGGCGTGGCGATCGTGGGTCACTGCAATCCGGCCGTGGTACGGGCCATTTGTGATCAGGCCCAGACGCTGATCACCTGCCCAGAGATCTTTTACAACGACGTGCGCGCTCGCCTGCTGGAGAAGCTTGTGTCGATTGCGCCCCAGGGGCTGGAACGTGCCATGCTGGTCAACTCGGGCACTGAGGCCGTGGAGGGGGCGCTCAAACTCGCGCGGTTGAGCACCGGGCGCGCCGGTATCGTCGCGACGCAGCGCGGGTTTCATGGACGTACTCTGGGCGCTTTATCAACCACCTGGGAACCGCACTATCGCGAGCCCTTTGAGCCGTTACTGCCGGGCGTGAGCCATGTGCCGTACGGTCGTCTGGAGGCGATGGAGGGGGCTGTCTCTGACGCAACAGCGGCGGTGATTCTCGAGGTGGTGCAGGGGGAGGGCGGCGTCAATATCGGCGATGGCGACTATTTGCGGGGGGTGCAGGCACTGTGCAGAGAGCGGGGTGCGCTGCTCATCGTCGATGAGGTGCAGACCGGATTCGGTCGCACAGGGCGCATGTTCGCCTGCGAGCACCACGATCTCCAACCCGATCTGATGGCCGTGGCCAAGGGCATCGCCGGGGGCGTGCCCATGGGGGCTGTGCTCCTCGGTGATCGTGTCACGAATATCTCGCCCGGCGTGCACGGGACGACCTTTGGCGGCAATCCGCTGGCCTGCGCTGCGTCATTGGCTGCGATCAAGTACATGCTCGATCATGACCTGCCCGCCGAGGCGGCGCGCAAGGGGGAGTGGGTTCTCTCAAGGCTGAGGAGTATCGATGCTCGCGTGATTCGTGAGGTCCGCGGGATCGGCTTGATGATCGGCATCGAGCTGCGCACCCGTGCGACGCAGTATCTCAAGGCCCTGGCCGACGAGGGCGTGATGGCGCTCCCTGCGGGAAGAACCGTGGTGCGGCTGTTGCCGCCCCTGGTCATCTCCGATGACGATCTGGCCAGAGTCTGTGACACTATCGAACGCGTACTGACCCAGGCGGCCTAGAATGATCTGTCGAGCGCCGGATGACGAGCAGGCCATCGCCCTCCTGGAGCGGATCGTGGGCATCCCCAGTGTCTCTGGGAGCGAGGCTGAGGTCGCTTCCGCCTGTGTCTCGGCCATGCAAGGGATGGGCATGGCGGCTCACATCGATCCGGTGGGCAATGCCGTCGGTATCGTCGGCGAGGGCTCGCACGAGATCCTCCTGCTGGGGCACATCGACACTGTTCCCGGTGACATACCGGTGCGTCGCGAGGATGGATGGCTGGCGGGCAGGGGGGTTGTCGATGCCAAAGGTCCCTTTGCCGCAATGATGTGTGCCGCCGCACGGGCCGGTGCGCTGGACAGTCTCCGTGTCACCATCGTCGGTGCGGTCGAGGAGGAGGCCGCCACATCGAAAGGTGCCTACCATGTGGTGGACCACTATCCCGTTGCTGAAGCGGTCATCATCGGTGAGCCCAGCCGCTGGGATCGGGTGACTCTTGGGTACAAGGGGCGGCTACTCGTGGACTATGCGCTGAGCCAGTCCATGTCGCATACGGCAGGGCAGGCCCAGGGAGTGTGCGAAACGGCGGTTGATTACTGGCTGGCGTTGCGTGACTATGCCGCACTCTACAACGAGGGCATCGAAAGGCTCTTTGACCGGCTGGATCCCTCGCTACGCGAGATCGCCACGCGGTCCGACGGCCTCACAGACTCGGTACAGATGCGCATCGGCTTGCGCCTGCCACCCGGTATAGACCTGGCTGAACTGACGACTCAGCTGACGGATACCTGGGCCGGGGATGCTCACGTGACACTGAGTGGGGCGGAGCAGCCCTATCGCGCAGACAGCCGCAATCTGCTGACCAGCGCCTTTCTCGCCTCGATCCGTTCCGAGGGGGGGCGCGCTGCGCTCGTCAGCAAGACGGGGACCTCGGACATGAATGTCATTGGGCCGCGGTGGCAGTGCCCGATCGTCGCGTACGGACCGGGCGACTCGGCCTATGATCACACGCCGGAAGAGCGCATTGAGCTGTTCGAGTATCTGAGGGCCATCCGGGTCCTGACTGGCGTGTTGCAGCGTCTGGACGCGACTATCGCGTCGCGGTAGAAAAAGCGAGGCGGCTCCCTGGAGCCGCCTCTGTATCGACAGGATGTTGCCTCTGTCAGGCCGGGATCCTCGCCACGATGGCTTTGGCCACGGGCTCAAAGTCCGACGTCTCCGCCCTGGCCAGTTCGCCCGCATCCGCCAGTTCAGCCAGGCCGGGCTGGATGGGGAGCTGGCCAAGCAGCGGCGCGTCTATGCTCTCTGCCAACTCGTCGACCTTGCTGGCGCCAAAAAGCTCAAACCGGTGGCCGCAGTCGGGACACACCGCATAGCTCATATTCTCCACAATGCCCAGTACCGGTATGCTGAGTTGCTCTGCCATACTGGCGGCCTTGCGCACCACCATCCCAGACAGGCTTTGCGGTGTCGTGACCAGCAGGATACCGTCCAAAGGGATTGACTGCATCACCGTGAGCGAGGCGTCTGAGGTTCCGGGCGGCAGGTCCACCACGAGATAGTCGAGGTCACCCCAGGCGACATCGCCGTAGAACTGCTTGATCGCGCCACTGATGAGCGGCCCCCGCCAGATAACCGCCTGGTTGGGATTCTCCAGCAGCAGATTGATAGAGATGATTTTGATGCCTGCCGGAGTCGTCACGGGCAGAATCCCATTAGGGCTGCCAAAGGGGCGGGGTTGCCCCTGCAGCAGCATCTTTGGGATGCTTGGCCCTGTGATGTCGGCATCCAGCAGTCCAACCCTAAAGCCCTGCCGCTGCAGTGCTATCGCCAGCAGGGCAGAGACCGTCGACTTGCCCACCCCGCCTTTTCCGCTCACCACGGCGATGACGCGCTTGATGTTGTTATATGCGGCGGCCGTTCCTTCAGGCTCGGGGGCGCCCTGAATGGTCTGTTTCTCCTCGGGCGTCATCTCCCGGATATCGATCTGGACATCCTCGACACCCGGCAGACTCATGAGCCGTGTTCGGGCATCGTCCAGCATCTGATTACGCATAGGGCATGCGAGGATCGTCAGGGCCAGAGTAAAGGAGACTGTCCCATCCTTCAGGGCGATATCATGGACCATCCCCAGTTCGACGATGTTACGATGCAGCTCAGGATCCATGACCTGAGCCAGGTTGTCTCTGATCTCTTGTTCTGTTGGCATTGCTGCCCTCCTTCTGATAGTGAACGCTATCACTCCATTATAGGCGTAACAGCAGCATCTCCACTTTGCGGTGCTGCCGCAATGGTGGACCGGCGGTTCGACGTTTGACCGTTCCTCTGGCAGCGGCGATAATGCCCACGCTATCCCAGCATATGGGCAACTAGCAGGAGGTAGATAGTAGGATGCCCAAGGGCGTCTCTGATGGTGCGGCAGAGGTGAGCTCCTCTGCGCAACTTGACCAGCGCATTCGCGCACTGGAACTGGCGCTGGCGAACCCGTCGGGCCTGGACGCGGTGGAACTGCTCACTGAGCGCACGGCAGTCGAGTATGCGCTGGCTGCCCTTGCAGAGCGTGGGCGCGATGTGCGTGCAGAGCGCAGTCGACTGGATACGATCGACAACATGATCCGGTCCAATGCCGCCATGCTTGTAGCCAGGGTCAAAGGCGGGAGGTTGCCTGCCTTGCGCGAACAGATCACGCCGCCCGAGGACCACTGGTGGTGGTGGTTGGATGATCAAGTAGCCGAGGCGCGCCGGGGCACAGCCCGGCGATTCATCATTCTGGTGGTGGGTGCGGCAGTGGTGGTACTCGTGGCGAGCTTTCTGCTCAGCAGGTTTGGGGGCACGCCAGAGCAAAGGCAGGCGGCCGTGTATTCTTCGCAGGGAGATCAGCGCATCACACAAGGCGACTATACCGGGGCTATTGACGCTTACGAGCAGTCTCTGGCGATCATCGCGGAGCAACCGGAGGTACTGGCGGCCCTGGTGGCATTGTACGACAAGCAGGGCCAGGCGCAAGATGCACAGATGGCGCTGGAGAGCTTGCAGCGGGTGGTGACGGAGCAGGCGCAATTGGAGGCGGGCCTGGCGCGCGCTTACGAAATGGCCCAGGAGTGCGAACTGGCGCTCGAACATGCGCAGCGAGCGGTGGCTGCCGATGCCTCCTATGCCAACGCCTATCTGGTGCGGGGAAGTGCGCTGGAGTGTCTCGACCGTTGGGACGAGGCAATGGCGGACTATGAGCGCGCCTCAGATCTCGCCATGGAGCAGGGGCAAGATGCGCTTTACGTGCTTGCCCGTACCCGGTACGGGATGCTCCTGCAGATGAGCGGCTCCGGGATGCCGTCGATGACGACGCCCTGACTTGAGCGGTGCACTGGTGCAGACCTGTTGCGCAGGGGGGGGGTGAGCGTTGGAGATAGCGGGGCGCGTTGCGCTTGTGACGGGGGCCGGCGTGCGTCTGGGGCGGGCGATGGCGCTGGGGCTGGCGGAGCAGGGCGCTGACGTCATTGTGCACTATAACAGATCCGGCGGCCCCGCTGAGGGCGTGGCGGAACAGATTCGTGACCTGGGGCGTCGGGCGGTCGCCTTGCAGGCTGATCTGGGGGATTTGGACGAGGTTATGGGTCTAATTCCCAGAGTTCGCGAGGCGCTGGGCACCGTCAACGTCCTCATCAACTCGGCCTCCATCTTTGAGCGGGGAACACTGGCCTCGACATCGCTGGAGAATTGGAACCGCCATCTCGACATCAACTTGCGGGCTCCGTTCTTCCTCTGCCAGAGCTTTGCTGCACAGTTGCCCGCGGGACAACGCGGCCACATCATCAATATGGCTGACTGGCGCGTGATTCGCCCGGGCACGCAGCATATGGCCTATATCCTCAGTAAGAGCGCCCTCGTCACGTTGACACAGAGCCTGGCGCTGGCGCTGGCGCCGGATGTTCAGGTGAACGCATTGGCGCCCGGGGCTATCCTCCCGTCCCCTGAGGACGACGGCTACTTTGACAGGCTGGCCGAACGCCTGCCACTGAGGCGTACCGGGAATCCTCAAGAGATAGTAGATGCGGTGCTGTATCTCTTGCGTTCTGATTTCGTCACCGGGGAGGTGCTGCGAATCACCGGCGGAGAGCATCTCTAGCGCAGGATGTGTGGAGGCTACTATGGCAGATAAGGTGTTGATTCGTGACCTGCTGGTGCGGGGGATCATTGGCATCAACGACGACGAACGGGTCAACCCGCAGGACATTCTCATCAACTTGACGTTGGATGTGGATGTTCGTGCCGCGGGCCGAACTGATGATATTGCGGACGCAGTCAACTACCGTACCATTGCCAAGCAGGTCATTGCGCATACAGAGGCGTCCGCGCCGATGCTCGTGGAAAGGCTGGCTACGGATATCGCCCGGCTCTGTCTTCAGCATGCCGGCGTTGCGCGGGTCAAGGTGCGTGTGGAAAAGCCTGGTGCGCTGCGCTTTGCCCGCTCGGTGGGTGTCGAGATCATCCGCACACGAGAGGATCTATGACGGTTGCCTACGTCCTGCTTGGATCGAACGTGAATGCAGAGGAGAACCTCCGTCGAGCGGTGGAGTCGCTTGGCGGGCAGGTTTGCCTGGGGGGGATTTCCGCTGTGTTCGAGAGCGTTCCAGTGGGCTATCGAGAGCAACCCTGCTTTCTCAACGCTGTTGTGAGCGTGGAGACAGATCTTTCTCCCACCAGATTGCTCAAGACCGTGTTGAGGCCGGTGGAGGCTGCGTTGGGACGCGTGCGCACCGGGAACAAATATGGGCCACGGACCATCGATCTGGACATTATCCTGTATGGCGATCGCAGACTGGTCTGCGGTGGCCGCCGCATTCCCGATCCAGATCTGGTGCGCCTGGCGCATGTGGCCTATCCCATGGCTGACCTCGTTCCTGATCTAGCGCATCCGGAGACGGGGGAGACGATGCGGGAGCTTGCTGCCCGGGTAGAGCCGGGCGGGATTCGCGCGCGCGACGATATTCGAATAGACGTGCATACAGTGCAAACGAAGGGAGATTGATGACGCAATTTCGGATCAATCCGGCAGAGTATGATGCCTTCAGGAACGACTTGCTGGATGTCGCTGAGCAGGCCTGTACCGACGATATAGTGTGCGCTGTGCGGGCCATTCTCGTAGCGATCGGCGAGGATCCGGAGCGGCAGGGCCTGCTGCGCACCCCGGATCGTGTAGCCCGGGCATGGGCGGAGCTCACAGCCGGCTATCATGTCGATCCGGTGCGCCTGGTGAACGACGCTGTGTTTGACGTGACTTATGACGAGATGGTCGTCGTACGCAGCATCGATTACTACAGCATGTGCGAGCATCATCTGCTGCCGTTCTTTGGGCGCTGTCACGTCGGTTACATCCCCAATGGCAAAGTGATCGGATTGAGCAAGATTCCTCGGATCGTGGAGATGTATGCCCGCAGGCTGCAGATCCAGGAGCAGATGACGCAGCAGATCGCCCGGTTCCTCGATGACGTGCTTCATCCCAAAGGGGTAGCGGTCGTCTGTGAAGGCGTGCACATGTGTGCGGCTATGCGGGGGGTCAAAAAGGCCAACGCCCGTATGGTGACGAGCGCCATGCTGGGAGAGTTCAAGGAAAGCGATACGATTCGCTCCGAGTTTCTGGCCAACATCGCCCGGGCGCATCTGGAGCAGTAACGCAGACAAGAGCGGCTGATCCATCTTGTGACAGGCGCTACCGCATCGGTGGGGCGCGTGATATAATCGCCATAGACAAAGTTGTCTGTACGTAAACACCAGATTGCACGTCTCTAGTGTAAAGGGAGGAAGCAATGAAGGCCGTCGTCATGGCTGGTGGTGCGGGCTCAAGGTTGAGACCCCTTACGGTGAACCGTCCCAAGCCGATGGTGCCAATTGTGAACCAGCCTGTGATCGCTCACATCCTGGAGCTGGTCAAGAGGCATGGGATCACCGATGTCGTGATCACGCTGCAGTTCATGGCAGAGGCGATCCAGGACTATTTCGGGGACGGTTCCAGCCTTGGGATGCATATCGACTATTCAATAGAAGAGTCTCCGTTGGGCACCGCCGGGAGCGTCAAGCAAGCGCAGCATCTGCTGGACGATACCTTTATCGTCATTAGCGGCGATGCTCTCACGGACATCGATCTTTCCGCTGTCGTCGCTTATCACAAGCAGAAAAAGAGCCTCGCCACCCTCACGCTGTACAGAGTCCCCAATCCTCTGGAGTATGGCGTTGTGATCCTGGATGAGGAGGGGGCCATCCGCCAGTTCCTGGAAAAGCCCAGCTGGGGTGAGGTCATCTCCGATAACGTCAACACAGGCATCTATGTCCTGGAACCAGAAGTGTTGGACTATTTCCCCGCAGAGACCAAGTACGACTTTAGTCAGGAGCTTTTCCCGATGCTCCTGGAAAAGCGAGACCCGATGTATGGCTACGTCGCCGATGGGTACTGGTGCGACGTGGGGAACCTCGCCGAGTTCATGCGAGCCAACGCCGACATGCTCTCGGGCGAGGTCAAGGTGGAGCCCTTTGGCGAGCAGATCGGCGAGGGCATCTGGGTCGGTGAAGGGGTCGAGATCGCTCCCGATGCCCAACTGTATGGGCCCATCTTTCTTGGCGATGGCGTCAAGATCAAACAAGGGGTCATCGTGCATGGGCCCACGGTCATCCGCAACTATAGCGTGGTGGACCGGTACGCGGACCTGGATCGCAGCGTGATCTGGCGCAACTGCTACATCGGAGAGGGCGCCGAGATACGCGGCGCGATCATCGGACGACAGGTGAGCCTCAAACGCAAGAGCGTCGTCTTTGAGGGAGCCGTGATCGGCGACTCGTCCGTGATTGGCGAAGGGGCGATCATTCATCCCAACGTCAAAATCTGGCCGAATAAAGAGGTCGATGCGGGTGCCAGTGTCAACAACAGCATCATTTGGGGCGCCCAGGGGCGCCATGTGCTCTTTGGGCGGTTCGGCGTGACGGGCCTCGTCAATATCGATCTCACGCCCGAGTTTGCCGCGCGCCTGGGGGCAACGTTCGGCGCCACGCTCCCCAAGGGGGCCGTGGTGACCATCAACCGCGATCCACACCGCAGCCCGCGGATGCTCAAACGCGGCGTGATCTCCGGCCTGCCGTCCGCAGGAGTCAACGTCCTCGACCTGCAGTCCATGCCCATCCCCGTGGCGCGTTACTACACCAAGCATGGCAACACGGCAGGCGGCGTTCATCTGCGACTCTCCCCCTATGACAATCGCGTGGTCGACATAAAGTTCTTTGACAAGAACGGTCAGGACCTGACCAAAGCACAGGAGCGGAACATCGAGCAGGTGTTCTTCCGTGAGGATTTCAGGCGCGTGTACCTGGACGAGATTGGCACCATTAGCTATGCGGACCACGTCGTCGAGCGCTACCAGGAGGCCTTTATGGCCAACCTGGACGTCGAGGCCATTCGGAACGCGAATCACTATGTCGCGGTAGACTTTGCCAATGCACCGACGGGTGCCGTGTTGGCTCCCATTCTGACAGCGCTCAACTGCCGGACCGTGGCGTTGAACGAGGCGCCTGATGAGACCAAGATGTCCATCCTGCCGGAAGAGTTCCAGAGCTCGATTGAGCAGCTGGGCAAGATCTGTCTGACGCTCGACACAGTCATGGGCGTGCGGCTGGACGTGGGCGGCGAACGGGTCTTTGTTGTCGATAATAACGGGGCTTCCCTTAGCGGTGTTCAGCTGGGCGCGATGCTCGCCGATCTGGTGCTCAAGAGCAAGGGTGGGGGGACCATCGCGGTACCCGTCTCCATGCCCACGGTGTTTGAGCAGATCGCGGCGCGTTACGGTGGCCGGGTGATCCGGACCAAGGTAAATCTCCCTTCTCTGATGCGCGCCGCCAGTGAGCAGGGCGTTGTGATGGCCACAGATGGAAACGGGAGCTTTATCTGGCCCGAATTCCAGGCCGTCGTGGATGGGATGATGACCGTTGCCAAGCTGCTCGAGTTTATGACGCATCAGCACACCACCTTGCAGGCTGCTCTGGCCAATGTGCCACCGTACTATGTCGCGCAGAGCGAGGTCACCTGTCCCTGGGAGGCCAAGGGCAAAGTGATGCGGCTGCTCAACCAGCAGTACAAAGAGCGCCTGGCAGAGCAGATCGACGGCGTCAAGATCATGTTGGGGGACGAGGAGTGGGTGCTGGTGCTGCCCGATGCGGACAATCCGCTGTTCCACGTATTTGCGCAGGCAACCAGCGATGAACAAGCCTCCGGGTTGGTGCAACGCTACCGGCGTATTGTGGAGAGTTTCCAGGACTGAACCGATCTGGTTGTGAGGAAATGTGGGCGGTCAGCGCTGGTACACGACCTGGCCGCCCACGATCGTGTAATCCACCCGCAGGTTGAAAAGGCCCTCGGGATCATCGTCCGAGAGTTCACCCGAAAAGACGGTGACATCTCCCCACAGGCCCGGAGCGATCCGGCCACGTTCCCCTTCGCCGTACGCCGCATAGGTGCTCCCGATCGTGTACGCTGCCAGCGCCTCATCAAGGGTCAGCGTCTGTTCCGGATACCAACCTCCGTCAGGGGTCCCATCTGCACGCTTGCGCGTGACCGCGGCATGGATTCCCTGTAGCGGGTCCAGCGCTTCTACGGGCGTGTCCGTGCCAAAGGCCAGGCGGGCGCCGGCTGTCAGCAGGCTGCGCCAGGGATAGGCGTACCGGCAACGGTCGCCCCACTGGCGCTGTGCCACGACCATGTCCTGGGTGCAGTGGATGGGCTGCATCGACGCGATCACTCCCAGCTGGCTCAGACGCACCTGATCCGCGGGCGTGATGAGCTGAACGTGTTCAATGCGCTGTCTCAGGCCCGGTATAGGGTGTTCTCGCGCCACACGCTCATAGATATCGAGGACGCGCCGGTTTGCGCCGTCCCCGATGGCGTGTATTGCCGAGGCCAATCCCCCCCGGGCGGCACGTAAGACGGTTTCGTAGATCTCTTCGGTGGCGGTTGCGGCCACCCCAAACGAACCCTCTGTGCCTTCGTAGGGTGCCAGCATCTCGGCGGTACCCGAGCCAAGGGCGCCATCGGCGAACATCTTGATGTGACCGATGCGCAGTCGCTCGGTGCCATAGCCGGTGGCCAGGTGGAGATCGAGCGCCTGATCCAGATATGCGGCGGGGAGCATGTGCCAGATGCGGAGAGGGAGTTCGCCTGCTCGATCCAGCGCGGCCAGGGCACCAAAGGATGCGGGGCCCTCGCAGCTGTGCACGGCAGTCAGGCCGAGCCGCCCGGCATCGGATACCGCCAGTCGCGCGGCGGCGAGCATCTCCTGATCCGTGGGTGCGGGAATGGCCCGCTCCACCAGCTGTTTGGCCTTCTCGGAGAGGATACCCAGAGGCCAACCCTGTTTATCGTGGAGGATCTCGCCGCCCGGGAGGTCGGGCGTGCTGGCGTCCAGGCCCGCAAGCTCGAGCGCCGCGGTGTTGACCCAGAGCGAATGCAAATCCTTCGAGTCCAGGGCGACCGGTCGGTGTGGGGCGACGCGGTCGAGATCATGACGCGTCGGTTTCACCGGCACTGGCCAGGCGTTGTGATCCCAACCGTGGCCCCTCAGCCAGCCCGATCCGGTGGCCTGCGCCGTATGAATCGCCTGCAAAGTGTCTTCGAGACTCAAGAAGGCGTCCAGTCGCAGTTGCCCCAGCGCCAGACCGTGCATGCAGAGGTGAAGATGAGCGTCCTCCAGGCCAGGGATCGCGCTACGGCCGCCGAGGTCGATGCGATTCGCCGTCGTGGCCAGAGCAAGGAGGTTCGCGCTGGTGCCCCGGGCGTAGATACGCCCGTCGCGTATCATCACCGCCTCGACCACGGGCAGCAGGGGATCCATGGTGCGTATAGCGCCATTGAACAACAAGAGTTCGGCGGGCATGGGGTACTCCAGGCTCTAGAATGAGAGGATCGAACCAGTCACGGAGGCCACGCACGCGTGGCCTCCGTGGGACACGCTAGAAGGGGATCTCTTCCTCGTCCAGGACCGGAGAGTTGTTGTCTTCCTGGTCTGCACTTTGCTCCTGGGGCGCGGCACCGCCATCGCTTCGACCACCCAGGAACTGAACGTTATTGGCCCTGACTTCCAGGCTGGCGCGCCACTCACCGTCTCGGCCCTGCCAGGGTCGCGTTTCCTGCATCTCTCCCTCAACCATGACCAGACGGCCCTTGGACAGATACTGGTTACAGGTCTCGGCCAGCCGTCCCCAGGCTGACACTCTAAACCAGGTGGTTCTGTCCTGGCGCTGCCCGCTCTGATCAGTCCACGAACGATCGGTAGCGACAGAGAACGAGGTCACTGCGGTCCCTTGTGCTGTGTAACGCATCTCAGGATCGCGTCCGAGTCTGCCGATGATGATGATTTTCTGGTACATGT
>ENA-OSEO01003119-OSEO01003119.1-sediment-metagenome-genome-assembly--contig:-NODE-3119-length-20551-cov-4.337306_pt1 | contig 20551 bp, 9 predicted proteins | sample MGYA00237883_ERZ534232 | MGnify/ENA metagenome assembly ERZ534232
GAATTCCCGTTCTTTACCTTTACTTATGCTGATCTTCACGCGCACATGATTGCGCTTCCGATCACCTTGCTGGTGATCGGTTGGGGACTCGGCATCCTGTTGGGTAAATGGGATTGGGAGAGCAATGCGGGAATTCCGAAATGGTGGAATTTCCTGAGCACCCTGCTATTTGGCGGTTTGGTCATCGGCATGTTGCGCGCGACCAACACCTGGGATTTTCCAACCTACCTCCTGTTGTCCTGTCTGGTGATCTTTTACACGATGGTCAGGTATGGAAAGACGCCCGGCCGGTTCCTGCCTGCCGCTCCCGGCTGGATCAGGAATTCACTCTTTTCTGTTTTAGTGCTGGGACTGGTGGCAGGATCGACGTTTGTATTCTTCCTGCCGTTTACCGAGAAATTCTATCAAGCCTACGGCAGCATCGCCCTGTGGACAGGAGATCATTCTCCGCTTTCATCGTATCTTGTGCATTGGGGAGTGCAATTCTTTTTCATTACCACGTGGTTTGCCTGGGAGACGAGGGAATGGCTGGTAGCGACACCTCTTTCAGCCGTAAAACCATATAAGGCATATTTCGGCCTGATCCAGGCTTTAGTAGCTGTATTTGTTTTAGTATTAGTCATGATTACCCTGCTGGGAATCAAGATCGGATGGCTGGCCGGATTGCTGGGGGCCTGGGCTTTACTGCTAATGCTCAGACCGAACCAGCCTGACACAAAACGTTTGGTGTTATTCATGACCGGCACAGCACTTGTGTTGACCTTGTTCGTGGAAGGTTTTGTGCTGGCCGGAGATATTGGCCGCATGAACACCGTATTCAAATTTTACTATCAAGCATGGACACTCCTGGGACTGTCAGCGGCAGCCGCTTTGATTTGGCTGATACCGGCAGTGATCACGCGCTGGCGCATGAGCGTATCCGCGATATGGCAGGTGGTCATGGCTGTTTTGATATTTGGAGCGGCCATGTATCCGATCACCGCGGCAACCGACAAAATCAGGGACCGCATGTCTGAAGAAACTCCCAATACCTTGGACGGCCTTGAGTTCATGGCGACCTCGCAATATTTTGATCAGACAGGTTTCCTCGATCTGAATCAGGATTATCAGGCCATCCTGTGGATGCAACAAAACGTTGAAGGTTCTCCTGTCATCGTTGAAGCCAATACCGTTGAATACCGCTGGGGCAACCGCTTTACGATCTACACGGGATTGCCGGGCGTGTTGGGCTGGAACTGGCATCAGCGTCAGCAGCGCGGTGGACTGGACTATGACGGCATTGTCAACCGCCTGAACCAAATATCCGATTTCTACCTCACGACTGATATTCAGTCTGCACTTTCATTTCTCAAGAATTACGATGTGAGTTATATTATTCTTGGACAAATGGAACGCGTATATTATGAGGGTGAGGGAATGGACAAGTTTGAAGAATACAACGGCGTCTATTGGAAGGAAGTGTTCCATGAAGGGGACACGTTCATCTATCAGGTAATTGAAAAGTAACCGATATGACTGATCTCTTGAATTTCCTGGGTTGGTATTTGACCATTACGGTCATCGGATTGGCAGCGCTTCCGATCGCTTTCAGGTTCTTCCCGAACCTGACCAGCAAAGGCTTCGCGTTTGCCAGGCCTCTGGGTCTATTGATCTGGGGTTTCTTCTTCTGGCTGCTTTGTTCATTGGGCATTTTGCAGAACAATACCGGCGGCGTATTGATGGCATTCGCCATATTGATCGCATTTTCAGTATTGTCCAGTTTGAATGGTCGCTGGGGTGAACTGAAAGGCTGGTTGAAGGCAAACGTCAAGACCATCGTTTCAATGGAAGTCTTGTTCTTCCTGGCTTTCGCGTTTTGGACGTTCATCAGGGCGGCAAATCCTGACGTTACCTACACCGAGAAACCCATGGAATTGGCATTCATCAATGCCATTCTCAAATCTCCCGAATTTCCTCCTTTGGACCCATGGCTTTCGGGGTATGCCATCTCTTATTATTATTTCGGTTATGTAATCATTTCCATGCTGATCAGGGTTACCGGCGTGATCTCTTCAGTCGGATTCAACCTGACGGCTTCCTTATGGTTCGCCTTGACTGCCCTGGCGGTTTACGGCATCGTTTTTGATTTGCTAGCCGCGCGAAAACGCAAAGAGGATTGTTCAGAGGAAGACCACTTGATCAAATCCAGGCTGGCCAGTCTTTTGGGTCCGCTGTTCGTGTTGATCGTCAGCTGCCTTGAAGGTGTGCTTGAATTTTTTTATGCGTGGGGATTGTTTTGGAAGCCTGATGCTGCCGGAAACCTGACCTCTAAATTCTGGAGTTGGCTGGCCATCAGTGAATTGAACGTGGCGCCTGTGAATGGTCCCTCATGGTTCCCTTCGCGACCCGGCTCTTGGCTGTGGTGGCGAGGATCGAGGGTGATCCAGGACCTGGGCATGTCGGGAAACAACATCGAGGTTATTGACGAGTTTCCGTTCTTCTCCTATTTATTAGCAGACCTGCATCCACATGTATTGGCGATGCCCTTTGGACTGCTCGCAATAGCATTATGCCTGAACCTTTTCCTGGGAAAAAAGGAAGTATTTTCTTTCGATGGTCCGTTTTTCCAATGGCTGAAAAAGATCGAATTTTGGCTTACGGCCCTGGTGTTGGGAAATCTGGCGTTTATCAACACATGGGATTTTCCCATCTATGTTGGTTTATTCTGCATCGTAATTATTTATAAACGCATTGTCGATCTCGGCTGGAGCTGGCAAAGGGCCTGGGAATTCATAAAACTGGGCATTTTTATCGGTATTGCCGGCGTGTTTATCTATTTACCGTTTTATATCGGTTTCTCCTCGCAGGCGGGTGGATTACTGCCAAGCATGGAATTCATGACGCGCGGTATCCATTTCTGGATCCTGTTTGGCGCTTTATTGATCCCAATTGTGATCTGGCTGGTATGGCGCTTCAGAGAGACTGAAAAACCTCGCGGACTTCTCAATGGGTTGAAAATCGGCGCGCTTATTTTTCTGGTCTTGTTTTTGGTTTCCATGTTGTTTGGCATTTTAGTGTTTAGCATAGGACCGACTGCTGAAGGCATGCTGCAATCAGACAAACTGTTTGTGATCAAGTTGGGACAAAAACTGTCCACGGCCTATCAGTTGTTTTCTGGATTGCATCAAAATTATCCTGTTTCTGAAATTACCGCCCAGGCTATTTTCCGCAGGCTGCAAAGTCCTGGCACATGGTTGACCCTTTTATTGATGTTCTCCGTCGTATGGGCTCTCCTGTTTGGAAAGAAGAAATCTGAGAATGAACTGACACAAAATGCTTCCAGTGACATCGATCAGATTGAAGAAAAATCCGGAAAACCGGAAGTGTTTGTTTACATCCTCTTACTGGTTGGAATTGCATTGACTGTTTTCCCCGAGTTCTTCTATTTACGCGATCAATTCGGAACCCGCATGAACACTGTCTTCAAGTTCTATTTCCAGGCGTGGATCATGTGGGGTATCGCAGCCGCCTTTGCCAGTACGGAATTATTGGCAGGGTTGAAGGAAATCAAGAAACAAATCTTTGGGTTGGTTTTGTTTTTCACCATTGTTTGCGGATTGGCATATCCGTTCATAATGCTTGGGGCAAAAACAAACAATTTTAATCCCACTCAATGGACTTTGGATGGGAATGCGTACCTCGCGATTTATGACCAGGACGATTATCTGGCCATCCAATTTTTGCAGGATAAACCACTTGGTGTTGTTGCCGAAGCCATCGGCGGCAGTTATTCACCCGAGTACGCCAAGGTCTCGGCGCGCTCGGGCATGCCCACCGTACTCGGCTGGCCGGGACATGAGGGGCAATGGCGCGGCGGATACACCGAAGTCGGTTCAAGAGAGTCTGATATTAAGCTTTTGTATTCCACTCAAAACTGGGACGAAGCACAGAGTATTATTGAACGTTATAATATTCGCTATATCTATCTGGGGAATACTGAAAAAGACTTGTATAACACAGATGGCCTAATGCTTTCTGAGCATCTCTCGATCCTCTATCAAAACAACAGTGTGACAATTTTTGAGGTTCCTGCAGTTGAAGGTGAAGGTGCTGAATGAGCTTCATTGAAAAGATGAACGAATGGGTAAGGCGATATTATGGATGGCTGCTGGCCGGTGCAACCGTACTGGCAGTCTTATTACGCTTTGTCCAATTGGGGGCAGCCGGTCTTTCGAGCCATGAAGCCGAAGGGGCTTTGCAGGCACTTTCGATTGTGAAAGAGCAGCAGACCATCGTTGGCGGCGAACCGGGCTACATTGGCTTAACCTCAATATTGTTCTTCCTGTTTGGCGGAAGTGATTTCCTTGCGCGTTTCTGGCCAGCGCTGTTCGGTTCCGCGCTGACGCTGCTGCCGGGGTTGTTCCGCAAACATCTGGACGATCTGCCGGGCGTTCTGTTGGCATTTTTGATCGCGCTTGAACCCGGGTTGGTGATGCTTTCACGCACTGCCGACGGGACGATGATCATGGTTTTCTCGCTGCTTGCGGCAGCCGGCTTCTTTTTGACTAAGAAGATGGTCCTGGCCGGGATCTTTGGCGGTTTAGCGCTGGCAAGCAGCCAGCAATTCTGGCCCCTGGCTTTCATACTCTTTTTCGCGGGTTTTCTTACTTATATCGCAGGAAGGCAAACCAGCGAGATTGAATCTGAACCGGAAACAGACGAAAAACCCAAATGGTGGTTATTATTTCTTTCAGCCTTGATCACCATATTAGTGGTCAGTTCACAATTCTTCCTATACCCCGGCGGAATAAGCGGGATCGGTTCAGGCTTAGTCGGATTCTTCGATTCGTGGCGACAGACTGGGGAATTATCACTGGGAACCTTTTTAATGGTTCAGTTGGTGGCGCAATTCCCGGCCATCCTGCTGGGTGTGTGGGGATTGGTCGTCGGTCTGCGTGAAAAGAAACCGATGTTCCGATTTTTAGGATTGTGGTGGATCATCGGCCTGATCTTGTGGGTGACAAATCCATCGCTTGGAGCACAGCACATTCCCATCATCAATTTGCCGGTTTACGTGTTGGCTTGCATACAGGTCATCCGGTTCGTGGAAGGGACAGTCATTCGATCAAAGATCGTTGCCGCGGCTGAAGCACTTGTTTCGGTCAGCCTGATATTATTCTCCACTTTGAATTTTGTTAATTTGATCAATATGACCATGGCCGATCCGGTGACCCAACGCAACAGGATCGTTGGGACGCTTTTGCCGCTGGTCTTATGGATCATTTTTTCCATGCTGCTGGCCTGGGGCTGGGATGTGGTTTCAACCAAAGGCGGCTTATTGATCGGTATCGGTTTTCTATTCACCGCACTGCTGGTGGGTTCTGCGTGGAAAGCAGCCGATTTGGGCAGTCGACCGGAAAATGAGCTCCTCTCGGGTATGGAATACGTCAGCGGTGAGGAGGAGTTACTCCAGACCGTCTCGGACATTTCGCGCTGGAATACCGGTCATGCTAACCGCATCGATGTTACGGTGGCAGGGCTTAACCTGCCCTCTATCGCCTGGGCTTTAAAGGACTTTGAGAAAACAAGTACCGATTTAACTTTCTATGAGAAAACCGAGGCGTCCATCATCCTTGCCAGTCCCGATTCGATCGTGCAATCTCCCGCAGCTTATCGAGGAAATTTGCTGGTTTGGAGCAAGAGACCCGCCTATTCACAGTTCACTTGGCAGGATTGGTTCAAGTGGTTTTTCAATAGAAAAATTCCACAACAAAAAGAAACCATCATGCTTTGGGTCAGGAACGATCTGTTCAAAGACGTTTCATCACAAAATTAACCCCTTAAGGATTCATAATGTCCCTGATCAACCTAATCGCCATCGATGGCCCGGCCGCATCCGGAAAATCCACCTTGGCGGAAAAAATTGCTAGAGAATTTGGTTATTTTTATTTTGATACCGGCGTGATGTACCGCGCCGCTACCCTGGCCGCGCTGCAGCAGGGCTTATCGTTGGATGATGAAGATAAAGTTTCAGAACTCGCTGCCCGCATTCAAATAGACGTTCAATCTCCGTCCATTCAGGACGGACGGTTGATGGACGTGTTATTGGATAGTGACGACGTTACCTGGCAGATCCGTACGCCAGAGGTTGACCGCAACGTTTCAAAAGTCTCTGCTTACAACGGTGTTCGCAAGGCTATGACCGATCAACAGCGCCGCATTGGTGAGCGCGGCAACATGGTCATGGTTGGACGTGATATCGGCACGGTGGTCTTTCCGGATGCCGCCAGCAAGATCTATCTTGAGGCTTCGCCTGAGGAGAGGGCAAAAAGGCGATACAGCGAGAATATGAAGCGGGGCGGTTCCATCCCGTACGAGGAAATCCTGAATTCGATCAAGAAAAGGGATGCTTTTGATTCTTCACGCGAGTTGGCGCCTCTTAAACCCGCGGAAGACGCAATTGTGATCGATTCGGACGGCAAAACAATTGATATGGTTTTTGCCGAAGCCCTTAAAATTCTTTCTCATAATTATAAAAATGTTGCATAATTAGTATAGGTCGGCGATCGGCCAGTCGGTTATCAATACAAGAACGAGCAATCCCGGAGTGACTATGTGCGATACCATCGTTGCGCTCGGCAATTCCACAGCAGACGGTAAGGTTCTTTTTGCCAAGAACTCAGACCGTGAACCGAACGAGGCTCACGAATTGGTGATCATCCCTCGTGCAAAACATGAGGCAGGGTCCACCGTTAAATGTACATACATTGAAATTCCGCAAGTAGACGAAACTTATCGAGTCCTTCTTGCCAAACCTTTCTGGATCTGGGGCGCAGAAATGGGTTCCAATGAATTCAGCGTTACCATCGGAAATGAGGCTGTGTTTACGCGCGATCCCTACGGTAAGAAACCGGGATTGATCGGAATGGACTTTTTACGACTGGCGCTCGAACGTTCGAAAACAGCCCACGAGGCTTTACTGCTTATTATTGAATTGCTTGAAAAATACGGACAAAGCGGCAACTGCGGTTTTGCCCATAAGATGTATTACCACAACAGTTTCCTGATCTGCGACCCGGGAGAAGCATGGGTATTAGAGACTTCGGGCAAGGAATGGGCGGCGGAAAAGGTCAAGGACGTCCGCTCCATTTCGAACGCCATCACCATTGATGATGAATGGGATATGGCATCAGAGGGATTGGTAACGCATGCGCTTGAAAAGGGTTGGTGCAAGGATCCAAAACAGTTCAGTTTCAGCCGCTGTTACTCAGAGCCGGTCTATACCCTTTTCAGCGACGCGCACAAGCGCCAATCCTGCACCACTAAGCAGCTGCTGGCTCAAAAAGGCGAGATCACACCTGGTTCCATGATCTCGATTTTGCGACACCATGCCGATGAAGGCAAGGCTGATTGGTCACCGGACGAAGGCATCACCGGCGCGGACGTTTGTATGCACGCCGGCTGGGGGCCGATCCGCGGCAGCCAATCCACGGGTTCGATGGTCTCGCAACTTGACCGCAGTGATACAGTCCATTGGGTGACGGGCACGTCCGCACCATGTACTTCGTTGTTCAAACCGGTCTGGATGGATTGCGGGCTGCCGGAATGCGGCCCTTCACCGGATGGAACCTATGATGAGACAACGTTGTATTGGCGGCATGAGACGATCCATCGTGAAATTCTGCGCAATTATTCTGAAAAAATAAAACTGATCAAACCGGAACAGCAGAACTATGAAGAGGATATGCTCAAAGAAGTAGCTGAAAACCTGACCGCTTCATTCAACCGGCGTAATACGATATCGGTAAAATATTTTGACCAGGCATTTCAACTGGAATCAGGTTGGCTGTCAAGCGTGAAAAGCCATTCTGGAAATGGAACAGGCGGATTCCTCTATAAAACGGCATGGAAGAAATTTAATACTCAAGCCGGTATGAAATAAAATGGGATTAGCGAACGAGATTGAATGTTTGATATGACACTGCTGTTGAACCAACCATATATTGACCTGCCTTATCACCTGATCGGGTGGTTGGGTTGGTTTGGGTTGGCGGCAGCCATTTTGTGGGGATTGCGAAAGAAGTTCCAGCTGGTCAGCTCGAAGAAGTTCTGGATCATTTTCTTCATCCTGTTGGCAGCTTCAATTCTGCTGCCCCTGTTTCTGGGGATCAAACTGCCGTGGAAGTCCACATTGCCGTTGCCAAATATTACAAGGGAAAGTTCCACCCCTTCGATCATGGTCTTCAGCGCCGTCCCCTGGATGCTGGCAGCTGGAATGTTGGGATTTTGGCCGGCAGTCTTGCTGGGTTTCGTCAACGGCCTGGTCACGGCTTTTTGGAATACGCACAGTCTTTTCACGCCATTGGAAACAGCCTTGCTGGCGTTTATCGTATCGTTTCTACTCAGACAAAACTTCAGGTCGCAGTTCTTTCAATGGCTGAGACGACCTGTAGGTGCCGCAGGTTTGCTGGCACTTATTTCCATTCCTGTATGTTTGATGACCACTTTTTTCAGTACCAACGGCTCTCTGGCCGCGCGACTGGATTACGCTTTTACCCAATCCTGGATCATGGTGCTGGTCAACGTGGTCCAGATCATTATTGCCGGCGCGCTGCTTGATCTGGCGGTGGTAACACGTTCCCATTACTGGATCCAGTTCAAGTCGTTCATTCCATCTCCCTTTGAGATCAGGCTTCAATCAAAGGTGATGTTCATTTCGCTGCCGATCATCTTTTTCCTGCTGCTGACCCTGTCGATCGCGGACTGGATCGTTGCCGGAAAAGCGGCGGAAAACATGCTGGAAAACCGATTGAAAAGTACCACCGAGGTTGCCGCTGAAAATATCCCGGCATTAATCGATACAGGGCAAAGCCTCTTGCTGGACATGGTAAGCAGTGGTATTCCGATGGATAACGCGGTTTCCGCCCAGGAATTCCTGCAGAGTAAAATGCGCGCCATTCCGTTCTTCACCGAGTTTTGCCTGTTTGACATGAGCGGATCGCCCTGGATCTGCTACCCGGGATCCGCGCAGGAATATGTATTGTCAGCCGAAGAACAATCCGGCGTCACGCTGGCATTGAACGGCATCCCAATCCAGAGTTACGTGATCTCACCGCAGGCAGGGGAAAACGCTGCCCGGATCGCCTATATCGCAGTAGTTCCGGATGAAGTCGGCCTTGCAAAAGGGGTGCTGTCAGCCAGGACCGATCTGGGAGTCAACCTCTTTTCACAACCAGCCTTGTTGGCGCTTAAAGAGATCCAGGATGCCGGTGGCGAGGGGGTGATTCTGGATGGCAATGATCGCATTCTTTACCATACCAATCCGGACTTGATTCTCACGGCTTATCAGGGCAAGGTTCCTGAAGGTTCTTCATTTTACGAGGATACAAGCGGAACCGGCACGCGCATGATGGTGTACGCTTCCATCTCCGAGAAAAAAGATTGGAAGGTTTTGCTGGCACTGCCTGCCAGCGCAGCACAGGACCTGTCGCTGCAGATTGCCATCCCGCTGTTGGCGATTTCCATCCTGATTTCATTCGGCGCTTATCTGTTGCTGCGTTTCATGATGGGGTCGCTCTCAAAATCCTTGATGAAGCTGGCTAACCAGGCGGACATGATCGCGGATGGAAGCCTTGAAAAAGAAATCGAGGTCAAGGGCATTGATGAAGTGGGGCGGCTTAGTTCCGCTTTTGAGCAGATGCGTGTCGGGCTTAAGTCGCGCCTGGAAGAGTTGGACGGACTGTTGGAGGTCTCCAAGGGGATTGCCTCCAATTTTGAGATCGGAAATACCGCGTCTCATTTGTTGAAGGCTTGCATGGCTTACGGCGCGGATTCCGCCAGGTTGATCTTGAAGCACGGCTACAGTTTCGGATTCGATGAATCCATTATTTCTTATTCCGGCGGCAACCGGTCGGACGAATACGCCGAGTTGGACAAAGCCATGCTTGACCTGATGGGGGAGGAGCGCATCCTTGTCATTCCATCCAAGACGCGCATCCAGCGCATCGCCGGAGTGAATGCCACCCAGATCCCGTCGGCGGTGGTCGTGCTGTCTTTGGCCGATGAGAAAACAGATTATGGCATTTTGTGGATCGCTTATACCGAACCGCATCGTTTCTATGAGGAAGAGATCAACTTCCTGAATACCATTTCAGGTCAGGCCGTGCTGGCCATCTCCAACTCCACACTCTTCATGAACGCCGAGGTGGGCAAGAAACGCCTGGAATCCGTTTTGGCGTCAACGCCGGAACCCGTATTGGTGGTGGGGGATTCAGGCAAGTTGCTGATCGCCAACGAAGCCGCGGAAAAGGTAGAGGGATTGATCAGTCCGGCGGCAGAGGGTTCCAAAGGTATTGGGCATATTGCCTCACAGGAGTTCCTGGATTTTGTCATACGCAGCCGTGAAGTGGGCAGTAAATCCGGTGAGATCAAGATTCAGGGGAAAACTTTTGAGGTTTCAATATCTCCGGTGACTGTTGAAGAGACATTGGTCGGCACGGTCAGCGTTTTGCGCGATATTACGGCCTACCGTGAGCTGGAAAAGATGAAATCAGACTTTGTGGCAACGGTCAGCCATGACCTGCGCGCGCCGATGGGGATCGTGCGCGGCTATGCCACCATGCTGCAGATGGTCGGCGAGTTGAACGACCAGCAGAAGGAATACGCGGGAAAGATCATCAACGACCTCGACGTCATTGACCAGATGGTGGATAAACTGCTTGACCTCGGACGCATTGAGTCGGGCAGCGTTCTGCAGATCGAGAAGATCTCCCCAGTGGACGTGCTTGAGGACGTAACCAAGGTGCTTCAACCCCTGGCGACTCAGCGTAAGGTTCAGGTACTGCACGATCTGTCTACTTCACAAAACATCGAAATCGAAGCGGACAAGGCGCTGCTGCAGCAGGCTTTGTATAACCTGCTGGATAACGCGATCAAGTTCTCGCCTTTGGGCGGCAAGGTAACAGTAGGATTGCAGGCGACTTTGGAATCTGTAACCTTTGAAATCCAGGATCACGGTCCGGGGATCGCGCCGTTGGATATAGCCAAGATATTTGACAAATTCAGCCGCAACGGCATCAAGGAAGGCAACATGCTTAAGGGCACCGGCCTGGGGCTTTCGATCGTAAAATCCATCGCGGAACGCCACCACGGAAAAGTATGGGCCAAGAGTACCCTGGGGAAGGGCAGTACATTTTATCTCGAAGTACCCGTTTTTCAAGAAAAATAGATATTGCAATTATAAAATAAAGTGGTATAATTTTTGGTTGCATGATTTCTATCGATTCAGTCCCTTGATTTTCCAGCGCAAGACAAAAATTGTCGCTGCGCTGCTATCGGTTTAATAGCTCCAGGATTCCCGACAGGAGGCGTTTAGTGGAAACAAAAAGTTTAGTTGCCCTTCGAATCAACCTCGCATCCCCTGAAACAATTAGAAGCTGGTCTTATGGTGAAGTTTTAAAACCTGAAACCATCAATTACCGACGCTTACGCCCTGAAAAGGACGGTTTGTTTTGTGAAGCCATTTTTGGCCCTTCACGTGATTATCAATGTTATTGCGGCAAGTACAAGAACCCGCGCTACAAAGGCATTATTTGCGATAAATGCGGTGTTGAAGTTACCCGCGCCTCAGTTCGCCGCGAACGAATGGGGCACATTGACCTGGCTACTCCGGTAGCCCATATTTGGTATACGCGTCGTATCCCATCTTATTTAGGTCTGCTGCTGGATATTTCCCGCCGCAACCTGGACCGCGTGCTCTATTTTGCACAGTACATCGTCACGTTTGTGGACGATGACGCCAGGCAGAAAGCCTTGAAAAGGCTCGAGGACGAGATCAATGATACTGAACGCGCACAGGCAAGCCAGATCAACGCCAAGATCCTGGACGTAAAAAGCGGACGCGACAAGAAAATTGCGGAATTACAGCAGAAAAAATCTGACATCGAATCCAAAGCTGACGAACAGACCGCATCCCGTTTGGAACCTGTCATTCAAGAAGGGCAGTCCCTGGAGAAGATGCTGACCGAGAAAATGGGTCAGGTACTGAAAAAGAAAGCCTATTTTGAAGCGGCTGATGTTTTGATCGCAGACGTTGGTGATACTGTCAATTCGAAACATATTTCCTCCGTTCAGAAAGCTGTCAAGGAAAGTCTGGAAGAGATCGAAGGCGAGTTCAAGAAAGAACTGCAGCGTGATCTCGAACAGATCAAAATGAGCATCGAGCAGATCAAGGCCGAAGCTGATGAGGTTATGGAATCTCTGCGTAATACGCTTGAAGATAATTCCAGCGTCTCACAAGACCAGAACGCACGCCTGCGCGACGAACTGCAAGAGCTTCATCCGTTTACCTTCCTGACCGAAAGCCGCTATCGCGAACTGAAATCCCGCTGGGGACAGGTCTTCCGCGCGGATATGGGTGCGGAAGCTTTTTACGACGTGCTGCGCCGTCTCGACCTGGAAAAACTTTCCATTGATCTGTGGACGGAAGTACGTACTTCAAAGAGTAAACAAAAAAGAAAGAAAGCCACCACACGTTTGAAAGTGGTTGAGTCGTTCCGCCGTTCCGGCAATCGCCCGGAATGGATGATCCTGACCGTGCTTCCTGTCATCCCGCCGGACCTGCGTCCTATGGTCCCGCTCGATGGCGGACGTTTCGCAACCTCAGATATGAACGACCTCTATCGTCGTGTGATCAACCGTAATAATCGTCTCAAGAGACTTCTTGAGCTTGGCGCTCCTGACGTGATCGTACGTAACGAAAAACGTATGCTTCAGGAAGCCGTTGATTCACTGATCGATAACAGCCAACGCGGCAAGGCACTTTCTCGCCGCGGCCGTCGTGAACTGAAATCCTTAAGCGACATGTTGAAAGGCAAGAAGGGGCGCTTCCGCCGCAACCTGCTGGGTAAACGTGTCGATTATTCAGGTCGTTCGGTAATCGTTGTCGGTCCTCAGTTGAAACTCTACCAATGCGGACTTCCAAAGTCCATGGCGTTGGAACTCTTCAGACCGTTCGTGATTTCACGACTTGTCGCTCACAGCTATGCCGCCAACGTCAAGGGCGCGCGCCGATTCATTGAACGCAATCGTCCCGAAGTTTACGAAGTCCTGGAAGAGGTCATCAAGGAACGCCCGGTTCTGCTGAACCGTGCTCCGACCCTTCACCGTCTTGGTATTCAGGCTTTTGAACCCATTCTTATTGAGGGTTCCGCCATCCAACTCCATCCGTTGGTAACCACAGCGTTCAACGCAGACTTTGACGGCGACCAGATGGCTGTGCACGTACCGCTTTCTGAGAAGGCTGTCCGTGAAGCGCGCAGTCTGATGCTTTCTTCCAAGAACCTGTTGAAACCGGCTGACGGCGAACCGATCATTAGCCCGGGTAAAGACATGGTGCTCGGCGTTTACTATCTGACAATGGACGATAACCGCCCGCACAAGGGTGACGGACGTGTATTCGTCGACATGGACGAAATTGAACTGGCCTATTCTCTTGGTCAGATCGAATTGCACACCGACGTTGTGGTAAGAATGCAGACGTGGTTCACTGATGACCATGAACGTCTTGCCGCACCGGAAACACGTATGATCAAAACAACGGTTGGCCGTGTACTCTTCAACCGTATTCTTCCTGCCGAGGTCCAATTTGACAACCGCGTATTGGAAAAGACCGGTATCAAGAACCTGATCGCTGATGTCTATGACATCTGCGGTGAGGACGTGACCACTGAGGTTGCAGATAATATCAAAGATATTGGCTTCCAATACGCCATGAAATCCGGCGTTACCATCGCGGTGGCCGATATCTCCATTCCGGAAGAAAAGAAAACCATCCTCGATTCTGCCCAGGCAGAAGTGGACCAGATCAATAAGGGTTATCGTCGTGGTTTGTTGACCGAACAGGAACGCAACGAGCAGGTCATCAATGTCTGGCAGGTTACCACCAAGAACGTTGGCGATGCAGTGAGAAAACACATGGATCCCAACGGGAACCTGTCGACCATGGCAAGCTCTGGCGCAACCAAAGGTGGTTTCGGCCCGATCAGTCAGTTGGCGGGTATGCGCGGTTTGATGGCTGACCCGGCCGGACGTATCATTCGTCTGCCGATCACCTCGAATTTCCGTGAAGGTCTTACCGCTTTGGAATACTTCATTTCCACACACGGCGCGCGTAAAGGTCTGGCTGATACCGCCCTCCGTACTGCGGATGCAGGTTATCTTACCCGTCGTTTGGTGGATATTGCACAAGACATCATTATCAACGAAGTGGACTGCGGTACCGAAGATGGCATCTGGATCCGCAAGGAAGATGACATTGCAGGTCAAAGCCTCGGCGAACGTTTGTTTGGCCGTAGCGTTGCCGCGCGTGTGGTTGATCCGAAAACCGGAGAGGTTATTGCTGAAAGAGACGCTTTGTTGGATCATGATTTGATCCGCAAGGTGACCGTAGCTGGAGTGGACAAGGTATTTGTCCGTTCTCCAATGACCTGTTCCTTGATCCACGGTATTTGCGCCAAGTGTTACGGTATGGATCTTGGTCGCGGTGAACTCGTAACTCTTGGTTCGGCTGTCGGTGTTGTCGCAGCCCAGTCAATCGGTGAACCTGGCACGCAGCTGACCTTGAGGACTTTCCACACTGGTGGTGTTGCAGCCGGGGGTGACATTACAACCGGTCTTCCGCGTGTTGAAGAGTTGTTTGAAGCTCGCCGTATGCCGAAAGGTGAGGCTGTCGTTTCGAGCATCTCAGGTATTGCCAACGTTATTCAGAATGAACGTTCAGGCGACCAGCGCGTTGTTCGCGTTGAACACAGCGAAATGGTCTCTGATGAGTATGAAATTCCGGCCGATTGGAAGATCCAGGTCAAGGATGAAGCAGTTGTTTCAGCCGGGGATCTGATCGCGGATATGGGTGAAGCCCAGATCACTGCACAGCACAACGGTCGGGTAAGAATTGAGAAACGCAACGTGATCGTTTCGTATGAACAGCGTGAAACAGAAGAATATGATATTCCGAGTACATCGCGCTTGATCATCCGTGATGGTCAAAGTGTTGAAGCCGGTGAACCACTTACCGAGGGTTCCATCAACCCGCACACGATCTTGAAGATCAAAGGCCGCGACGCAGCCGAGATTTACCTTTTGACTGAAGTCCAGAAGGTGTATCGTGCGCAAGGTCAGAACATCAATGACAAACACTTTGAAGTGATCATCAGAAAGATGGTCGGCAAGGTTCAGGTCATTCGTCCGGGTGATTCTCACTTCCTGCCCATGGACGTGGTGGACCGTCTTGAGATCAAGGCTGCCAATGAACAACTCATTGCTGAAGGAAAACAACCGGCCAGATATGTTGAGATCTTGCTTGGTGTCACCAAAGCCTCACTCAGCACAGATTCCTTCCTGTCTGCGGCATCGTTCCAGCATACCATCAAGGTATTGGCCGGAGCGGCGATCGCCTCGAATGAAGATCCGCTGTTCGGTCTCAAAGAGAATGTCATCATCGGTAAACTGATCCCGGCAGGCACGGGCTTCGTCCATGGAAGATTCAGCGCCACTGAAGAAGAACCACAGGCAGTGGTTGAGGAAGCAGTCGCCGAGGTTGCCGAAGTGGCTGAAGCTCCTGAAACAATAGAACCAACAGAACCAACAGATTCTACCGCTCCTGTAGCAGAATAGAATAAGGTACAAGCTCAAGAACCCCGCGTAATAACTCGGGGTTCTTTTGGTTTCCTTTAAAAAAGCCATCCGTTTCTTAACCATGGGGTAAACTTAATTGGTCAAACTTTATCATGTGTGGAGAATTTTATGGATTTAGGAAGTGTTAAGAGAATAGATATCGATCATGAAATGCAGCAATCCTATCTGGATTATGCCATGAGTGTAATTGTTTCACGAGCATTGCCGGATGCACGGGATGGATTGAAACCTGTGCAAAGAAGGTTGCTGTATGCCATGTATGATATGGGCATTCGCCCTGACAGTGCCTATAAAAAATCCGCCAGGATTGTCGGTGAAGTCCTGGGTAAATATCATCCACACGGCGACCAGGCGGTCTATGAATCCATGGCGCGACTGGCGCAGGATTTTTCAATGCGTTACGACCTGGTGGACGGTCAAGGCAACTTCGGCAGTGTGGATGGCGACCCTCCGGCTGCCATGCGTTATACAGAGGCGCGTATTACCCGATTCGCCCTGGAATTATTGAATCAATTGGACCGTGACACGGTTGACTTCATTCGCAATTTTGATGATACCTTGAATGAACCGGTGGTACTGCCGTCGGCCATTCCAAACATGTTGGTGAACGGTGCAACCGGAATTGCCGTTGGAATGGCAACCAGTATTCCGCCGCACAATCTGGGCGAAACCGTGGACGCGCTCGTTTATTTGTTGGAACATTGGCAGAAGATCGATGATATTAATGTTGGGGACCTGATGGAATTCATCAAGGGGCCTGATTTTCCGACCGGGGGCATCATCCTTCAGGAACACGAACAGAATGAACTGCATTCCACCTATGCCACCGGCAAGGGCAGGATTACCTTGCGCGGGAAGTTGAACCTTGAAGATATGGCCAGGGGCAAGAGCCGCATTATTGTCACCGAAATCCCCTATATGACCAACAAGGCCAATTTGATCGAGCGTATCGCCGAGTTGTCGCGAGAGGGCGAACTGGACGGTGTTTCTGACCTGCGTGACGAGTCTGACCGGCACGGTATGCGCATTGTTATAGAGCTCAACAAGGCGGCCGATGCGGATAAGACATTGCGGACTTTATATAAGAGAACGCCTTTGCAGGTCACATACAGTATCAATTTACTGGCATTGGTAAACGGCGAGCCCAGGCTGCTTTCCCTGAAACAGGCGCTCAAGGTATTTCTGGAACACCGTCTTGAGATCGTCAAGAGACGCAGTGAGTTTGATCTTAAAAAAGCCCAGGAAAGGATCCACGTACTGGAAGGGCTGCGGATCGCAATAAAATTCCTCGACGAGGTGATTGCGCTGATCCGCGCTGCAAAAGATACAGATCAGGCCAGAGAAAAGTTGATGAAGAAATTCAAGCTGAGTGTGATCCAGGCTCAGGCCATTTTGGATATGCCGTTGAAAAGACTGGCATCACTCGAACGGAAAAAACTCGAACAGGAGTATAAGGATTTACTCGATTTGGTCAAGGAACTGCAGGCTTTATTGAAATCCGAGGCGAAACGCAGGCAGGCGGTTGTAGTTGAACTCAATGAAATTAAGGAAAAATATAACGACCGCAGAAAAACACAGATCGTGATGTTGACGAAGGGCAAAGCGGCTGCCGACCTTTTAACTGTAAAAGAAGTGACTCCTGTTGAGAACGTGTGGATCAGTCTTACACAAGACGGCAAGGTTGCGAAAACTTCAGAAAAGAATCCTCCAAGGTTGGGCGGTCGAGAAGCGCCATTGTCGGTGATCAAAACGGACTCGCACCAAAACCTCTACCTGGTCTCAAAAACCGGCAAATGTTCCTGCCTGGGCGTTCAGCCACTTCCACTTGTGGATAGTATTGAAAAAGGCTCTGATTTTCACAGGGTAACCGCGTTCAGTGAAGGCGATCTGCCTGTGGCGATGTTCTGTCTTTCAAATGAACAGAAAAAGTCAGAGACATTGTGCGTTACAACGTTATCACGCCAGGGAATGATCAAAAAGTCGATGATCTCTGAGTTGCCGGGACCATCTTCAGATCTATTCACTTTATGTAAGGTGAACGATGGCGACGAACTGGGCTGGGTAATGATCAATGAAACCGACAACAACTATTTGCTCGTAACCAAAAACGGAATGGCAATCCGGTTTGCGGGAAATGATGTCAGGGCAATGGGATTGGTAGCCGCCGGTGTGAATGCTCTTAAACTAGGCAAAGATGATGAAGTCGCCGGAATGGATGAAGTCAGCAAAGGGCAGCAGGTTGCCGTAATTGCCTCTGATGGTAAAGGCTGGCACATGAAGGAAGACGTCTTCCCGCTGCAAGGACGTTATGGGCAAGGGGTGATCACTTGCAAGCTCAAACCGGGCAGTTTTATTGTTGGATTGAAGGTCGGCAAGAAGAACCAGCAAATTGCCCTGCATCTTAAGAAGGCGGCCGCGAAGATCATCCGCATAGATGAAATTCCCGGTGGAAATCGGGCTACGGTTGGCAAATCAATATTGGAATTGAAACCCGGTGATGAGATTCAAAACATTGTCACGGTTAACGAGACTATTGATGTGGACGCAAATACAAAAAAGATGGTTCAGAAACCTTTGCTATGAAACAGTGTAATGCGTGTAGTGATAAACTATCTTTTCGTCTTTAATACCAAGGGTGTCATTGCCATCACTGACATTCCCATGTGAAGATGAACATCTCCACGTGAAATGACGGGTTTCGTCGCTGCTGTTTGTTTGGCTGGAAACTGAAAAGACACCGTTCGCCAGCGTATTGCATAACAGCAATGTATAGAATCCGCAGATGTTTTCCTTACCCTGGATGGTTCGTTCAGCGGTAACGAGTACAGCGTCATCTGCATAAAGTTCGAGCGCCTTGTTGTAATCCATGCTGTTTAGCATGGCCATGTATTTATCGACAATATCGTTGCTGACGAGACTGCCGGCCGGCCATGAGTAATTCACTACAGTATTCCAAAGTTCGGGCAGGGGATTGCGGCAATCGTCCCAACAGTAGATATTAGCCCCTGTGCAGCCCAGCGATTTGGCGCAATCCAAAAATGCTTTTACTTCGGCTGCGGTGGGTTGCCAGTTTGATTCATAAAAAGCCGGTCCGGTTGGGATCATCGGGCGGTAGGGTGTCATGGCTTTGAATTCGTTAAAGGATTTTGTCAGGTCATAGACGGGATTACGGGCTGACATCCAATAGACCTGGGGCATGTTGTAATCACACTTTTCAAGAAATGCGGCATAGGGAAAATTGCCGTGATAAGAAGGCCAACGGAATGTGCTGAGTGCGATGGGGGTGTTGGGTAATCCGTTTCGTACCAAGGACATAAAGGTGCGCGCGACCGCTTCCCGGCCGGATTGAGTATATTCCACTTCTGCATCAACGACGTAACCGTCAAGATTGTATTTATTGCATTGCGAAATGGCAATGGCTGCTTCACCAGTCGGATTGTATCCATACACGTAATGCCATCCCCATACGAGAATGCCTTTCGCGCGCAGGGCTGCCACTACTGGAGGGATCAGGTCTTCACCTGTAGTTTTATTGACGTTATAAGCGTAGGAGCTATCCGCGATCTTAATTAGCGCGTGTGAAAAGCCCGCATTATAGGCAATGGTTGCAATCGAAGAAGCATTTCCTCCTTCACACTGAGGAATTTTCCATATCCATATACCTTTACCCTGAAGTGTCATAATATCCTCCGAATCAACCAGTTTTATCCTGGAGTTAGTGAGCCTTCCAAATCAAGTTCTTTGGCAATACCGCGCATTGCCAGAATTACATTGGAGCAATGTTCCCATAACGGGACGCCAAATTCTTCCGCTCCCAATTCCATTTCCTGCCTGTTGGCGCCGGCGGCAAAGGCCTTGTCTTTCCATTTCTTTTTAACTGAACTGGCTTCGAGGTCGTAGAGCGACTTAGAGGGCCTTACCAAGGCAACCGCTGTGATCAAACCGGTAATCTCATCACATGCAAACAATCCCTTTTCAAGGAGTGTTGTTCGCGGATAGTCCGCCAGGTCGCTGTGACTGAGGATGGCCCTGACAATTTCTTCAGGAACTCTCTCTTCACGAAGGAGTGGAGCGCCGTCCAGCGGATGCCCTTCGTAAGTTGGATGGATTTCCCAATCGAAGTCGTGCAGAATGCCGGTGACCCCCCAGATCTCTTCGGGTTGGTCAAGTTTTTTTGCATAAAACCGCATGGCTGCCTCAACGGACAGCATGTGATTGATCAGGTTTTCGTTCTTCACGTATTTCCTAACGATGGACAGTGCTTCTTCACGTGTGGTCATGATCAGTTCAAATCCTCAGGAAAGATTGGTTCAGGGTCTCCCATCACTGGCAGCGGATGTCTGAACCACACATCCCAAAGAGAGACCAGGGTGGCCCCTAACTCTCTCGTATACCAGATGGATCGTGATAACTTTCGATAGTATTGCATATCAGCTGCAATGCCGGTTGCTTGCAATCCAACGCTGTTGCAGGTAAACAGTGCACGCGGAAGGTGATAACGTTGGGTGACGAGGATTGCTTCTTTTACACCAAATATGTGCAGCGCACGATAACATGTGTCATAGGTTCTTCTGCCGGCATAATCGAGAACAATATCCTCTTCAGGCACTCCCATTTCGATGGCATAGGCCTGCATGGCGCCCGGCTCGTTATAATCAATGAAACGATTATCTCCACTCATCAACAGCTTCTCGACCTTTCCAGCCTGATAAAGCTGAACTGCTGAAGCAACCCGATCCTGGAGCACAGGGGAGGGTGAACCGTCCCGTTGGAGACCTGCGCCAAAGACAATTCCAACACGTGCTCCTTCTATTGTTGATATCGTCTTTATTTTTCCGATGGCGCACAATTCGGTGATCAGCCGTGGAAGCGTGAGCAT
>ENA-OSEO01003120-OSEO01003120.1-sediment-metagenome-genome-assembly--contig:-NODE-3120-length-20549-cov-28.358587_pt1 | contig 20549 bp, 17 predicted proteins | sample MGYA00237883_ERZ534232 | MGnify/ENA metagenome assembly ERZ534232
GCAAAAGCCGGCTGAAGATATTCTACCTTGTGAGTACGTATAATCCAGGTAGCGCCGAGGGATTCCGTTAATTGAGTGCAAGTTGCTTTTTCTGAATGTAAAACCGCCGCATCCTGCATCCATTGAATGTAATACACATTATTTACGTGTCCGTTTGTATCAATAGCCTTTGCGGGTACATTGATTGTATGTTTATAAACCTTCTTCAATTTACTGTCCTTTATTCCCCTGGCTTAATTCAGCTATTTATGCTTTCCCATGATTGTTGTCAATCGAAAAGATGCCTGACGTATTCCTTATTATTTCAATTCCCATACTAAAGTAGCGCCATCCTCAATACCTACTCCATCAGGTTGAATGTCAAAATCATATGGTGTTACAGACTCAGCAATTATAGCTTGGTGCGAAGAGGAAATATGGACTTCTGTCCAACCATATTGGATGCTTATTAGTTCTCCTAACTTTACTCCTGCAGCTTGCGTTAAGGCTTTAGCTTTTTCTTTTGCGTCTTGAACTGCCTGAGTCAGCGATTTGTTTTGCAATGCTTGTTTATTGCTGACATCAAAGCCGATTTTCATCTGAGTTTCGCTTGCACCCCGAGATATTTTAGTTAGAACCTGGTTTAATGTCTCCTTATCCATGGGCAGTTTTAGCTCTAAACGGTGATTTGCCTTATATCCTTTGAAGACTTCACGTTTTTCGATCCGCTCATAGTTTGTAGTAATATTAAAAAAGCGGGTCTTCAAATCCTCTTTAGCAATACCAACTGATTGCATATCAGCTCTCAATTCATTGAGTCGTCTATTTGCTTCATCCATACACTTGGAATAGTCTCAGTTATTGGCTGAAATATTAAAAGACAGAACGATTACATCCGGCTCAGCTAAAACTGTTGCTCTTCCCTGAACGGTTATTGTTCTCTTGTCCATCTTGATTCCCCCTTATTTTTTCTGGTCTTTAAATTCTATAAGTTCCTTTTCTACATTAGGATATATTGCATCGATTGATTCTTGGATTTCGATTGTTTTTTGAAGGGCGATTACGACTCGGCAGTAGTGTTTTATGTCATCGAGAGAAAGTGTTCGGCCTTTGCGGTCTTTGAGCCATTTAGCGCAGACTTGATAGCCACCGATCTGATACTCCCAGACTTCTTTGGGAATATTGTCAAAATAGCGGGTTGCGTTGATATGAATTCGCTCGGTTTTTTCATCATATGTTGGCTTTTCAACCCCGTTGTCACCTTCGCCTTCCAACTTGGTGATAGCTGGATCAAGCTCTTTTGATTTGAGTAGATGAATCTCAACAAGCTTTTCCCCGTGTTCAGCCATTTTACTAAAGAGGGAATAGTCTTTTGTAAATGGTATTCTGGGGAAATCAATTTTTAAGAATTCAGCATATTTTGTGCGATAGACATTAGAATAAAGCACTCCATAGATGTAGTAGAAGATTTCTTCCGGTGCAGGTGTCTTTGTATAGGTATTTGTCAATTTGTCTACAATAGATTGCGATAGGTTTGGTGTTTTAGTACCGTATTCCGCTTCTTCCTCAAAAAGCATCATGGTGCTGATTGAAGGTCTTCTTTTGGGATTCTCTTTTTCTTTGTATAGGTAAAGAGGAAAAAGATAATTTGCCTCGCGCGATGCTGAGGAAATTGCAACGTCAATTGCCATGTTTTGTGAAATAAAAACATGATGCCATTTGTTAGCCCTTCGTGGCAACAGAAGAGCCAAGTTCTCTTTCAACATATGATGCATAACTTCGAAGCGGGGTCTGTCAACCAGCAGTTCCGAGTAGTATATATCTCGAATATCAAACGGCCTATAAAGGATCTGTTTAAAAGCAGAGAGCCAATCGTCATCGTCTCTTAATAATTTTCGGACTTCATGCAATTCTTTGTTTCCAATTTTCTTCTTCAGACCATATCCTGAAATAACTAGTTCATCAGACATTGAAGAATTTCTGAGCATCTCGATTCTTCTTCTCAAATCCGCTTTTTGAAAATCAATGACAAAAGAATCACGATGTGTTTGGATGCCAGTAGCGCTGGATGGAAAAATATCGGTTACTTTTGAAAAACTCCGATATCTCAGCTGAAGCGCTTGATCTACAGAAACAAACAAATAGAATTCAGATTTGGGAGAAAGTTCTTTCCACTCAGTTGTTTTAATATCATGATTGAACAACCACTCGTATTTGGCGTCCCGCAATCCCCAAATTTCAGAATGATACACTGTGCATTTGTGTTCTTTAACTTCTTCGGGCTCCTCTTCTTCAAGTAAGTCCATCTGAGGAGAAGGTTTGTTCCATGGATAAACTGATTCTTCCTTTTCTTGTTTCTTGACAAAAAGAGTAATGGCAACGCCTTGCTGAATATCAAAAACAGTCTCGTCTTTGCTTCCATCAGGACATTTTTCTTTCTTGAGGGTGCTGCCGTGCAAGTCAAGAATATAGATCGCATCAAAGCTGTTCATCAGGGACTGCCTCATGCCTCTAAAAGTCGGATTATCCAGATAGCTGTGATTAGTAATAAATCCCACAACTCCGCCTCCGGATTGTTCGATCTTCCACTGGGCAAAGCGGATGAATTTAACGTAATCATCCTGCAGCCATTTGGGATTTTTCTCATCAAGCGGTTTACCATCGACCTGATAATAAGCTCTAATTTCCTGTGAAATCCATTCACCAACATTGGCAGAGTGACCTGAATAGGGTGGATTACCGAGGATTATCAAAATTGGTTCTTCCTTCTTTACCTTGGCAGCCAGGTGAGATTCTTCTGAGAGCGAAGCCATACCTGGTAGTTTGGTTTCAGGAAGCTCTTCCATCTCCAGAGTGTTGGTAAGATAAAGCTTGAAACGATCTTCTTCCCGGAGCTTGTAGCCCAATTCTTCCAGAAGGAACGACATTTTTAGATGACCAACTGCGTATGGCGCCATCATGAGTTCAAAGGCATAGTAACTATCCAGCACACGTTCTTTGATGAAATCCTTCCTGGTTCCTTCACCATATTTTCCTACAAATTCTTCCACCGCCAGTTTTGCAACCTCGGCGAGAAAGGTAAGAGTCCCTGCTGCGGGGTCTAATACCGTCACGTTACTGTCGCCAAGTCCGTCCGATCTGTCAAAATGCTCTTTCAAAATCTCATTCAGTGATCGCACGATATAAGAAACAACGGGTTCCGGCGTGTAGTAAACTCCCCTCTTCTCTCTCATCTTAGGGTCATATTCTGCTAGAAAAGTTTCGTAGAAGTGTACGATTGGATCTTTACCCTTGTGCTGATGGAAATATTCATCAAGAAGTTTATAGACATCGGTAACTGCCAGTACTTCTGAAATATCATCGATTATCCATTCCATCTGCGGAGGCAAATCGCCCAGAGATATAAACCTGAAGACGTCACGCAAGATACCGATTGTAGGCGGAATGCTATCATAAGCAAGTTTGCGGTTAAATCCATTCCTTGCGCGGGTGCGGGCGGCAAAGAGCCCATAGGTAATAGTTTGGGAATAAAGATCGGCAAACTCCCGCTTGGAAAGGCCGCTTATTAAATAATGGGTAAATGCCTCGTAAAATCCAGAGATGTCTCCTTTTCCGTTGTTTTCTTCCTCTTCCAGCTCCCTGGTGATAACCTCGTCTCTTAAGAATCGTGTTCTCTTGGCAAGCTCAATGGCTAAATTTTTGGCGTTATAAACTTTAGGAAGAGAAAAGGAAAAGAATTTCTCCAGCAAGCTTATAAATTCAGCTTCATTTTCAACCGGAGGAACTCGCTTAAATTCCTTTACCAAAAACGGTTTGGCAATTTGGACTCGGTCAATAAGTTCACCGTTGCGATAAAGCCTGAATTCAAAGAAGTTGGTAAGTAGCAGGTTGGGAAAAGTGTGGCGGTAGCGTTTTAACTGTTCACTGGCCTGAATTTGATCCAGATATTCAGTAGTTGGCGCTTTCGCCTCCATATAGCCGACAATATGCTGATTGCCGTCCCAGACTCTAAAATCAGGATTGCCTGCTTCGGTTGTTTTAGGAAGAGTGGTCACATGGATTTTTTTATGACCTGCTGATTCCGCATAGTCATCAATCAGGTCTTTGAGGGCTGAATAATAGCTTTCCTCTCTCGCATCATCATGACCGGCAATTTCTGCTATCTTCTTCAGGTATGATTTGAGCATGTTCCCCTTTCTATAAGACATACGCACTTACAACAGCTATAGGTATAACTCTTAAAGCTACTAACGAACCTATTTTCGCACAAATGCACCTATTTGACCATGGTTCGGATTGTTGTTATTTGGTAGTGGATATTTGTAGCAAGTGGAAAAGAAAGCTAGTAGGGAGAAGTGATGAAAGAGGAGTGATTAAAGGATTAAAACCCAGTGGCTCTTGCTGCAAGCGATAGATGAGCATGGTTTTAATAACTTTACAGTTTTTCAAATCCAGGTGGGTTGCTCGTAAAGTGACTACCTGCCCGCCATTGGCTATCGCCTTCAGGCGCAGGCAGGCAGGTGGGGTCCCGACGAACTAGCGAACGAGACGGAGAAGTCCGGCCGAAGCTGTCTGAGCCCATTCGACCGAGCTCAGTCGAGGCCCGGATAGTAATTTCGCACTGAGAGAACCGACTAAGTAGCCACGCGCAATCAGGAACTTAAGCAAGAGCCACAATAAGAAAAAGTCGCGGACACGGCCGACTCATAGAGCGTGGCCGACCCACAAAAGAATGAGATTGCTTCGCTCCGCTCGCAATGACGGCTAGAGCATACTAAAAAAGGAAAATAGCAGGTGTTACCAATATAAAAATGAATCGCTCAAGAGTAATCCAAAAAAGAAAAAATTTAATGTCAGAGGAGAGCCAAGAGCCTCTCCATTTCTTGAAAATAGATTTCTTATAATTACATATTATTTCATATATTTACATAATCTTACTTGTATTTTCCTATATTTTGACCGATAATAAGGGAAAGCAGAGAAATCAAGGAGCTTAAATGCCCGAAGCTTTAATGAGCGTTAAGGATATAGCTACATATCTGGGTTTGAGTGAGCGGACCATCTATAGCATGATTAAACGCGGAGAAATTCCTTATCTAAAAGTAGGCGGGCAGTACCGGTTTAATCGCGGGAGAATCGACCAATGGCTTCAGCAATCCTCTGATGTGCGGACCGCGGTAAACTTGGATAGAGTAAAAGAGACGGCTGATCCGCTTACCAAGCGATTGTTATTTATTGGATTGCTGACAAAAGAGCTTAGTCCGGAAAAAGTAAAGCCAATCATAGTAGGTGGAAATGCAGTGGAGTTCTATACTGCCGGCGGATATGCTACCCAGGATATCGATATTGTAGCGCCAAGTGAACCGATTGATAAGGTCTTGAAGGAATGGGGATTTACAAAGGAAGGCCGGTATTGGATAAATGAAGAGCTGGGGATCGTTATTGAAGCTCCCGCCTATTCTTTGGACAAAGAGGAGCAGTATGAGAAATTATATGAGGTTGAGATAGAAGATCTTTATGTCTATATCCTTGGTATTGAAGACTTGATTGTGGATAGACTTAATGCTTACGTTTATTGGAAATCGCTGGATGACAGAACTTGGGCTAAGGAGTTGATAGCCTTACATGCTAAGGAGATTGACTGGGATTACTTAAGGAAACGAGCGAGGGAAGAGGGAGTTAGTATAGCTCTGACTGAGCTAGAGAAAGAGCTTAAATAAATGAGAAAAATAAAATGGACTGATTACCAGGCAAAAAGGGCAAAATTCACTGTTGTCAGGGCAGAACTTGGCACTGAAAGAAAAGCTTCTTCTCGGTTAAGAGATGCTAAAGAGCGGGGACTATTACTCCAACTTGACCAAAATCGTCTGGAGTCCTGGAAAAGAGAAGGTAAATACCAGGTCCTGGGTCCCCGGAGAATTAAGTTTGAGATTTAATCCCGTATATTATTTGGTATTTTAGACGGCCAGAGAAAGCGGTTCTTATTCAAATTTGAGGAACTTCAAGCCGGCAACAAAGAAAACAAGAGCAAATCCGGCTAATATCAGACTAGGAAGCATTGCTTCTGACATGCCTTGATTGCGTACAATCACATCAACTAATCCGCTCATTGCCCAGCCGGTCGGGGTAAACTTAGCGATATTCTGCATAAATGCCGGTGTAATCTCAATCTGCCAAAAACATCCGCCGAGCATAGCTAAAGAAATAGCCAGGACATTAGTCATGGCGATCATCTGCCCGCGTGTCCTGGACACGGCGGAAAGGAAAATTGCCATCCCTGTTGTGGCCAGAATAAAAAGGCCGATGATTATGATAACCGGCAGAGGATCATTTCCCCAGGGAACGTTAAAAACAAGAGCTCCAACTGTAATTAATATAACCGCTTGCAATACTCCGGTCATGTAAAGTCCTGCGATTTTACCCAGCAGAAGCTGTGCTTTAGTGGATGGAGTGGTGAGCAGCCGGGATAGAGTCCCCAGTTCGCGCTCTTCCAGCATACCCTGGGCACCTCCAAACACGATAAACATCACAAAAAGCAGGGTGAATCCAAGAGAAGAGTGGGAAAAACCCTGGGCCAAAGTAGAATCTCCTCGTACCTTTGATGCAACAACCTCCATGGTTACAATATCTACCGGCGGATCAGGCTCCCATGCTTTATTTGCACGATCATAAAATTCTTTGAAGTCGGGATTGGTTTCCATGTACGGGAATATCTTAGTCAATTCCTGCTTGGTCGGTTCCGGCAAATCTTTTACCGGCATTTTTGATAGCTGAGCAATCTGTTTATCGTTCATAATACTGCTTAAGGCCAATAGTTTTGGATCGCTTGGTGTATCAGTGTGAACTCCAGTGCTGGATGGCATTTTCTGTTGGGGAGAAAGAAGAGGCTTATTTAGAAAATCCTGCCGGGCTTCATCCAGCAAACCCTGAACAACCTGGGCGGTCTTTGCGTTGGCAGTAATCCGTTCGGCGATACCCGATATAACCTCAACAACAGCCAGGGATCTGTTTGAATCAGGCAGTTTTAATATTTCAATATTTGTTTTAACTCCATTTTCTACATCTTTACCGAAGTCCTTTCCAACAATGATAGCCGCTGAAGCTTCTTTATTTGAAAGTGTGTCCTCGGCCTTCTTTTGGGTTGTTGCCTCAATTGAAAAACTTTCTTCCTCTTTAAGTAGCTCTTTTACTTGTTTTGAGTAGGTTGATTTATCCTTATCTACAAATAATACTTTTACCTTTGATTCCGATCCCATATTTCCAAAGACCACACCGAAAACAATTGTAAACACCAAAGGCAGGACTAAGATACCCACAAGCTCACTTCTATCGCTCAATATTAGTTTTATGTTCAACCAAACAATGTTTAGTATCTTTTGCATCACTCATACCTCAAGCGCCATACGCCAATAAGGAAAAAGAGCATTCCCATACCGGTAAGGGCTGCCACATTGGGAAGAACTGCTTTTACTGTTGCACCTTCCATAAGCTCCAGGAATCCGTCAATTGCCCAGCCATTAATGGTGAAATAATGTAATGGCTTAAGCCATGGTGGAAAAATCTCAACCGGCAGCATGCTTCCGCCGCCAATGGCCATTATATTTATAACCAGAGGAGCTATTGCTCCTATTGCCCGCCGTGTTTTAGCTATTGCTGCAAAAAGTATGGATAGGCCGGTAGTACTTATTATTGTTGCTACCGCGATCAATATAACTCCTAGCAGACTATTGCCCCAATATGCTCCAAGTAAGCGGGTGAAGAAATAAAGGATAAGGAATTGGCAGATGCCTATAGCAAAAATACCGAGCATCTTACCTCCAACAATGGATGTTTTATTGGTCGGTGTAATTAGCAGTCGGGGTAGAGTCCAATCAAATCGTTCGTTGATAAAGGAAAAAGCTCCGAACATAGCGCCGAAAATTAAAAACATCACACCCATTCCAGCGCTGTAATAATCAATAGCATTGATACCGCGTTTGGTCTTTGATTCTGCATCCTTGATTTTGATGGCAGAAAAAACGCCTTCTTTGCTTAACTCATTAATGGAAGCATTTATATAACGGCTGAAATCTTCCTTTGATGTAACCATCTTTGATTCGGATAAAACACTGGTTGTAGTTTGGGCGGCAACCGAAGCTGCGGAGATACGTGATGCAATTGATTTGACTACACTTCGAAAAATACCTGCCGGAATTTCCTGTCCCGGATCGGTATAGATATTCATTTTAACCACTTTTGCCGCATTTACCTTATCTGAGAAATCCTTGGGGATTATCAGCGCGGCTGCCAATTCGCCTTTTTCAACTTCGCTGCGTGCTTTCTCTGCGTCATCAAAATTGCGGACGGTAAACAATTTCTTTAGTTCCTTGCTTTCAGTAAAAGCACCGGTTACTTTTTCACCGATTTCGCCCCGGTCTTGGTTGACAATAACTATGTCTATATCATTTATTTCAGGAGATCCACCACCTAGAGCTGTGCCTAATATCAGGATAAGTATCATCGGCATGGCCAGAAGGATGGCCAGGGAGGGTTTATCGCGTATAGTGACAAGAATATCCTTAAGTGCTATGTACAAAGTCTTAGCCAATCTATGACTCCTTTGTTACTGGTAAACATGATACTTTTTGCAATTGGCCTTTATAAGCTGATTAGTAATTCAAAACATTAATCACGCAAACTTTTGCCGGTAAGATGCAGAAAAACCGATTCTAGATTTGGCTCCATAACTTCGACTGCAGTTACATGCGCACCGGCCTGGTTGAGAATTGAGATTACCTTGGCGAGTATCTGTTCACTGTCTTTTGATAAGACCTGTATTTGACCGTCAGAGCGGTTTATGCGATCTACAAGTTCAATTGCTCCCAGTTGGTCTATAGTCTCTTCATTGACATTTTCAACCTGGATATTAATGGCTTCTTCGCTTCCCACCAATTTCTTCAGTTCATCAATGGTTCCTATGGCCATAATTTTACCGTGGTCAATGATGCCTACACGCTCACAGATGGTTTCCACCTCTTCCATATAATGGCTGGTATAAACTATGGTCATTCCATCTTTGTTAAGTTTTTGGACAGTTTCCAGGATGTGATTTCGTGATTGAGGATCGATTCCGACTGTTGGCTCATCCATTAATAAGATTTTAGGACGATGAAGCATACCTGCCGCAATGTTAATGCGGCGTTTCATTCCACCGGAGTAAGTCTCAATACGGTCTTTAGCCCGGTCTGTTAGGCCTACGATCTCAAGAACTTCAGAAATACGATCTTTAAGAAGTTGCCCGGTGATTCCGTACATCCTTCCCCAAAATTTAAGATTTTCTGTGGCCGTAAGCGTGGGATACAAAGCGATATCTTGAGGAACAATTCCAAGTACTCTTTTTACTTTGTCAGGGTTTCGTGTAACGGAATTGTCATCGACCAGGACATCTCCTGACGTGGGTTCCAATAAACATGAAATCATGGAAATCGTGGTGGTTTTTCCCGCACCGTTTGGCCCTAGGAGGCCAAAGACCTCACCCTGGTTTATCCGGAAACTGATGTTATCTACAGCTACCAGATCACCGAACTTCTTAACCAGGTTTTTTGCTTCCAGAATGCCATTTTCCATTTGACCTTCCTAACCTAGTATTTTTATTTGAGGGGACTAATATGTTTTTTGCTAAGATAAATTGGATTTGGTCATTATTCTATCTAATTTATGATTCTTTGCAACGTGTACTTGGATAAATGATGCTAGAGTAGTAAGGATCAGCTTCTTTTCAACCTTATTTTCATGGTGAGAATTCGGTCTGAGGAAAATATCTTTCCTGAATATATTTACACTTTTAGCGTAGATTCCTGTTCATCCTCGACAACACCATCGCGTACGTAGATAATTCTTTCGCACGCTCCTGCTACTTCCGGATCATGTGTTACCAATACGAAAGTTGTACCGGTATTCTTGTTGACTTCCTTCATCATTTTGACAATTTCATTTGATGTGACTGTATCCAAATCACCTGTAGGTTCGTCTCCAAGAATTACATCCGGTTTATTGACAAGCGCACGCGCTATGGCTACCCGCTGCTGCTGCCCACCGGACAGTTCACTGGGAAGGTGATTTACACGATCAGCCAGACCCACTTCCGTCAAAACAGTCTTAGCGACCTTAGCGGCATCTCTACGTGATTTACCGGCGTATTCTGCGGCTAGTGCTACATTTTCCAATGCAGTTAAGGTAGATACCAGATTAAAACCCTGGAAGATAAATCCTACTCTGCGGCTGCGGAGACGGGAGAGTTCTTTGCTGCGCATTTTATCGATCCTCTGGTTTGATAGCCAGGCTTCTCCTTTATCCAGCTTATCCAAACCGCCCAGAATATGCATGAGAGTAGATTTTCCCGATCCCGATGGACCCATAATTGCCAGGAATTCACCATTATTGATTTTAAGCGAAGCTCCGCGAAGAGCATGTACAAAGTTGTTTTTACCTAGTCGATATTTCTTATGAAGGTCCTTGGCTTCTATAATTGTATCCATATTATTTTTGCTCCTTGCATTTGAGGTGCCATTGTTCCGGTTATTAGGATTATTCATAGCGCAACGCCTCCACAGGATTTAATCGCGCCGCATGCCATGCCGGGTACAAACCGCTTATAACCCCCAGAAAAAGGGCAAAAAAGACAGAACCAAGAGCCAGTCTTGAAGTGATAAGAAAGAGGGGAGTAGCTGACTCTGCGCCTGCGGAGTTGGCCGCAATAGTGAATAACCAGCCCAAACCAAGCCCGATCATACCGCCAATAAGCCCAATGACGCCTGATTCTGCCAGGAATTGTCGAATAATATTGCTATCTGAAGCACCGATGGCCTTACGGATACCTATCTCTCTGGTGCGTTCAGCAACCGACATGGTCATTGTGTTAATAACGGATAGACCGCCGACCAGGAGTGATATTAAGGCAATACCAAAGATAATGGAAGTGAATATACTGATTGAATTGGCAACTTGTTCTTCAAATTCTTTGGGACCGATAGCCGTAATGCCATCAACTTCTTTATTAATGGTCTTTGCTACTTTATTGGGGTCGTAACCTTTCTCAATATAGACGGTGAGGCCGGTTGCCAGTTTGCGGGGATCAACTTGAGTCCTTAAAACCGGAGGAAGGGTTTTGGAAAACAAAAGTTGAGCATCATATAAAGACATTTCTGCTGTATTATCGGGTGTAGTAAGTGTTTTTTCCAATATACCGATAACCTCAAACTTTTTCCCTCGGATGGTCACGTTTTTTCCAACCTCAGCATTTAGTTTTTCTACCAGGTCGGTGCCAATTACTACTTTACCTCTGTCGCTTGCTTTTAGTTTGCGTCCTTCGGCAATCCTTGTCTCGAATGTTTCAAGGTCTTCTCCACGCAGGTCTGTACCGCTAATAGAAGCAGGAGGACCCATGTTTACCGCACTGATTTCCTCATCAAGGGTCATACTAATGCCAGCCGAAGCCTTGGCAACCCCTTTGACTTTTTCCACATCCTTGATTCTGTCAACAGACATAGGGTTGGTTACATATCCGGTAACAGCTCCCTCCGTCACAGTGACTTTATCTTTATAGAATTTAGTCCCACCCTCCACAAGGACAGTGAGTTTCTCGGCCATGGCTCCCATAGCGACCAGCGCAAAGACACCAACCGTAATGCCGAAAATAGTCAAAAATGCCCGCAATTTCCGTTTGAATACGCTTCTTAAGATTCTGATCATATACATCACTCCATTTTGGTAATTTATACTACTATATGATATGAAATGATTGTCTGTTTAGTTAATAATGCAGTGTTGGGAATGTCAAGTCTGTTTGTAAGCGGATGGGAGTGAGAAAAATGTTGTTTTAACGCTTGCTGCAAATGATTTGGAATTGCAGGAAGAGTTGTCTGCTTTGCAGAAATAAGGGTAGCTAGAAAATCCGGATATCTTTGTTGGCAACTAGACATATAGTAATGGGTAGAGAATAAGGAGTAAGAAAAGATGAGAAGAGTCCGCGGGTTACTGCTGATCTTATGTTTGTGTGTTGGGCTGACAGGTTGTACGGAACTAAAGGAAGAAAGGGAGATTCTCTATCAGGTATCAACCATTGGAGCGTTATCAAAAGGTGTCTATGACGGTGAGACGACTTATCGCGATTTAAAAGAGCACGGCAATATTGGAATCGGGACTTTCAATGGTCTCGATGGGGAAATGGTGGCATCAGAGGGCAAGTTTTACCAGTTCAAAACAGATGGGAAAGTCTATTCAGTTGATGATTCCGATAAAACTCTCTTTGCTGTTGTGACTTTCTTCGAGACGGATAAAGTCAAATCCATAAATAAGAAGATGGACCTGGAGCAGGTTGAAAAATATATTGATCGGCTAATTCCGACTGACAATATCTTCTACGCCATACGGATAAGGGGAGAATTTGACTATATTAAAACCCGCAGTGTTCCTAAGCAGAAGAAACCCTATCCTCCTCTGGATGAGATAATAAAGAAGCAAAAAACATTTGAGTTTCACGATCAGGAGGGAACAATGGTGGGATTTAAGTGCCCCGATTACATAGAGGGAGTAAATGTGCCCGGTTATCATTTTCATTTCATAAGTGATGATGAAAAAGCCGGAGGGCATTTACTTGAATGTGAAGTTAAAAAAGCAAGAATTGAGATCGACAATACGGCTGAATTTTTATTGGTATTGCCAAAGGATCGTCCTTTTTATCAGGTTGATTTGGAAAAACCGGATAACAACCAATAACCAAACGCGGGATTTTGCCAAATAGTCAGAGCAAGGAGGAATATAATGCCGGGCAGTGATTTGTGTGAATATTCGATTCTACATATTGATGTGAGGCATTACACGTATTATTCCGGAACTCTTTCATCTTGGTTGGATATTCCAAATGAAAAGGCTTTAAACCGCCTGAAAGGCAATGCTAATGTAAAAGGGTATTATCAGCAGTGTGAGGAACGCCTGGTTATTATGACCGAATATACAGAAAAATATTATCAGGAAGTCCATAGAATCTGTGAAAAAGTGCGCAGTAAACTGCAGGCATTGGACAGAATTGTTGAAACGATTTATGCGGGTGACGGCATATATTATGCTTTTTTCAGTAAAGAATATGACGAAATGACCACTGTGAGTATTCCCACAGAATTTGCCAAGCTATTGGTGGAGGAAATGCCCGGTTTTTTTGAAGAATGGAATCAGGCACTAATGGAGAAAGATTTATTAAGACATAACAAGGAATTGGATTTTACCGTTGCACTGCATTACGGATACTTATCCCCGATTGGAATTCCTCCACAGGATGTTCCCTCTTCAAATCAACAGAAATCCACACTAATCGGCCAGGCGATTAATGTAGTTACCAAAGTGGAAAAACTGTCAAAATTGTTTGATGGTGTTAGAGTTATTATTAGTGAAAAATTTGTTAATGAAATGTCTGAAGACGACCAAATGAGCTTGACGGAGTTATCCAGCGCAAAGGTAATAATTGAGGGTATTCCCCGCGAGGAACCAATGAAACTCTATACTTTCTAGGACTTTTTAATCGTTTTTCTAACGATGATGATAATCGAGCAATACTTTTCTATTTAATATCAGCATGATAGCTTTGTAGTGATCTGACACTGCTTTTTGTCTGTTTATGGGCAGCGATTCCCCTGGCAGCAGCTAGAGCGGCAGCGGCTGTGGTGATATAGGGAATTTTGTGTTTAATTGCGGCTTTGCGGATATAAGAATCATCATACTGACTTAACTTACCGCTGGGAGTATTTATTACCAGGTTGATTTCATTATTTTTAATACCGTCCACGATATTGGGACGGCCTTCATGCATCTTAAGGATAGATTCGGATTTTACCCTGTGTTCGGTCAGGAATTTATGTGTTCCGCTGGTGGCCTTTATGATAAAACCCAGTTCCTCAAATTCCCTGGCTGCCTCAAGAATGGCCGATCGATCTTGCTCGGATACGGTTATAAGTACGGCACCTCTGGAGGGAAGTTGTTGCTGCGCGGCTTCTTCCGCTCGGAAGAAAGCGAGACCAAAAGAATTTGCTATTCCCAAAACCTCTCCAGTTGAACGCATTTCCGGTCCAAGCAGGGGATCGACTTCCGGGAACATATTAAATGGAAATACAGCTTCTTTAACACCAAAGTGGGGTATTAGTTTGGGTTTAAGATTAAGATCGCTAAGTTTCTTGCCTAACATAAGCTGTGTGGCCAGGCGTGCCATCTGGATATTGCATACTTTGGAAACCAGGGGCACGGTTCTGGAAGCGCGAGGATTTGCCTCTAAAATATAAACAATATCATTGGCGATTGCGTATTGAATATTCATCAGACCTACAACGTTAAATTCAATTGCGATCTTTTTAGTATATTCGTAAATGGTCTCTATGTGTTTTGGAGGAATACTTATTGGTGGGATAACGCAAGCGGAATCGCCGGAATGAATACCGGCTAGCTCGATATGCTCCATTATCGCCGGTACGAAAGCATCGGTACCATCGGCAATTGCATCGGCCTCGGCCTCAATGGCGTTTTCAAGGAATTTATCGATCAGGATTGGTCGTTCAGGCGAGACACCAACTGCTGCGGCCATATAATATTTAAGCATTTCTTCATCATGGACAACTTCCATACCTCGTCCGCCGAGCACATAAGATGGTCTAACCATTAAGGGATAACCGATTCCATTGGCAATCTCAATTGCTTCTTCTAAAGTGCTTGCCATTCCCGATTCGGCTTGTGGAATACCCAGTTTCTCCATCTTTTTACGGAACCGGTCGCGGTCTTCTGCCAGGTCAATAGTCTCAGGCGATGTACCAATTACCTTAACTCCGGCTTCTTCTAATTCTTTGGCGATATTAAGAGGAGTTTGTCCTCCGAACTGAACAATCACTCCTTCTGGCTTTTCTTTCTGGTAGATGCTTAAGACATCTTCAACGGTTAATGGCTCAAAGTATAGTTTGTCCGAGGTATCGTAATCAGTAGAAACCGTTTCGGGATTGCAGTTTACCATAATTGATTCATAATCCTCGTCGCGGAGAGCGAAAGCGGCATGCACGCAGCAATAGTCAAACTCAATTCCCTGGCCGATTCGATTAGGACCGCCCCCCAGGACCATAATCTTACGCCTATTGCTGGTTTCGACTTTATCCGGGGCATTATAGGTGGAAAAATAATAGGCGGCATCTTCAACACCGCTAACCGGCACCGGTTCATATCCTTCAACAACACCGAGTGAGGTTCGTCTTTCTCTGATTTCTTTTTCCGGGATATCTAATAATTTAGCCAAATATCGATCGGCAAAACCGTCTTTTTTTGCTTGCTTTAAAAGGTCATCGGGGAGTTTCTTGCCTTTATATTGTAGTATCTTCTCTTCCAGTTCCACAAGTTCTTTCATTTGTTCGATGAACCAGGGCTTGATACTGGTCTTTTTATAAAGTGAATCTATACTTGCGCCCTTACGAAGGGCTTCATACATAATAAACTGTCGTTCACTTGAGGGTTCGGATAAAAGCTCCATAAGTTCTTCCAGTGGTTTTTGGTTAAAATCCTTGGCGAAGCCTAGTCCGTAGCGATTGATCTCAAGAGAACGGATAGATTTCTGAAAAGCTTCTTTGTAGTTCTTGCCAATACTCATGACTTCGCCTACCGCTCTCATCTGGGTGCCCAGCTTATCTTCTGCATCAGCAAATTTTTCAAACGCCCATCGCGCGAACTTAACTACTACATAGTCACCGGACGGTGTATATTTCTCCAGAGTGCCGTCTCTCCAATAGGGGATTTCATCAAGGGTAAGTCCGGCCGCGAGCTTTGAAGAAACAAGAGCGATCGGAAAGCCGGTTGCCTTGGAAGCAAGCGCGGAAGAACGGGAAGTACGGGGATTTATTTCAATTACCACCACCCGATCGGTTTTTGGATCGTGCGCGAATTGGATATTTGTTCCGCCGATTACTTCTATTGCCTCTACAATGTCGTAAGAATATTTTTGTAGACGATTTTGCAGTTCAGGTGCAATAGTAAGCATTGGCGCGGTGCAATATGAATCACCGGTATGAACGCCCATCGCATCCACGTTTTCTATAAAACAGACCGTAATCATCTGGTTCTTTGCGTCGCGTACAACTTCAAGCTCCAATTCCTCCCAGCCAAGAACCGATTCTTCAATTAGTACTTGTCCGACAAGGCTGGCGGAAATCCCACGACTTGCAATGGTTTGCAATTCCTCGACATTATATACCAATCCGCCTCCGGTTCCTCCCAGTGTATAGGCGGGCCGGACAACTACCGGGTATCCAAGGTCAGCGGCAACTTTTTCAGCTTCTTCCACACTGTAGACTATTTCACTTCGGGGCATTTCCAGACCGAGCTTTTTCATTGTCTCCTTGAAAGCAAGCCGGTCTTCGCCGCGTTCGATGGCACCGGCCCCGACTCCGATAATCTTAACCCCATATCGTTTTAGCACTCCTGAGCGCTCAAGTTCCGAAGACAGATTAAGCCCGGATTGGCCACCCAGATTGGGCAATAAAGCATCCGGTCGCTCTTGTTTGATTATTTCGGTTATGGATTGAAGATTCAGCGGTTCAATATAGGTTGCGTCAGCCGTTTTGGGATCGGTCATAATAGTTGCCGGGTTTGAGTTTACCAGGACAATCTCATATCCTTGCTCCCGGAGAGCTTTGCAGGCTTGTGTACCGGAGTAGTCGAACTCACAAGCCTGGCCGATGATGATGGGGCCTGAGCCGATGATCATTACTTTCTTTATGTCATTTCGTCTTGGCATGACAGAGCTCCTGTAATAGTTTATTATTGGGAATCTATGTAAGGAATATTTGGTAAATAAATCCAAAGGCATTATAGCAATTATGGCTGTCTTTCGGGAGAAAAATTCTAAAAATTTATATAAGTTTAAATGTTTGGATAAGAAAACAATTAATCTTCAAATTTCTTCCTAAATATACATTTCTTAGGGTTAATCATATGAATTATATGCTTCATGTGGTTGTATTATGTAGGATAAAGGCTATATTTGTCGAAATAGTAGCATGTAATTGGTAATACGAGCTTCATATAGTGTGGTTACCCAGGTGTTTTAACGTGCAAGAAATATTGGTTGTATGATTCCTGCGGCAATTACTCGGTTGCGGTAGGAAGTGCATCCATATAATGGAGATTGCAATGAAAAAGACAACTGGGATAATTACTGCTGTTGTGTGTATTAGTTTGCTTATATCATCTGGTTGCTTTAGTGCTAAGATACTTGCCAATTCTTCACCGGTTTTTGCCGATGGTATGGTCTACTATGGAAGCGAACAAGGAGAGCTCTGCGCTGTTGACGCTAAGAATGGTGAGGTAAAATGGCGCTATGTTACGGACGATATTATACAATCTTCCCCTATAGTTGCCAATGGAACAGTATATATCGGTAGCAAGGATAATACTGTTTATGCGGTTGATATTAAGACCGGGAAGGGCAGGTGGACCCTGGATGTCGAAGGTGAGGTCTCTGAGAACCTTGATTTAGCCGATGAAGTACTTTATGTAATGAGCGGAGGTAAAAATCTTTTTGCCGTAAGTGCGGAAAAAGGAAAGGTTTTGTGGCAAATAAAACACAAAAATTACATTTCCGCTCCAAAAACGGCCGGAAATTTGGTTTGCTTTGGGAGTAGCGATAAGAGAGTATATGCCCTGGATTCAAAAACCAGCAAAAAGAAATGGGAATTAAATATGGAATCTCAGGTATTTACTCCGGCTATAACTGACGGTGTTATAGTTTGCGGTTGTAAGGAGGACAAACTTTGTGCATTGGATACGAAGACAGGCAAGGAAAAATGGAAAGTAAAAGGTGTAGATGAAGTTAGGTCTGCTCCTACTATCTATGAAGGAGCAGTCTACGCCGGAAGCAGTAATGGAAATCTCTTTGCGTTTGATATAAATACAGGGAAAGAAAAGTGGCATTTTACTACGAAAGCAGCAATTGAATCAACTCCTTGTGTTTCTGAAGGTGTAGTTTATTTTGGCAGTAAAGATATGAATTTATACGCATTGGATACAAAGACAGGCAAGGAAAAATGGAGGTTTCGGACAGACGGTGTGATAACTTCCACTCCGGTTGTTGCTGAGGGAGTGGTCTACGTTCAGAGCTGTGACAAAAATATTTATGCTGTAGATGCGGAAACAGGCCGAAAAAAATGGCAGATATAGAATTCTTGCTTTAGGAGAGTGATGGGGGTAATGGGGAAACGATCTACGTTGGCAGTTTTATTATGTTGTTTTTTATTGGCTTCGGGATGCCTATCTAGAAAAAATAATGATAACGGAAGCAATAAAGAAGAAAAGAAAAACGAGGACAATACTAGCTTAAAACATTATTCAAATAACGGTGTCTCTTTTAATTATCCGGATAACTGGGGATCAATCTCAAAAGTTTTTCCCAACTATAAGCTGCAGCATAATCCGGAACTGGATACTGAAGAACTGGCAGTAATTGTGGATGCCGGATCTTCAACGGGACAAGGTGAAAAATATTCGGTATCGGTACATATTTTGAAAAGAGATTTGCCGTCCGGCGTCAGTTTAAAAGATCTATTTACTCAGACTTATGAAGATAAATCATATGTTATGATTTCCGAGGATACTACGACTATAAATGGAATACAGGCTTACGAAAAGGTCTATAAAAAGCCACATGGAGAACCATGGTATCAAATTAGGGATATCTGGTTGGAAAAAGACAGTATTGTGTATATCATATCCTGCTGGACTCTGCCTAATAGTTTCGCGGAATTCCAGGATAAGTTCAATATAATAATTGATAGTTTTAAGATTGAATAAAAGCCAATACAAATATGTTCTAATTTGCCATTATTGAATGATTAGTTCATACTGGTATTTGTTACGGACCATCAGCCCTGGGTCAAACTTGTGGGTTTATAGATGATCAAGGTTTGCTAGTGGTTTAAAAAGTAGCAACTAGAATCGATAGTAGTTGCCAAGTAGGAGGTGAAAGGTTTGGCTCAAGGGACAGTCAAGTGGTTCAACCAAAACAAGGGCTTTGGATTTATTGCCAGAGATGATGGCCCTGATTTGTTTGTGCACTTTCGTTCGATAAAAGATAGTGGTTTTCGTACACTTTCGGAAGGCGATATTGTTGAGTATGATGTGCAGTCCGGTCCCAAAGGCGATTCAGCTGCCAATGTACGCATAGTCAATAATGCAAACAAGCAGCCGGATACTCAATCGGGTGAAAGAAACGAAAGCTTGGAGCGCAAATTAAAAGCTTTACGAAAAGCCAGCAAAGAAATTCATGACGATATTAATAAAAGGCTGAAAAAGCGCTAATATTTTATTTATTGCTGTTAATAAGCATTAGAAATTTTAATAAGTTATTATGTGTAGATTAATAGGAATAAAAGGTAAGTTCTTGCTTGCACTTTTAAAGATGAAAATAAAATAGATTTATCTCTAAAAAAACCAGGCTTTTCCTGGTTTTTTTAATTCATTTGGATTATATTATTGTGATGTGTGCTATTTTCTACCATGTGGCCTTTACTGGAATGCTAATTTGCTTTTCAGGTAAAGGATAGGAGTTATTAATCTTTAAATGGATTTACATTCAAATTATTCAAATCATAAAAGACGGGTAGTCATTGCAGGTAGCGGATATGCGGGGACAACTTGTGCAGTTGACCTTGCGCGCTCACTACGGCAAGAAGATAATCTTGAGATATTGCTGCTTGCGCTCAATCCATGCCAACAGGCGCTATCTGAATTGGATTTAGTGGCAGTAGGACCACCTCGTCCACAATTCTGCGAGCTTTGGCATCCTGCATTATTCAGGCAATTGCCGGTTACTGTTTGTTATAACCGCCTTGCTGAAGTAAGAAGTAGAGATCACTCGATAGTTATTGGTGAGGAAGAAGAGATAACTTATTGGCGACTGGTAATAGCAACCGGAGCGGTTGCTATTGTTCCGCCTATTCCCGGCCTTCGTGATCATGCTATTACCATGTGGTCGGTTGAAGACGCTTAAAAATTGCAGCAGGCAATAGACAAAGCGCTTAAGAAGGCTGCAAAGCTAAGAAATAAAGATCACAGATCAAAAGTTATAAGTTTTACGGTTGTGGGAGGTGGAGCTACTGGTGTTGAGATAATGGGAACATTAGCTCAAATGTTGCCGAAACGACTACGTGAAGCGGGGCTGCCTCCTGAGGATTTGCGGTTACATCTGATTGAGGGGCGCGATGAGATTCTTTTCAGTCTTCCGTCGGTATTAAAAGAGCGTGCTGTTAGAAAGCTGGAACGCTTGGGTGTTGAAATCATCACCGGAAGCTTTCTGGAAAAAGTTGAGGATGGCGTTGCTTATCTTGCTTCCGGACAGAAAATTAATTCAAATGTCTTGGTATGGACCGGAGGTGCCAGGCCTGATCCACATGCAACCGAATGGGGGCTTAAAGCAGCTCCTTCCGGGCGGATACCGGTAAATGAGTATCTTAAAGTTCCTGACAAGGATGATATTTATGTTGTCGGGGATGTTGCCGAGGTAAAAAATCCGCAAA
>ENA-OSEO01003121-OSEO01003121.1-sediment-metagenome-genome-assembly--contig:-NODE-3121-length-20539-cov-3.874939_pt1 | contig 20539 bp, 14 predicted proteins | sample MGYA00237883_ERZ534232 | MGnify/ENA metagenome assembly ERZ534232
AGGTTAAAGAACCGTTTCGCTGAAAGGTTTGAGTTTTCCTGGGTAGGAAAGGAGATCCGCTTCAGCAGCACAAAGCTGTTTTAATTTCTAAAATCCTTAGTCTGGCAGGAGCAGCCGGATGCCGCCGGGATTGATCCTTTCTGCCCCTTTATATATACTCCCCTTGCAATGTTATCCCGGCGTACACTCTGTGTAATTCTTAATTTTTTACTTTTACCTTTTTCCCTTTTTTCCCTTAATCAAAACCCCAATCTGCCCTTCCCCCCTGGGCCGAAAATCTCCTCAAGATCGGCAATTCTTTTGGATTATCAAACCGGGGTTGTTCTGTTCGAGAAGGATGCAGACCTTCCAATACCGCCGGCATCCCTTACCAAGATAATTGCCGCTCACACGGTTTTTGTTCACCTGGAAAAAAAGGGAATCTCTCTCGACACTTTGGTTCCCATTCCCGAAGAAGCCTGGTCTGTGAACGCCCCTCCCAGTTCCTCGCTAATGTTTCTTGGGCCTAATCAAAGGGTAAGCCTGGAAGAACTCCTAAAAGGCCTTCTTGTAACCTCCGGCAATGATGCTGCCATTGCTCTGGCCTTTTTTGTTTCCGGTTCTCCAGAAGCCTTTGTCGAGCAGATGAACCGGGAGGTTGCCAATTTCGGTTTCAGTAATCTCTACTTTGCCGACTCCTCTGGCTACAGTTCTAACAACAGCATCACAGCCCGGGATTTTGCCTCCTTTTTGCGGGAGTTTCTTAATCTTTGGCCGGAGTCCCTGGAAAAATACTTTTCCATTAAGGAGATGACTTATCCCCTGCCGCAAAATAGATTAAACGGCAACAGGGATACATCGATTACCCAGTCAAACAGGAATGCCTTGCTTTGGGAGTATCCTGGGGCAGACGGCTTTAAAACAGGATACATAGGCGAATCGGGTCATAATCTTGCCTTTACAGCAGAGAGGGAGGGAAGAAGGCTTATCGGCGTAACCCTAACCGCAGGAGGATCCAGTTACCAGGAGGAATTCAGAAACCGCTTTAAGGATGCCATGCAGCTTCTGGATTATGGGTTCGAAAATTTTGTTACCCTTAAACTGGGATTCCCCGAACCAAAAGCATTAAAGGTATGGAAGGGAAGGGAACGGGAAATTGGGATCGGATACAGGAAAGAAATCCTGATAACAATTCCCAAGGAGCTTGTTACAGAATTGCAAGGTACAGTGACACAGTACCTTTCAGTGGTGGCTCCTGTAAGGGTGGATATCCCGCTGGGCGAGGTTAATTTCTCCTCCGGAGATATGGAGATCCTTTCGGTACCGCTGTACCCGGAAAAAGCAGTACCCCAGGCGGGTTTTCTAAAAAGACTAATCGATACGGCGCACCTTTTCTTTAGAAAACTTTTTAATCTGGAAAAGGGTTTATACCTCCCCTGAATTAAGGGGGTTAAACAATAAAGGAGTATTTACAAAGGATGGATTTTTATCCCAGGAGGCAGGATTCTAAGTAATCTGTTGCGCCTATGAAAAACACTCAAAGAAAGATATCAGACTTAATCCCTTCTATAATTGCTCTAGTACTACTATATTTCACCTCCCTGTACAGTTATATACTGTTTCATACCCTGGCGGAGATTTTCAGCATTGTTATAGCCTTTACGGTATTTATTATTGCCTGGAATTCTAGGGAATATATCCAAAACTCTTACATTCTCTTCATTGGTTTGGCTTATCTATTTATAGCCTTTCTGGATCTCCTCCACACCCTGGGATATACAGGGATGGCTATCTTTCCTGAATATCCCTACCTTGGAAACCAAATCTGGGTAGGGGCAAGATATATGGAAAGCCTTACCCTCCTCTCTGGATTCCTGCTTTTTAAGGAGAGAAAATCATTTAAACCCTGGGTAATGCTTTTTATCTACACCCTTTCAACATTGCTTTTCCTTCTTAGTATTTTTTACTGGAAAGTCTTTCCTGTCTGTTACGTTGAAGGTCTCGGCCAGACAAGATTTAAGATAGTAAGTGAGTATATCATCATATCCATACTTTTTGTTTCTCTAATTCTTTTATACAGAAACAGGAAAAGATTCTCCAAAAAAGTCTTTCTGCTCCTTATTATCTCCATTGTCTTTACGATCCTTTCTGAATTAAGCTTTACTCTTTACATCAGCAATTACGACTTTGTTAATATGCTGGGTCATTATTTTAAAATAGTATCCTTTTATCTCATCTATATCGCCTTGGTGGAAAAGGGGATCCGCATGCCCTATGAATTAATCTTCCATGAATTAAGTACGGGAAAGAAGGAACTGGAAAAGGCCAATGAAACAAAGGATAAACTCTTTTCCATCCTGGCCCATGATCTTAGAGGCTCCGTAGGCAACTGGGCAAATGCAATAGGTCTTCTGGAGGATGATGAGATTGAAGAATCGGTAAAAATGGAAATGGTTAAGGAATTGAAAAAATCCGCCCGGGGAATCAACTCCTTACTGGAAAATCTGCTGCACTGGGCGGGAAGCAGGTCTGATGGGATACCCTACAGCCCGAAACCGGTTTATATTTCGGAGATTATCCAGCAGACTTTGATACCTCTACATTCCGCTGCAAAAGAGAAGGATATAACCCTCTCTTTGGAATCCAATGGGAATCCCAGAGTCATGGCGGATCCGGATATGCTAAAATTCATACTAAGGAACCTTATATCAAATGCAATTAAATTTACTCCCAAAGGCGGGTCTGTAGCTATTGCCTGCAGAACAACAGAGTTCGAGGCAGAGATATCTGTTACCGATAATGGACTAGGATTAAGCAGAGAGGAGATAGATCGGATCTTTTCCTCTTCCGCCCTAATAAAAACAGGAACCAACCGGGAGAAGGGTATTGGCTTGGGCCTTAAAACCTCCTGGGATTTTATTAAAAAACATGGAAGGGATCTGAAAATCGAAAGCAATCCCGGCCAGGGAAGTACCTTTAAATTTAATCTAGTATTGGCTGGGGAAGAGTAATGAAGAAGGTAATCATCATATTTTACATAGTAATTTTTCTGATTCTTTTGAATGCTTGTAATCCCTTGCAATGGGCATCCTATCCAGAGCAGGAGTATCTGGAAAACCTATCCCAAGAGTCCTGGCGGGAGGATCTTGATTACCTTCTTTCAAAACTTCTGAATGGGAATCCTCACCTTTCCCAGGATACCACGTTAAGGGAGGAATTCATCGATGCTGTTTCCGAGCTTGAGAGCTCTATAGTGTCGGAGGACCTTTCCCCGGAAGAAATTATAACCGGCATAGCCAAAGCCTTAGCCCTCCTTGAGGAAGGGCATACCTCCATAAACACAAGCCCAGTAACCTATTACCCCTTGTTGGGACGCTGGCTCCCTTTAGAACCGGGGGGGGAGGAGTTTCTCTTTGTGATTGCCGCAGACAAGACTATCTTAGCCGACGAGGGGGAAGAAGTACTCGGAGCTCAAATTCTGGGAATAAGAAAACCTCCCACCTCGGGAAGCGGCGCTCTTTATTTCAACGGAGCCGAAGGAGAATTGGAAACCCTTCTCAATTCGGTTATCTCTGCAGATCATGAAAACGGTTATAGAAACAACCACGGTAATATACTTTCCAATCCGGTTTTGCTTAAGGGGCTTGGACTGGCCGATTCAACCGGCATTACCTATATATTGAAGATAGAAGAAGAGGAGAGGGATCTTTCTGTGGGGGAGATCCGGGGAGAGGATGTTGATCTTTCAAGAATCTATGATGATTCTCTAAAACCCCTCTCAAGCCTTTCTTCCGAAAGCAACTGGTATACCTTTACCGGGGAAAACCAGGATACTATTTATCTTAAATACAGCCACTGCACCTTTGATGCTTACCCCCTGTTTCAGGGAGTATTGAATCTTATAAAAAAAGGGGAGGTGCAAAAACTGATTGTCGATCTCCGCTGGAACTCGGGGGGAGTATCTGTCCCGGGTACCTGGTTCGTAAGACAGATACAGGGGATCCCATGGATCAACAGTCCCGGAAATCTTTTTGTGCTAATAGGACCAACCACCTTTTCCAGCGGCATGTGGATGGTGGTGGATTTTATGGCCTGGACCGAGGCGATCTTTGCAGGGAAACCTCTCGCCACAGGACCCGATTCCTTTGGAGAGGTAAAAAGATTCAAACTCCCCAACAGCGGCCTGGTGATAGGTCATTCTACAAAGTTTTTTAATTATTCAAGGGGTAAGGAACTTTTGCTGGATGATTCGGGGATCCCGCTTCCCACAGAAGGATATGAATCCGGGCCCACCCTGGAGCAATACAGGCAGGGTGAAGATCCTGTGCTCAAGATGGTTCTTGAGGGAGGCGAGATATGAAAAATCGGAGGATTCTTACTGCTCTTATATGCACCACCCTTAGTCTTATTCCCTCGGCTCTTTCATCCCAAACCTCGGCAGGGTCAGAAGACAAGGTTCTAGATAATCCCAGAGGCCTCCTTTCCTTCGCTATCGAAACAGGCACCCAATTCCAGGTTTTTATCCCCGGGATCTACCTAGGTTTTGTCCTGCAAGGGAATACACTACCCCGCACAAATCATGCTCTTAATCTGACCCTGGGGGGCTGGTTCAACCAATTCCCCGCACCGGTTCCGCCGGAGGGAGGAGCCACTTCTTTGAAAATTCATGATCTTTACTTGAATCTTGGATTTGAATGGTTCTACAAACCCTGGTATACCGGGTTATCAATAACCCTGAATGGACTGCTTACCTCCCTGGGTGGGGAATTGGGAGTGGAGAAGAATCCGTCTGGAATACTTTCCGTGGGGATTCTACATTCCCTTCCCGTTTACAGGAAAGAGAGGGTCGTTATTTCCCTGTTGCCGGAGCTGTCGATGCTTTTTTTTATAAATCCGCTGGGTTTTTCAAGGACACCGGAACTCTGGCCAAGGCTCCGCCTCCGGGCAGCCTTTTAGGATCCTTCCTTCAAAAAATGTACCTGAATTAACAGACCCCTCCGCCTATGCCTTCCCTGCGGCCACAGGAGTTCTGGGAATTGCCGAACCCTCCAAGGCCAACCAGCCTGAATACAATTATTCTGCCGATGTTCTTGGCATCATTCCCTCCACAGCCTCCTGGTTCAGGGAGTTTTATACAGAAGAAAACTTCGGCGGAACAGCAAACCTCCGCAGCGCCTTAAGCTATCAAAAGACCAGCCTTTCCGGCGGCCTATCCGGCTCAGAAAATACGGTACGAAGATACCAGCAGAATGTAAGTGCAGGCACCAAATCCTCCCGGGGGAAAACCGTTGCCGAAATCTCCTACTCCGGCAGCGCCTGGACCAAAACCGTTACCGAGGATATCAGTATAACCAATACAACCTATGATTCCATTACCATAGCCAGTAAGGATGGAAGCACGGAGAGCACTACAACCCTGGAATTGGTGAAGGACGGATTAACCTGGACGGGTACTATGACAGTAGGCTCCGGCACCTCTGAAACTGTGTATAATGCCACCTTGACAACAAATACGGGGCTGACCCTTACAACAACCTCCGGAACACAGGTTACGACAGAGGTCGTTGTCTTCAATCCCGAAACCCTGGATCAGGGGCAGCAGTACATCACCATGGAAATGCCGGAGGGAGGCACTTTAGAGGGGGTTTTATCCCAAGGAAGAATTAACGGAATAATCAAATCGGGAAGGTACATTGCCGATGTAATTATCACTCCCACCTATGTTGTTGTAGTATACGAGCAAGGGAGAAAGGCCCAATAGAAGGCATTACCGAAAAGATTTCAGGCGGAAAAAAAGAAAAATCAGGAGCAGAAGAAACATCTTCTGCTCCTTTTCTATTCTGAGGTCTGAGTTCCGAAGGTTGTAAAAAATTCGGAACACTGATTATTATCTATTGAAGTTTCGCCGGCTGTAGAGCCCCTTCCTGGATAGCACCACGCCAAGGGCCAGAACAATCAAAACCATACCCACTGCCAGAACCGTAATAATCAGTTTAGAAGGTTCCTCCGGGGTATCCACCCTTTTCAGGATGATCCCGAAAAAGGCCCAGAGAACAACCAGAGAATAGAAGAGGTCTCCGCGGCTATAAACCACTCCTAAAGTAATCAGGGTCCCTGCAATAATAACCAGGGCAGTCCAGAGCTGTTCCTCTAAACCAAAACCATTCCAACCAAGGTTTACCAAAAGAGCTGTAATATTTGCTATCGTTGCTATGGTTATCCAGCCGAGATAAACACTGATCGGAAGATGTACAAACCACACCTCTGCCCTTGATGAGCCCGGTTTACCCACCTTAAGACCAAGGTATAGAAGGAGCAGGCAGGCTAAAAGTATAAACATTACTAAAAGGGAAAGCCCCACGAGCTGGTAGTGCCAGGCAAGGATCCAGGCACAGTTCGCTACGCAGGAAACAAGAAAAACCATGTTTATCTTTTTAAGATAATCAGTCTCTCCTTTTCTCACTGAAAAAAACTGATAAATGCAAAATACTACAAGAAGCAGATAGATTATCCCCCAAATTGAGAAAGTAAGTCCTGCGGGGACAAACAGATTGGGATAGAGATCCGAAAGCTCCCCTGTGTTTTTTCCATTTATCGGTAGAGCATTTGCAAGGGCGTTTACAGCAAGAGTAATCAATAGTCCCAGAGAATTGAAAATAGCATAAAGAAGTGCTCTTTTTTTAGTCATTACAATTTCTCCCTTTATTTACCTAAGGTAATAATTCAATTATCCTTACCATTCTTGAACATTGCAATAATTTTTATAAAAATTCAAAAACTCCTTTAGCCACCCCCCCGGTGCTCCCAGATACTCCTCAAAACCAGTTTTTTCTCTTTCTTCCTCCGGTTCAGTCAAGCAGGATTCTATCATTCTGTACCAGGTAAGAGCTCGGCACAGCATTCCGTAGATATAGGCAGTTTTAAAATCATCTTTAAGCTGGGACAGGGAAATAAAACCACTCCACTGTTCCAGATAAAGATCCCGAAGCTCCAGGATAACCGGGTCCTCCTCCTTAAGTTCAAGCCAATAAGCTGCGCTCCGCAGAAAAACTGTTAAGGTGCAAAGCGGGTTAGCCAGGGAGGACTCTCCCCAATCGGCAAGAATAATTTTCTCCTTATCCAGAAAGATATTCGCATCATGAAAATCCTCGTTATACAGAGCAACAGGAAGTCCCTCCTTCTCCATTTTTAATGCCCGCTCTTCAAAAAAGGGAAGAATCTTCTCCAGTTCCAGGCGGTCCTCCCTGGTAAACTCTGAATCTTTGCAAAAAAGAAAGCCGGGAGGATCCTGGATGATCTCCCTTATCTGCTTAAACAAACCAGAAAAACGACGGTCAGGAACTCCGCAGGATAAAAGCTCCGGTAGCTTTTCGACAGACCACCTCTGAACTTCTACGTATAAAGGAATTATTCTTTTCCACTGGCTAAGTAAATATTCCTTGCCGGAGTAACCCTTTTCTTTCCAAGCTTCCCGCAAGGTCTTTCCTTGGTCACGGTAAAGGAACCAGCCCCTGGATCCTTCAAAATCCAGGACTTCCGGCATCCTGTCCCTCCAGGTTTCTGAAAGAAGGGAGGTAAGGCGAGGTTCAAAGGCAAAGGCTTTCCCGCATACCTTAATATAGAAAAAAGCCGCGTCGGTCTTAATCCTGTATACCTCTGACCAGGGTCTCTTATGGATCTGTTGAAACCCTCCCTCGGTCTTATGCCCAGTTTCTCTAAGAATTCTTCCCGCCCAGACGAGAGGATCCAGTTGATTCCTCCGCTGCAAGAGACAAGGATCTTCCACTGTATGCTCCTTTAAAAAATTGTTTGGAATGTTCCAATCCAGGTAAATATAAGGGAACCTTTAAAAACTATGTTTTTTTCTATTTTTAAGCAAGAAGTACGGCTATTATAAAATTCATCCTTATATCTCCTTATATTAAAAAAACATAGTTTTTTCTAATAGGTTCCCTTGTGGGCGTACATTAAGGGAAAAACTGGCAAAAGCGAGTTTTTTTAGATGCCCATAGAACACTCCCGGGGGAATTTCCTCTAGTGGCACAAAGATTGTAAAAAGTTGTATAACTCTATCATGCCTGCGAAATTGGAAACCAGAAAGATTCTCGCCTTAGCCTTACCGGCCTTTCTTACTCAAGCCTCCTACACTGTAACCAATATGGTGGATCTGATGATGATAGGCTCCGTCTCGCCGGAGGCTATTGCGGGTGTAGGAGTAGGGGGAGTGCTGTTCTGGAATATGATGGTACTTTTCGGCGGACCTGTTATGGCCCTGGGTTACCTGTGTTCCCAGTCCTACGGAGCAGGGAGAATGGACCAGTTTTATAGCAGGGCCGCTGCAGCGATGATTATTTCCGTATCCCTTACCCTGCCTATTGCCTTCTTTAATCGTCCTTCCGCATCCCTTCTCTATTCGCTCCTAGGCACGGATCCTGGGGTCTCGGAATTGGGGATCCTCTATTTTAAATACCGTTTGATTGGGTTCCCGCTCGAAATAGCTAATATGGGCATGGAGGGAATGATAAAGGCAACGGGAAATACGAAAAAACCGATGCTTATACGATTTGTAAGTCATATGATTAATCTGACCTTTAATTATATCCTCATCTTCGGTAAATTCGGTTTTCCCCGGCTGGAAACCGCAGGTGCTGGAATTGCCACTCTACTATCCTATGTTGTGGCCTTTGTGATCTTTTCTATCTATCTTAACAAGACAATGCAGAATCCAAAAAGCAGAATTATCTTCTGCAGGCCTGATGGTGGCTCATTAAAGACGATTGTAAGAGAAGGTATTAAGATTTCCGGGAACGAGCTTGCCAGCAGCATCTCCTTTCTTGCCTATACCGCCGTTGTGGCAAGTCTCGGCGCTACCGCTTTAGCGGCAAACGAAATCGGACTTAACATTACCTCTACAGCCTTTCTGCCTGCCGTAGGATTTGGCCAAGCGGCTATGATCCTTATCGGCCAAAGGGTCGGAGCAGGGAATAGTAAGGAGGCAAAGAAAACCGGCCTGGAGGTACAGCTTTACTGCGGGATTTTCATGTTAGGAATGGGGATCCTTTTTTTCTTTGCTCCAGGTTTTATCGGAGGTCTCTACACCAAGGACAGGGAGGTGCTGGATTACCTTGTTCCCATGTTGAAACTGGCTGCCTTTTTCCAGGTTTTTGACGGCGGTCAGATCGTTTTTTCCTTCTGTCTCCGCGGGGCTGGGGATACATCGTATCTCTTCTTTGCCAATCTTGCAGGCTCCTGGTTGATTTTTGTTCCCGGTGTATGGCTAATAGTTAAGGTGCTCCAGCTTAATGTCTTCTGGGCTTGGACAGGGATGTACCTGTTTATGTTTGTACTCTTTGTAATCTATGGTTCCAGATTCCTTTTTATTAAATGGGATAAGATCAAGGCCCTCTAGCCTTTTTCCGTCCGGGAAAGGTGGATACTGAAAGGAATATTTTTTCCTCAGTTATTCCGCCGATTCGGCATATTTGGGGGGGGGTCTAGCCTTGCTTATTGGTCTGTTTAACTATATAATATTGAGGAATTTACCAATCTTTAACTTAAAGGAAATGCAATGGCTAAAAAGGAATTAGTAACAATTGATGGTAATACCGCTGCCGCTTATGTTGCCCACGCAACCAACGAGGTAATTGCTATTTATCCCATTACCCCCTCTTCCAGTATGGGAGAATTAGCGGATGAATATTCCGCTAAAGGGAGAAAGAATATCTGGGGCACGATTCCCCAGGTAGTAGAACTCCAATCGGAGGGAGGAGCCTCCGGTGCTGTACACGGTGCCCTTACCACCGGTGCTCTAACCACAACCTTTACAGCTTCCCAGGGGCTGCTCCTCATGCTACCCAATATGTTTAAAATCGCTGGAGAATTAACCCCCACGGTTTTCCATATAGCTGCCAGGGCTATAGCCTGTCAGGCGCTCTCCATCTTCGGCGATCATTCCGACGTAATGGCTGCACGATCCACAGGTTTCGCTCTCCTATCTTCAAATTCCGTTCAGGAAATCATGGATTTTGCTCTTATTGCTCAAAGGGCCACTCTGGAATCCAGGATCCCCTTCCTTCATTTCTTTGACGGTTTTAGGGTATCTTCCGAAGTAAAAAAGGTAGAGGAAGTCCCCTACGAGACCATGAAGGCTCTATTGGATGAAAAACTTATCTATGCCCACAGAAACAGGGGTTTGAATCCAGAAAAACCAGCCTTAAGGGGAATAAGCCAAAACCCGGATGTATTCTTTGCAGCCCGGGAAACGGTAAACAATTATTACAAGGCCACTCCGGCACTCGTTCAAAAAGCCATGGACCAATTCGCCGCCTTAACCGGAAGGCATTACCATCTTTTTGATTATTTTGGTGCACCGGATGCGGAAAGAGTTGTGATAATGATGGGAAGCGGCGCGGAAGCCATGGAAGAAACCATAGAACACCTAATGGCAAAGGGAGAAAAGGTAGGACTTCTTAAAGTCAGACTGTTCCGTCCCTTCGATGTTGCCGCCTTCCTGAAAGTGCTTCCAAAAACAACAAAAGCCATTGCTGTTCTGGACAGAACCAAGGAACCAGGGGCAGAGGGGGAACCCCTTTACAAGGATGTGTGCTCTGCCTTGGCAGAATCCTTCTCCTCCGGCAATTCGCAGTTCAAGGTTCTTCCAGCAGTAGTAGGAGGCAGGTATGGTTTAGGATCCGCGGAATTTGATCCTGCTATGTGCAAAGCTGTCCTGGATAATCTTAAAGAATCTAAACCCAAAAACCATTTCACTGTTGGAATCATCGATGACCTTTCTGGAACAAATCTCCCCGTAGATCCCTCCTTTCACACGGAAAAACCAGAAACCCACAGGGCTCTCTTCTACGGATTAGGAAGCGATGGAACCGTTGGAGCCAATAAAAACTCCATTAAGATCATAGGTACAGCCACGGAAAACCATGCCCAGGGATACTTTGTTTACGACTCTAAAAAAGCTGGAGCAATAACTGTATCCCATCTCCGGTTCGGAAAATCCCCCATAAAGAGCAGCTACCTTATTCAAAAGGCGAATTTCATTGCCTGCCACAAATTCAGTTTCCTGGAAAAGTACGACATGCTTTCCAAGGCGGAAGAGGGCGCCGTTTTCCTGCTTGCAGCTCCATACAATAAGAATGAGATCTGGGACAATATACCTCAAGAGGTCCAGAAACAGATAATCAGCAAGAAGATCAAATTCTATGTAATAGATGCCCTTAAAATTGCGGAGGACCTTGGGCTTGGAAGCAGAATAAACATAATCATGCAGACCGCCTTCTTCCTGATCTCCGGAATAATACCGGAAAAGGAAGCAATAAAACTTATAGAAAAATCGATCCACGACACCTATGGAAAGAAGGGTGGTGACATTGTAAAGATGAATCTGGCAGCTATAAAGGCAGCCGGAGAAAAGATCGAAAAGGTAGATTATCCTTCTGCTGCCACGAGCAAACTTCATATGGTTGCCCCGGTTTCTGATAAGGCCCCGGAGTTTGTCCAAGAAGTTACAGCAGAAATTATTGCCGGCCGGGGAGACAAGCTCCCTGTGTCCAAACTTCCGAACGACGGTACCTATCCCACCGCCACAAGCCAGTGGGAAAAGAGAAACATAGCGGAAAATATTCCCGTTTGGGATCCGGAAGTCTGTATTCAATGCGGTGAATGCTCAACGGTTTGCCCCCATGCGGTAATCAGAATGAAAATTTACAGTCCTGAGCATCTTTCCAAGGCTCCGGCAACCTTCAAAAGTACCGATGCCAAGGGCAAGGAATTTGAAGGAATGAAGTTTACCCTTCAGGTGGCTCCGGAGGATTGTACCGGGTGCGGCGCTTGTGTAAATATCTGCCCTGCCTACAAGAAGGAAGGGGGAGTAAAAACAGACAGGAAAGCTATCAATCTTGAACCTCAGCCCCCGTTAAGAGATCAGGAAAAACATAATTGGGAATTCTTCTTTGATCTTCCAAATACGGATCCTAAATTTATCAAACGCAATACTATTAAAGGTTCCCAACTTCTCCAACCCCTCTTTGAGTTCTCTGGCTGCTGCGCAGGATGCGGAGAGACCCCTTATATTAAGCTTGTAAGCCAGCTTTTCGGCGACAGAACCATTATTGCTAATGCCACGGGATGTTCCTCAATTTATGGCGGGAACCTTCCCACCACCCCCTATACAGTAAGACCCGATGGCCGTGGACCAGTTTGGTCCAATTCCCTTTTTGAGGATGCAGCGGAATTCGGTTTTGGGATGAGGCTGACATCGGATAAGTTAGGGGAATATGCCTTTGAACTTCTGGACAGGCTTATGGCCAAGAAGGGAGCAGGCCTGCCCGTAGAGCTCCTGAAGAAGCTTAAGGATAATCCCCAGGCCGAGCAGGAGGAGATCGAAAATCAGAGATCCTGGGTTTCTGAGCTTAAAAAGAAATCCGCAGGAAATTCTGAAGAAGAGGTCAAGGAACTTGTTTCCGTGGCGGATTATCTTATAAAGAGATCCGTCTGGATCTTCGGCGGTGACGGCTGGGCTTATGACATAGGATTCGGAGGTCTGGATCATGTTCTTGCCACGGGAAGGAATGTTAATCTTCTAGTCCTCGACACAGAGGTTTATTCCAATACCGGCGGGCAGATGTCAAAGGCTACACCCACCGGAGCAATTGCCAAATTCGCAGCCTCTGGTAAAGGAATAACAAAGAAGGATCTCGGAATGATTGCCGCAAGCTACGGGTATGTTTATGTAGCAAAGATTGCCATGGGATACAACCGGCAGCAGGCTCTCCGAGCCATCCTGGAGGCAGAGGCTTACAATGGTCCCTCCATAATCATTGCCTACAGCCACTGTATAGCCCATGGTATAGATATGATGAAGGGAATGGACCAGCAGAAACTGGCGGTTAACTCCGGAGTTTGGCCGCTCTTCCGGTATAACCCGCTTCTTAAGGCTGAGGGCAAGAACCCCTTTATCCTGGATTCCAAGGAGCCCACCATCGATCCTGCGGAATACATGTACAATGAAATCCGCTACCGCTCTCTGAAACAGGAGAACCCAGAGAGAGCGGAAAAACTGCTCGGGATCATGAGAACCTATGTAAAGGAGCAGTGGGCAAATTACAAATATCTGGCCGACCGGCCTTTCTAAATCCTACTCCCAGGAATCTTCCTGGGAAGTAAATTGATTCCCTGCACCCCGGTTTAAAAACCGGGGTGTTTATTTATAAGAACTTTGGTAAAACAGATATGGAAGAGTTTACAAAAGAGATTATCAGAGTAATAAAAGGTATTCCCAAGGGTAAGGTAGCAACCTATGGCCAGGTATCAGTAATGGCAGGAAAACCCCTGGGTGCCAGACAGGTGGCCTGGGTTCTTCATTCCCTTAGTAAAAAAGAGGGTTTACCCTGGCAGAGGGTAATCGGTTCCGGAGGAAAGATATCTCTGCCCAAGGGCGCAGGTTATGAAAAACAGAGGGATCTGCTCCAAAAGGAGGGTGTAGAGATTTCCGAAAAAGGTAAGGTGGATCTTTCCAGGTATCTTTGGAAGGGGGAATAGCCCAACCTAATAACCGGCTTCAGCTTTCTTCAGGGCATTGACAGATACTCCTCTTTTCTTCACTCTCTTTTTATGGAAATTTACCGTTGGCTCAACAGCTCCCTTCCTTCCCTGGTTGGAAGGCTCGCTCACAATATTAATTCAACCTATCATATTGCATCGGAAGAAAATTTAAGTCTCTCCGGCCGCACTGCTATATTCGAAACCCTGGAAACCCTCCTTTCCGTTCTCTTTCCCGGAGCCTACAGCAAGGAGAGGGTGGAAAGCAGCGATCTTCTCTTTTTCCTGGATGACTCCCTTCGACACGCATCCCACAGTCTCCTTAGCCAAGTGCATCAGGTACTGCAGTTCTACTGTGCCGACCGGTGTTGCAATTCCTGTTCCTGCGAAGAAAGGTCTCATAAAGCAGTAATCGACCTCTTGGAAGCCCTGCCGGAGCTCCGCACTACCCTGCTGGAGGATATAAAGGCTGCTTACGAGGGGGATCCGGCGGCTACTTCTTTTGACGAGATCGTTTTTAGCTACCCCTGTATAGAGGCTATTGCCACCTACAGGATTGCTCATAAACTGTATAAAAGCGAGGTGCCTATAATTCCCAGGATAATGACCGAAAGAGCCCATTCAAGAACAGGAATTGACATACACCCTGGGGCAGAAATAGGACCAGGATTTTTCATAGATCATGGTACCGGAGTTGTAATAGGAGAAACCTGCAGGATTGGAAAAAGGGTAAAACTTTACCAGGGGGTAACCCTAGGGGCACTCTCCCCCTTTGACAGGGAAGGCAGGCCTAAAAAAGGGGAAAAACGGCATCCGGATATAGAGGATGAGGTAATAATTTATGCCAATGCAACAATCCTTGGCGGCAGTACAGTGATAGGAAAGGGTTCAATTATAGGAGGAAACACCTGGATAACAAAATCGGTACCTCCGGGATCCCTTATATACACAAAAAACATTGGAGAGAGGAAGGAATGAATTTTCTGCAGGCTTTATCGGAAGGTACGATTCTTTTTGATGGCGCAATGGGAACACAGATCCAGGCTTTGGATTTGGAGGAGAAGGCTTGGGATGGAAAACCAGGTTTGGGAGAAATCCTTAACTTAACGGTGCCTGACAAGATCCGATCAATTCACAAAGCCTATATAGAGGCTGGAAGCCAAGCAATAGAGACCAATACCTTTGGGGCCAACAGAATCGTTCTGGAAGATTACGGGCTACAGGATCTTACCGAAGAATTAAACTACAGGGCTGCCCTCCTTGCCAGAGAGGCGGCAGACTCGTTTAACAAGGGCAGGAATTTTACTCCCTTCGTGGCAGGATCAATAGGTCCGGGAACGAAACTGCCCAGTCTGGGGCAGATAGATTTCGATACCCTGCACAGTTCCTATTTGGAACAAGCTTTGGGTTTGATTCGCGGAGGTGTGGATCTCTTTCTTATTGAGACCTGCCAGGATCTTTTGCAGATTAAAACCGCAGTAATTGCCTGCAGGGATGCCTTGAAAAAAACAGGCAGATCCCTGCCTATTCTTGTCTCCTTTACAGTGGAGACCTCCGGCACCCTTCTCGTTGGAAGCGATATAAGTGCTGTCGTAGCCTCCCTGTATCCTCTGGGAATCGACGCCTTGGGGCTGAACTGTGCCCTGGGACCGGAACAGATGAGACCTTATATCCGGCAGATCTGCGAATCCTTTCCTGGCCCGGTTATCTGCCAGCCCAATGCTGGTCTTCCGGAAAACAGGCAGGGCTCCCTTGTCTACACCCTTCCACCGGAATCCTTTGCTGCAACTCTTAAAGCCTTTGTGGAGGAGGAGGGGGTTTCTGTAGTAGGAGGATGCTGCGGAACCTCTCCGGAATATATATCAATCCTTTCCCAGGCATTAAAAGGGATAAAACCGAAGGAGCGATACTTTTCAAGGGATATTAAGGCCCAGGCAGCCTCTCTCTTCTCTGCTGTTGCCCTGGAGCAGGAGCCCAAGCCCTTTTTTGTGGGGGAAAGAAACAATACCAATGGGTCAAAGGAGTTCCGCCAAGCCCTTCTATCCCAGGATTGGGAAGGAGCGGTAAATCTGGCCCTGGAGCAGCAGGAAACAGGAGCCCACGGAATAGATCTATGCGTCGCTTATGCGGGGAGAAAGGAACTTGACGATATGGTAACCGGAGTTAAAACCCTTACCCCCAGGCTTAAGGTACCCCTCTTCTTTGACAGCACCGACCCCCTGGTGTTAGAGGAGGCCTTAAAGCATTACGGAGGGCGGGCGGTAATCAATTCCATCAACCTGGAGGAGGGGGAGGAAAAGGCAAAAAGGGTGCTTTCCCTGGCAGCCAGATACGGAGCAGGAGTCATTGCCCTTACCATTGGCGAGGAGGGGATGGCAGCCACAGCTCAAGAAAAGGTCGCCGTGGCGCGACGACTTCGGGATCTGGCGTACAACGAGTTCCGCCTTCCCAACGGGAGCTTGATAATTGATCCCCTCACCTTTACCCTGGGAAGCGGAGAGGAAAGTTTACGTACCTCCGCCAGAGAAACCCTTTCCGCCCTGCGGCAGATAAAGGAGACTCTCCCGGGGGTGTTTACAATTCTTGGAGTAAGCAATGTTTCTTATGGTCTTAACCCGCAATCCAGGGAAGTTCTTAATTCCGTATTCCTCAAGGAGGCAATAGAGGCAGGGCTGGATCTTGCCATAATCAATGTAAAAAAGATAATTCCTCTACACCGTCTGCCGGAAAAACTGATAGATAAGGCTTTAAAGCTTATCTATCCTTCGGATGGGAAAGGAGGGGAAATCGAGGAGAAGGATCCGCTCCTCTCCTTTATAGAATCCTTCAAAGACAGCCAGCTTGCGGAAGAGAAATCGGAGGAACCTGGGAAACTGCCTGTGGAAGAGGAATTGATCCGGTCGATCCTGAAGGGGAGTGGCAGGAATCTGGAAACCCTGTTAGAGGAGGCTCTTGGAAAATACAAACCTGGGGAGATAATCTCGGAGATCCTTATTCCCGGAATGCGGAAGGTGGGGGAGCTTTTTTCCCAGGGCAAAATGCAGCTTCCTTTTGTTCTTCAGTCCGCGGAAATAATGAAAAGGGCAGTAACAATTCTGGAACCCTTTATGGAAAAGACCGAGACCTCCCAGACAAAAAAGATAGTTCTTGCAACGGTGCGGGGGGATGTTCATGACATAGGCAAGAACCTGGTGGATATCATCCTTTCCAACAACGGGTACAAGGTCTACAACCTGGGGACCAAGTGCGAAATAGATACAATAATCAAAAAGGCAGCGGAGGTGGAAGCGGATGCTCTGGGGATGAGCGGTCTTCTTGTAAAATCCTCCATAATTATGAAGGAGAATATAGAGGAACTGGCCCGCAGGGGAATAGAGATTCCTGTTCTTCTGGGTGGAGCTGCCCTTACGAAGGATTATGTGTCAGAGGAGTGCGCACCCCTTTTAAAGGCTCCGGTCTTCTACTGTAAGGATGCCTTTGAAGGCTTAAGGGTGATGAATATTCTCTCAAATCCCTCGGGTGTGCCCACCCCGGGGGAGAATGCTTCCGAGGTAATACCTGCAGATACTCCCCCACCTTTGGGAAAGGGGCTAAAATCACCCCTTAAGCCTGCAGATATCCCCTCCCCCCCCTTCTGGGGAAGGAGAGTTCAAAAAGAGATCAATCTTGACTCGGTTTATTCCCTCCTATCGGAAGAGCTTCTCTTTAAGATCCGCTGGGGATACAAGAAGGGAAGGCTTTCTGATAACGAGTACCGGGAACTTCTGGAAAACCGTATAAGACCGGAATTCCAGAAACTTAAGGATCTCTGCGCTTCCGGGGGAATTTTTCGACCCCAGGCAGTTTACGGCTACTTTCCCTGCAGGAAGAAGGGAGATTCCCTGGCGGTTTATTCGGAAAACAGAGAAAGAGAGATTGCTGTTCTTTCCTTTCCAAGGCAAAAAAAATCCCCTGGGCTATGCTTGGCGGATTACTTTTCCGATACCTGGGACTGTCTTGCCCTGCAGGCAGTTACTCTGGGAAGCGGAGCTTCCAGGGAAACCGCCCGACTTTATGGAGAAAACAGGTACAAGGAGTATCTCCTTCTTCACGGCTTATCAGTGGAGACTACGGAAGCCCTGGCAGAGCATATTACAGGAATAATCCGCAAGGATTTAGGATTCCCACCCCCACACCTGGGTAAAAAGGCCTTAGGAAAGCGTTACTCCTTTGGATACCCTCCCTGCCCGGACTTGGAGGGGAACAGGATGATTCTTAATATTCTGGATGCCCGGGAGATCGGGATTGATATAACAGAAACAGGTCAGATGGTGCCGGAACAGACCACCTGCGCCTTCTTTATCCATCACCCCCAGGCGGAATATTTTATCCTGTAGGCCGGTAGCTCACTTAACTGCGATGGTATCGGCGCTCCTACTGGAGTGGGATCCCCGGAAGGAATCCGCTCCACCCATTGCAAGGATGATATCCAGATCCGTCTTCCCTGGCTCAAGAACACTGCTCCTCTCAAGCACTAATTCCAGAGTAGTAAAATTGCCCTCCTCCTTTACAATCCAGGAGATAACAGCCGGTGTCCCGGGATTATCCCCATGGGTATGTCCCTTCCCGATCTGCTCGGTAAATTCTCCCTTGTCCTTGAAATACCCCATGTAGATAGCAGCATTATCCATCCTTCTGAAACCTACCCCCACGGCAACCCAGCCTTTGGTTCTACCGGTCACAGCCAGGAAAACCTTATCCCCTGTAAAGGAGTAATGAAGGGTTATGTTTCCCTTTGTAAGACTTTGCCCGTACTCTCCCGGGGAAGCAACACCATCAACTACAGGCTGAGCGAAAATTAAAATTCCAAAACAGAGAAAAAGCAGAATGAATAATTGTTTCATCGGATCCTCCACTGTAATAATTGTAGTGGACTTTTACCTACTTCACCACTACACAAGAACTATTCCTAAATAAGCAGGCTTTTGGAAAATTCCGCAAGCTCCTCTTCCAGGTTTCCTTGCAGCTCCCTCTCCTTTACCGGCACTTCGGTTTTGTACAATATTTTTCCTATCCTGGAATCGGTATACTTAAAGGCATCCTCGAACATCCTGATGGCATTTACTGCGCCGGAACTGTAGGGATCCACATCACCATAAGATAGAATAATGCTGAAGCATTTGTCCTTAAGGGCTTCGGTTTTCTCGGTATTAAAACCATAAAACCTGTCTATAAAAAGCTTCATCTTTGCATTGACGCTAAACCAGTAGATAGGACAAGAGAGGAGCAGAGAATCTGCCTGCAGGATTTTATTGAAAAGGGGCTTCATATCATCCTGGATAATGCAGAAATCGCTTTTAGGTTTTCTACAGGAGTCGCAGGCAGTACAGGCTTGAATCTCCAGATCGTACAGTTTTATTGTTTCCACCTCGGCTCCCTCTTTTTCAAGCCTTTCGACTACATTTTGAGCAAGATACGTGCTGTATCCCTTCTTTCTGGGGCTTCCAAGAACCGCAAGAATTCGTCTTTTCATTTTATAATTCTCCTTTTACACATCTCTATCAATTATGCCTGTAAATTTATCATTCTACTAGTATTTTGCAAGTAAAATTCCCGTCTTCGTTGACTGCCTAAAGCTTTAATCCTATACTTTTTAATGATGAGAAAAATTTCCTACAAATTCAACCTTCTTCTGATCCTTTCCGTAACAGTATCGGTATTTATCTCCTCCCTTGCCACCACCACTTATCTTCTCTATACCTCGGAAAAGGACACCCACGAAAAAAATTTGGTTCATATTAAGGGGTTAGCGGATAATATAAGCTCCTTTCTGGATCATGCCACAACACTGAATTACCAGCTTTCCATGAATTCGCAAATTGTGAACTCCCTTTTAATGGCGGAACCTCAGTGGGAAAAACGGGTAGAGAGCTATAACAGACTCTACAACACCTCCGGACAACTCGGACCAGAAAGCGGATTGCCGATTCTTTCAAAAATGCAGGAAGAATATAATTTTGTGGAGCTGTTCTTTCTACAGGATCTTAAAGGAGATCAGACCGCAAGAAGCTTCGGTCCTTTAGGACACCGCGGGGACCGCTGGTGGTTTAAACTCTTCCTGGAGAGGGGAACCTACAAGCCCTTTGTGTCCAAATCCTACTATTCCATGACAGGGAATATCCCTGTTTCCTCTGTATTTCACCCGGTTTATCACAATAATCTGCTTATTGGTATTCTGGGAATGGATATCAATTTCTCCCAGCTTCAAAGCACTGTGGAGGGTTATCTTAAAGCCGATTATCTCTATTCCATAGTTCTGGATAATGAAGGAGTAATAATAGCTCATCCAGACACGGACAAGATAAGGGAGATGTACAATCTAGTTACCCTTAAAAGGTACCCGCTTAAATCCGTTGTTGCACAATCAGGCCAAAGTTCAGCCGGGTATCACGAAACCGATGAATGGGATTTGGATTGGGATGCAGAGATCTCCCAGGCAGCCCGTAAGGCTACCTCCGGGCAGAGCGGTTTCCTTCGGAATATTCAGGTAGAGGACGTAGAAAGCTCTCTATACTATGAACCGATCCCTATTAGGGGAAGTGAAAATGGGAACGGGTATTATGCGGTTTTTCTGGTCCACGATAAAACCGGTATTGCCCGGGCAAAGAATATCATCTTTTTTACCACCCTTTTCTTTATCCTGGCAGTAATCATCCTTCTATACCTTCTTTTCCACTCACAATTCCGTAAAATTATCCTCCAGCCTTTAAGAACTTTGATTGATTCCATGCGGAACCTAGATCTGGAAAATTTCAAATCTCTGGAAGTAAAAAGGGATGATGAGTTCTGTATTCTCACAGATACTTACAACAATCTTGTAACAGGTCTATCCAAAACCCAGAGGGAATTGGTTGATCAAATGGAAAAACTTTCCGAAAGCGAGGCTGGATACAAAGCCCTGGCAGATATAGGAATAAGCCTCTCCACAGAGAAGGATATTGACAGGCTTCTGGAGCTGATCCTGGATGAG
>ENA-OSEO01003123-OSEO01003123.1-sediment-metagenome-genome-assembly--contig:-NODE-3123-length-20517-cov-5.013258_pt1 | contig 20517 bp, 14 predicted proteins | sample MGYA00237883_ERZ534232 | MGnify/ENA metagenome assembly ERZ534232
GAATGCGGTGAATATTCTGATCATTAATAATCAGATTCTTCGCAAAAGAGGCTCAGAATGACAATTACTATTTTTGGTGGGTTGGCTATCGCGAGGCATAGGTTGGTATGGATTCCATGACGCCATACTCTTCGAGCACGATGACCCAGCCTGCGATCGCATTTTCCGATATTTTTTGAATATTCTCTCGTTGGGAAGCTGTTTTCAGGGCACTAAAATGAGAAACTCCGGCATTAAAAGTATATCCTAAATTTTAGTACTTGGTAATTAACATTTAGTGGCATGTCAGGTTCGTGCCTGGAATTCTGCCCTGGGTTCAATGACAGCTCATTTCCCAATCCCACACCTAAACAGGCGATTAACCAAGAACAGGATGCCGATCGGCATCCTGTTCTGTTGAATTTCTAAGCTTTAGTTTCTGCGATCCCGACGATCACCACCAGAGCTTCTGCGATCTCCGCCAGAACCCCGTCGGTCGCCGCCACCGTGGCGCTGCCCTCCGCCACCGCTCTTTGGCTTGTCGTGCTCGCGGGCTTCCTCGGGGGTCCAGCCCTCAAGCAAAGCCTGGCGCGAAAGGCGGATCTTGCCTTCGGGTGTGACGTCGGTCACCATAACAGTCAGTTCATCACCGACATTGACCACATCCTCAACTTTTTCAACACGTTCGCTGGAAAGCTGGGAAATGTGCACCATGCCGTCGATACCGGGCAAAATCTCGATGAATGCGCCGAAGTCAGTAACCCGCACGCACTTGCCGGTGTAGATCTTACCAATTTCTGCGGTTTCGGTCACTGCCAGGATGCGATCGCGGGCTTCTTCGAACCCGACACCATCCACGGAGGCAATGTAAACCGTGCCGTCGTCGTCGATGTCGATCTTGGTGTTGGTCTCTTCCTGGAGGGCGCGAATGTTCTTGCCACCGGGGCCGATGATTGCGCCGATCTTGTCGATCGGAACTTTTACAGACTCAATCCGTGGCACGTGCGGCTTCAGGCTCGGGCGAGGCTCGGCGATCGTCGCCAGCATCTGCTCGAGGATGTAGAACCGCGCCGCCTTGGCACGATCCAGCGCTTCCGCCATGATCGCAGGAGTAATGCCACTGATTTTGATGTCCATCTGCAGGGCGGTGATGCCATTGCGGGTACCCGCCACTTTGAAGTCCATATCACCAAGGTGATCTTCGGTTCCGAGGATGTCAGTCAGGATGACGTATTTGTCGCCTTCCATGATCAAACCCATTGCCACACCGGATACAGGCGCCGAAATCGGCACGCCGCAGTCCATCAGTGCCAGGGTTGAACCGCAAACCGATCCCATTGAAGAGGAACCGTTCGAAGCCATCACCTCAGACACCAAACGCAGGGTATAGGGGAAGGTTTTTTCGCTTGGGATAACAGGCGCAAGAGCACGTTCCGCCAAAGCGCCATGCCCAATCTCACGCCGGGACTGCCCGCCGAGGCGTTTGGTCTCACCGGTGGAGTAGCCAGGGAAGTTATAGTGGTGCATGTATCGTTTTGAATCCATGCCATTCAGGTTGTCCAATTCCTGTGCTTCCTTGGGGGTGCCAAGGGTCGCCAGGGTAAGAACCTGGGTCTCACCGCGGGTAAACAGACCGGAGCCGTGTGCACGGGGGGCAATGTCCACTTCGCAAGTTATTTCGCGTACTTCGTAGACCTTGCGGTTATCGGGGCGCTTGCCCTGGTTCAGGATGCGTTCGCGAATGATCTGTTTTTCAGCTTCGTCATAGGCCGCGCCTAAGGCTGCAACAGCTCCAGGAGTTGGTTCTTCGCCAGCCTGCTCGAGGATGTAAGCCGCTTTGATATCAGCGATACCGCCATAGAGAGTGTCTTTGCTGTAGTCCTGATCGAGCAGGGCTTCCAAACGGGAGCGGACAGCTTCTTTTGCCTGGGCGATCAGAGCGGTGTCTTTCTCAGCCAGTTTGACGACCTTCTTGGCTTTGCCGATTTCAGCAGCCATGCGCAACTGGGCTTCGATGATTGGTTGAATGGATTCGTGCGCGAGTTGCAGCGCTTCTGCCATCAGGACTTCGGTCACTTCGTTCGCGCCGGCTTCGACCATCAGGAGAGCATCCTTGGTGCCTGCCACGCGCAGATCGAGGGTGGAAATTTCCATTTCCTGGATGGTGGGATTCACTACCAACTTGCCATCCACAAAGCCAACACGCACCGCGCCGACCGGACCACCAAAGGGGATGTCGGAGATCATCAAAGCAGCCGAAGCGGCATTGATCGCGAGCATATCCAGCGGGTTTTCGGTATCAGCGGAGAGCGACATCAGCACGACCTGCACTTCATTGCGCATCCCTTCGGGGAAGAGCGGGCGCAGCGGGCGGTCTGTCAGACGAGCCACGAGTGTGGCATCGGTGGAGGGGCGTCCTTCGCGGCGGAAGAACGATCCGGGGATTTTGCCGCCGGCGTACATACGTTCTTCGTAATCCACAGTCAGCGGGAAGAAGTCACTGCCCTCACGCAGGTTGCCCATTGTGGCTGCAGCAAACATCATACTGTCACCCTGGCGCAGGATTACTGACCCGCCTGCCAGGCGTGCGATCCGACCGGTCTCAAAAGTGACCTCTTTACCACCCAAGGTGGTTGAAAAATACTTAGCTTCTGGTTTCATTTTGTCCTTTCACTGTTTGCCAGTTCAGGGACTGAAAGCCGCCGTTCAGAAACTGATCAGCAATTTTCAATACCCGACTGGCATATAACGACTTGTTAACTAGTTGGCACGAAAAACTCCCCCGCCTTCATTCAGACAGGCGGTGGGAGTTATTTACATGCAAACGACCTTCATTTAATACTTATTTCCGGCGAATATTCAGAGATTCCGTGATCGCCAGGAAACTATCATAATTCTTCTGGCGCAAATAAGCCAAAAGACGACGGCGCTGACCCACCAACTTCAACAGACCGCGGCGAGAAGACTCGTCGTGCTTGTTGGCGCGCAGGTGATCGGTCAGTTGGGTGATACGGGTCGAAAGCAAAGCGATCTGAACTTCGGGGGAACCCGTGTCGCCAGCTTCTCGTGCGTACTTCTCAATAACTTCGGTTTTTACTTCTTTTTTCAATGCCATGACGTATGCTCCTATAGATTTTGTTTTATTGCAGGTCTCCTTGCTCGCAGCCCAAAAAAGGACCGCTCACCGGACCAGTCATGCAATGATTATAACATGCTCCCGCCCCCATGCAAGCGCTTGAACAATCTCATTCGTCTCTTTAAAGCCTGATAATACACAAAAAAAACGCTCTGTTTGACGAAACGGAGCGTTTAGATGCATCAATCCGCTATTGTTTCGGTACAAGTTTCCCAAAAAGGACGTACCGAGCGTTTTCGTAATCGTAGACGCAAGTTGATAAAGTGACAATTCGATCATTCGCGTTGATTTCTACCGGACTTTCAAAGGTCGAGAGGATCCTCATGGTGATAATGTACGACATGAAGTCGGTATCATCCTGGAAGTCCAGGCGGATGAACTTGTAATCGCCTGAGGTAACCACACCCGCGAACAGCTCAATGGTATAGTCGCCGCTGGGCGTGTAGAGGTCCATTTCAGGGAAACTCTCGTAATAAGTCTGGTCTCTGTAGTTTTCCAAAATAGAAAACATTGAGCCATCATTCATGTTATGACCAAAAATGACCGTATTTCTGTCAGAGAAATCTTCTTTGTTCTGGTAATCCACAAAGAGCGTGCCTAATTTGTTGGCTTCTTTGTTAAATAAATGGTGAAGGTAGTAGTAGTTATCCGTGCCCTGCACTACCGGCAGGTCAATTGAGCGACCCTCCGCAAAAAGCCAGGCAACGATATCACTATTGATCTCTTTGAACGGTTCAAAATTCATACTTGATGCTGCAATCTCTGCGGCATTTCCTGAAGACCCAGGTTGCCCTGAGGATTGCTGGGCTGATTGAACTTCCGCAGCATCCCCAGCAGAGGTACCAGGCTGGGTTTCCGGCGTAATTCCTGCGCTTGGATCACCCTGTTGACTCTCGTTGGAGAGTCTTTGGATTGATCTCAGGTCCTCATAAACGCTGTTCCCGGTTGCATACTCACGGCTGCTTTTTAAATAAAAAAACGCGAACACCGCAGCAGTTACCAGGCTGAGACCCATGAGTACACGCAGGACGGCAAGCAATTTTTTATGCTTTCCAGCCTTCTTTTTATCAGGTTTCAGCTGTATCTTTTGCGTTATACCCTGTTTGTTATTCTCTTCTGTCATTGGATAATATTTCCTGGAAAATCGGTCCGTGATACATGTTTGTATCACGGACCGTTTCACGTGCGACTATTGCTGGTTCTTACGTTTCCTGGCTGTCAGAACTCCGTACAGACCAGAGAATACGAATGCCAAAGGCACCGAAACCATCAGACCCATCTTGCTGATTGTGGCAAGATTGTCGTCTCCTGTGTAGGGGAAATCGCTCTTTGTGTTTGTAAACGAAGCTGTTACGCCTTGTTCCTGGATCGTGCCAACCTCGCCAGTATAAGTGGTGCGGTAGCCGTCTTTGTTCGCTTCCTTTTCAGTGATGCGATAGGATGTACCAACTTCGATACCGTGGATCGTGACCTGTTCACCATGCTTGAGCATGATGGTACCGCCATTCGAGATCAAACCGCTTCTGCTGCCGGTATAGGTAAACTCACCTGGTCTTCCGATTTCAACCACGAATGTGAAGAAGCGGTTGCGATCACCATTCTCACCGGTTACGGTTTTCTTGATCGTCAGATCGCCAAGAGTTCTTGAGTTGACGAACGACGCGACCAGAGTTTCTCCTGTCGCGATTGTACCAACCGCGCCAGAGTATACAGTAACATAACCATCAGCCGAGTAGTCAGCTTCCACAACCGTGTAACCGGTGCCAGTTGGCAGATCGTTGATTGTTATGCTCTGTCCATGCCGCAAGGTTACGGTACCACCGCTTTGGATGGTGCCATCCGGTGCGCCGCCAGTGCCAACGTAGGGATAGGTGTACAGCGCGTCCTCCAGGAAGATGGTGAAGGTAAAGAGTTTTTCGGGATCTCCGCCGTTACCAATAACGGTTTTGGTTACGGTCAGGCTGCCGATGTTCCGGGTGTTGGTAAACGCCGCAACCACGGTTTCTTCGGCAATGATTGTGCCCGTCTGTCCGGTGTATGTGGTCACGTAACCATCAGCCGAGTAGTCAGCCTCAACCACAACGTATGTGGCATTGGGAGGTAATTCGTTGATCGTGATGCTCTGACCGTGACTAAGGGTAATCGTATCGCCGCTTTGGATCGTGCCATCAGCCGCGCCGCCCGCACCAACGTAGGGATAGATATCATCCGCGCCTTGGAAGGTAATGGTGAAACTAAACAGCTTGTTGGGATCGCCGCCGTTGCCAACCACCGTCTTGCTGAGGGTAAGGCTGCCAATGTAGCGAGCGTTCGTAAATGATGCAACTGCCGCATCGTTGGAGCCGATTGTACCGGTTTCTCCCGTATAAACGGTGGAATAACCGTCAGCCGAGTAGTCAGCTTCTACCACGGTGTAGGTTGCGCCAATTGGCAGACCATTGATCGTGATACTCTGCCCATGGCTGAGCAAAATCGTGTCACCGCTCTGAATAGTGCCGTCAGCCGCGCCGCCCGCGCCAGTATACGAATAGGTATAAGGAGCGCCAACGAAGGTGATGGTAAAGCTAAAGAGTTTGTCTGGATCGCCGCCGTTACCGATTACAGTCTTGCTGACTGAGAGGGTGCCAATTTCACGTGTGTTAATGAAGGAGGCGACGATCGTCTCACCGGTCCTGATTGTGCCGGTTTGGTTAAAGAATTCAGTCACGTAGCCATCAGAGGCATAGTCGGTTTCTACCACAGTATAGATTGCGCCGATTGGGAGATCATTGATTGTGATGCCCTGACCATGGCTTAGCGTAATGGTATCGCCGCTTTGAATAATGCCGTCAGCCGCGCCGCCTGTCCCAACATAAGGATAGGTGTATGGAGCGCCAACAAAGGTGATGGTGAAGGTGAATAGTTTGGTAGTATCGCCACCGTTGCCAGCCACTTCTTTGGTAATGCTCAGGCTGCCAATGTTGCGGGTGTTGGTGAATGCCGCGACCTGTGTAGTGCCGGTTCCAATGGTGCCAGTCTCGCCGGAGTAGGTCGTAACATAGCCATCAGCTGTGTAATCAGCTTCAACCACTGTATAGGTTGAGCCAACTGGAAGCTGATTGATGGTGATGCTTTGTCCATGGGAGAGCGTAATGGTATCGCCGCTCGTAATGGTGCCATCAGCAGCGCCGCCTGCGCCGGTATATGGATAGGTGGAAGGAGCGCCAACAAAGGTAATGGTGAAGCTAAAGAGTTTATTGGTGTCGCCGCCGTTGCCTGCCACACTCTTGCTGAGTGTCAGGTTGCCGACATTCCGGGTGTTGGTAAACGCCGCAACCACGGTTTGTTCAGCAACGATTGTGCCGGTCTCGCCAGTATACGTGGTCACGTATCCATCAGCCGAGTAATCAGCTTCGACCACGGTGTAAATGGCATTCGGTGGCAAATCGTTTATCGTAATGCTTTGCCCATGGGAGAGTGTAACGGTGCCGCCACTCGTAATGGTGCCATCCGCTGCGCCGCCAGCGCCAACGTATGGATAGGTCCCTGGCGCGCCGTCAAATGTGATTGTAAACGTAAAGAGTTTAGTGGTATCGCCGCCATTGCCAGCCACGGTCTTGCTTAGTGTCAGGCTGCCAACGAGACGGGTGTTTGTGAACGCAGCAGTAGCGATCTCTTGTTCCAAAATTGTTCCGGTGTCGCCGGTATAGGTGGTTGTATACCCGTCAGCCGAGTAGTCAGCCTCCACCACGGTGTAGGTCGCGCCGATTGGCAGACCTTGGATGGTAACACTCTGCCCATGGGAGAGTGTAATCGTGCCGCCGCTTTGGATTGTGCCATTAGCCGCGCCGCCTTCCCCAAAATAGGGATAGGTTCCACTCGCGCCTTCGAATGTAATCGTGAAGGTGAATGTTTTGTTGGGGTCGCCGCCATTGCCAGCCACAGTTTTGGAGATGGTTAACTGTGAGGATTCTTCCTGAATCTCATAGTTAATCACGGGGATAGGATTCTGAAGTGACATGCTTTGGCCATCGATTGTAGTCGTGAAATTCGCGGCAACCACGATAACATAATCGTGACCCAGGGAGACGTGACCAGGGGGCGTGTTGGTTTCAGAGAGGATATAAGTGCCCGGAGGTAAGCCGTAGACTCTGATGGTGCCGTTCGCGGTCGCCGTGCGGACTGCGCGGGCTGTGCCCTTTGAGCCATCGGGATTGGTGTTGTAGAGCGTAAACTCAGCACCAGGGAGTACACCGCCGGTCTGATTGGTCTTTCTCAGTGCCACAAAACCACTGCGGCTCATCATCGCAGATCCGTGCTGCTCTGTAATCGTAAAGCTTTCATCTGTTTCTGTGCCATCGCCATCAGCGCCAATCAAAGACGCTTGATTGGTTACCGTTCCGGGGAGGCCCGTGATGTCGGTAACATAGCTCAGTCGATAGCCCTTTGTGTTGTCAGGGAAAGTGAAGCTCAACGTGCGGGTTTCGCTATTGTAAGTGGTATTCGCCTGAATAACAGACATGTCAAGCTCAACACCCAGCACGTAACCGCCGGAATTATCTGCATTCGGGTTGAGTTCGTGGACTGTAATGTTGCGAACCCCACCCTGCTCCCAGATGATCGCGCCGCCTGAATCCAGGCGTAAGTCGATACCTTCAGGAAGAACATCCTGGAACGAGTTTGCGAGAGGACGTCCGTAAGGGAAGTAATCCAGCTTCCAGGTCAGCTCGCCATTCATCTGCTGGGCTGCGTCAATGGACTTCTCAATGATTTTTGGGTTCAAGCTTACATTTTGGCTGGCTGATGCTCCAGTGGGCCAATTTGCCGTAGTCAGGCTCACACCGTTAGTCCTGGTGATGGCTGTACCACCAACCAGGTAACCATCAAACGTAGCGTCTGTTGGTCTGGCTTTCACCAATATTACGTAAGGTTGATTGAGGTTGGTAAAAATGAACGTTGCGGACGACGTGCCAACAACACCCGTAAATCCAGTAATAGTGGAAGGAGTAAGAGCGGGTGTAGCGGCAACATACGTGTTATTCGCGCTATAGATCAGGAAATTCGCGCCGCCAGTGAAGGGGACAAATTCCCAGCCCGCGGGCAACGTGTCTGTGATTGTAACCGTCCCAAAACCGCCCGTCAGATTCGTTTCGACGTTCGCAAAATCCAGGGAGGCGGCGTTAATGTTCAACCGGAAGATAGCTTCGCGGTAACCATAATGGAAACCTTCAGAGGCTGTCGTGGTTCGGTTGTTGGGATCAATCGTTCCTTCATGATCATTGGCAACTTCTGCTCGTTTCAGAAGTTCTTTTCCAAGCACGTGGTTAAAGAATGGTACAGAGGCACCTGCACTGTTTTTGTAGGTTGTCCCCTTGAACAAGGAAGCGTAATTGGGTACTGAATTGTTCGAGCCGTTTCCTGCCAGAATATCGGGATCCAGAACCTGGCTTTTCACCACAATCTGGTTGGAACCTGTTGCTTGTAGATTTGTGACTTTAACCAGTTCTGCCAAACCGCCGAGACTGATGACTTCCACGGTTAAATGGGAATCATTCGAATGAGATATATATTTTTGTCCATTGCTGCGAGTGATGCCGGATGAGCCAATTGAGATGCCTGCTGGCCAACCTGCAGCGCCGGTAAGCGCGGAATCTGCTGTGTTCTTATTGTGCACAAACAAATCATAGTAAACAAAATCAGTGGGGGATTGTCCCTTCAGGTCAACGTTGACCGTCCAAGTGATTTGGTGCAAAGTCTTGTCGGCGTCCGATTGGGTTCCGCCCTTGGAGATGGCGTCATAACCAATACCAACACCCGGGGTTCCGGATTCACCACCGCCAGATGTACCTCCTGGACCAGTCCAGGTAGCGGTAGCATGATTGTAAAAGGTTTTTGAGGCAACGGTCCCATCCGGATCGTCAGGCACAATGCTTACGATAACAAGGCGGCCGATGTAATCGACATCGCCAATCTCATAAACGCCGCCGGTTGGTTCGGCTGACCATGTCGGGGTAGAGAGAGTGTCCCATGTTTCGGTGGTTGGGTTCCACTGCTGCCACACTGCTGAACCCCAGGTCAATCCACCTGTAAGCGGGTCGGTGATGGCTAAATCATCCAGAATTCTGCCTTGCGGGTCAATTGTGACGTACCAGGTGATGGTGCGATCATTTGGGTCATAGGTTGCGCCTCCGTCACCAAAACCATCATCAGCCACACCGGTTTTGACCACTGATGGGGCAGGAATAGGTGCTGTGGCACCGTCGGTGCCGAGTTCATCTTCGCCGTCAAGCAGAGAGGCGTTGTTGGTGATATCGCCGCCATTTGCCATGAAGGTATTGGGAATCGTCGTGGTAAAGGTAATCGTCTGAGGACTTGTTGAGGGGTCGGGGAAGGTGTATGACATCACATTGCCCGCGAAATCGGGGGTTGTTGCAATGCCGCCAACAGTGAAGCTGTCCGCCACATATGCACCAACGTCGGTTAAGTCGTCCGAAAAGACAAAGCCCGCTAAATCAATCGGTGTGGGTGGAACAGTGTCCGTCTCACCAGTAATAACCACGGTCCAGGTGATGGTACCATTCGCAAGGTTGATTTCACCAACCGATTTATCCACGGCGTAGGTCGTGATATCGCCGGGCAAGCGAATGATGTACGTCTTGTCTAAAATGGCAACAGTGGAATGTCCGTCTCCGTCTTCACCATGAGTACCGTTATAGTACAGGTTAACTGTAAACTCGGCTGAAACATCCGCGAAAGGCGGCTCGCCCTCACCAAGCAAATCAGGATCATAGATATAGGGTTCGCCATTAAAGACAACAGTTGCTACTGCTTGACCTTCAGCATTGTTTGAGAAGACAACCGTTCCAACTTTAACCTCATTAAAATACAGCTCCTGATCAGGTGGCACAGGACTGAACATGAATGAGGTGCTGATCACGAATGACACGCTGTCTCCCCAGACAAAGTAGTCATCAACACCATCGCCGATTACTGGAATGGAAGGTAGACTGACCGATATATTAACCGGGCCAGGACCAAGGATGGTTCCGCCTTCAGGAACACCAGTAACCTCAACCGTTGCGTCAATCGTAGCGGGAGTGCCATGAGGGGAAACCACCAAAGGCACAGCCTGGCTGGGCGTTTCGCTCGGTTCGGGTGTCTCGGTTAGTTCCTCCGTTGGTTCAGGCGTCTCAGTCAACACCCCCGTCGGATCCGGGATTTCAGCATCATCAACCGGAGGAGCTGGAGTCTCGGTTACCACCTCTGTTGGTTCGGAGGGAATAGTTGGTTCTTGAGTTGGGAAAAGGATCTCAACCGGATCGTCCTCACCAATCGGAATTCCAATACCATCCCTTGGATCAACCGGTGTCGCCTCAGGTTCACTTGAATCTTCCGAACCCTGGGATGTACCTACCGGAGACTTGCTCAGGTCAGCAAAAACTCCACTGACTGAAGAAACCATGCTGAAAACCAGCGTAAGCACTAAAAATATCGACATTAGTCTTTGATTTTTTCTGTTCATGTTCCGTCCTTGTTCATATTTCTATTGTTTCTTTATGATCATCAATTATTTGATCTGTTTGCAAAACAAAACCCATTTTACTGCGTTACACCTCCCATTTGTAATCAGTGTACAAGCATCATTTAACAATAAACGTCATTTTTTATATTAAAAATCGCCTCTTTACGAAGAGTAAATAATCTCCGTCCCGATTAACGTATTATTATACACATCTTTCTATCGTTGCAATAAACTATTTACAAGATTAGACACTAGTTTTGCATTAACCGTTGCCTCAACCGGCAAAAAAAACGGATTTATTGTCGTTTCTGATGTTACTCTAGTTCTCGCTGGTGTCCTCACCAGCGAGCGCACTTGACCGAAGGTCTCCAAGTTTTTTCTCAGCACTCACCAGCAAGTGCCTTTGACTGAAGGGCTCATTGGTTACTCATTCAATCGGATTGATGTTGCTGAAGCATTCTTCCCCATTGAGCCATGCCCGGGAAAAATGGAGACCCGTGGTCAAACCCCTCGCACGGTGAGGACACCGGCGAGAACGGAAGGTTTTTTGTCGTTTCTGATGTTACAATACCCTTGTCTGATTCAACTCCCTTTAAGGGAGTAATATTTGAATTATTAAGGAGAGTTAATGACAGAGGCAATTTCCCAAATTCAAAAGCTGAAGAACACTCAGGAAGCTTCCAAAATGGGCGGTGGGCAAGACCGTATCGACCGCCAACACGCCAAGGGCAGCCTCACTGCCCGTGAACGGATCGATTTACTCCTCGATCCCGGCACCTTCCGCGAAATTGGCCGCATGACCACCCAGCTCAACCCACCCGAGGGCGATGAAACGCTCGGCGACGGCGTTGTGACTGGGTACGGCAGCGTTGATGGTCGTACTGTTTACGTCTACGCGCAGGACTTTACCGTCCAGGGCGGCTCGCTTGGTGAGATCCACGCGCAGAAGATCTGCCGCGTGATGGACCTTGCCGTCAAAACCGGCTCTCCAATCATCGGCATGATCGATTCCGGCGGCGCGCGCATCCAGGAAGGCGTCAGAAGCCTTGGGGGTTACGCCGAGATCTTCAAGCGCAATGCCATTTACTCGGGCGTCGTCCCCCAGATCAGCCTGATCATGGGACCTTGCGCTGGCGGCGCCTCGTATTCTCCCGCAGTAACCGACCTGATCATCATGGTCAAGGGTAAGTCCTACATGTTCCTCACCGGCCCCGCAGTCATCAAGACCGTCACCGGTGAAGAAGTCGATTCGGAAACCTTAGGCGGCGCTGATGTGCACCTGACCACCAGCGGCAACTGCCATATGGTTGGCGCGAGCGACCAGGATGCCATCGCTTTGGCACGACAGGCACTTTCCTACCTGCCGTCCAACAACGTGGACATGCCTCCGGTACATCCGACTCAAGATGCCCCCACCCGTCGTTCTGATGCACTCAACAACCTCGTACCCACGGACCCAACCGTGCCCTACAGCATGCGCACCGCAATCGAAGCCATCATGGACCAGGGCTCGTTCCTCGAGCTGCAGGCTGGCTACGCCCCCAACGCCATCGTTGGATTTGCCCGGCTTGGCGGTCGCCCGGTTGGCGTCATCTCCCAGGAACCGATGATGATGGCGGGCGTGATGGACATCAACTCGGCCGATAAAATCGCCCGAACAGTTCGCCTGTGCGATGCCTTCAACCTGCCAATCGTAACCTTCGTCGACTCCCCTGGCTTCCTGCCCGGCGTCGCCCAGGAATACGGCGGCATCATCCGCCACGGCGCCAAAGTGCTCTATGCCTACGCGGAAGCAACCGCCCCCAAAGTCAGCGTGGTAACGCGCAAGGCTTACGGCGGTGCGTACGTCGTCATGAGCAGCAAATATCTCGGTACCGATATCACCTACGCCTGGCCTTCAGCTGAGATCGCAGTGATGGGCGCGGAAGGGGCTGCCAACATCCTCTACGGTAGACAGATCAAAGCCGCCGATGACCCCGAAGCCGAACGCGCTCGCCTCACCCAGGAATACCAGGAAACTTACCTGAACCCCTATGTCGCTGCCAAAGCCGGTTACATCGATGAGGTCATTGAGCCCGCGGAAACCCGCCAGAAGCTGATCGAAGCGCTTGCGGCTCTGCAGAATAAAGTCGAAACCAATCCGCCGCGCAAGCACGGAAACATGCCGGTCTAAGGGGGAATCATGTTAGAAATCCTGAAACAAGGTTTGCTGATTACAGTGGTAGGCATGGGGATTGTGTTCGCGATGATCCTCATCCTATGGGGCATCATGGTTCTGCTGGTCAGGATCACAAGTAGAACCGAGAAGGAAAAGCCCGCCGAAGAAAGTGCAGTCTCTTTGCCAGAGCCTGTGGTTGAAACGGCTCCGGGCGATGCCTCTGCTCTCGCTGCCGCTATTGCAGTGGCTTACGCGCTGAGCGCCAAACCCAAAACGGTTTTTGCAGCCGATACCCAATCCATTCAAACCGGCAGCACCTGGCTTGCCGCAGGTCGCGCGCAGCAGATCGCGCGACAGTCAAACAGAGGACGAAGCGCATGATCATTAAAGTTGAAATCGAAGGAAAAGTCTACACCGTTACCATCAAAGACATCCACAGCAACCCCGTTCTGGCTGAAGTCGACGGCAAGGTTTACCAGGTTTTCCCTGAGGCTCAAGGCCCTGCAATAATCCCCGCCGCTACGGTTCAACCCGCTTCAGTTCCCACAGCCGCACAAGCTGCGCCTGCGCTGAGTGCTGGTAACAGTTTGACATTGAACGCTCCTCTTCCTGGCGTGATCGTGGCTATCGATGTCCAGCCTGGTGAAACAGTAAAATCGGGCCAGCAGGTCTGCACACTGGAAGCAATGAAGATGAAAAACACTATTCGCTCTGACCGGGATGGTGTCATCGCCCAGGTGAACGTGAATGTCGGCGATTTGGTCAAGCACAACCAGCCGCTCTTCACCTTCCAGGCATAGGAGCAGGCATGGACTTTACCCAGTTAATTTCTGACCTCACGAAGGGATTTGACAAATTCACCTGGTTGAATGCCGTCATGATTTTGGTCGCCCTGGTGTTGATCTACCTCGCCATCTGGAAGGAATACGAACCCGTTTTGCTGCTTCCAATTGGTTTTGGCTGTCTGATTGCAAACCTGGGCATGTCAAACGAGCTCGGCTTCATGAAGGTCATCTACGATGCCGGCATCAAAACGGAACTCTTCCCGCTACTGATCTTCATCGGCGTCGGCGCCATGATCGACTTCAGCCCACTGCTCAGCCAGCCAAGTCTGGTGCTGCTGGGAGCGGCCGGGCAATTTGGCATCTATTTCACGCTCATCCTGGCAATCATCTTGGGCTTTCCGCTGCATGAAGCAGCCGCGATTGGCTCGATCGGAGCAATCGACGGACCGACCGCAATTTTTGTTGGCGAGCGCCTGGCGCCCAACATTATTGCGCCTATCGCGGTAGCCGCCTATTCCTACATGAGCCTTATCCCAATCATTCAGCCTCCAATCATGAAGCTGATGACCAGCCGCAGAGAGCGCCTGATCCGCATGGAATATTCCCCCAAGCCGGTATCGCGCCTCACCCTGGTGTTATTCCCCATCATTGTGACGCTGCTCGTGGCGCTTGTCGCCCCGGACGCAGCCCCACTGATGGCTGCCCTGATGCTCGGCAATTTGCTGCGTGAAGCGTTGGTGGTGGACCGCCTTAGCAAGATGGCGCAAAATGAACTCATCAACATCGCCACCCTCTTTTTGGGGCTGGCAATTGGCTCCACCATGACCGCCCAGAGCTTTTTGAACCTCGACACGCTCATGATCCTGGCTTTGGGTCTGCTGGCGTTTGTGGTAGATACAGTGGCAGGTTTGCTATTCGGCAAGCTGATGGCTGCCGTCACGCACGGCAAGGTTAACCCACTGATTGGTGCCTGCGGCATTTCCGCCTTCCCGATGGCTGGGCGCCTGAGCGCCAAGATGGCCCTGGAGGAAGACCCCTCCAACTTCATCCTGATGCATGCCATGGGCGCCAACACAGCCGGTCAGCTCGGCAGCGTCATCGCCGGCGGCGTGCTGCTCGCGTTGGTCTATGGGTTTATTATTTAGAATTTCGTGAACAGCAAAAACACCTCTGTAAAAATCGCAGAGGTGTTTTTTTAATTAATCCAACAAGCAAAAAGGTCATATTTTAAGCAGGTAACCCTTGCCGCGAATGGTTTTTATCAAATCAGGGTGACGTGGATCGTCTTCGAGTGCCTTACGCAGCCAACTGATGTGAACATCCAGAGTGCGCGTGTCTTCCACGTAATCAGTGTCCCAAACAGCTTTGAACAAATCCTCCCGGCGCAGGATCTCGCCTGGTTTCTGCATCATCCTTTCAAGCAGATCACATTGGCGCGGCGTCAGACGAACTTCCTTATCCTTATAAACGACAATCCCGCTATCAGGGTTCAGGACCAGGTCGCCTATCTCGAGCATGCCTTTATGACTGTTGTTTTCAATTGTGTGAAAGCGGTTGACCAGCTTTTGCGCGGTGAAGGGCAAGCGCAGAACGAAATTTACATTCTCCACTTCCAAGGCAGTTTCGTCTTCCGCCACTATGAGACATATGGGTGTGTCAGGCAGACTGTTGCGGAACCAACTTGCCAGGCGGAGCCCGTTTGTGCGCAGTGATGCCGCATTGATCACAACTACATTCGGAGAGAAAAATTTTAAAGCGTCGAGCCCCTTACTTCCACTGTTCTCAATCTGGAGAGAATATCCTTTTTTCTCGAGGTCGCTGGCAAAACGTCGGGCTATCTTCCGTTTCCCCTCTATCAACAGCACCTTTAGCGGCTTTACCATGTGAAAATCTTTCCTCTTTATTTGTCTATTCTGATAGTATCCGTCTTCAAAGAAAAAACTACAAGTTAGCCTAACCTTGAACTCCTATTATAGCCGATTGCTCAAAATTTTCGCAGAGTTTTTTGATTTACTTTCTTTTTCGCAATTTTTAAGATTAGCTTGGTTGATTCGCAGGGCTTACATGTTAGAATCACAGGTAGATAAACATCATAAACAGGAAATTTGGTGCATCATGGGAAAAATGATCGAATGCATAATCGATAGTATCCGCGTCAGCCTGACTAACCAGGATAGGATCACTGTTCTGAAGGAAAAGGAAGCCGAACGCTACCTTCCCATTTGGATGGGTGTGCCTGAAACTGATTCAATCACCATCGCGCTTCAGGGTGTGGCAATTGCCCGCCCCATCACCCACGATCTTTTGATTTCAATCATGAACGCGCTCGATATCCGCCTGGAGAGCTGCGAAATCACCAATCTCGAAAATGACACTTTCTATGCTAACCTGATCCTTGATCAAAATGGCGTCAAAAAAATAATTGACAGCCGTCCATCAGACGCGATCGCGCTCGCCATTCGCGCAAAAGCCCCAATTTTCGTCGATGAAGACATCCTCGATGCAGTCGGCATTCGTCCGGAAGACGTCTTGCCCCAATCGCCGGAAGAAGAGGATTCTTCCGATTTGGACTCAGATCTCGATATTTTTGAGGACTTTCTCGGGCAACTCGGCAAAGATAAAACCGACAACGACCAACCCAACGACCCTTCAGATGAGGATCCCATTCGATAAGTGAGGCAGCACAGTGAGCGATCGACCTGACGAGACTACAACCCAAACCACCTCAGACGCCAATCTGCTTTTTGATCGCGATATGGAGGAAGCTCTCATTGGCTCAGTGCTGATCACGCCTGACGCTTATGTGGACGCCGCGCCGCTGGTAAACGCTGAAGATTTCTATCTCCATCGAAATCGTTGGATTTGGGAAGCCTTTATTGAGTTATTCAAAACCGACAATGATTTTGACGTCCTGACCGTCAAGGATGCCCTCGAAACCGGCGGTCATCTTGAAGATATCGGCGGGCTGGATTACCTCATCTCCCTCACCAACCGCGTACCATCCTCGCAGCATGCCGAATCCTACGCCCGCAATATCAACGCGCTTGCCGTCCGCCGAAGGCTGCTGACTGCTGCCAACGACATCGCCAAGCTCGCCTATCGCAAAGACACTGGAGTGGACAACGTCATTTCTGATGCCGAAAAAGCCATTTTTGGGGTCAGCCAGGAACGCTACAAACGCGACCTGGTGCCGATTGCGAAGGCCGCAGACGAATACCTCGAACGCCTTTTGCTCAACGCCAGCATTCCCGGCGGGGTGACCGGGCTTGAAACCGGCCTCAAAGCGGTTGACAGAGCCCTCGACGGTCTTCAGCGCTCTGACCTGATCATCGTCGCGGGCCGCCCGGGTATGGGAAAGACTGGCTTTCTGATTGGCATTGCCAAACATGTCGGTCTGGCACTGAAGCGCAATGTGGCCTTCTTCACGCTCGAAATGTCTGCTGAACAGCTCATTCAGCGTATGGTCGCCCAAGAAACCAACATTGACTCCCAAAAGCTGCGGTCTGCCAAATTAAGCGACAATGAAGCCCAGGAGGTAGTCCACGCGCTTGGCGTGCTTTCAGATTCGCGCATTTTCGTCGATGACACTCCCGCCATCACTCCGCTTCAAATGCGCACGAAGTGCCGCCGCATGCAGATGGAGATCGGTCTGGATCTTGTGATCGTTGACTACCTCCAACTGATGTCCGGCGACACACGCACCGATAACCGTGTGCAGGAAGTTTCCTATATTTCGCGCTATCTCAAGGTGTTGGCACGCGACCTGAACGTGCCGGTCGTAGCTGCGGCACAGCTTTCCCGCGCGGTGGAGCAGCGCCAAGATAAAACCCCCGTGCTCTCCGACCTGCGTGAATCTGGATCGCTGGAGCAGGACGCCGACATTGTTATGTTCATCAACCGACCGGAACAGATGAAGGAAGAAAGCCCGCTCCATAACCTGGCAAAACTGATCGTCGCCAAGCACCGCAATGGTCCTACCCACAGCGGTATTGACTTGGTTTTCATCGAAAAACTTGCGATGTTCCGCGACAAAGCCTACGAGAGTTGATAAACGCGTGGAACAACCTTTAAGGAACGAACTTTCAGGGAATTATCAGAGCATCAAACTGCCAGCAAACCTGCTTGCCCGCTGTAATGGGCTTGGAGGCGATGCGATTTTGCTTCTGTTGGCTTTTTTCGAACTGCTCAGCCTGCAAGAAGTCAAATCAGACGTGGTTGAGTTGTACATTCTGCTGGACCACATGCCAATTTCTGAGGACACCCGCTGGCAAAAAGCCCTGGCGGAACTGCTCGAAGAAGAGCTGCTGCTTGCTTTCCCTCAAACCATCGAAGACCCGCAAGTGCCCGTTCTGCTCTTTCCAGCCACCCCAGAAGGCATTCGCCGGTTTGAAGGGCTGCGGGAAGGTAGTTTATCTTTAGCCGATATCCAGGCTGCCAATCCCCTGCCCAATCCAGACAAGCCTAACATTTTTACGCTGTATGAACAAAACATTGGTCCGCTGACGCCGATGGTTGCCGAGATCTTGAAGGCGGATGCAGAAACCTACCCAGAAAGTTGGCTGCGGGAAGCCATGCAGGAAGCAATCAGCCGCAACATAAGGAATTGGAAGTATGTCCAGGCAATTCTAAAAGCCTGGCAGGAAAAAGGACGTGACTCTACCCATGGAACCACTCAAAGCGCGCTTGAAAGATTTCGAGAACTTTATCGCCAACAGAAACAGCAAGGAAGCCGAAAACCCTGAGGAGAGCTCTGGTCGGCGCCCAGGTATTGACATCGGCGACCCAAACTGCCCCCGCTGCGGCGGGCTTGGCTTCGTTGGACGGGATGTGCCTTTTGACCACCCGGATTTTGGCAAGATGGAAATTTGTACCTGCCGGCTTCCCGAGGTCACAGCCTCTCAACGTGAAAAACTCTTCTCGCTAAGCAACCTTAGCGCGCTGAGCGGGCTCACATTTGGCGCGTTTAAACCCCGCGGACGGGTGGGTTTGGGCTCCTTCCAGGCAGATTCACTGGAACAGGCTTTCAACTCAGCCCAGAATTTCGCCGGTTCGCTCACCGGCTGGCTGCTGTTAACCGGCACCTACGGCTCAGGCAAAACCCACCTGGCCGCGGCTATCGCCAACCAGGCGGTGGGGATGGGCATCAGCACGCTCTTTCTGACCGTGCCAGATCTGCTCGACTGGCTGCGTTTCTCTTACAGCAACACTTCTGATGCCAGCTTTGAAGAGCGCATCACCCAAATCCGCACCATTCCCCTGCTGATCATGGACGATTTTGGCACGCAAAACACCACCCCGTGGGCGCAGGAGAAGCTGTTCCAGATCATCAATCACCGCTACATCAACAAGCTGCCGACGGTGCTCACCAGCAATCAGCCGCTAAATGACTTTGAACCGCGCATCCGTTCGCGCCTGCAGGACCCCGACCTGGTCACGCACGTGGAAATATTGGCGCCAGACTTTCGCAACCCTGCCGACGACATTGGTCACCCGGAACTCTCGAGCCTTAATCACCATTCAAAGCAAACTTTCGGTTCTTTCAGCTTCCGCAAGAACGAACGCCTCGAGCAGGATGATGCCGAATCGCTGCGGGAAGCTTTTGAGATTGCCCAGAAATTCGCCGAATCCCCCCAAGGCTGGCTGGTTTTTTATGGTCCTTATGGCTGCGGCAAGACTCACCTGGCAGCCGCGATCGGCAACTACCAGGCCGGTCTCGGTTATCCGCCCCTCTTCGTTGGCGTGCCCGATCTGCTCGACTACCTGAGGGCCGCGTTTTCGCCTAACAGCAGCACCTCTCTCGACCGGCGCTTTTACGAGATCCGCTCCACCCGCCTGCTCATTCTGGACGACATCGGCACCGAATCGGCCACCCCCTGGGCGCGCGAGAAACTTTACCAGCTGATCAACTATCGCTATAACGCCGAGCTGCCAACCGTCATGACCACAGCCAGCGAGCCTTCCAGGCTGGATCAGAAGCTCTTCAGCCGCATGTCCGACAAACGCCTCTGCAAGCTGGTCCTGATGTCCGCCCCGACCTTCACTGGTGAGGGCTAACTCTCTCTTCTTCTCGTAGGCCGGACATCGTGCCCTCTGGGTATCGCGAGCGAAGAGCGGAAATCTCGTTTGCTCCCTTGCATGACGAATTTACAGAGCTTTTGCGCTTTTGCGCGTTTTTTGTGCATGTCAAAAACGCAAAACCTCGCCACCCCAATCATCACGTACGGATGAGGTCATGATGCTGGGAGCTTGCGAGCAGTACTGGCTCCATCCGTTCATCTGAGAGCTACCTCCCGTCACCTACCACGTGCCTAGCCCCAAAACGCAGCGGAGAGTGTTGTGATGAACACCCTCTCCGGGAGCGCAGTGACCGCATGGGAGAGGGTCCGCGAGCGCAGCGAACGGGGGTGTGGGTCTTGTTTCGCACTTCTACATACCTCACAGAAATCGCTTGCGCAACAGTTGTATTCTTTTTGTAGGCCGGATTCCTCTTCTGAATCCGGCTTTTTAGCCCATACACCCCCCCTGCACTACCCAGATTTCCGCCAACGCTGCGCTGGAGGGGGTGAGAGATTTGTAGGCCGGCTTTTGATCCCACCCAAAAATGATTGGTGCAACGCTTGCGGTAACGCGTCTGTCATCGCGAGGGAGCTTGCGACCGTGGCGATCTCTCAGTTCTTACCAACCACACCCCTATTCAAGCTCAAGGACCCACTCCCCTCCGCAAGCTCCGGGGACTTCGCCCCTCAATCCCCCTACTCCTTTTCGCTACGCTTCAAGGATCTACGACCAACGCTGCGCTGGAGGGGGTTGTGGTGACGTTTCGCTGTTTGTGCTCTCCCCCTGGCCTTATGCCGGCGCTTTGCCGGGTTCAACACCGGATACTCTTCGAGCACGATGACCCGGCCTACGGATGAATTTAAAAAACCAGATCCTTCGCAAGCTCAGGATGACAGACCCA
>ENA-OSEO01003124-OSEO01003124.1-sediment-metagenome-genome-assembly--contig:-NODE-3124-length-20515-cov-3.607594_pt1 | contig 20515 bp, 17 predicted proteins | sample MGYA00237883_ERZ534232 | MGnify/ENA metagenome assembly ERZ534232
GATCTAGCGTCTGGCGATGCATGCAAGGGGCTGGAGCATGTCGCCAACGCTGGTTTGTTGAGATCCGCAAGAGGCTGGACTACTTGCCCGTCGTGCTGCGCTGGGCGCCACGGTGGGACGGCAATACGCGACGAAAGGCGAAAAGGGGAGAAAGGAGCTCAGGATGGTGGCAAGCAATGGGACGAACGGTCTGGCTTCACAAGCCGTGCGCTGGCAGCGCGTGGTACCGTTTCTGGCGTTGACGTTTGGCGTGACGTATGCGTACAACCTGTTCATGGCTTTGACGGTGGGTTACGCGGCGCCTGCGCTTGGACTCATGCTCCAGGGGCAAATGCTGATTCCGGCGTGTGCTGCGCTGGTGCTACAGGTGTTCGTCTGGGAGGACCATCCGCTCTATTATCGCCGGCCGTTCAGTTGGGTGCGTGTGTTCGCGTTCTTCTATCTCGCTTATGGCACCGGCTTCCTGGTACTGGCGGTGATCGCCGGTCTGGGTGTCGATCAGACCTCGTTGGCCGTGATGTCCGGTACGACGCAACTGGTCACGCTGGGCGGGTTCGTGTTCGTGATCCTGCTGCAGTTCCTGGCACCCAAGGAGGAGCGCAAAGCTCTCGGCCTGGCGCTGGGGGCGTTCAAGTGGTACGTGCTGTTCGCATTGCTGCTGGTGGTGTTGTATTGCGTGATGACGGCGTTGAACTATGCTTTCAGTCTGGGCGAGGCAGTGGACGCTAAGGAGCTGGTCAGACAGCTGGCCGCTCAGGCGGGGCAAACTGCCGGCGACCTCGAGCAGTTGCCCAATTTCCTGTTCGTGCTTCTGTTGGGTTTCCAAGCGGTGTTTCTCGCGTCGCTCTTTGCTGTGTTGATTGTATTTGGCGAGGAATACGGCTGGCGTGGCTTTCTGCAGGGTGAGCTGGCCAGGCTGGGCAAGGTGAAAGGCATTGCGCTACTCGGCGTGATCTGGGGGGTATGGCATGCGCCGGTCATCGTGATGGGGCATAACTACCCCGGCTATCCGCTGCTTGGCGTCTTCTTGATGATTCTGTATTGCGTCTGCCTGGGTTTCATTCTGGGTTACGCGATGCTGAAATCCGGCAGCGTTTGGGTGGTTGCCTACTTGCATGCCGTGAATAACCAGGTCCTCAGCTTCCTGAGCATGATGGTCTACAAGCCGGACAATCCGGTCCTGTCGTTTGGCGCGGGAATTTACGGGATCGTCTTGATGGGATTGGTCGTGGGCCTGTTGCTGCTCGACAGGCGCACCTGGAAGACCACTTAAAAGCCGCGCTAAGCAGGCGAGTGCGCTGGACACTCACCCCCCGCCAACCTCCTTCGTGGGCAGAGGAGGCATGTGGCGCCGCGCCCTGCGCAGGCCCAACCGCCGCCCTGAAACCGGGCAGCGCGAATCGCGGCGATTTTTCGTTCACCAGGGCCACGGTGTTACGGCGCGCATCCCCGCGTGGACGTGCGCACCGTTCCGCAGGCCCGACCGGCGATGAATCGCCGGTCTATTGCGTGGCGCCGGATGCATCCGGCTTTGTCGTGCGCGAACCAAGCCCGCTTCAGCGGGCGCTGTCCAATAGCGCGGGGAATTCATCCCCGCGCATCCCCGCGCGTGGACGTGCGTGCCTACCCGATGTTCTCGTCTGCTGAGATCCGCTACCGGCCGAGCAGTGCCAGGGCACGCTGTACCACGTTGGCGGTGGTGAACCCGAACTTCTGCTGGACGACCTCACCGGGCGCTGATGCGCCGAAATGGTCCATCCCAATGACGTCGCCATCCAATCCGATGTAGCGGTACCAGCATTGTGTTGCTCCGGCTTCCACGGCCAGTCGCGCGGTGATGCCGGGCGGTAGCACCTGGTCGCGGTATGCCTGCGGCTGGGCGTTGAACAGTTCGAAGCTGGGCATGCTAACGACCCGCGCTTTGACGCCGGCTTTCGCCAGCTCCTGCGCGGCGCCCAAACACAGCGGCAACTCGGAACCGGTCCCCAGCAGGATGATGTCCGGCTTGCCGTCCGCGGCATCGACGAGGATGTAGGCACCCTGGCGCAGACCTTCCGCCGAGGGTAAGGCGCTCTGGTCGAGCACGGGCAGATTCTGGCGCGAGAGTACCAGACAGGTGGGGCCGCTCGTGTGCTCGAGCGCGACCTTCCAGGCGACGACGGTCTCGTTCGCATCAGCCGGGCGGATTACAGTCATGTTGGGGATGGCACGCAGCGACGCTAGATGGGCGATTGGCTGGTGCGTCGGGCCATCTTCGCCGACGGCGATGCTGTCATGCGTGAATACGTAGATGACGCGCAGCTTCATCAGCGCCGCGAGGCGCATCGGCGGGCGCATGTAGTCGGCAAACGTGAGGAACGTCGCCCCATACGGGATGATACCGCCATGCAGCGCCATGCCGTTCAGAATCGCGCCCATGCCATGCTCACGAACACCGAAATGGACGTTCCGCCCGCCGAAGTTGTCACTGCTCAGGTCGCCAAGACCTTTGAGCGTTGTGCTGTTGGACGGCGAGAGGTCGGCAGAGCCACCGAGCAGTGTAGGCAGGTGCTTTGCCAGCACTTGCAGGGCGGCGCCGGAGGCACTGCGCGTGGCGACCTCACCGTTGGCTGGCGTGTACGTGGGCAGTCCGTCAGTCCAGCCCGCGGGCAGTTCGCCCGACATGACCTGTGCGAACTCGCGTGCCAGGTCGGGGTAGGCCGCCTTGTATTGGGCGAAGCGTTCCTGCCATTCCGCTTCCAGTGCCTGACCGTCCTCCACGGCGCGGAGGAAATGGGCCTGGGCCTCCTCGGGCACGTAGAAGGTAGGCTCCAGCGGCCAATTCATGGCCTGCTTCGTCAGCTTCACCTCTTCTTCCCCAAGCGGCGCGCCGTGCGAGCTGGAGGAGTCCTGCTTGTTCGGGCTATATTTGGCGATATTCGTCTCGGCGATAATGAGCGATGGTTTGTCCACCTCTGCCTGCGCCGCTCGCAGCGCCTGAGCGATGGCTTCCAGGTCGTACCCATCGACGTGCTGGACGTGCCAGCCGTAAGCCGCGAAACGTTTGCCGACGTCTTCGGTGAAAGCCAGGTCGGTCGAACCATCGATGGTGATGCGGTTGCTGTCGTAGAGGTAGATGAGTTTACCCAACTTCAAATGGCCGGCGAGCGATGCTGCTTCGGAAGCAACGCCTTCCATCATGTCGCCATCGCCACAGATGCCGTAGCAGTAGTGATCGATGATTGGGTGGTTGGGGCGATTGAAATAGGTGGCGAGAAAGCGTTCCGCCAACGCCATACCTACGCTCGTCGACATGCCTTGCCCGAGCGGTCCGGTTGTCGTTTCGACCCCGGGAGTCAGTTCGTACTCGGGGTGTCCCGGCGTGCGGCTGCCCCACTGCCGGAAGTTCTTCAGGTCCTCGAGCGCAAGATCGTAGCCGGTCAGATGAAGCAGGCTGTACAGCAGCATGGAACCGTGCCCGGCAGACAGCACAAAGCGATCACGATCGACCCAATGGGGGTTTGTGGGGTTGTGTTTGAGAAAACGAGTCCATAGCACATAGGCCATGTCGGCAGCGCCCATCGGCATGCCCGGGTGTCCGGAGTTGGCCTTCTGGACACCGTCCATAGAGAGGGCGCGGATGGTGTTGATGCACAATTGGTCCAATTGATTCTGGTTCATCGGGTTAGCCTCCGTCTTCGGAATGGTTTGACATGTGCTACAGGTCAGGGCGTGCTTGCGGATGCCCGGAGGTTCAGTCCATGCCGCACAGTCCGCGCTGCGAGGCGCACGAAACGTCGCGCAGTGCACGCAGGCAGTGCAAGCCTGCTACCTGTTCGGGTATGCATTATAACATGGTCCTGCACGGTTCACAAACCAGCGGCGCGCGGTGGGTACCTGGCAGCCGTTCGCGTGGGCGACCTCACCACCGCGATGCGTCCAGGATTGGCCCAGTCGGCGGCGTGAGGTTTGACTGGGCCAATCTCCGCACAGGCCATGTGGGGGTCTGGTGGCCCGTTCCCGTGGGCTATCGTGCAAACGGAACGCGTCCAGGATTGGCACAGCCTCTGCCGCTGTGAGCAGACTGTGCCAATCTACCACGGTATGCGTTGGCGTGTGCTCCGCGCAGGAGCGTCAGGTCTGGGACAATGGCGGCGTCACCGGAGATTGGCCCAGTCGCCGGCGTGAGGTGTCGCTGGGCCAATGTCCGCACAGGCCATGCGGAGGGTCTGGTGACCCGTTCCCGTGGACTACCGCGCAAGCGGAACGCGTCCGGGATTGGCCCATCCTCTGCTGCTGTGAGCGGGCTGGGCCAATCGGCGGGCAGGCGGTGTGGGCTACACCGGTGTCTCAAGCGGCTGCCTTGCGGGCGGTGAGGATGTAGCAGTCCTCGCCCAGCGCCGTCTCCGCGTCGGGCAGAAACCCGGCCACGCGTAGCGTGCCGGCGAGTGCTGCCGGTGCGAGGCGTTCGTCGGGGCCGGGGCCATGCGTCGTTTGCCACGGTTGCCATTCGACGATGACGATTTTGCCGTCCGCGTTCAGTGTGCGGTGGATCTCCTTAAACAAGCGCTGCTGATTGTCCAGCTCATGCAAGACGAGGGACAGTAGTACGCGGTCCACCGCGCGGTCCTGGAGCGGGATGGCCCGTTCGTCAATCAGGAGGGTGACTATGTTCGCCCGCCCGTGTTGCGCGGCGCTTTCGCGCAGTCTAAAGAGCATGGCGGGTTCGACATCCGTGGCGATGACCAGGCCCGTGGGTCCGACCTGTTCCGAAAGCCGCAGGCTGTGATAGCCGGGACCGGCGCCGAAATCCAGAACGGTCAAGCCGGTACGGCAAGACATGCTCGCGAGCACCGGTTCCGGAGGAAACCATACCGCGCGTTCGCTGCCAATGAGTCTTTCGAGATTTGCCGGGTTGAATTTGTGCATGCTGATCCCTCGGGTGCTGAATTCCGCTGCCATTCTATGCGCTGGAAGCAAATGTGTCAATAGCGGAGCTGCCGCCGGGAGAGAATCTACATTTGCGGAAATTTATGCTATAATGGCGCGGTGGGTTGTGTAGGACCATACGGAAGGAAGGATATCCCGAATTTTGGGGAGGCTGGCAAGCAGCAGGCGGGTCTGACTTGCCAGGTTCACACGAATGTCTTGTTGTTGGTCAAGACTGGGCCAATCTCCGGCGCTGCCGCCGTTGTCCCAGAACTGACGCTCCTGGGCGGAGCGCACGCCGAAGCACACCGTGGTAGATTGGCGCAGTCTGGTGCAGCGGGCGTGCTTTCCAGTGCGTTGGTCGTGGCAGAGGCGCTGCGATTGCCACTAAAATTCCTGGCTGTACCACACGGAAGGAGGGGCTTTTGAACCAGATGACGGCTTCAGCTACGATAGACCAGCTGCGTCTCGAATCGTTACTTGAGACCGTTCAAGGTGCGAGTTCCGTGCTCATTTTGACACACAACGACCCGGACCCAGATTCGATTGCCAGTGCTGTGGCGTTGCAGTATATCCTCGAGACGCTGACGGGCGTGTCGACCGTGATTGCCTACGGCGGCATCGTGGGGCGTGCGGAAAACCGGGCGTTGGTTGAGTATCTGGCGTTGGATATGCAGCTGGCGAGCAGTTTGGACTGGGCGGAATTCGATCTGGTGGCCGTGGTAGACTCGCAGCCCGGAGCGGGAAACAATGCATTGCCTGCCGGGCGACGTGCGGATATCGTCATCGACCATCACCAGCCATTTCGCGAGCAGTCCTCGCTCGCCAGCCACGCCGATATCCGCCTCGAGATCGGCGCATCGTCCACGATCCTGACCGGATACGTGTTGGCGGCCGGCCTGGATATCAGTCCGCGTTTGGCGACGGCGCTGTTTTACGGGATACAGACCGATACGATGGGGCTCAGCCGGGATGCCAACGATCTGGACCGGACATCCTACGCCGCCCTGCAGCCACTGGTAGACGTCGAAGCGCTGAATACGATCGAGCGCGCCCAGGTGCCGCGCGAGTATTTCCGGGCCTTCTCCGAAGCGTTGGAGAACGCGGAAGTGTACGATAGTACGGTGGTCGTTGCGCACCTGGGGGACATGTACCGTCCCGATATGGCGGCGGAAGTCGCCGATGTGTTAGTGCGCCTGCAGAATGCCCAGTGGGTGCTGTGTAGTGGTGTCTACTCCGGCCTGCTGATGATTTCCATCCGTAGCACGCTGGAGAGTCCCGAAGCGGGTGCGGTTGCCCAGAAGATCGTGCATGGGATCGGCGAGGCCGGTGGGCACGGTTCTGTGGCCGGCGGGCAGGTGCCGTTGCAGGGACAGGACCCCAACGAACTGCTCAAAGAGATCGAAGACCGTTTCTTCACCGCGTTGTCTTGTGCGGTGGACAAACGGGAGAAGTTGGTGCCGGGCGGATACGATTCATCACCGGCCAACCAGGGCCGGAACTGACTGCCGCCGCTACCGTCGTTGTACCGGGCGGACCTTGTGCCGGAGCGAGTCGTGGCGGAGATTGGTCCAGTCCGGACCAAGCGGACGAAGAGTGTTGCGGGGCTGAAGCCCCGCGCTAAGAATACGAAGTCCTGCGGACTGGGACAGAGACTGTGAGCGTGCTCGCCAGCGGCTTTAGCGTGTCGAAGCGGGTGGAATTGGCGGCGAAAATCGTGGGAGTGCCCGAAGGTGCCGGGCGGTTTGACGTTTTCCCTTTCTGGTGCTAGAATTGTTGAGATTTTTGCGTGGCAACGCGAGATTGCCTGTCTGAATGATATACTATGTCCGATAACAGCAACACCCAAATAAACGTGGCCCAGCTTCTCAAATCAGCCACTGGCGCAGTCCGTGAATACGAGCTGGAAGCTTCAGTCCCAAGTCTCGGTCGGGACATACAACTCACCCAGCCGGTCGTGGGGCGGGTGAAGTTGACGCGTATCAACGACGGGGTTTTAGCGCAGGGACATTTCGCTACCGCAGTGGAGTTGGTTTGTGATCGATGTCTGGGGCTTTTCCATCTCCCGGTGGAATTCGATGTAGAGGAGAAGTTTGTGCCGGTTATCGATATCAGTACCGGGAAATGGCGGTTGCTCGACGATGAGGAGGACATAGATTCTGCAGTCCTGATCGACGATCACCACATTCTGGACCTGGAAGAGGTGTTTCGGCAGGCGATCTATCTGGAATTGCCGTTGCATGCCGTGTGCCAGCCTGATTGCCGGGGAATGTGTCCGAGATGCGGGACCAGTCTGAATGAAGGGCTGTGTGCGTGTGCTGATGATGAGGTAGACCCCCGCTGGGAGGCTCTGCGAGATCTGAAAGAGGGTTGAGAGTCCACCGTGAGGATTTCGTGGGTGGGCAAATGAAAATTGGCTGCGACGGGCCGCGTGCCGGCCATGTCAATTGACAGCCGCAGCCGTCTGAATCGGGTATCATCTCGAATTTATCTGCGTGAGTGAAAGGAGTTGTTGAGAAATGGGAGCTCTTCCAAAAAGGAAACTGTCGAAAGGGCGCCGTGACCGCCGTCGGGCTCACGATCATTTGAGTCCGATGGGATTGTCCGCCTGCCCGCAGTGCCATGCGATGCGCCCGCACCATCAGGTATGTCCGACTTGTGGAACGTATCGCGGGATGGAAGTTCTGAAGATCGATGTCAAGAAAAAAGCCTCGTCTGACTGAGTGACAGCGTAGCGGGATTCGTCTGTCGCGAAGTTGGGGGATGCTCTGAAAGGTCAGTAGCCGTGCCTTGCGAGTGCGTATGCACGGCTGTTGTTTTGAAAAAGGGTTGTGTGGGCGTCACGGTTGGTGCCGGCAGTTCGATTCGAGCAAGGGCACGATCGAATGGAGTAGGGGGAGACATCTTGATTAGGACCGCACTAACGGAGTTGGTGGGAATTCGCCATCCAATTATCCAGGGTGGGATGGCCTGGGTCGCCACAGCCGAGCTGGCAGCGGCAGTCTCCAACGCTGGAGGGTTGGGAATCGTCGGAGGCGGCAACAATCCGCCCGATTATCTGCTGGAGCAGGTGCGTAACGTCAAGCAATGGACGGATAAGCCGTTTGGCGTGAACATTCCCCTGTTTTCGGCCTGGATAGAGGACCTGGTGCAGATCTGTATCGTTGAGAAGGTGCCCGTGGTCTCCACCGGTTCAGGCAACCCCGGGCCCTACGTCACCCGGCTGAAACAGGCCGGCGTGATTGTCATTCCGGTTGTCGCCTCGGTTGCCCTGGCACGGAGGTTGGCGCGTCTCGGCGTCGATGCGATTGTGGCTGAAGGCACCGAATCCGGCGGGCACGTCGGTGATGTGGCGACGTTGCCGCTGGTGCCACAGGTAATCGATGCGATCGACGTCCCGGTCGTGGCGGCAGGCGGCATCGCCGACGGACGTGGTCTGGCAGCCGCGCTCGCTTTGGGCGCGGTAGGTGTGCAGATGGGCACGCGTTTCATCTGCACGACGGAGTGTGTGGCTCATCCGGCATACAAGGACCTCATCCTGAAGGCATCCGACCGGTCTACGGTCACCACCGGACACAGCGTGCACCATCCGGTGCGTACGATCAAGACGCCGATGAGTCGCGCGTTCGACGAGTTGGAAAAGCAGGGTGCTTCCGAGCAAGCGGTCATCGAGTTCGGCACCGGCAGCCTGCGCCGCGCCGTGATGGAGGGCGATGTCAAACGCGGTTCGTTTATGGCCGGGCAATGCGCTGGGATGATCGATGACGTGCGCTGTGTCGCGGATATCATTGTCGAAATGGTGGCCGAAGCAGAGGAGATCCTGTTGGCGATGCCGTCATTGGTAGTCCGGTGATACGCGCACCGTCGTTCTTTTGACATAACGAGGGAGAGATCATGATGAAGACGTCGCTGTTGTTTCCCGGGCAGGGATCGCAGGCAGTTGGAATGGGCGCCGGACTGTATGCAGCTTATCCTGAAGCCCGTCGCGTGTTCGATGAGGCGGACAGCGTGCTGGGATTTGCCCTGTCGCGGCTGTGTTTTGAAGGCCCCGCCGATGAGTTGACGGACACTGCCAACGCGCAACCCGCCATCTTAGTGACGAGTCTGGCGTTCTATGCCGTGGTTCGCGATCATCTGCCGGAAGTCGATTGCATGGCCGGGCATAGTCTGGGCGAGTACACTGCTCTGGTTGCGAGCAACGCCCTGTCATTGACGGATGCCGTACGTTTGACCCGGCAGCGTGGGGAATGGATGAAGAAAGCCGGCGAGCGTGCCCCGGGGGGGATGCTGGCTGTTTTGAACTTGGACGATAATGTGCTAGAGTCACTCTGTCGTCAGGCCGCAGTGGAGACAGGCGGTGTCGTGCAGGTTGCGAACTACAATTCCCCCGGACAGATTGTGATTTCGGGTGATATGGGGACACTGGAGCGGGCGGGGGAACTGGCGAAAGCAGCGGGCGCGCGCCGCGTGATCCCTTTGAAAGTCAGTGTGGCTACGCACTCGCCGTTGATGGCATACGCGGCGGATGGGTTGAAGACCGCGCTTGCGTCGGTCGTGCTTGCAGCGCCTGATGTGCCGGTTATCGCCAATGTTTCTGCCAGGCCGTTGGTGACTGTGTCCGATGTCACCGCGGAAATGATGGCCCAGTTGACCTCGCCGGTCAGATGGACGGCTTCGGTCCAGGAGATGCTGGCGCGTGGCGTGCAGCGCTTCATCGAAATCGGCCCCGGCAATGTGTTGACCGGGCTGGTTCACCGCACGAACAAGGATGTGGATGTGGTCAATATCAACGATGAAGGATCGTTGCGTGCATTTGTCGGAGGTTGATCCGGTCTGCAACGAGATGGCGCACTATTCTTTGTTCCCATTGGAGGTAATCCATGAAAGTTGATCTGAGCGGGCAGGTCGCGGCGGTGACCGGAGGCTCGAGAGGTATCGGTCGTGCTGTCGCCGTGATGCTTGCGTCGTGTGGCGCCAAGGTGGTCGTGAACTACCATCGCAATGTGGAAGCTGCCGAGGAGGTGATCGCTGCCGTCGAGGCATACGGCAGTGCGGCGGTGGCTGTGCAGGGTGATGTGAGTGATCCGCAAAGGGCTGACGCTCTGATCCACATGGCAATGACCTCATTTGGCCGTATCGATATTCTGGTCAATAATGCGGGTATCACGCGCGATAACTTGCTGATCCGGATGACGGACGATGAGTGGGACGCCGTACTGAACACGAATCTGAAAGGCGCATTCAATTGTACCAGGGCGGTCATCAAGCCGATGATGAAACAACGCTACGGGCGCATCATCAACATCACGTCGGTCGCCGGGTTGTCGGGCAATGCGGGACAGGGGAACTACTGCGCTGCCAAGGCCGGCCTGATCGGGTTGACCAAGGCGGTTGCGAAGGAGTTGGGCGCGCGCAATATCACGGTGAATGCGGTGGCCCCAGGCTTCGTCGAAACCGAGTTGACCGGAATCCTGAGCGCTGATATCAAAGCAGGCATCCTGAAAATGACTCCTCTGGGACGGATGGGCACGGTTGAAGAGGTGGCTGACGCGGTTGCATTTCTGGCCTCGAAGGAGGCAGCCTTCATCACCGGTCACGTGCTCTCGGTGGATGGTGGGTTGGTGATGCAGTGATCCGAGCAGCCGCTGGCGTGTGCTGTTGTGGAGGTGGTTGCGCCGGCGAATTGGCGCGGCGGAAACGGCAAACTGAGAGGGTGAGAAATGAAAGAGAAACTGGGCAAGGTCATCATCGCTCCCGGTGTATTGTTGACGATCGTGCGTTTGACCACGCTGGCCATTCCCGGCGTTGCGCGGATGAGTGGCACCTTGACGGAAGGGGTGAACCGTTTCCTGGGCAAGGCACATGTGGGCGAAGGAGTACGGCTGGAAGTCGAGAACGACATGGTGTCCGCTGACATTCACGTGGTCGTCCGGCCCGAAGTCAACATGCTCAAATTGGGCCGGGCGATTCAATCGGAAGTGGCCCGCGCGATCAGCGAAATGGTTGGCATGGGTGTGAAGCAGGTCAACGTACATATCGAGAATGTGGAAGTTGGTCTGAAAGCTCCCTGAGAGGCAAGAGGAAATCGGTGAAGGTTCGTAGTCGCGCAAGGATGGTTGCCCTGCAGGCATTGTTCGAAATCGACTGTGTGGGGCACGACATGGACGTTGTGTTAAAATCTCGGTTGGAAGACAGCAATTTACCTGCAAATGGACAGACGTTTGTTCTCATGTTGGTCCGTGGCGTAACCGCTCGTCTCGAGCATCTGGATCGGCTGATCGCGAAATATGCCCCGGAATGGCCAGTGGATCAGATGTCGATTATCGATCGGAATATCCTGCGTATCGCGATCTACGAAATCGCAACTTCCGAGAGTACGCCGGTGAAGGTTGCGATCAACGAAGCGGTCGAGCTGGCCAAGACGTTCGGAAGCGGCAGCTCGCGGCGGTTCGTCAATGGAGTGCTGGGCTCTTACGTGACCCAGGAGAAGAATCTTTCCTGGGAACAAGAGGAAGATGTCCTGGGGCAGGGCTCAATTTCTGTGGTATCTGAGGTGGGGTAAGACTATGAACTTCATGGGTATGGGACCCGGTGAATTGATTCTCGTTCTGATCATTGCGGTGATTGTGTTGGGGCCGGGTAAGCTCCCTGAGGTGGCACGTGCACTGGGCAAGACGATGCGTGACTTTCGATCGATTACCGACGGTTTCCAAAACGAGCTGCGCAAAGAATTGGATTCCACCACTTCGCAGGTGAAGAAGGATATGAAGCCGTTGCGTGATGTTGCGGATTCGGTGGCGACGGTGAAGAATCTGGATCCGGTCAGTGCCTTGACCTCCAGCGTGCCGGAAACGAAGGCGGTGGCCGACGCGGTCGAAGAAGTGGCCTCCACGGTACAGCAAGCGGATGAATCGTTCGTGGCCCATTATCAGGATGCACAAGGCGCGATCGGGACGGCCGTGAGTGCCGCGGCGGGCGGGCCGGCGGCTTCCGAGGCGGCCAGTGAGGCAGCAGCGCTGGTTCAGGATGAACAGGAACCTGTCGAGTTCGAGCCTTCTGCAGCGCAACCCAATGAAACCAACTCATAGAATGGTATCGTCTTTCTCGAAATCATTGATCGGTCATCTTCGTATGGTGGGGAGTTCTCTCTATGGCTGCTGAATACAGTGAATCTGAGCGCGATCTCGACAAAATGTCTATACTGGAACACCTCGGTGAGCTGCGTGACCGGCTGATCAAGTCGGTCGTGGCGTTGCTGGTAGGCACTGTTCTCAGCCTGGCTTTCACCCCGCGGCTTCTTGAATTCCTGATTGCTCCGATGGGCGGGAAACAGCCCATTTCTCTGAAGCCGACGGAATCAGTCATCATCTACTTCAAAGTGGCTCTCGTTGCCGGGGCCGTACTGGCGATGCCGGTCATCATCTACCAGTTTCTGATGTTCATCCTGCCAGGTTTGACGAAGGAAGAGCGGAAATATCTGCGGGTCATCGTGCCGGGGGCCTCTCTGCTGTTTGCAACCGGCGTGGCTTTCGCGACGTTCGTGATGTTGCCGTTTACGATCAAGTATTTGCAGAGTTTCCTTGCGGATATCATTCAGCCGACTTATTCGATCGACTATTATATATCCTTCGTGACAACCCTGATGTTTTGGGTCGGAGTGATTTTTGAGACCCCGCTGATCATTGCTTTCCTGGCAAGATTGGGCGTGATCTCACCGAAGATGCTCTCGAGCAACCGGAAATACGCAATTGTCCTCATCGCGATCCTCGCCGCCGTCATTACACCAACTCCCGACCCTGTGAACATGGCTCTGGTGATGGTTCCGTTGTTGGTGCTTTTCGAGGTGGGCATTATTCTGGCGCGGATCGTCTACCGGCCACGCGCCACGAGTTGAACGGGCTGCGCCGCCCCGCAATCGCTTACCTGACCTTGTGCAGGTCCCACAGGAAGACAGAGGTGTATTCGCTGTATGCATCTCTGGCTTCCGGCAGTTGAGTTCATGGGTTCACCCGGATGATCCGGATACGATTCTGTCCAGATCCGCCAGGTGGGAGGTATACATGAGTTTTACCAAGGCCGTTGAAAATCGTTTCAAGCGGCTCAAAAAGCAGAGAAGCGAAGGACGCATCACAGAGGAGGAGTTTCTGCGCGAAGTAGAGAAACTCCAGTTCGAAGATGAACAGGGCAGACTCTGGATGATCGATGCCTACTCCGGCAACTGGTACTTCGAAGAGAACGGGCAATGGGTGAGTGACGAGCCGCCCAAGTTCGAGCCGGAGATTCTGTGTTCCAGATGTGGTCGGCCCGTGGAGGATGCGAGTTCGGCGATGTGTGCGGCGTGTCTGGCGGAAAGCGCCGCCGGTCCGTCTCAAGCGGAAGCGGATGCTGCGCTTGCCGGGAAAAAGACCAGGAGGAGGGCCGCGCCGCAACCGGAACCGCAGCCGCAGGCGGAACACGCGGCTGCGCCCGAGGAACGCGGTTGGATTCCGGAGTCGGATGAGGAACAGCGCGCGCAGTTCTTCTACGACCGCGGTGTGGAGCATTTCGACGCGGGAAGCTGGCAGCAGGCCCTCGATTTCTTCGAGCAGGCTGTGCAGATCGCGCCTGCGTATCGCGATGTGCGCAAACTGGCAGGTGTCGCTCGCGACCGGTTGGAGAAAGAGAAAGACCGGCGCATGTTGGATTCCAAGCTGAGTATGCTGTATGAGCGCGCTGAAGCCAGGCTCGCCGCTACGGAGTGGCAAGACGCTTATGATTTGCTGCAAGAGGTTCTCACGCTGGACAGCGCGTATCGTGATGCGCGCGAGCTGAGTGAGCGGGCGCTTTCCGAACTCATCGTGCTCGAGGAACGTCGTCGCCAGACCACGGCTCTCGATGCATTGTACCGGCAGGGGGAGCTCGATTTCCAGGCGGGACGATGGGCCAAGGCGATTGAGTTGCTCGCGCAGGTCAAAGAACTGGAGGCGGACCTTTTTGCCGATGACCCGCGCTACGCACAGGCGCTGGATATTCTGTCTGAAGCGGAAAGGCAACAGCGTCTCGAGGTCCTCTATACCGATGCCACGCACAACATCCAGGCGAAGCGCTGGGAACAAGCCGCCAAGCAGTTGAGTGAGGTGGTCGCGATCCAAAAGGACTATCTGGATGCGCTCAGTCTGCTGGAGGTGGCGGAGCGGCAGAGTTTCATCGAAAAACAACGCGCCCGTGGTTTGGAACATCTCGCTGCCGGGCGCTGGACGGAGGCTGTAGATGCCCTGGGTTCGGTCCTTAAGCTGGTGCCGGACGAGCGGGCGGTACAGGCCGGTTGGCTGTACGCACGTGGCCGCGACCACATGCGCTCCGAAGAGTGGGACGAGAGCATCCAGCTCTTCAGCGAGCTGATGGCGCTGGATGCTTCTTATCGCGATGTCGCTGCACAACTGGCGAAGTGCAAGACGACCCTGCGTCTGGAAAGCTCGTACGCGGCCGGTGTGAAGCATTTGCAGAACGGCAATCGCCGGGAAGCGTTGCGCGCCTTCGACCTGGTGGCGAGCATCGATGCCAACTACAAAGACGTCGGCGAACGGCTCATTGCGACTCGAAGCGAGATCGAGTTGGCCGAGCTCTACGAGCAGGGGAGCCGCTATGCGGAGGGCTATCGTCTCCCCGAGGCCATCGCGGCGTTCGAGCAGGTGGTCGCCAAACGCGAGAATTATCTCGAGGCAGGCACGCGCCTCGCTGAGCTGAAACGGCTGAAACGGCTCTCCGATCTCTATGCGCAGGGCCTCTCTGCGTTTCAGGTCGGGAAGTGGGCAGAGGCGATCATCGATTTCAAGCGGGTGGTAGAGATTGATCCGCAGTATCGCGATGCGGCACAACGTCTGCAGGAAGCGCAACGGCAGGATCGTTTTCAAGACCTGTACAAGCGCGGGATCGAGTGTGCGGATGACAAGGACTGGTCTCGTGCCATCGAGTACTTCGAGCAGGTCGTAACCGAAGACGAAACCTATCGCGACGCGATGGCACGCTTGATGGAAGCGCGCCGGCAACGGCAGATCACCGGTTTGTATCGTGAAGGCGAGAGCCGTTTTGCCGAAGGCGATTGGCAGGAAGCGATGGCGGCTTTCGAGAAGATGCTCTCGCTGGACCCCAATGATGAGTGGGGTGTGATGGCGCGGTTGCGCGAGAGCCGGCGGCAACGCGACCTGGCGCAGATGTACGCACAGGCCGTGCATCTCTACGAAGAGCAGCGCTGGGAAGAGGCATCCGAGCTGTTCCACAAGCTGATGGACGAAGAACCCAACTATCAGGATACGACACTGCGGCTGCGCGAAATCGACAAGCAGGAAGAGTTGGGTTCGTTGTACGCGAAGGCCAATGCCTACCGGGCTGCCGGGCAATGGGACGCGGCTATCGAGATGTACCAGCGCATTCTCAACATCGACAAAGAATATGAAACGGTCGCCGCAGAACTGGAGGATGCGCGTCTCCGCCGGAAGATCGTCAGCATGTACCAGGAAGGCCAGACGCTGCTGGAACAACAGCGCTGGGCGCGTGCGGTCGAGGTCTTCGAGCGTCTGCTGACACTGGCTCCCGGCAAAGAGGACGTTTTGGCGCGTCTGGCTGAGGCGAAGAAGCAACAAGAACTTGCAGAGCTATACGCGGAAGCGGCGCGAAATCTGGAACAGGGCGCTTGTGATGACGCAGTAAGCTGCCTGGAGAAGGTGGTCAGCGTCGATGCCACATACCGCGATGCACAAGCGAAGCTCGACGTTGCACGTGAGCGGCACAGGTTCTCCCAATTCCTGGAGCGGGGCAAGGTTCTCTACGAACAGGGGAATTTCGAAGGTGCAATCGGCGTGTTACGGCGGACGCTGGAGATCGACCCGCACCACGCAGAGGCACAGGGCCTGCTGAAAAACGCACAGAAACGGCTGGAGACTTTTCACTATTACGAGGCTGGTCTCAGATACTTCGAGAATCAGCAATGGGATGAAGCCATCGACTTTCTCTCCCGCGTGGTGAGCCGTGCGCCGGATTTCCGTGACGCCTCCGCTCGCCTGGAAGCCGCCAGGACCCAGAAGACACTCAGCGAGCTCTATCAGGCTGCCCAGAAGGCGTTGCGCGCCAATGACTGGAAAGAGGCGGCACGCATCTTGGGACAGATTGTCGAGATGGACGGCCATTACCGGGATGCTGCCGAGCAATTGACGAATGCCCGCGAACAGGTCCATGCCAGATTGACCGCGATGTACAACAAAGGCAAAGAACACCTGTCGGCGGGGCGGTGGCAAGCGGCGATCAACGTGTTCGAGCAGCTTCAGAACGAGGAGGCCGGTTTCGCCGATGTGGAGAAATTGCTGCACGAAGCCCGCCTGTTGCAGGAACAAACGGAGCTGGCCGCGCTCTATGAACAGGGCATGCGCTGTATGGTCGCGGGAGATTGGGCGTTAGCGGCAGATTATTTTGAGCGCGTGCAGGCGCGAGCGCCGGACTATAAAGATATTGGCGAGCAGCTGCGCGTTGCACGGCAACGGCAGTTGCGCGCTTATGTCTCTGAGGCGGAAGCGGTCGCTCCCGCCGGTTCGCTGTACAGCCGGTCACTGCAAGCCCAAGAGGAGGCCGGACTGCCCGCGGTGGTGCCACAACCGCAGCAGCGCGGGCTGCCTTTGCTGACATTCGCGTTTGGAGGGCTGGGGCTGCTCTTGTGCTGCGTGGCGCTGTCCGCGATCGTCCTCGTTTTGCAGCAATCGCCGGAGCTGCGCGCGCAGCTCGCGCGGTTATGGACGCCGACTCCGGCGGCGCTCACCGTGGGCCAGGATGTGTCCTCCGCTGCGGCAACGAGCGCAGCAGCCGGGCCGGCATCCGCGGCGCTCAATCAGATTCCAGTGCCGGTATCGACCGAGGTCCGGTTGATTACATCGACGATCGGCATGGGTGAACCTACAGCCGAAAAGGTGCTGCAGGAGATGATTCCGACGGTTGCCCTGGGGGTTCCCGATTTGCCGACCTGGACACCGTTTCCAACATGGACGCCTCCGCCAACGATGGAAATTGCGATGAGCCTGAATGGCGGTAGGGAGACAACGCTGATCAAAGTCCCGCCCGCCGTCCAACAGGCGATGCAAAACAGGCTGGAGCAATCCGCATCCGGCACGGAGACTGGCGGCAGCGCCCAGACGCAGGCGGGAAGCGGCGAAGCGGCTGCGCAGGCGACCGCTGTGCCAACAGCGACGCCGGAACCGACGGAAGAGGTTCTGGCCCCACTAACGGGGAAGATTGCCTTCTCTGTCTACGAGCCTGGGCCGCGTCGCTATCTCGTGTATGTGGCGAACGTCGATGACAGCGGCATGTCGTCGTTATTGGCCGATGCCGGTGCGCCGGCGCTCTCTGTCGATGGCAAATTGCTGGCTTACCGCTCGTGGGTCGGTTCGGACCGGCGCATCATGGTCCTGGATCTGTCAACTGGACAGTATTACCGCGTGACCGGCTTCGCGGAAGACAGCCGTCCCGATTGGTCTCAAGATGGCATATTGGTGTTCGATTCGACGCGCGAGAGCGACCGCGACTCACGCCTGTACTCCCAGGGCTACTGGGTTGGCTCGACGGATCTGGCGTTGATGGATGAAACCGGGCGGGGTATTCGGGGCGACAATCCCAGTTGGCTGGGTGTCGGGCGCGTCGCCTACAGCTCTTGTGCGGACGGTTGTGGTATTTTCGTTGCCAACGCCGATGGCAGCGGGGCGAGCAAGATCATCGATACCTCGGATCGCGTCTCGCTGGATGGCTCGCCCGATGGTGGACGGATCGTCTATGCGGCCAGAGTGAATGGGAATTGGGATATTTACCTCATTGGCGCGGATGGCAGTGGTGCGCAGCAGTTGACCGATGACGATGCGGCGGATTGGCTGCCGACATGGTCTCCGGACGGCAACTATATCGCCTTTGTTTCAAACCGCGACGGAAACTGGGCCATTTGGAGTGTGACGGCGGATGGCAACAATCTACGTAAGTTGTTCGACATCCCTGGCTCTCCCGATGGTCTGGTGCGGGACGAACCGGCGTGGAGTTCTCAGGGCTGGATCGAAGAGCGTATCTCCTGGTCGCCCTGAGTGGGTGAAGGGACTCTCGAGCGATTACGGTGACCTGCAATCCATCCTCATGCAAGGATGAATGTAAAATGATTATTATCTGCACATTGATACAATACATTATATATCACAAAGGAGTTACGTATACAGGGGATGAGCGGCGGGAGGATGCAGGTTCTTCCCCTGTGACGCACCAGGGAGGTCATCATGCTCAGGAGTCATACTTGTGGAGAATTGCGTGTTGCGGATGTCGGTAGCGAGGTCACACTGGCCGGGTGGGTCCACCGCCGCCGCGATCATGGTGGTCTGGTGTTCATCGATCTGCGTGACCGGTATGGGGTGACGCAGATCGTTTTCGATCCCTCAGCATCCACGCGCAGCCATCAATTGGCAGAGCAACTGCGCAACGAATATGTCCTGCAGGTTCGCGGGCTGGTGCGGGCCCGTCCAGCGGGGCAGGCGAACCCGAATTTGGATACCGGAGAAGTCGAAGTGCTGGCAAAAGATGCCGAGATATTGAATGAGGCGAAAACGCCGGTGTTCGATCTGTCGAAAGACGTCGAAGTCGATGAAAAATTGCGATTGCGTTACCGCTACCTCGACCTGCGCCGTCCGCGCATGTTGCACAATCTCCAGATCAGGCATCAGGTGGTCCACACCATCCGCGAATACCTGAACGAGCGCGGATTTCTCGATGTCGAGACACCGATCCTCATCAAAAGCACGCCGGAAGGCGCGCGTGACTATCTGGTTCCGAGCCGCTTGCATGCCGGACGCTTCTATGCGCTGCCGCAGTCGCCGCAACAGCTCAAACAGCTGCTGATGGTCTCGGGCGTCGACCGCTATTTCCAGATTGCGCGTTGTTTCCGTGACGAAGACCTGCGAGCCGATCGCCAGCCGGAGTTCACGCAGCTCGACCTGGAAATGTCGTTCGTCGAACGGGAGGATATCTTACAGCTCATCGAAGGGTTGTTGATCCGTATCATCCAGATGATTCCGGGGAAGCACATTCAGCAAACGCCTTTCCCCAGACTGACGTACGCCGAAGCACTGGAACGCTACGGGAGCGATAAACCCGACCTGCGCTTTGGGATGCCGCTGGTCGATATTGCGCAGTGCGTGGCCGGGACGGAGTTCCGCGTGTTTGCCGAGGTGCTGGCGGGGGGCGGACGGATCAAGGCGTTGCGTTTGCCCGGTTGTGCCGGGTACACGCGCCGCGAGATCGATCTGCTGAACGATATGGTCAAGGGCTTTGGTGCATCCGGCATGTTCTATCTGGCGGTCAAAGACGGTGAAGTCCGTTCGCCGATCGCCAAGTACCTTTCCGAGGCGCAAATTGCGCACATTATCGCGGAGACCCAGGCGGTGGACGGCGATCTGATTGCCGGCGTAGCAGGTGCGGGGGCGGTGGTAGCGGATAGCCTGGGACGGCTACGCGTCGAGATGGGCGCCCGGCTGGGTTTGATCGGGGACGGCAATACGCTGGCGTGTGCCTGGATTACCGAATTCCCATTGCTGGAGTGGAACGACGAGGCGCAACGCTATCAGGCGGTACACCACCCGTTTACGTCTGCGATGCCGGCGGATCTGCCGTTCCTGGAGAGCGACCCGGGCCGAGTCCGTGCTCAGGCTTACGATGTCGTGATCAATGGTTGGGAAATCGGTGGGGGCAGTATCCGGATTCACGACCGCGATGTCCAGAGCCGGATGTTTGCCGCATTGGGGATGACTGCGGAACAGGCGGAAGTGCAATTCGGGCATCTGCTCAATGCGTTCCAGTATGGGGCGCCGCCGCACGGTGGAATTGCGTTGGGCATCGATAGACTGGTCATGTTGATGGCGGGCGAAACCAGCATTCGCGAGGTGATTGCGTTCCCGAAGACCAACAGCGCCCAAGACCTGATGACCGATGCGCCTTCTCCGGTCAGTGACGAGCAGTTACGTGAGCTGTACCTGCGGCTGTTGCCGCCGGAAAAACATACGTAACCGGGCAGGCTCACGGATTGGGTAGGGTGCATCGCGGATTGGTGCAGTCCGGACCGGCAGACGGAATCCGCCTGCTGCAAGCCGGCCGGTTGCGTTTTTAGCGTAACGAGTTCGCAGGCGGCAGTCCCCCAGGGATCTCGGATGGGCTTGCCGTGGCAGGCAGCTGCGCGGGCAGGCCGGGGCGGCGTGCCCGTTACCACACGCATAGGAACAAGGAGGAGATGTCATGATTAAGGGTTATCATCACGTGAGCATCACAGTGAGCGATCTGGAACGCTCGGTGGCGTTCTATCGCGATCTGTTCGGCTTCGTCCTCAGCGGGTCCGCCGAGGCGGCGGGTGACGAGCTGTCCGCGGCACTGAACGTGGAGCAGGCGGCCCTGCGGCTGGCTGTGCTGGAGCAGGGCGAGATGATCCTGGAGTTGATCGAATATCGTTCGCCGGCAGGGCGCAGCATGGAGGCACCGCGCCCCTGTGATGTGGGGTGCATGCACATGGCATTGGCAGTGGACAACATTCAGCAGCTGTATGCGGAGCTGTCCGCGAAGGGCG
>ENA-OSEO01003127-OSEO01003127.1-sediment-metagenome-genome-assembly--contig:-NODE-3127-length-20493-cov-3.961109_pt1 | contig 20493 bp, 16 predicted proteins | sample MGYA00237883_ERZ534232 | MGnify/ENA metagenome assembly ERZ534232
ATTTGAATTTTCGAATGATATCGTTTTGTGATGTACTTCACGAATTGTTCCATGCATAAGGGTGATGTTGGACCTTGACAAACCAAGTCAATAGAAAAAAGATTTAAATTGTTGCCACCCAAATAACCAATTAATCCAGCTACTTCACAAGGACATCCAACAAACAAAACCTTCCAATCATTATTTAACCTACTCTGAACCTCTCTATAGATCATTCCTTTTCGACTTTGAATATATTTTGATTTATGCATTTGATATATTTCGTCAAGATGATCAACAATAATAAATTGGGTTCCCGTAAAATCAGTTGTCCAAATTACCCCAACAACACAAGAATGCTCTGGAAACTCCTCGAAAAAAGCCTCTGCTAATAATCCAAACATTCCTCCTGATGCGCTTGCTTTTACCAAATCTTTACTGTTTGCATACCCAGCATAGGATTGCAACAATAAATTTTGATCTGGTTTTGGTTGTAAAACAGGGCACACAACTGAACACTTGCCACATTGATGACAATTTTCCTCGATTAATTTAGGATAATAAAAACCTTCATTATCTGCATTCATAGTCAATGCATCACTTGGACAACAATTCACACAAGCTTCGCAACCACAACAATCTACTTTTTCAAGTACTTGAGTTACGGGAAGTTTTATATTTTTTTGCATTTCACAACCTTATCTGAAAAAATACAGTAAATCATATCTTATATTGTCAAAGATATTTAAATTTTAGAATAACAACGATAAGAATAGATTCAGTCGCAAATTATTTTGTTTATTCCATTTCAACTTGCAATTTAGTGAAAAATTGGAATTCAGTAAAAACCCCAATGGGGTTTTCCAGATAAAACATATTTCAGATTTCGATTTCTTGTTGAGATTTTGCGTGCAGGAACTCCACCATAAACGGTAAAGGCCTCGCAATCTTTTGTAACAACTGCCCCTGATGCAACAACAACTCCCTCTCCTATATGAACCCCTGGCAACAATGATGAATTAGAACATATCCATGCACGTTGTTCAATAATGACAGGTTGAGCGTTTTCCTCAAGCACTGAAAAATAGGGGTCATTAATGCTATGTTCTTCAGTCCATATATGAACATTTGACCCTAAAACAACATGCTCACCAAAAACAATCCCCCTTCTTCCGTCGAGAACGCAGTTTAATCCGATAATACAATTATCAGCACTGATATTCCAAGGAGAACGAATCTCACATCCGCCATTAATTACAGTTTTTCCAGTTATTTTCATACGGAAGATGTGCTTGTAAAAAAAACTCCGTATAAAAAAACTTGGGATTTTCCCAGTTTGTATTACAGAATATCGCATCCAACCATACCCGTAGCGGGAAAAGAAACCCCAAATCTTTCGCTTTACATTGATTTTAAATGTTGTCTTGTCTTTTTTTTCAATTTGCGAACCGACTCTTTCTCCTGTCTCTGTCGTGGATGAGTCATTAGGACCTGTTTTCTTTTTCCTCCGACTATCTATCTTCTCAGAAATCGAGCAAAAAGTATATAGGAACAAAAGGTCAGTAATTACTAGTAAGACTATGATAATCACCAATATTTTGATCATATTTACCCTTCCTTATTATTTGAAACATTAGAAAGAACCAAATTCAGATAATTAATTGACTCTTGGACCATTATTCCCAAGCGATCATTAATCTGGTCATAGTTGAATTTTTTATTAAGATACTTTGATATCCCATAGCTTTTTGAATAAAAATTTATATCTATCCCCATACTAGCCACAAAATCTGCGATTTTATTAATTTTATCTGATCGTTTTACGATTATAAAAGGAACACCGTTTTTGAGAGCAAAGACTGTACCATGAAAAGAATCAGTAACTACATATTCTGCGCCACGAAATGCTCCAAGCCATTGAGGAACAGAAATAACATCCATAGAAACATGCGCCCACTTGACATATCGACCTATTGCTACCAGCCGTAGCTTCTGTTCTTCAGCAAATTGCAGTAGATCATCACTATATACATCCAGATCATCAAAAGAATAGATCAAGATATACTTTTTTTCAGGTATAGGGACGGAAACTTCTGAAAAATCAAATAACAATGTAGGATCAAGTACAAGATTGACTTTTCCTTTATGGTTATTTTCTAATAGTTTTTGAGAATGAACATCTCTTGCCGATATTGCTATCATTTTTTCTAGACTAGTACGATATTCATCTGGCAATCTTGAAGAAGTATCCGTTTGGCCAGAACTTGGCGCATAAGTAGCAACTGGAGTTTTTAAGATACCAACTCCATAATAAACTTCATTAAACAAAGGATGAGATAGATTGATAACTTCGTCGCTTCCAATAATAATTAAATCATAACCTAACGCATCAATTTCCTCTACTGAATGAACCGGTTTGCTTACCGAATAATTATTTTGAAACTTTTGAATTCTATTCATCCGTCTCAAACCATTGAGTATTAGAATCGGATGTTTTTTTCTATAGGGAAAATTCAGATTCGAGTATATATTTATTTTGTGACTTATTTTTGGAATAAATCGAATGAACTCACATTCATGTCCCATAGATTCAATAATTTGTTGTAATGCATAAGAGTGTAATTTAGCGCCATAATTCGCTGCAAAAAACCATGTAAGAATACCTATTCGCATAATTCATCCCTTTGATTATTATTCTGAAAACAGTTTCACTATTTAATTAGAAACGTCACCAAGCATAACAATACAAAAAAAATTGCTTACATTATCACATTACCTTTTTTCATAATCACTTGTGATAATCAATATTGTCATACACATGAAGTTGTAAAAAAACAAAAAAAATTTTTTCTAAATAGGTTGATAATGGAATTTCATCTAAGAAAAAAGAAATCGTATATCCGGTAAAAAAAATTGATAATTTGAAAACTCATTTCGTGATGGAAATTTGAAAAAAATAAAAAGTAGAAAAACTATATTTTAGGGAGAAAATTGAAGTTACCTTATCCTTTGATCAAATACAATAAATAAATTATTCAAATAAAGAAATTAATCATGAAAATTATTTTTTTTATAAAAATGAATGCACCCCTTATTAGCAACTCTATTACTTATTTGGTAAACTCCAAATCCACCTTGTGTTATAGTTTCCGTTCAGACGTACCCAATAGTATTCGACTATTGCGCAACAAATAATGTAGGGTCCAAAACATTGAATTTCGTAAAAACCTGTTCCCGTGAAATTAAATCCGATGAAGAATAATTCATATAACAGAACAGAAGATAAAATCCCAAGGATATTTCTATCTACGGATATTTTTCTTTGTCTAATCTTTTGAATAAGAATTATGGCATGTCGACACTGAATGAACATAAAGGTGAAAAAAGGGATACTTCCAATAATTCCAATCTCACAAAGCCATTGTAAATACGTATTATGAGTGTGATATGTCACACCAAACGGATTATTGTACTTAAACCAATTCCAACCATTTCCAAAAATTGGATTATTTTTAAAAGCAGTAAATGCCAGCTGCCATAATTGCCATCGATTTGTAGTAATATCTCCGCGGGCTATTTGGTTTTTAAACCGAATAATAAAATTTAATAATTGAGGTACAAATAAGGATCCGATATATACCCCGATTATTACCAAACAACCTAGTGCAAAGAGTTGAAAAAATCGACTTACCGGTTTATTGGATTGGTAAACTAAGAAAGTAATAATTATTGATAAAGCAACCCATAAAATTGGTCCTCTTTTCCCGGTTAACAGCAATGCACTAATAAGAAATAAACATATGAACCAATTCAGCAAATTACTTCTACGACGATTCTCCCCTGAAAAAAAGAAGTAACCAATAGCCGCACAAATACCAGTAGATAGAAACATACCGTTAATACTGTAAAAAGTAGTAAAACCTGCCATAATACCCTGGTTATACTGGTCGATTAAGTTATATGAACTGTAAGGAGAAACAATCGGATAGATCACATTTTTGTAAAAATTAAAATCAAAAAAGGAGATCCAAGTCCAAAAAGCATGAACACAACCCAATATGACCATTAGCACAATACCGGTTTTATGCCAATCGGCTTTATGAGAAAAAGCTAGGTAGAAAATGAAATAAACAAGAAATATGTATTCGTAGTACCATTGTCCACGAATTAAATTTTGATTATCCCATAATAGTATGATTAGAATCATGAGAATAACAAGCAAATCAGATATCGAAAATGAACGAAACCGAATTCGATATAAGAGTAAAGATATAGTTGCGATCCCTATTACAACTAACCATATCTTCCTGGGAATAAGAAGGCCAAAACTTCCATAGGAAAATTCATATAGTGAAAAGATTAATACAACCATGCCAGATAACAGGGAATTAATCTCTCTCTTTTTCACAACCAATCTTCTATTAATTACAGATTCAATCATTTCTTTTTCCTACACTTAAAATCTACTGAGTTTTTCCAATCGAAAACAAAATTCATTTTCTGAAGCTAATAAGTCGTAGTTTGATTGGATAAACTTCTTTGCGTTCCTTTCAAGTTTATGCAAATCGATTTGTTCGTTTACTAGTTGATTTATTACTCGAATATAATCATCTGGAGTTTCGCAAAAGAAATATTCTTTTCCATTCTGTGCCCCAATTCCCTCTATCCCAATTTTGTTGGTTAATACTGGAATTCCAGAAGACAAACCTTCAAGGATTTTAATCTTTACACCTGCCCCTAACACTAAAGGAGCAACCAAACATAGGGAATTCTGAAAAAATGCCGAAATATTTTCAACATAATGCATGATTTTTATACGGTTGTTAACATATTTCTGTAAAATCGCATTTGGATTACTTCCTAAGATGATAAAATTAATGTTTATATCATCAATTCTTGAAAAGACTTTTTCAATGAACCAAATGACGCTTCGCCAGTTTTCTTCTCGAAATAATGCTCCATAATATAAAATATCTTTGTTTGCTTTAATTCGTGGAACATTTATCATCGACTGAAAAAAAGGACACCATACCCAAATATTTTTGCTGATTCCTTCACTCAAAAGAAGATTTTTATCTTTGTTATTGTTTAGTATTACGAGATCAGCTTTCCTTAGTATCTCCAATTCTTTTTTCTTAATAAGTTTCGCTTTCAATAAACCATATTTACGCTGAATTGGGAATTTCGAAAGGTGAACTTTTCTTTCGTATCCCTGAAAGGTAACATCCTCCTCAATGCATACAAAACGTGCCCCAGGAAAGATCCTTCTTATTTGAGGAATCAACAATGAAATTTCAGTCCATTCGCATAAGATCACATTTGGGCGGTACCCACTTTCTCGTAAACTCTGAAGATTCTTCAGCAATTTCAACGAATAGAATCTCGGTGTCAACCCAGCGTAACGATTCCATATTTCGTATTTTGAAATCTTATTAATTACCTTCCAGACCAGTCCTCTCAGACCAGACTGTGGGAATTCAATAATACAATGGTCAATCTTGTAATGATCCATATCCCTTTTAATTTCCGAGAATTCTCCCTCAGCGCAAAAGGAAATCAATTTTATACAAAACTTTTTTGAAGCAAGCACCTTTTTTAAATAGAAATTTTCAATCCTTCCGCCTGCATGTTTTACATTATCATATGGTGCCATAAGTGATAACCACAAAAAATTTGGGGTTGTTTTTTGACAATCCTGTATCATTCAATGCTCAATTCTTGAACTTATTTCCAAATGATTTCTTTTTGACCTTTAGTACCATGTAAAAAATCAATTATTCCCATAAGTGTAGGTCGAATCGTGAACTGTCCAACTATGTTTCGCTTGATTAATCTTAGTGTCATAAAAAAATAAGCTACTAATTTGTGTTGGGCGTATTTACTTACTAGTATCAAATCATTCCTTGTGCGATAATACTGACTTAATTTATTGCCATTTCCACCTGAAGAAGCACTGACTTTATGATAAATTACAGACAAAGAATTATAAATAATTTTAAATCCAGCCCTCGTAGCTCGAAAGCAATAATCCGCATCCTCACTATACATAAAAAATGATTCATCGAGCAATCCAATTCGGTCGATGACTAACATAGGTATTAGGAGCAAGCAGCCAGAAGCAAAACTGACTTCTCTTTGTATTTTTTCGCCTGTATCTAGTGTATTTGCCCGATCATGTTGGATATGGGCATATTCGATATTAAGGTTTCCCCCCCCATACCAAATTTTATCTTTATAATAATACTCTAAGACCTTCCCAGTTTGAATGAATTCTTCTTCTTTTGTAAGAGAAAAATCGACCATTCTTTCAAGAAAGTCTTCCGCCACAACAGTATCATTGTTTAATAACAATACATAATCGTAACTATGTTTTTGTGCATACTCAATACCTAAATTATTGCCACCAGAAAATCCTAAATTCACCATGGATTTAATATAAACCACGTTTGGAAATTTTTTTTCTATAGCCTTCCTTAAAATTTCAGAATCTGATGAGCCATTTTCTATAACCACAACAGTGTAGTTAATATAGGTAATTTTTTGAAGACTGTTCAGGCAGTCAAGAGTGTCTTTCGTGCCATTATAGTTCACCAATATTATTGCTATTTTTGGTAAATTTTCCATTTGTCAATACTCACTTGATTATGAAACACAAATAATCATGAATAATTTGCGACCAATTTAACTTATTGGATAATTCGAGCATAATTCTACGTTGATTCTTGAACATGCTTTTATCATAAATAAACAATTCCATTTTTTCAGCTAACTCTATCGGATTCCTAGGATTAACAAATAACCCTGCCTTCCCATCTCCAAGTTGTTCGGCTAGACCTCCGACATCAGAAGCGATGACAGGAACACCATATTCCATTGCAATTGCCACAACGCCAGATTGAGTAGCATCCAGATAAGGTAAAACTAGTACAGTATTCGGATCGTCAAAAAAACAGCCAACTTCATTATCATCAATGTATCTATTTTCTATTACAACATTTTGTAATTTCCTAATTGATTTTGAAAAGGGTTTTAAATTTCCTTTTCCTGCAATTATTAGTGAGATATTCTTACTCTTTGCATATAAGATTCTATATGCGTCAAGTAAAACTTGTATTCCTTTATATTTTTCAATCCTGCCAAAAAAAAGGAATTTTACTTCTTCACTTCCAGCCAGAGGCACATAATATTTTTTCTGTTCCATTTTATATTTCGGTAACAATCCATGTGGCATATAATGAATTTTCTCATCGGTGAATCCGAATTTTCTTATAATTGGTATAAACTTGTGTGTAAGCACGATTATTTCGTCAGATCGTTTAATAAAAAGGTAATGAAGTATTTTTCTAATAAGATTTTCCCCAGAATGCATCATAGGGTCATGACAAATAGATATTACTTTTTTATATTTAACTTTAGAGATGATTGCTTCATCCCAAAAATGAAATATTGGATTGATTACGTAATCGAATTCAATGCCATTAAAAAAAACCGATACTTGTTCTTTATCTTTACAAATAAATTTTATTGTATCTGGAATTAAATTTTGAATATTTGTATATGTCTTGAGTATAAGTATTTTTTTAATACGAGTTTCAGCAATCCAATCATTTATATTTAAAGCATCTTTTGATACAATTGCGTAGACATTACAATCATTTTGAATCAATCCCTTTGCAATTTCCAATGCTATAGCTGGGCCACTATTTGTTCGACCCGATAAGTTAACTAATATATTCTTCATCTTGTAAATCTCAAAACCCTTCTTCTGACTGGTTCAATAATCAAAATATTCTAATGCGACAAGTTAATACTCGTAACCATTGATAACATTTTTTTACTAACCTAATTAAAAAAATCCAGAATGACGTAAAGAAAAATGATTTTTATGTAAACAATCAGTTACTACTATTTCTTAATTTCCTCTGAAAACCTGACCATAGAAATTCTTCCAAATGAAATTATCCACTTATTCATTATTCGTTTGGTGGTATATTTTTTATAGTTACAGACATTTTGTTGATAAAAATAGGAAATTCCCACTTTTTCAACCAATCATTCTTTCTTTGATCTCTTTATTGATATTTATTTTCATTCTGATATATAGCCTTCTTATAAACTTGGTTATATTTTTCAACCATTACCTTGGAGTTATATAATTTAAGTATGTCTTGGTACGCTTTTTCGATAATACTATTATTGTTTTTTTCATTACACAAAGTAATAGCATCCACAAAACTTTCGACAGAATCACATATGTATCCATTTATTTCATCTGTAATTACATCGTGGTTACCTATTACGTCACTTACGATACAAGGTTTCTGTAAATACATCGCTTCAAGTAATGAAATCGGCAAACCTTCCCAAAGCGAAGGCAAAATAAATACATCAGAATCAAGTACTCGAAGGATTAGATCTTTTTTATTGAGCCAACCAGTAACTTCTATATTCTCCGAGTTTAATAAATACCGCAATTCTCCATCACCTATCCACAGAAATTTCATCATAGGCATACTTTTGGCAATGCGATTAAACATTGTTGGATTTTTTTGGTTACAAATTCTCCCAATTGTAAAAACTGTAAACGGATGATCTATTTTTTGATGGTTTGCCGTGTGTTTGTCAATTTTGGATAAATTGATTCCGTTTTCAATACAAATAGCTCGTTTTGTAATTGATGTTGTTTCGTTATGCTCACCAATACTGCACGAAATTGTGGTACAACCACCTAATGCAGAAACCCACTCAATTAATCGAAAAACACTTCTTTTGATTAGACCGTAATCTGACATTAAAAAACTGTATCCATGTGGTGTATAGAACAAAGGTCTTTTATATCCATCAAAAGCCCAACGGCCTATAACTCCTGCCTTTGATGAATGAAGATGAACAATATCAGGATCTACTTGTCTGGCTATTGCTTTTATTTCAAAATACGATCGAATATCTTTAATTGGTTTAATCGATCGTGTGAAATTTTTTACTCGTATTAACTTGATTCTCTTATCAAAATATGTTTCAAAATCTTTCGGGGTTTGTGGCCTTATCCCATACGCTATATATATCTCATGTTCATTGATTAATTGATTTGCTAGATCAACAATGAACGTTAGTATCCCCGATACTAACGGTTCTACAACAAAGAGTATTCGAAATTTTCTGTCCATATCTTTCTTTTATTTTCACAATGCCCTAATTGAGATTGATGATTTTCTAACCTATACATTTTCATTCCCCACTTAATCTACTTGAAAATTTTTTATGTAGATGATGAGTCTTTTTTCCTTCACATTACTTTTATAAAGAAAACAGCAGCTTAATATGCTAAATGTTTCTTATACAGATTAATTGTTGTTATCAAATCGAAGACTTCGAAGCGATGGACAATAATCCACAACCAAATTCCGCTCCTCGGCCTATCCCATTAATCAATGCCTCGACCAAAAGTTCACCATTAATAACATGTAATATGCCTGAATACTTGACAATATTTATGTTCAGGTTTGAAATCTGACCTCCCTTATTTTTTATTGCAACCGATGGTGGAAATCTCTTTATTTGAATTTCATCTTTTTCAACATAAAAACCACTCCGGTCACCTTTGTTTAATATCCAACGTAATAATTGGTCATAGTGTAAACGCACTATTCGCTTATCTCTTGATAATTCAGTTGGACTTGCATTTAAAATGAAATGATAACTTGCGTCATTTTGAATGCGGACATTATCTATTTCCTTAACAAATGGTTTCTTGATTAAGAAAGAGTCAAAATTGCTTAGCTCATTCCAAATAGGTGGTACCGTCGACTGAACAAGAATCTGAATCCCATCAACTTGTGGATTATCTGTTTCTTCAATTCTATAAAGCATCGATGCTTTTTCACGGTTTTCATAGATTTTGAAACCACTCTTTAAATGATAAAACAGGCAATATAAATCTCTCATGTCGCTTTGAACATGAGAAGACTCCGGATTAAGAATTAATCTAGATATAAACAATTTGTTCTTATTTGCCACAGGATATCTGTTCAGCTTTTAAAATCTGGAAATACCAGAAATGAAAATTTGAGATTTATTAATGTTCAATGATTAAAGGGCAAAATTTTTTTCAATTTTGCTGTGATTCCAATAAATGTTTTTTGAAAACACTGGGAAAAAAAAAGAATTCAACACAAAAAAATAATATTGAAAAAATAACGAACAGTTTGAGAAAACAGAAAAATGAGATGCTCCACTTTACATATTCAATACCAAATAAGATTAGAATATTTCTGATTTTTTCTGTTTTTACAACATTAGAAGTCTTATTTATACACTATCTCATCTATGAGTAACGTCCATTGATTATTATTGTTTTCAACACTTACTTTATAATCTCCACTCTTTAGCTGTATATCATTACATCCTGAACTTGGTGTCATGGATGATTCTATTAATATTTCCTTTTCTGAATCAATTTCTGTTTCAGTATCTATTCTCTTTATTTTAATTGTAAAACCATCTGTTGATTCTTGATTCCAGTATAGCCGTAGAATTTGGTCCTTATCTATATTTAAATCTTGCGAATTTGGTGAATCCCCAGAAAACTGTATTATCGTTTTAATACTTTTTGAAGGAGAAATGCTTTCATAAAAACAGTTTTTTTTATCGATATGTAAACTTCTTTCAGACACCGAAAAAACCTGTCGGTTTTTTAATGAACATGAAGATAACAAAATGATTATTAAAAAGGATAAACATAACAATTTATCATATTTCATTTTTCCTCCAAAAACGAATCAAGTCCGTTCTACTCACAAGAAAAATAATAATCGTCAATTACGAGTGTTTGGCAAATTGGATGATCTGAATTTGAATAAATAACTGTTGATTTCCATGAGCCTTCACTTCTAGAAGGTATGTTTATTGCAGGATAAATTGCCATCAATTCATTGCGATACCATTCTTGATCTAAAAGATTTGTTACGACAATCGTCATATCCAATCTTTTTTTCAATACATATTGAAAATACCAAAGAGAGAATGAATCTTTATCAGCATCGGTAAAAACAATTGAATTTTTGGGTGCTTCCTGTATTATTTTTTCACCAAATTTTTCGGCTCTTGTATCCTTTGATGCATCCACTTCAGAAAAAATGCGCATACCATAAACTAATTGAGCTAGTAAAATGATTAAGAAGAACATTGTTGGTGGAATTTTCCAATTTTTAATAAAAGAATTATACAGAAATGAAATTCCCCAACCAAACCACAAACATATGACAATCATTGAAAAAACTAGATAGATATACGAATCTATAGAATTATAAAAAAGTGAAAAAACAAAGAAAGAAATGAAAATCCAGAATGTTTGTATGGTATTAGCAAAAGATTTCGATCCAATGAATATAAAGCCAATTGCAGAAACCACTAACCCAAATAAACCGATTTGTTTACCAAGAAATTGTCCCCATAAATGGATTTTTGACAAAACAAAATCAAAAGAGATATTTACTAGGCTTCCAGAGTAATATTTGCCTGAAATCAGCCAAAAATAACTTTGAATATTTTTTGGATTCCCCCATATGACAGGAGAGCCGGAATACGTTCTGAGAAATATGGTTAATGAAAATAATAGAGCAAGAAGAATCCCCCCAAGTCTTATGAATAATGCTTTCCAATTAATATAGCCCAAAGTTATCTTTTTTTCGCCCTTGTTTTTATTAAATTTTAAATAGATCGGATATTTAACAATTCCTAAAGTAAAAACAAACGGTAGAAGGAATAGCGAAGTTAAATGATTTTGTAAAGCTAGTCCGAAAATAATACCAAGAAAAAAATCTTTCTTTAATGAGTTTTGTCGATTTTCTGCAGGTAATAGAAATAGAAATATTATTAAAAGTAATAGTTGTAAACTATATATTTCTGTAATTACAGCTTGTGACCAAACGAATTTTGATAATCCAAAAGACAGACTGGTTATAATTGCAATGAATTCTGGGTGATTCTCTGAATTTATGTACCTAAGCGTAAGTTTATATAAAAATATAGAAGATAGTAGAGTACAAATTACAGATAATAAATTTGTTCGGAAAGCAATTGATCCAATTGGTAACCATTGAAACAACCTAGCAATGGTTAAATAGAAAGGATAACCCGGTGGATGAGCCACCCCCCATGTATATGCGGCTGTTATTAGATCCCCTCCATCGGCACCATTGTTTGCCCAAGTCAGCCCTGGAGCAATCGAAAGAGAGTAAAAAGTACTAAGAATAAGGATAATTATTATGTAAGGATAATAAGATTTAATAAAAAAATTAATTCGATTCATAACTAACCCGCATAATAATGGGGAGCGAGACGCTCCCCATTATTACATCTTCATTTGACCACTTTGCTCAAGTAATCTTTATTATGGTGCCCAGTAGCCGAAGAGAGCAAAAGTACCACTTGAAGGAGTTGTTGCACAGGCCATTAAACGACCTTCTGTTGTGGGAACCCAAGCAGTTGTCGTAGCAACGGATACCCACTCTCCATCAACAAGCATTTTTACTTGTCCATTCCATCCGAATTGACCTCCCCTGAAGGGGAAACAAATTTGGGCAGAACCAGTGATCACCACTGCATCTGACAATAAATTCAAGCCAGATATCAATGGAGAAACTTTATACATGGGAATTGTTGATGTCAACGAACCCGAAGGGGATACTTCCCATGTTGTGGAGCCACCAGTTGACCCGCCAACAGTACCGACTGTTCCAACAGTACCGACAGTACCGACTGTTCCAACAGTGCCTGCCTGGGCTTGGGTGGCTGTCTTGCCAGTCGATAATACTAATGCTCCGACCAACAATAAGACAAGTGCGAAATTCAGAACTTTGTTTTTCATTTTTCTCCTTTCATAAGATGTAAAAAAATTGACATTCTTAATATATCAATGCCGAAAAATAACCATTCGAGTATTATTGGGTTTTTATACGTGTTTTGTACGACTTTAAGGAACTAGAAAACTTACGAGTAAATCAACATCTTCCTGTAACGAAGTGACAATTTCCAAGGTATTATTGCTGATTTCACCATCAATGGATGAATCTAGAATCGTTACACCTTCTGGAAGTTCCAAATAGACTTCAACGGGAATTGAATTTGTTCCAGACTGTTTTTGAATGGAAAGATGATATGAATATGTTTCACCGTCTTTACTAACAACAGTTGCCGGAAGAGAGAAAGAGAACTCATTGACAACACTTTTATTTCCTGGAACTACCAACAATGTACCATATCCATTAATAAAGTCAGTGTTTTCTTCTAATAAATAATCAACTTTTGCAGGAATATCTTCATTCCAAGGTAACATTGCTGCTGGAACAATGTGAGAAACTGAATCTATTAGTTCGTCTGATTTCGGTTTATAGACGCGTAAATAATCCAAGTAACATAAATTAATTAAATCGTCGTAATTCTTGATTTTTTCACTAAAAACATTTGAAATACTACAAACAGGATTCCCTTTTGCATTATTTGTATTTAATATTTGAATTTTGGCACTTGGAAAGTTAGGATCAGTTAGGTTTACAGAATACTTTATCTCGGTCTTAACAACTGCATTTACCTTATTAAATCCAATGTTGGAATTTACAACAAAAAGATAATCACTTTCAAATTTTTTATAAGAACCTCCCCAATCATGCTTATTAATAACCGAGGATATTTTTGGGTTATCTATTTGGATTAAGATATGTTTCTCATTTAACGCCATTACTACTTGTTTGCCAAGTGTTATCCAGGGAATTTGATTTCCAGATTTCAATTTTTGTAATATTCCTTGAGTCAGATAACTCATAAAATCTTTTCGATGTAATTTTGCATCTTCACTTGCAACTTCATTTTTTTCTTTTCGCATGTATTGAATCACATTATCTGAAGTTACTAATGAGTCAGCTCCTTCAACATGAACAGGACCTAAAGCTTTTAAGATATATCGTAATGATTCTTGATCAACGGCAATAACACCATCAACAGAATAATTTCTCCCTGTCGCAATAAACATTTCTGCCCACTTGGCAGCAGTTGGGAAATCAGGTGACCAGTTTGAATCACGAAAAACCCAGTGATACGCATTCATATATCTTTCTAACTGCCAAGGAGCTGGTGGATAATATTGTTCATCATTATCGACTGCGTACGAATCCTCGACTTTAAAAGTTAATATTTTTCCATCTTCAATCACTATTGTTGCCACACCGGTGATAAAACCCCCAGTTGCGCGCAATTCATCATTGTTTTGAATAAGTACTATGTATGTCTTTGGCCCTTCGTCTGATGATCCCAAAACCTCGGGGAATTCAACTGCCACTGTTAGGCCATCATAGAAAAGGTCAACCAAAGGAACAATTTTTTGCATTATTCCTTTCGACTTAGTAGATAATCTATCCATATCGACCTTCTGAATAGATGTGTTCGCTTCATCTAAGTAATCTCTTGCAGTGGAAAGTTGTAATTGAACAATCTTTATTGAATTAACTATTTCTGTAATGTCTATCTCTTTTTCTTCCTGAGTAATTTGGTCGATTATTGGTGAAGCTGCACCTAATGTAAGATTGGTAGCAAGGGTGACCTTATATGCATAATTTAACAAATCTCCTGCATGGGCAATATCTTCACCATATTCAGGAATCCAGAAAAAAGCCGGACAAATCCATAGAACCGACTTTGACTCCTCATATAAATTATCCAAATCCGACGTGGTTTTACCGATTACTGGAACAACCTGCTTTATCAATCTTGCCGGACTTTGAGATTCATCAAGCATGCCAGCAAGCTGTTGGATAATAACCAAGTCATCTTTAACAGGAAGTATTGCTTGATACACTTTCCTGATTTTTAGACCACCCAAGACTATACCAACTAGCAAAATTATAACGATTGCCACATTGATAAATTTTTTGGCCAATTTAAACTCTTTGCTATGCCAGAAACCTCTATATCCTAATGATCGTTCATTCTGAACACCGTTCTTCCTATTTTGGTTCTTTTGACCAAGGATATTTTGAGAGGAATTATATAAAAATCGTTCCTGTGAATCAATTATTTCAGAGAACTTTTCAACTGCAGAAGAACTCCAATCACTTAAAGTGCTAACAGGTATTATTTCAGCCTCATCACCAATAATCTGGTATTGAGCTATTTCATCATTGGACAATTCAATGCCAGGTTTTTTAAATACAAATGAACAAATTGCTTCATCGATTCGACCGCATGCATCTCTCAGTGAAGTTGGAAAAGGTGATCCATATACAACCGGAGCAAAGTATTGAGCTGCTAATATCCCAAATTGAGCCCATTTTGAATCAATCCTTTTTCCATTTTTTGGTTCCGTGCTGGGCATCATTTTTTGGAACAGATTTGAAACTGCAACTATTAATTGCTGTCCGGGTTCCTGATCCTTCAATGATGGATTGGTCGATACTTCATTCTTCACCAGCAAACTTTTCACCCAGGGATGGTGATTTAGTTTTTCTGGAAAACGAATATTATTCAAGAGCAATCTTAATTCTACATCGTTGTTCATTTGCATATTAGTTATTTACCTTCGTATTAGTTAAAAATAAGTCTGGGAGATTTTTTTCTCACAGTTTTTTCTATGTATTGTTCTATATAAAAATGAGTTTCAAATTTTTTTACTTTTGAAAAACCACCCTATTGAACTGTTTCCAAACTAATATGCTCCATGACCTCGAAGGACAACCCAAAATGTTTTTATCAGGATATATAGATCAAGCCAAATGGAATAATGCTGTATATAATACAAATCGTCTTCAGAATTAAGATGCATTGGCCGGTCACTTCTTCCATGTATCTGCCACCATCCTGTTAAGCCCTGAGGAACACTGAACCGTTTTCTCTGCCATGGTTGATAAAGTTTCACTAATTCGGGGAGTTCGGGACGCGGCCCAACAAGGGACATGGTTCCATTTAATATGTTGAAGAATTGAGGAAGCTCATCCAGGCTAAAACGTCTGATGATCTTTCCGATCGGTGTTATGCGAGGGTCATTACGTCGTTTATGTATTACATGCCCATCCTTGTCAATTGTTGCGAGTTCATTTAGCTTTTTGTCCGCTCCAACAACCATTGAACGAAACTTAAAGATTTTTATAATATGCCCATTTTCACCAATTCGATCTTGAATGAAGAAAACTGGCCCACCATCAAATAATTTGATTAACACAGCAATAATAGCCATTATTGGCGATGTTAATACGATGAAGAATAATGACATGACCACATCAAATAGCCGTTTAGTGATACGCTGATATTCTGATATCGCTGGGGAGCGCAAGTCTATCATTGGGATCCCGGAGAAATCTGTTATTTGAAGATGATGTAACGCCCAATGGAAGTAGTCAGGAACTATATATAATTTGACTGCAGTTTCATTAAGTTCATTTACAAGTGATGCCGTCCGATCATACGCTCTTGCAGGTAAAGCGATAATTACCTCATCAATGCGATGCTTTTTTATTGCCTCTTGAACCATATCAAGACCCCCAAGTACATCAGGGAGTCTTTTTTTCTCGGGGTCGTCATCTAAAAAACCAACAAATTCAATCGGATGGTTTTGCGATAGCCCTATTTTGTCAACTATTTCCCTTCCAACAACCCCTGCTCCGATAATCAAGACTCTTGAAACATACTGCTTTTTTTGTAAATGCCTTACATAGAGCGCCCTGCATATTACTCTGACCAGAAACATCAGGATAAAACTTAATAATAGAAATAACAAGAATAGCTTACGGGAAATATCTCTATAGGTTAGATATAAGATGCCCGAATTTGTGAAGCTAAATAAGAGGAAACTCAGCGACAAGTGAGTTAGTTCATCTATGAATTTTTGAGTCTTTGTTCCATCGTAGATCGAGAATAGAAAACCATAAATAAGCCAAATTGGTGTAATGAGGATAAAAAACGCCCAAGGCAAGCCCTCATTGCCAAAGAAAGCCTGGTGGTTGGGCAATTGAAGAATATAAAACTTCTCCAGGCAAAAAACTCCAACCAATATTGCAATATCTGAAAGAAATGTAAATATGGCGAAATTCGTAGAAAATCGTCTGTTCATAGTTAACGCGTAGCAAAATTATTATTATGGATTTCTTGATTTCAATTTATACTAAATAATTAAATTAATAATTCATATCCAAGGGGAACATAACAATGAAAAAGGTGCATAATCTACCAATTAGAAAAATGTCTATATTTAGGAAAGAAAAATAAGAATATACTCACATACAAATTTTTATAAGTAAAAAAATTTCAGTGCAGACTTATCTTGATTTGAAAATTTACAAATACCAGAAATAGTAAAAACCTGTTCATAAATGATTATTCCACCAAAATAAAAAGGATAAACATATTATTGAAGTGAGAAACCCGAGAACTCCACCAATGACTATTCCTTTTATACTTTTCGGATTGTTAGTTATTTCACTTGTCCATTCAGCTTTCGAAACTACAAAATAATTCTGATCACGATAGTCACTCAAGATCTTGTTATTACTATTTGAAATATCCTGGTATGCCTGTTCGGTTGTTACTTTCTGTCGCATCAGTTCGGCCAATTTTAACCGCTGTGTTTCAGATAACATAATTGGTTCTTGAGTTTCATCAATCGGATTTTCAATAGCCAAAAAATTTGAGTCGCTAATTACACCCGTAAGGTTTTCCAACTCAGTCCAAGTTAATGAAGATAAATTATTCTTTATAAGAAATTGAACAAGTATCAAATCCGCGCTCTCCACGCTTGCCTGGGCTTTATCAATAGCGCTCTGGGCTCCCCCCAAAATCGAGTTTTGTACTTGTTCTATTGCAACATCTGCCCACGCATTCACCTGTTCCTTGGCTTTATTCCTATCTACAGATTGAATTGTCAGATTGAACAAAGACTTATCCCCTGATTGCTGGGTAAAACCAGCCATAATAACGTCTTTCTGATCAATTCCAAGTTTTTCAGCAACGAGAGCTTTATTGTCTTCTTTCAATACAAATTCAGTTAAGTTCGGATCACTCATTTGAATCACGGCGGTGGCAGAATATATGGGCACGTACTTATGAAATAATCCATAGACAAAGACCGATCCAGCACCAATGACCGTGAAAATGAGAATCACATACCATTTTTTGATTAGAGCCAGGATCAGTTCTTTTAGATCCAAATCTTCCTGGCTGATATTATTAGATACTGCCATTTCAACTCCTTGCATAAACAATCTACTGATGATGGCTATCGGCCAATCCCGAAATATTGGAAGCCCTGTCGAATAAGAGCCTCTCGATCAAGAACATTTCTGCCATCTAAGATCAATGGGTTCCTCATTACCTCTTTTACTTTGCTCCAATCAATATGAAGAAACGCATCCCATTCAGTAACGAGTACGGCTGCATCTGAGTCTCTCAGAGCATCCTCCACATCGTCGCAATACACGAGCCGCATCTCCGGAAAATTCTTTTGTACGTTTGGTAAAGCCACCGGATCAGTGATCTTCACAGTTGAGCCAAGTAGAATCAAAGCATTGGCGATATCAATTGAGGGCGCTTCACGTAAATCATCTGTATTCGGTTTGAATGAAGCTCCCAACAAGGTTATTGTAGAACCTTCGAATGAATTCAATTCACTGAGCAGCTTATCGATGATCCAGGATCGCTGCTGGTAATTAACATGTCGGGCGGCTGTAATGATTGGCATCTCTACACCATGGTCCTTACCTATTGAAATTAATGCGGCAGTGTCTTTTCCGAAGCAACTCCCCCCCCAACCTATGCCGGCTTTAAGGAATTGCCGGCCTATACGTCTATCCAGACCAATTCCACGAGCAATCTGCTGAACATCTGCACCGACTTCTGAAGCCAAGCGGGCAATCTCATTGATGTAGCTAATTTTCAATGCGAGAAACGCATTCGCAGAGTATTTAATCAATTCCGCTGAAGCTTGGTCACAAATTACGCATTCAACTGAATGATCGTTTTGCTGTTCATTTAGAAATGAAGGGATAGGGAAATCTTTGGTAATTAGCGGCTGATAAAGAGCCATCAATCTGCTAATTGCATCTTGGTTTTTCCCTCCGATCACAATTCTGTCCGGGAAAAGCGTATCAACAACAGCAGATCCTTGTCTTAGAAATTCCGGGTTAGAAAGTACATCAAATGGAAGCGCATCTTTATCGATGATGGGATGGCTGTATTTGTCCCGAATTATTGAATTGACTAAATTTCCTGATCCAACAGGCACAGTTGATTTATTCACAACGACGGTAAACTTACAATTTAACCTTTGTCCAACTTGTTCTGCAGCAGTCTGAACATATTGCATGTCAGCACTTCCGTTATTTTTTGAGGGAGTTCCAACAGCAATAAATACAATATCGCAAGTATCAATTCCTGCATCGTCATAAGAATCGGTAAATCTGATATTGTTCTTTGCCAGATTTAACAATTCGGGCAAGTATGGCTCATGAAAAGGCACTACTCCATTTCGCAACTTATTAATCTTCTCGGTATTTATATCAATACAAGTTACATTGTGGCCCAAGTATGCCAGAGAAGTTCCCGTGGTCAAACCAACATACCCTGTTCCAATTATTACTACTTGCATTTCTTTTGTTTCTCCCTGTTCCCAATTTGGATTCAAAAAAAAGATCCCTGGCATGCTCCGCCCTTTTGACATGCAAATATAGTCAAACACGAAAAACCAAGGTATTTATTTGTTCACTATCTAATTGACTGTTTACTAATACTGGTTACCGGTAATTGGACTTTAACTTGATATCCCCGCAACATTTTTATGAGGACTTGTACTCGCTCTTTGCCCGATAAAGAAACATCAAAAATGGCATCATAGCCTGAAAACATACCCGATTTAATAGTTACTTTTTCGCCTTTTTTATAAATAGTATCAACGTCATTTTGTTCGATGTAATCAATTTTGTTTTTTATTCCCTCAAGGACTTTTTCAGGGACTAAAGCAGCTTCTCCTCCTAAATACACCAGTCCAATTGCGCCAGGAATTCTTTCAAATATCGTCGGACTGTTTTTTTCCAAATTCGCCAAGAAAAAAAGATATCCCGGAAAAAAAGGGACAATCTTTCGACTTCGCGGATTTACCGGTTTCACTCGTAGTAACGGTAAATATATTTCAAAATTTCGTGACTCTAATTGATTTGCTAAAAAAACTTCTTTCTTTGGTTTGCTGCGAATAAGGTACCAACTTTGAGACATTGTTGTTCACCAAACCTAAAGATTCTTTTGTTTTTCTGTAGAATTTGAAATCCACCTATTAATACTATCCTTCGTAAAACGCCAAGTGCGCCCAATGCGCGCAACAGGGATTTGTCCGTTTCGTGCCATTTGGTAGACTGTTGCCTGACTTAAATGAAGATATGAAGCGACCTCGCGCACGGTCATTATTTCAAACAAGTCAAGAGTATTGTTTTGTTCTTTGTCCATTATTACCCCTGAATAATAAAGAATCATCAACATTAC
>ENA-OSEO01003129-OSEO01003129.1-sediment-metagenome-genome-assembly--contig:-NODE-3129-length-20478-cov-4.243763_pt1 | contig 20478 bp, 21 predicted proteins | sample MGYA00237883_ERZ534232 | MGnify/ENA metagenome assembly ERZ534232
TATTCTTCTACGGAATGCGGTTTCTGCACTTAACTGGGAAATGGAAGATCTTGATTATTCCATTCCTCCAATAAAGGCCTATGCCGGTGCCTGGCACTTGGTAATAACAGTTAAAAATCCGGAACGCCTTAATAGATTAAATTATAATTTTGAATCATTAAAAAAAATAATGCTTAGGGAGGAGCTTACAACATTGCAGCTCCTTTGGCGGGAGAATGAAAATACCTTTCATTCCAGAAACCCTTTTCCTGTTGGCGGTGTCGTGGAGGACCCTGCAACGGGGGCAGCTGCCGCAGCTCTTGGAGGATACCTCCGGGAGGCAGAACTCATTAAAACCCCTGCTCTGATTAACATAATACAAGGCGTAGCTATGGGGAGACCCAGCAAGATAAAAGTAGAGATACCGCAAAAGGGCGGAATAATTGTGATAGGGAGAGCGGTTTATATTGATAAATAACTAAGGTTATGCGAATCTTTCCATCTAAAAATAATAAATGCGGGGAAGATATGACAACCTATCCAGTGCATGAAGACTATAAAAGGTTTAATTTCGGTGTACCACTGCATCCTTTTATTCTGCCGGTGCTTCAAATTATTGTTCGGATAATTTTCAAAATACAGGGTACTCCAAGAGGTATAAACCATCGGAAAAGGATTATAAGCAGCTGCCTCGGTCATAATATTCCACTAGAGATATTCAGTCCTGAGGGAATAGAACATAATGCACCTTGTCTGCTTTTCCTGCATGGCGGAGCCTTCGTACTTCCAGCTACCGGCCATCATAAAAAATTGATATGTGATTATGCCCTGAATTGTTCCTGCAAGGTGATTTTTGTGGATTACAGATTAGCGCCAAAACACTCGTATCCCCAGGGACTTGAAGATTGTTACACTGCCTACAAATGGATTATAGATGAGGCAGAAGAAAATAATATTGATATCAATAAAATCGGAATTTGCGGAGATAGTGCAGGGGGCGGCTTGGCAGCCGCTCTAACCCTTCTTATCAGAGATCGATCTCTAAAGATGCCGCTTTTTCAAATGCTCATCTACCCTGCTTTGGATTCAGACCTTGAAACCGAGTCAATGAAAAAATACAAGGACACGCCGATTTGGAATGCTGAACTAAATAAAAAAATGTGGGCCTTATATTTATCAAAGAGTGAGGAAACCATTAACCTGGAATATGCTTCACCAATAAAGGCAGAATCATTAAAGGGTTTACCAGAAGGTTATATTGAGGTTAATGAATTTGATTGTATCCGGGATGAGGCAATAGATTATTATAAAAGGCTAAAACAATGCGGAATTGAGACAGTACTGAATCAAACAGTGGGGACGGTTCATGGATTTGAGTTTAATTACAACAGTCCTTATACTCAGGAGATTATAAGAAAAAGAATAGATTATATAAAAAAGAGGTTTGCAGGATAACACCTCGGGAACTCCCCCCTTATCCCGTAATGGATCACCCCCGGAAAGAACTCTATTTCCGTCTAAAAAACTGCAGGCCTGTGTATAGATGTTTCTGAGGATGATCAGCTCTTTCTCTGATTATAAAAAATCTCCCTTTTTCCCCTATTTTTGTTCTTGTGTAATTAGTCATCTAGGAATATTCTATTAAAATAAAACAATAAAGAGGTGAAGTTATGTATAGATGCAGTCTAGAAAGAATGACCGACAAGGTCAAAACCATGAGTAAATTTGGGGATGCCGGGCATGGAGGAATTACCAGGTACACCCTTTCTCCCGAAGATATCCAGGCTCGGAATGAGTTTAAAAAACGGATGGAAAAGATCGGGGCGGTTATAGAAATTGACGATCTGGCCAATGTTTACGCAACTCTTCCTGGCAGCGACCCAAAGGCTAAGAGAATCGTTATGGCTTCCCACACCGATTCAGTGAAAAACGGAGGAAACTACGATGGCATTCTTGGAGTAATTTCGGGTATGGAGGTTCTCGAAACAGTGGTGGATAAAAAAATACCCCATAAACATCCCCTTACAGCTATGATCTGGACCAACGAAGAGGGCTCTCTCTATCCCCCGGCAATGATGGTGTCCGGGATTGCCTGTTACGACCATCTCCCCGAGGCTATAAGAGGTAAGTTCAAAGAAGAAAATGTGTTAAATTCAAAGAGTGTCCTTGATTCTTCAAAAACCTTCGTTGAAGCTCTGAACAAGTCAGGTTACAAGGGAGATAAAAAATACCGTATCAATCCAGATAAATACAAGTATATGTTCGAGCTCCATATCGAGCAGGGTCCAATCCTGGAGGATGCGGGCAATGCAGTCGGTGTCGTCGACTGTGTAAAGGGCATGTTCAATTATCGGTTCAGGTTTTACGGCCAGACAGTTCATGCCGGAACTTTCCCGATGAATAAAAGAAAGGATGCCCTTTTTGCGGCTTCGCAGGTTATAAATTATCTTCATGAAGAAATTGACAAGCTGAAAGACTCCGAGCTAGTCTACACTACGGGCGAGATAGTGTGTCATCCTAATGTGCATACCTGCGTTCCTGACTATGTTGATTTTTCCCTCGATGTGCGCCATGAGGATCCAAAGGTCCTCGACAATGTGCTTGCCATCGTAAAAAAATGCGCCGACAAGGTGTGGGCCGGCTGCAAGTGCGAAATCGAGAGAATGTGGAACAGGGATACCGTATACTTCGATAAAAAATTGATGGGCTACGTTAAGACCTCTGCCGAAGAAACGGGAGTTTCACATCAGTATGTCCATTCCGGGGCAGGCCACGATGCCCAGTTCGCAGCCTACATGCTGCCTACTACCATGATCTTTGTTCAGTCCAAGGACGGACTTTCCCACTGTGAACAGGAGCACACCTCCATGGAACACTGCACAGAAGGTGCTACAGTCCTTTTGAACGCAGTACTCAAGGCTGATGCAGAGTAAGTCAAGTTTTTATTATGTTTCAAAGATGCAGGGACTGATTTTCCCAAAAGGGACAGTCCCTTTTTATTTTTAAATGAAAGATTGTATAATAAAGCGTTTTCAGGTGAGTAATATGCAGAGACGAATAATTCAAGATGCCAAGACCTGGAAAAGGATTGATGATTTCCTTGCAGAGGCAGGTGCTGCACCTTGCGAGGATGCCTTCCTGGATATGGTGAGAAGCCGCATCTCGGATCTCGTTCCCACAGACCTACCACCCGCTTTCCTCCGCATGAAAGATGATGCAGGATCTTATCATTGCCTGATGGGATGGGAAGAAGCCGACACCAGGATGTTCAATGAAAAATATTCCCGAAAGATAATGCCCGTTGGCCTGGACTATCTGTGTACTCACCCTGTAATGGATTACCGGAAGTTCCCTCGTATCGAGCTCTATCTGTGGCTATTCCGCCCAAAACGCATCCGCTGGGTGCTAGGGTGTCTTGAGAGTGCATATTTCTCTCTCTTCCGCACCGAGGGATCTCCTGCGTTCTCAGACCGTGAGATTTGCGTGTATTTAACACTTTCCCGTCACCTGGCCAACCTGGCATCCTTCCATAGAAAACTCGCGCATATCCCTAGTCAGGCAATTAGTCGGGCAGAACTGGCTCATGATTGTCGTCCTCTTAGCCGCCGGGAGGCAGAGATTGTACGCCTACTGGCTTTGCGTATGACTGCCCGGGAGATCAGCTCGGTTCTTAACATCAGCTCCCGTACCGTGGAGTGCCATATTGCGAATGCCTACGAAAAGCTGCATGTAGCTTGCCGAGCTGATCTACTATCAAAGGTTTACGGAGCGGACAAACCCTTCGATACAGATACTTAGGTTTTTACGGATACCGCTTGCTGTTCTGCTGCCTTATAGTTTCCCTTGAAAAAACAATTGTAAAAGGGGGATTATATGGAAAAGAAATGGATCATTCTTCCGATCATTCTTGTGCTCCTGATCTGGGGATGCAATAACCAGGGACCACCGGAGCCATCTGATTCTCCGCCCTCTGCTCCCTCGGGATTAACGGCTGTCGGAGTTTCAAGCAATCAAATTAATCTTGGTTGGGCAGACAATTCGGAGGATGAAAACGGTTTCCGAATTGAGCGTGCTGCTTCTTCTGACGGAAGCTTCCAGGATATTGGGCAAGTTGGTATGGATACTAATAACTTCACGGACGATAATCTTCCAGCCTCCACCAATTACTGGTATAGGGTACGGGCCTATAATGATCATGGATTTTCCGATTATTCCAATGTTGCCACTGCGGCCACCGAAAATCTGCCCACTTACACGATCCTATACAAAGTCAGCGGGACTGGACCTGTAACCAATAGTGCATTCATTGCCTATAGTGACCAGAATGGAAACACCCAACAAATTGATTCTACTGCACTGCCTTGGGAATTGACTATCGAAAGTACTGAGAGACCAAGGGCTTATGTGGTGTCGGCTACGGGAGCCACTTCTTACTTGGAACCTGTAACGATTACTGCCTAGGTCTGGAAAGATGGAGAGCTTATCCAAACAAGTACAGCAGGGTATTATTTGCTTTTCGGGAATTATCTTATCGACGGCCAGGCGACAGCCTCTGCTAGTGTGGATTAGATCAGCCCTAGTGAAAGAGTATAGGGCACCTTGGAAAACCTTAATAGGTTTTTAAGGTGTTCTTTTTTTTAAATTCCCTAAGCCACAAAATCAATAAAAGGTGGTGTAGAACCGGCAAAATGGACTTCCTCCCGTGCTGGAGTTCTATTATAATTCCTCTATGAAAGAAAAAACCATATTTACCTATAAAATCCGTAGAGCAAGCTTTGTCGTGCTAACCAGCCTAGCCCTTGTCCTAACCCTCTCTTCCTGCGTCTCGACTAGACAGGTGATCACCGAATCCTGGGCGGACAAGTACCGCGCCATCGAGTTATCCGACCCGGAACTATACATGAATACCATAAGTGAAGCTGATACCTATTACCGTAATGAAAGCTATGCCTGGTTCTGGTACATGGCGAATAACAATTTTGAGGATCTATCCTTTACGGTAACCGGAATGGACCAGGTGAACCCGTCCACCATGCTGGTCCACATCAATCAGAAGCACACCTACGCCGGCAATAACTTCGATTTTGATTACACCATTGTCTACGGGCTGGAGGAGGGCGACTGGCGGGATCAGGATCTGGATTTTCAAGTCCGGGAGATCCCGGGTTTCAAGATCTATTACATGGCAGATGAAAAACATCTTGCAGCTTTCGAAGGGTTCCTAATAAAGTCGAATAGAGACCTTATAGAGGTTTTCGGAGTAGGAGCAGACGATAATTTTCCCGTTAAACTTTATACTGACCGGGAACTTCTCCGCCAGCGGACCTACCCGATTATAGAGCGTCAGTTCACTGCTTGGGGGGAGGGGAATGAATCCCTCAAGATCTATACAGGCTTCCCTAATGTTGCTATGTACGAGGCAACTATCCGGCATGAGTTGGTCCATCATATAACTCTGAAGATGAGTTCCAACCGGCTATGCAGCTGGTATGCCGAAGGACTTGCTGTGCATTACGGCAATTCAGTAATCGCCCGGGGGGGATTACATTATGACCAGGCGGATCACTAAGGAGGATGCCCGTAGGACTATCGCTATGCTTGAGGCTGTCAATCCAGCTACAGAAACCAACGAGAGGGAGGTCGCCTGCTATTACGGTGTTTCCGGACTCATTGTTAAGTATATCGCTGAGACCTGGGGTGACGAGGCTCACCGGAAAATACTCTTCCGGTGCGGAGAGGGGGGATATTTTGACCGTGCAAAGGAGAAGGATCCCGAAGCGATTCTCCAGCCTATCCTGCACGAGGCCTTCGAATATGTGCTAGGAATTACCGCGGAAGAGTTCTGCGAAGGATACCTTGTTTGGCTCAACGATTCCCATTGAGGTTTTTTTACGGTTATGGAGGTATATTGAAAATCTTTGTAGTATGTGACTTATAGATGCTCTTATAACATTGAGCAGGGGGTGAGAATTTGGGGGTTTTTAAAGGAACGATTCTGTAAAGAAATATCAGGAGAAATTCTTAAGTGAAACAAGAAAAAACGATATTCTATAAAAATCCATATATTCGAATACCGACCATAGATTCCGGGAGATTACGGAATAGGAAAAATAATATTGTAGGAATGTTAGAGATAAATGTAGACAACCTAAGGAAAGAACAACGTCGGCTCTTCAGGGAAGGTTTTCGATTCTCTTTTACAGCCTGTATTATTAAAATCGTTGGTGATTGTGTGGCTGATTATAATAAAATCCAAGGTTCTCTTATCAATGATCGTAAAATAATAACCTTCACAGATGTTGACATATCAATATCCCTAGAGCATGAATTAGAAGGAGACTATGTACCCTTCCCATTAATAATCAGAGCAGTCAATAATAAAACAGTAGTAGATATAGAGGAAGAAATAGACCAGTGTAGAAAAAATGGAATCAGTATGGAGCGCATTCCTTTTTTTAAAAAGCATCCTGTATTAGGCCGGATATTACTGACGCTTTTCTATGCAATACCAGCAGCTGTACGTGTATTTATCATGGAAATAATTTTAAAAAGCCCAAGAAGATCGAAGCGCGTTATAGGAACCGTTGGATTCGCAAATGTAAATATGACCGGAAGGTTGTCTGGATGGGCGTTCCCGTTAAAAGAGCCTTATAGTCTATATGTATCAATGGGATCTATTATAAAAAAACCCGTAATAGTTAGAAATAATATTGAGAAGTGTAATGTTATGAATTTAATGATTATTTTTGATCATAATATAATAGACGGAGCTCCTGCTAAACGATTCATGAATAAACTTGTAAAAACAATCGAAGATGGTAAGATCACACTTTAGGAGAATTACAAGATACAAATGATTGATTTAAAAGGTCTAATAAAAATATTATTTTATGGAGGTACAGAAATTGAGGATGATCAAAATACCCTGCATTCCAAGTGCAGCGATCCTGTTCTGAATAAAATTGATGCACAAACCCATTACGATTTAAGCTTGGAGGAGTTTTATAAGAGGTTCAACAACACCCACACCTCCTATGGAGATGAGGTTTTTTATCATTGGCTTCATACTATAAAAAAAGATTTCAGGGATATTCAACTGATCATTTGTAACACAAAAACTCTGCAATCTGAAAATCAGTTAAGGATCGTCTTAAACAAGCAGCTTGGAAAAATTGGTAAACAGCATCGAGGCAGGATTGTATCGGATCTGTGGGAAGGGCTAAGATACTGCCCGCTGCTTATAAAGTGGATCATCCCAATTGTTGCTGTAAATATTCTGTTAGCAATAATACTGACCTCTATTTTCTCGCAATATTGGCTATTCATTCTATTGGCTTTATTTATTATCCATTTAATAATCTATATTTCCACAAACACACATATTAATAACAGTGCAGGATCTGTTTATTACTTTTCTAGAGGTGTTGAGTTCCTTTTAAAAAACAAGCCAGGTTTGGAAAAACTGAAATTTCCTGAAACTCCGGATTTCAAGCTTTTTAAGAAGCTTCCATTATTTTCCTACCTTTTTAAACATGGTATTGGGGGAGCTTACTCCCAGGACCCGCTTTCCCTCTTTCTTGATTATCTAAGAGTTTTTTTCTGCCTTGAGGCTATTTCATATCGACTTACTATGAAGAAAATTGATCAGAATAAGGAAGAGCTTAGGAAGGTCATTCTTTTTATTGGGGCAATAGATTGCTGTCTTAACAATGTGGATATTATTGAAAACTATAATACCTGTTTCCCCACCTTTCAATCATCAAAGGAGATAGAATTCACGTCTCTACAGCACCCCTTGGTAGAGAATTGTATCGAGCAATCCGGTAAAATCGAAAAAAATGCCATAGTAACAGGTTTGAATATGGCTGGCAAATCTACCTTCCTAAAATCTATAGCCCTTAACCAGATAATCTCTACGAGTTTTGGTATTGCTTTTGCAAAGGAGTACAAGACTAATTTGTTTCATGTCATTACATCCCTTAGATTAGCGGATGATATTATTAATAGAAAGAGCAAGTATTATGTTGAAGCAGAAAGGCTTATAATGATCCAGGACGCTCTTAAGAAACAGGCTTGTCTCTGTCTTATTGATGAAATACTTACAGGCACAAACACTGAGGAAAGAGTTATAGCCTCAACGGCAATTCTTAAAAAATTATCATCCACTAAAGATTCAATAATCATAGCTGCTACCCATGATACCACTATAGCCAAGAAATTAGAGTATGCTTATAAAAATTATTACTTTGATGGAACCATAGAAGGGGAGCAGATAAAATTTGATTATCTTTTGAAACCAGGAATCGTGTCCCGGAAAAACGGATTACTGATATTGAGATTTCTTGGAATAGATATTGATGAAGATGCTTCGGATTTACAAACAGTCTGATAGAATAGACCATGCTTTGCGGTCGGAGGAAGTAGCAAGGGAATATCTGAACAACCACATAATTGAAGGGAATGTGAAATCAATTGTCCTAGACTGTATAAAAAACCACCATAATGGCAGGCAGGATAAAAGTCTAGAGGCACAACTTTTCAGTGATGCAGATGGCCTTGATTTTTTAGGAATAGTTGGATTATTAAGGGACTTCTCAACAAAGGATAGAGAGATGAGAAAATCGCTGGAAACCTCAATAGCCCGGATAGAGAGGATCCCGACAATATTGATATTAGAGAAGTCTAAGGAGATTGCAAAGAGGAGAATACAAAAAATGATGTTTATAATAGAAGTATTTGAAGAAGAAACCTATGGGTTTTATTAAAAACAAAGACCAATTTCTGATACCAAGAGAATCTTTTAAAAGGAGAATGAGATGAGAATTAAGAAGATGATTGGAGAAAAGTGTTACCTGTCCCCTATAAATTTGGATGATGTTCAATTGTATATGGAGTGGCTGAATAATGAGGAGGTGTTTCAGTATCTTTTAGTGGGAACAAGTGTCATATCCTACGAAATAGAGAAAGAAGCATTGCTACGGTTATCCAAGGAACATGTGTATGGAATAATAGATAAGGAAAGCCACTTGCTTATAGGAAATGTAGGACTTTTAAATCTAAATCATATTCACAAAACCTCAGAGGTAGGGATATTTATTGGTAATACGGATTACTGGGGTAAGGGATATGGAACAGAAGCATTAAGGCTTATTGTAGATTATGGTTTCAGGATACTGGGATTGGAAAATATAATGTTAAATGTATTTGAGAATAATGAGCGGGCAATACGTAGTTATGAAAAGGTTGGATTTAAAAAAATTGGAATCAGAAGAAGATCGCATTATTTCAATCTTGAAAGACATAATGAAATCTATATGGATATAGTCAAAGAGGATTTTTATAAAAAATAAATAAAATTATACCTTTGGAGAAACATATGGATAAGAGATTGTTCAGTGTAATAGATGTTGAAACCACAGGTTTTTCACCCAAAAGAGGAGATAGAATAATTGAAATAGGTATTACCAAAATTGACCTGGAGGGTAATAAAATTGAAACCTTTGACACCTTAATCAATCCAAATAGAGATGTTGGGTCAACCTCTATTCACGGTATAACTGCAGGAATGGTGAAGGATGCTCCCTTTTTTGATGAGATAATCGGGGATCTCCTTAAGGTAATAAATGGAACTACAATGGTTGCCCATAATGCAATATTTGATATTGGTTTTATGAAAGCAGAGTTGGAAAGAAGTCAATTATATATAAAGGAGATTCCCTATAATTGCACTCTCTGCATGGCTAGAAATTATCTATTGGAAATACCATCTAAGAAACTGGAATATGTGTGCAATTATTTTAATATAATAAATGATAAAGCTCATTCAGCTATTTCGGATTCGATAGCTACAGCGGAGATATTTATAAGAATGTTAAAAAAATATAATTTGTATAATAAAATATGTACAAATAAGATTAATATTGAAAATAATGATTATAGAAAAATAGATAAATCAAAATTATTAACAAGAGAGAAAAGTAATCTAACCAGGGGGAAGGGAATTAACTTTTTACAGAAAGTAATAGAAATGCTCCCAACAATACACTCAGAAAATGAGAATGAATTTGCCTATGCTGAGAAATTAGATGAAATCCTCCTTGATAGAATAATTACCAAAGATGAAGCAGAGGATTTGATGGAAATAGCAATGGAATGCGGTATAACAAGGGAACAGGCCCGTGAAATACACAAAGAATATTTAAGGAACATGATCAGAATTGCATTGATAGATTCTACAATTACAGAAAATGAATTAGTAGATATAAATAAGATAATAGATGTACTTAATCTCGGGGATGTAAACCTGCAGAAAGAGATAGATCTTATCAGAAAAGAGGATAATCGGAAACTTAATCTCAGAACGGATAAGATTATTGGAAAATCTGTTTGTTTTACTGGGGAATTAAAATGTAGATACAAAAACGAGATTATCACGAGGGAAGGGGCAATTAAAATAGCTAAGGATCAGGGAATGATAGTAATGAATGGTGTTACAAAGAAACTTGATTACCTGGTTGCAGCGGATGTGAATTCTTTTTCTGGAAAAACAAAAAAAGCAAGAGAATACGGGATAAAAATACTTGATGAAAATGCTTTTTGGAATATGCTTGGGTTACAGATAGAATAGTATTGGATAAAAATCGTATCCCCTCAGGCAGATTAGGCTTTGGGTAAAATATTACTTGGAACCTGTTTCTGGAATTATTACTCCTGGGAAGGCCTTGTATATTCAAGGAAGTAACGAACTGCGGCAGAAAGGAGATGTTTTATGGCAGAAGGTCCAAAGAGTTCGAGGAATTCTGAAAGATTCTATAAAATGACATTTAGCAGTGTTTATCCCTTGTATGTTCAGAAAGCGGAGAGGAAAGGAAGGACAAGGGAGGAAGTGGATAGAATAATATTCTGGTTAACCGGATATGACAAACCTGCCTTAAACAAACAGATAGAAAAGGGATGTAATTTTGAAACCTTCTTCAACGAAGCGCCGCAAATGAATCCCAATGCATCAAAAATAACAGGCTTCATATGCGGATACCGTGTGGAAGATATTGAAGACAGACTGATACAGAAGGTTAGATACTTGGATAAACTGATTGATGAATTGGCAAAAGGGAAGGATCTGGAAAAGATCCTGAGAAAATAAAATGAACCTAGATAATTGGAAGAAGAATACAGCCTTTTTCTTAGGCGGTCAGATTTTATCCCTCTTTGGGTCCCATCTTGTTCAGTATGCAATGCTGTGGCATTTGACCCTGGAAACAAAGTCAGGCGTTGTGATGACAGGGTACATTATCGCAGGTTTTTTGCCAGCTTTTTTGCTGTCTCCCTTTGCCGGGGTTTGGGCAGACCGGTATGACAGGAAGAAAATTATTGCCCTGGCAGACGGGTTTATAGCCATTGTCAGTATCATAACTGCTGTGCTTCTTGCCTTCGATTTATCGACCATACCCTTGTTTTTCACAGCTGCCGCTCTGCGCTCCTTAGGAAGTGCTCTGCACCAGCCTGCGGTAGGAGCCTTTCTTCCCCGTATTGTTCCAAAGGAACAGCTTACACGAGTTAATGGAATTAACGGTACACTTCAAAGCGCTCTCATGCTTGTTTCCCCGATTGCAGCGGGCGGCCTTCTTGTCTTCATGCCTATGCCCTTTATTTTTCTTATTGACGCAGTAACCGCTACCCTAGCGATTGGTGTTCTTATGTTCTTTGTTCGTGAACAGAAGCAGGAAAAAAGGGAAGTAAATCAAACCGCTTTGCCGGAAAGGCGTGGAATGTTGAAGGATTTTATCGATGGTCTGCGTTATATAAAAACCCACAGGTATCTGCTCTCCTTTTTTGTCTATAATGCGGTTCTTCTGGTCTTGGTTTCTCCTGCGGCATTTTTAACACCTCTTCAAACAGCACGATCCTTTGGGCCGGAGGTTTGGAGATTAACAGCCATAGAGATGGTTTTCTCTTTAGGGATGATTGTAGGAGGTGCAATAATCACAGTGTGGGGCGGGTTCCATAACAGAATGAAAACCATTGTCTTAGCAAATTCAATTATGGCTTTCTGTACTATTGCCTTAGGAATCTCGCCGATAGTGTCAAATCTTGTTGGAGGATCAACAAGAGTAATTTTCGGAGTTACCAATTTGATTCCCTTTATCATCTATCTTGCCTTTATGACCTTGTTTGGGATGGCTTTACCCTTTCTTAACACACCTGCTGTCGTAATACTACAGGAACACATAGAAGATGCTTATCTAGGCAGGATTTTCAGTGTCCATGGTATGATAGCTCATTCGCTTATGCCCCTGTCGATGTTTATCTTCGGTCCTTTAGCGGATACAATCAGTATAGAAAAACTTTTAATATTTACAGGAGCCGCCATGCTGTTATCAGCCTTTTTTGTACCTTTTAATAGGAGGCTCATGGAGGCTGGCGGAATATCAGGTGAACACTAGTTAAAAGAGTGAAATGATTTTATAAACCCGTTTGCTGGAGAGATAAAAAATGGGGATTAGAAAAAGAGTATTTGAAATAATTGAAAAAGCACAGGGCAGAGATATACCAAGCAGAATCTTCGATATTACTATAATAGTATTAATAGTACTAAATACCTTGGCTGTAGTAATAAATTCCTTTAATGAATTATCCAACCTTACAGTGCAGATATTAAGATATTTTGAAATTATTTCTGTAATCATTTTTACAATTGAATATTTCTTAAGGATATGGACAGCAAAGCTGTGTTTCCCAAAGGCAAAGTATCCAGAAATAAAATATATTCTATCTTTAATGGCTTTAATTGACCTTTTAGCAATTTTACCTTTCTATTTACCTTTTATAATTAAATGCGATTTACGGTTCTTAAGAATGTTAAGGTTATTCAGGTTGTTAAGAATCTTTAAGATAAATAGATATAATAATGCGATGACGACAATAGAGAAGGTCATTAAAAACGAAAAAGAAAAATTGATATCTACCATATTTATAGCTCTTGTATTACTACTATTTGCTGCTTCGATTATGTATTATATAGAAAATGAGGCACAGCCGGAAAAATTCCCAAATATTATTGCAGCCGTCTGGTGGGCGATAGCTACATTAACAACAGTCGGGTATGGAGATGTTTATCCAGTAACAGTGTTAGGTAAGATTCTAAGCGGTGTTGTTGTGATATTGGGAATTGGTTTAATTGCCTTGCCTACTGGAATAATAAGTTCGGGTTTTATAAATGAAGTTAATCGGAAAAAGAGTAAAAGGATAAGAGTATGTCCGCACTGTGGAAAGGAAATAGACGAGGAGTAATATCACAAGATCTGGTTAAGCTATGTTAACACTCAGGGATATCTCTCTATCCCGAGGTAAAAGGAAGGTACTCCACTGTTCTTCCTTGTTAGCAGAAAAGGGGGATGTGATAGCCGTGGTAGGGCCGAATGGCTCGGGAAAAACTACGCTCCTCCATTTCCTCAGCGGGCTTTTAGAAAAGGATTCTGGAAGTATTGCATTTAATGGGCAGGAGGTTAATACCTCCTCCAGGGAGTGGAAGTACAAAAGCGCTTTTGTTCTGGAGGATGGGGGCACGATCCCACTTTTAACAGTGGAAGAACAGCTTTTTTTGGCGGGAACTCTGTCGGGTCTTGACCCGGAAGAAGCAGTTCGCCGAAGGGAGATTCTTATCCCTTTTCTTGGGATAGAGGATCACAGGGAACACCGGGGTGATGAGCTTTCCAGTGGACTGCGTAAGCGACTCGGTTTGGGAATCGGTATTATCCGAAAGGCTGATGTCTTTCTTTTCGACGAACCCTTCGGTAGCCTGGATATTGATGCTGCGGCAGTTTTCATTAGAATCCTTGAGATGCTGAAAAATAAAGGAAGGATCGTAATTTTCTCTACTCATACCTTCCCATTCAATAAATCCTTGTGCACCCGGGTTTGGCGCCTTAGTCAGGGAATAGCCGAAGATCTGGTAACTCTAAAAAACCCGGGGAAATCTTTGTTTGGATCCCTTGGGCATGAAGAATCGGATCAGATTTATGCAGATTTGCCATGGCTATCATGAATGTTAAAATGGATAGATTATTGATCCGGAGAGGTGTCCACCGGTTTTCTGGAAACGTCTTTCTTGGAACAATTGCAAGCTTCCTTTCCGGAGTCTTAGTTATACGGATCAGCACCAACCTGGTCTGGGCTGTGATTCTGGCCCTGCGCTATTCCCGTGTGGATCTTACACAGATTGCCACTGCACATTTCCTTCTCCTGTCTGCCTATATTTTATGGTTTGGTTTCCTTTCTTCCTTTAGAATCGGGAGCTCCCTCCCTTCTCCTTCCTTCCTGAACACACTGCCTCGGGGAAGGAATTTTCTGTCTCTATTCAAAACAAAAATCCTCTTTTTTCGTCCCATTTTTTTAGCAACAAATCTTCTTATTCTCTGCATTGCCGCTGTTTTCCTGACCCTAGACAAAACGGGGCAGGGGAGGATCCTTGTACGATCATTGGAAGCCTTAATAATTGTTTTTGTTGGGACGGGGTGGTTAAGAGTTGTGGCTGCCTGGTTCCCCCCGGAGAAAAGCGAAGCCCAGGTTTTAGAGATGGTTTTTTTAATGGTGCTAGTGCTGGTAAACTTAGATCTTGGTTTTGTGGGGGGAAAAACCTCGGCTCTTTTTTTTACAAATTATTTTTCCATAAACAAAGACTGGGTCTACTGTTCGATTCTATTCCTAATTATTGAAGTAGAGTCATTTCTTCTTATCTTTTTGAGAATGTTATCCCTGATTAAAAGAACATCCTTCTATAAAGGCTCCCCCTTGGAGTACTGGTATCTGCGTCAATTTAAGTTGCACTCCTGGCTTCTTCTATACGCTCTGTTTTTACCTATTTGGATTTCGCCTTTTATCACCCGTCAAACAAAGATTTGGGGAGCTGTAATTTTTGCCGGAGTCAGTGTAAGCACCTTCCTTTCCGTGCTAAATACCTGGGAAAATAATTTAAGAGAGAAATGGAGGTTCTCCCTGCTTTGCAAGGGAAATATTCCTCTGCTTTTACGGCCTTTGGCTATGCATCTTTTCCTTACCCTGCTTCCGGTTATTGCCTATCTGGTGCTTGTTAGAATATAAATATAGACATGAAAATATTAAGGGTGATTACAATTATTCTGCATTTTGTGGTTGGGTTATTTGGTTTGATGGGAGGGAGTGTCGCGGTTTTATCCCCTGATCAGCCCTTTGGGATTTCTCCAGAGGTGTTAAAAAACGGGCCCTTTACAAATTTCCTGATTCCAGGATTAACCTTGTTCATTGTAATCGGTCTGGGTCATATCCTTACCGCTTTAACCATACTCAGGAAAACCAGATACTATCCCTATATGCAGGGGATTCTCGCAGCCCTTACCCTGGGTTGGATTCTGATACAATGCTGGGTTATGGAAGAGATAAATGGATTACATATAAACATTTTTGCTCTAGGTGCTGTACAAGGGATAAATGCATTGATGGTGATTTACAGGGAAAGAATGTTCCCTTTTACGCTAAAAATACTAAGAAATGTAAAATAGCGTAATACCCTTCTACATTTGCTTTAAAATCATTTTCTTACTCTACAATACCACCTTGCCCTCCCGCCTTCCAAAAACCTACCAAAACAGTCTTAAATCCTAACAATTTTCCTTGACAGATGAAGATAGTCGACCTATACTGAAAAAACAACTAATTTTTTTGTATGAATTACGGCTTTTTTATTAAAAAATTGTATGAAGGCCGGACAAGGTCTCCAGGCCTGTCTAAATAGATCAATTCGGGGATTAGTGGAATATGAGCAAGGAAAGAGAGATTATTTTTGAAAATGCTATCCGTATCGCAGAAATGCTGCACCAGATGTTCGGAAGTGTTTGCGAGGTTGCTGTACATGATTTTAAGGATCTAAACAAATCCTTGATTCATGTTTCCGGAAATCTTACCGGACGAAGCATTGGATCGCCCGCCACGGATCTTGTGCTTAGGGAATATAAAAAGAAACTTGATGTCATTGAGGACATAAGCAACTATTTCACTGTATCTAAGAACGGAATAAAGATGAAATCCTCTACCGTATTTCTACGGCTCAAGGATAAAGTAATAGGGGCATTGTGTGTGAACATCAATATAAGTACCCTCTCCGATATTTCAAAAGAGATCACCGAAATACTCAATATGGACACAAACAATAAAACTAAAGAAAGCTTTTTCTCCACAGTACAAGATGTAGTTAGGGAGATGTTCGAGCAGGTGGTTGCGGAAATTGGTAGACCAATTGATACCTTCGGAACAGAAGAAAAGATTCGCGTGGTGAGGGCTTTGGAGGATAAAGGAGTTTTTCTGATCAAGGGAGCGATAGAATACCTGTCAACATACCTTAATATATCGAAATTCACCACCTATAATTATCTGCAGAAAATACGGGCAGAGAATGAATATAACAAGAAAGAGGGATAATTCTATGAAGATGATTTCAACGAACAATGCACCTGCGGCTATTGGGCCTTATTCACAGGCAGTAAAAACCGGGTCTTTTATGTTTCTATCCGGTCAACTGCCAATTGATCCAAGGACAAATACCATCGAGGCAAAGGATGTGCAGGGGCAGACAAAACAGATAATGGAGAATATAAAGGCAATCCTGCTGGCAGAAGGTCTTAGCTTGAACAACATAGTTAAAACAACCATTTTCATTAGCGACATGAATAATTTCACAAAAGTTAATGATATTTACAGTTCCTATTTAGGGGATCACCGTCCTGCCAGAAGCATGGTGGAGGTCAGCAGGATCCCGAAAGATTCAATGGTAGAAATTGAGGTTCTAGCCTCAATGGATAAATAAAAGGGGGATAACCATTATGAAAAGAATTTGGTTGTTATTATTATGCCTCTCCCTGTTTGCAGTAATCCTGTTTACAGGCTGCGGAGGCTCCAAGACTGAAAAGGAACCGGAGGAAACAACGGAAGCAGCCGGCGGAGGCACACTGATGTTAGCCTGGCAATCCCAGCCGCCGACACTGGACACCCATATCACTACAACCAATGTTGTAAGGGATATTGCAAGGCCTATTTTTGAAAACCTTGTAACCTTTGATAAGGATTTCCAGATAGTTCCAATGCTGGCCGAATCCTTCAAGGTTGAGGATAATGGCGCAAGGATTGTCTTTAATCTTCGCAAGGGAGTTTTGTTCCACAATGGTAAGGAGATGAAAGCGGAGGATATCGTGGCTTCCATGACCAGATGGCAGAGGTTCGGAGCCCAGAAAGCAGATTTGGCCGGATCAACTTGGGAAGCCCTGGATGATTATACAGTTGTATTGAAAGTTGGAAACCCTTCTCTGTCAATAATGTATACCCTGGCTAACACAATGCAGACCTCCTCCATAATGCCCAAGGAGATAATTGAAAATGCTCCCGATACAGGCGTAACGGAGTATATAGGTACGGGTCCCTTCAAACTGGAAAACTGGCAGTATGATTCCTACATCCATCTTGTAAAGTTTGACGATTATAAACCTGTTAATTCTCCCGCCAGCGGGCTCGCCGGAAAGAAGGAAGCCCTGGTAGATGAAATCTATTTTTACTTTCTCACAGACGCCTCTACAAGACTTAATGCCATGGTGGCTGGGGAATATCATTATTGCTACGAACTACCCTTTGACAGTATTGAACAACTGAGAGCTGCAGAGAATCTGGTTGTTGATGTCTATTCCTTCGGATTCCAGGCGGCAATGATCAACAAAAGGGGACTCTTCGGTGACGTCCGCTATAGACGTGCCCTGAATTACGCCATGAATAATGAAGAACTTCTTTCCCTGGCCTTCGGCGATAAGGAGTTCTACGAACTTGAACCTGCTTTTATGAGAAAGCAGCAGGTTCTTTGGTACACAGATGCCGGGAAAGAAAACTACAATGTAACGGATCGGGAAAAGGCGAAACAATTGTTGAAAGAAGCTGGATACAATGGACAGACAGTGAAAATTCTGAGCGCCATGGACTATCCCTACCATTATAACGCAGCAATTTACACCAAGGAGGTTCTTGAAGGAATCGGTATGAAGGTAGAGATCGATGCTACGGATTGGGCAACTTTAGTATCCAAAAGGGCTGATCCAAAACTTTGGGATATCTTCCACACCTTCTGGACAACCAATGCGACACCCTTACAGTATCCTTTCCTCTATTCAAAATCCAATTATCCCGGATGGACGAACAATCCTGAAATCGACCGCCTCTATGAAGAGATAAAAGGCGCTTTAACTCAGGAAATAGCCTCGGCAAAATGGAAAGAGCTGCAGACCTTAATCTATGAGGATCTTCCTCTGATTAACATCGGCTTAGTCTACTTTATTTCCACCTACTCCAAGGATATGGAGGGATATGTAGAGCACATGGGACCGATCTTCTGGAATGTGAGTCTTAAAAAATAATTAAACCAAATCGAGGCGGCTGGCTGAAACTTAGTTATAAGCGGCCGCCTCTTTAGAAAGAGTTTTAACTCTGCTATTGTAATATTACTGCAGGATAGAATCTCTGCCTTGGAGGTGTAAACTTGAAGGAATACATTATTAAGCGGATACTATCTGTGATTCCCATACTGACCATTGTAGCCCTGATTGTATTCTTCCTTGTACATCTTACCCCAGGGGATCCTGCTGCTGTTATCCTAGGTCCCGCGGCAAGCATAACCGAACTGGAAAGACTCAGAGGGGAAATGGGCCTGGATCTGCCGCTCCATATAAGGCTTTTTTCCTGGCTTTCCGATGTGATACGTGGCGATTTGGGCGATTCTTTATTCATGAGAAAAACAGTCCTTGAGGCCTTTTTGGATCACCTGGGACCAACCCTCTCTCTGGCTCTAGGGGGACAGCTTATAGCCATTCTCATAGCAATTCCTTTGGGGATAATAGCAGCAAACAAGCGGGGTTCCTATATAGATCGGTCTGTGTCTGTATTTTCTACTTTGGGTGTTTCCATACCCAACTTTCTGCTTGCCTTGATCATGGTGCTGCTTTTTTCCGTATGGCTATCCATACTCCCGGTGGCTGGTTTTCGGCCTCTTAAAATGGGATTATGGATTCATATACGCTATCTGATACTACCGGCTTTAACCCTGGGAATTATCCAAGCGGCACTTCTAACAAGAGTAACTCGTTCCTCTATGCTTGAAGTATTGAATTCAAATTACATAAAAACAGCTTATGCCAAGGGATTAAAAGAAAGGGCTGTAATTATAAAACACGCCTTCAGGAATGCCTTTATTCCAATTTTAACAGTAATAGGTCAGAGTTTTACCCAGCTGATCGTTGGGGCCATTGTGGTTGAGATTGTTTTCAATATTCCAGGGATAGGGCAGCTATTGATTAATGCCATAAGCAGAAGGGATTTCCAGGTTATTCAGGGTTCAATTCTGCTTATAGCCCTGACCTTTATATTGATTAACCTGGCTATTGATTTAATGTATGGCCTCCTTGACCCCAGAATTCGTCTGAATAAAAAATAGGATAACAAAGGTGATTATCATGGAGAAAGCGGAAATAATAAACAGGGAATCGGTGGGTATTAAAAAAAAGCTTAAAAAAGAGCATAGACAATTGATGATCGCCCGTATTCTGGCTAACAAATCCCTGGTTATCGGAAGTGTGATACTGATCATAATGGTTACAATCACCATTTTAGGTCCCTTATTCATTGATAAAACACCCTATACCATTCATCCAAAGGAGCGGCTGACGGCTCCCTGCAGTGAATTCCCCTTTGGTACCGACAACATGGGCAGGGATCTTTTGAGCAGGGTAGTTCACGGCGCCAGGATATCCCTTTTTGTGGGTTTCCTTGCGGCGGGGATTGCCGCAGTAATAGGATTAATTGTTGGGCTTTATGCTTCCTACTATCGGGTTTTAGATCACATTCTGATGAGACTCTGCGACGGGCTTATGGCTTTCCCAGCTATACTTCTTGCCCTGGCCATTATGGCAGTTCTTGGGGCGAATGCGATGAATGTAATTGCTGCAGTTAGCATAGTTATGATTCCCTCCGTAGCCAGGGTAATCCGGTCCGCTGCCTTAGTAATAAAGGAGCAGACCTTTATAGAGGCGATCAAGTCCCAGGGGGCTAGTTCCTTCCGGATTATCTGGACTCATATTGCTCCAAATGTATTGTCCCACCTTATTGTTCAAGCTACCTATATCTTTGCTGTTTCCATTATAATAGAAGCCAGCCTAAGTTTTATGGGAGTCGGAATTCCCGCTCCTGACCCAAGTTGGGGAAATATAATCTACGAAGGCAAGATATTCATAAGTAAAGCCTGGTGGATGACGATATTCCCGGGGTCTTTCCTTGTGGCTACAGTAATTGCTTTGAACATGTTTGGCGACGGTCTGCGGGATCTATTGGATCCGTATACGATAAACTGAAAGAGGTAATGGTTTGGATCAAAAGCATCTACTGGAAGTAAAGAATCTTTATACCACCTTTAAAACAGAAAAGGGGAAAGTAACAGCG
>ENA-OSEO01003131-OSEO01003131.1-sediment-metagenome-genome-assembly--contig:-NODE-3131-length-20471-cov-11.703883_pt1 | contig 20471 bp, 14 predicted proteins | sample MGYA00237883_ERZ534232 | MGnify/ENA metagenome assembly ERZ534232
AAAGCGGCTATGGTTATTTTTGCTGCCTGGACGTTGTTATGGTCTATGTTTAACCGTAAGGCCCTTTGGCTGTTATTAGTTCCGCTTTTTATTTTTTCAGTGAATTATTTATCTGGCAATAAGATGTTCCAGGACGTTGAAGCTATGTTTTCGAAGGAAATAGGCGCTTATGAAGGAACCATGGATGACCGTTTCATCTTATCCGGACGGACCGGCGTTTGGGAACACTACCTTGAAGAATGGAACAAACAAAATATTGTTTTAAAAATGTTCGGTTCCGGACGGAACCCTCCGGCCCATAATGAATATATCCGCATTTTGTACAGCAACGGCCTAATCGGTTTAATGATTTTAATTGGTGCACTTCTAGTCATAGGCATCAAACTGACTAAAAATTTCTTCAGCCGTGCTTCGCCTCTCAACGTCATGGGCCTCATGGTTTTCGCCATGTGGCTGGTGGATTCATTGGGCCTTCACCCCGGCATGTATCCCGCTTATCAATGGTACGTATGGGGATTTGTAGGTTTGGCCTTGAGGGGCGTGGACGGCTTGGATGACCAGCCGGGCGGAATAAAACTTCAGACCCGGCCGGCCTGGACAGGTTCCAGGGTTTAGGTTAAATATGTCTTCATGAAACAACTGGCTCAAAAATTAAAAAACGGGAAGCTGACCGCCATCGAGAGTCCGGTCCCGTCCCTTCAAAATCAAATGCTTCTCATCCAAAACCACTACTCCCTCATCAGCGCCGGGACCGAGGGCGGGACGGTCAGGGCGGCCCGTAAAAGCCTGATCGGCAAGGCCAAGGAACGGCCTCAGCAGGTGAGGCAGGTCCTGAACACCCTGAAGGCCCAAGGCCCGGTCCAGACTTACCGGGCGGTGATGAAAAGACTCGAAGCCTATTCCCCCTTGGGCTATTCCTGCGCCGGACAAGTGATCGGGGTAGGGGAGGGGGTGACCGGTTTCCAAATCGGCGACCTGGCCGCGGCCGGCGGCTTGACCGCCAACCACGCCGAAGTGGTGGCCGTGCCGGTTAACCTATGCGTAAGGCTCAAGCCTGACGCCGACCTCAAACAGGCCGCGTACAACACCCTGGGGGCCATCGCCCTGCAAGGCGTCCGCCAGGCCGACCTGCGGTTGGGCGAAACCTGCGCCGTGATCGGCCTGGGCTTGATCGGCCAGCTTACTTGTCTGCTGCTGCGGGCCGCGGGCATACGGGTCATCGGGATCGACGTCAGCCAGGCCATGGTGGATTTGGCCGGGCGGCATTCCGCTGATCTGGCCTTGAATCGGGACGAATCAGGGATCGAGGGCGGCCTTCACGACTTCACCGCCGGCCTGGGTTGCGACGCGGTGATCATCACCGCCGGCAGTTCCTCCCTGGACCCCATCAATTTCGCCGGGGCCATCGCCCGCAAAAAGGGGACCATCGTGGTGGTCGGGGCCGTGCCCACCGGTTTTGACCGGGAGCCGCATTATTACCGCAAGGAACTCCAGGTGCGCATGTCCTGCTCCTACGGACCGGGGCGTTATGACCCGATTTACGAGGAAAAGGGCCTGGACTATCCGCCGGCTTATGTGCGCTGGACCGAAAACCGGAACATGCAGGCTTTCCAGGACCTGATATATTCGGGCAAGATCGACGTGTCCTTCCTGACCACCCATGTCTTCAAGCTGGATCAAGCGCCCCGGGCCTACGACCTGATTTTGGAAAAATCCGAGCCTTCAGTCGGCATCCTGATCGAATACGATACAGCGAAGAATCACCGGCTGTCAGCCGGGCCGATTCTTTTAAAAGAAATGCCCACCGGCCGACAGCCGGGCCGGGCGTCCATCGGCTTTATCGGCGCGGGCTCCTATGCCCAGAGCCATCTTCTGCCCAATATCCCCAAAGGACCGGACGCGGCCCTCAAAGGGGTCATGACGGCCACGGGCGCTGGGGCCCGGTCCGTGGGCGAACGTTTCGGCTTTGAATTTTGCACCACCAACCCGGCCGACATCATCGCCAACGAGTCGATCAACACTATTTTCATCGCCGCCCGGCACGATTCTCATGCCTTATATGTCAAACAGGCTTTGGCCGCCGGCCGGAACGTTTTCGTGGAAAAGCCTTTATGCCTCACCCCGGCGGAACTCGAAGAATTGAAGGAGCTTTACCTGGCTCTGGTTGAAGAAAAAGGTTCGACCGCCCCCAGGCTGATGGTCGGGTATAACCGGCGTTTTTCGCCCTTCATCGTCGAAGTCAAAAAGAATATCAGCGGGCCGGCCGCCTTGGTTTACCGGATCAATGCCGGGGCCATCCCCCCGGATTCCTGGATTCAAGACCCCGAGGTGGGCGGCGGCCGGATTATCGGCGAAGTCTGCCACTTTGTCGACCTGCTGACTTACCTCAGCGGGTCCCGGCCGCAAAGCGTTTATGCCGCGGCCATGAAAGACGCCGACCATTTAAACGACACCCTCACCGTCACCCTGACTTATCCCGACGGCTCCATCGGGACCATCTGTTATCTGGCCAACGGCGACAAATCCTTGCCCAAGGAAAGGCTCGAGGTCTTCGCTGGCGGCTGGACCGCGGTCCTTGATGATTTCAGGCAGCTCACCACGTATGCCGGCGGCCGAAAGAAGGTCAACAAATCCCTCAGCCAGGATAAGGGGCAGAAACACGAGGTCAAGGCCTTTATCGATGCCATCCTCCAGGGCGGTCCCAGCCCCATACCCTTCGATGAGATTTACAGCGCTTCCCTGGTCACTTTCAAGATCATCGAATCAATCAGGACCGGCCAATGTCTGCGGTTTTAAAATCTACGGGGAAAAATAGGCTTTTTACTCCTCGTTTCCAGGCTCCGCCTGGGCGCGAGAACCAACCTCGGTTCTGCCGTAGGGGCACGTGGCCACGTGCCCCTACCAAATGCCGAACCATGGCGCGTTTGACCCGAAAAATAACCCTTCCGCCCACAATGTGGGCGATTTTGAAACCCGGCTATCTATGCACCAAGATAATAAGGGGCGAAGCTTGCCCGCCCAAGGGCGATCACAAGGATCGCCCCTACTGAAGAGAACCTGTTGATTCCCGTGGTCAAACTGAATTCATGAACCGTTATCGTGATCGACTGCATTTTTATCTGGTCCGCCTGCGTAAAGCCGGTCCATCTGAAATATTCCATCGCCTCAAGGAACAAATCTTTGTTTTTTTGCTTAGGAAGGCCCCTTGGCTTTTCCGCCGCTCCTTTACCGCTCCGCAATTGCCGGCAAATTTTTTGGAAAGAATTGAATTGCCTACTATCCGAGGTCCGCTAGAACCTCAAAATTTAGAAGATATTTTAAATGGCTTGGTCTTCACCCTGGGCTTTGATCAGGCCGAAATCGCTCGGTTTGAAAAGCAGTGGCGGAATCATTTTTTCGCCGACATTCCGCTGAATTCGGCCTCCCCCGATATCAGGGCCGTTTGGGAACCGGCGCGGCTCCAACATTTGACCTTGGTCCTGGAGGCGATCAGGCGGGGATCGTCCGCGGAAAATTCAGACCGGCTCAAGTCTTTTGCCCGGTCGGCCGTCCTGGAATGGATCGGACGGAATCCGTTTCTTCGGGGGCCTCATTATATTTCCGTGATGGAGTGCGCCCTTAGGATTCCAGTTTTTTTTCTGGCTTTGAAAAACCTGGACAATCTCAGCCCCATGGAGCGGCGAGTCCTCGGGCAGGCCATGTTCGAACATGCCTGGCTCAACCGGCGAAGGCTTTCACTCTATTCATCCCGTGGGAACCACACCGTGACCGAAGCCGTGGGGTTGATCTTGGCCGGGGCTGTCTTCCGGGAAAGCGCTCAGGGCCGGGAGTGGCTGCGAACCGGGATAACTCTCTTGGAGCAGGAATGTCCCCGCCAGATTCTTGACGACGGCGGCCCGGCCGAGCAGTCTTTGAACTACCATCGTTTCGTCTTGGACCTATATTGGTTGGCCGTGGACTTTTTGGAAAAAAACCGGCTTCATGACTGTTCGCCCCTCAAGGTCAGGCTGGCCCAGGGCGAAGAATTTTTGAGTGCCTTCCAGGAGGAAAACGGTGATTTCCCCTCCATCGGCGACAGCGACGACGGCCGGACCGTGGCCCCGGGACTCCATCCTGTCCGCGGCGAAGGCGTTGAAAAACCAGACGGTCAACTTGCCGGGGCCGGAAAAAAGGCTGTTTATATTCGCACTTTTCCTAATGCGGGCTATACTGTAATCAAAACCTCCGACGGTCTGCGGCTCACCTTCGACCACGGTCCTTTGGGCCTGGCCCCGTTGTACAACCACGGCCACGCCGACGCCCTGTCCGTGACCCTGTCGGTTAGGGGCCGGCCTTTCCTGGTCGATCCGGGCACTTTCAGGTATAATGGGGTGCCGGAGTGGCGGAGATACTTCAAGGGCACTAAGGCCCACAACACGGTGACCGTCAACGGACGGGACCAGGCCGACCAGCTCACCGGCGTGGTCTGGGACAAGAGTTACCAGGCCGTCGCCGCCGGCCGGGAGATTTCGCCGGGCCGACGGCTTATCCGGGCGGCTCATAATGGGTACCAAAGGCTGAATCCGCCGGTGGTTCACATCAGGACCCTGTATTTCGAGGGGCCGGGATTGCTGATAATCAAGGACGCCTTCCAGGGAGAAGGCGAGCATGAGTTCGAATTGAATTATCACCTTCACCCGGAAGTTGAAGTCGAAAAGGTCGAGGAATGGACTTGGCTGCAAAGCGGTCCGGCCGGGGTTTATATGAAATGCTTCGAGGGCGAGTTCGCCGTTTTCCGGGGTTGCCAAGACCCCTGGCTGGGCTGGTATTCTTCAGCCTACGGTCGGGTTGAAGAAACCACGACCTTGCAGGTCCGCCGGAAAAAACCGGTCCGGGAAACTGTTTTTACGACTATAATCGGGACGGCTGAATAATCGGGCGTATTAAGGGTAAAGCGAAACAATGGTCCAACGCTATGCCGTTCTCAATATCTGGGTCGACGCCGTCACCACCCAGGACGTCTTGGACGCCGTGGTCGACTTTGTGGAGAACGGCTCCCGGGTTCATACTATTTTCGCCTCGAATCCGGAAAAAAATTTTTCCGTGCCCCAAGACCCGATTCTCTATGAAAAGTTCAAGAAGGCCGACCTGCTTCTGCCCGACGGTATCGGCATGGTTTTAGCGGTCAAGTGTCTTTACGGCGTCAGGATGGAACGGGTGACCGGCATCGGGACTATGCAGGCCATCTGCCGGTTGGCGGCTGAAAGAGGTTATGGGGTTTTCATCTATGGAGCCAAGGAGGAGGTGAATAAAGCGGCCGTGGATAATCTTGGAAAAATGTTTCCCGGTTTGCAAATCGCCGGTCGGGCCCACGGCTATCAGCCGGAGGACCAGATGGAGGCCCTGGTCCAACGCTTGAATGATTCAGGGGCCAAAATCCTATTTTTGGCTTTGGGCTCTCCCAAGCAAGAGCAATGGATCGCCCGGTATGAAGGCCGCTTGGAACACGTCCGGGTCTGCCAAGGGATCGGCGGGACGCTGGACGTCTTGGCCGGCAAAACCAAAAGAGCGCCCTTAATCTTTCGCCGTCTGGGCCTCGAATGGCTTTATCGCCTCGTCACCGAACCGAAACGATGGAAAAGGCAGAAGGTGTATCCAGTCTTCGCCGGACAAGTCCTGTGGGCCAAGATGAAAAAATTTTTCTGGTGATTAAAGCACAAACAAATACATGTTTTTAAAGCCTTAAATACAGCGGCGGTCAAGAAAAAATGCGTTTGGTCATACTGACCCAAGATGATCCTTTTTATCTTGCGGAAAATTTTGATTATTTCTTATCGCGAATACCAGCGCACAGCCAAGTTGTTGCTTGCGTGTTGTTCGAAGTCTCTCCTTTCGGCAAAAGAGAATCAATATTTCGGAAGGCGAAAAAAACTTTGGATATTTTTGGTTTCGCTTTTTTCCTTAGATATTTATACCTTTATTTTATTAATAAAATTGATCCGAACAAAAGTGTTAAAAAAATTCTTCACAAGCACAATATACCCATATATTTTATGCGGGACAATATAAACAAACCTGAATCTTTGGATGTTATCAGGGGATTGGACCCTGACCTGCTGATCTCCATCGCCGGCAACCAAATATTTAAGCGGTCCTTAATTAATCTTGCTCCTAAGGGCTGCTTGAATCTTCATTCGGCCTTACTCCCCAAATATAGAGGGTTGATGCCGACTTTTTGGGTGATGAAAAACAGTGAACGGTACGCGGGCGTGTCTGTTTTTTTTGTCGATGAGGGAATAGACAGCGGACCGATAATCGTCCAAAAAAAGGTGGAAATAGGTGATCGGTCTTTGGAGGAGTTGATCAAACTGACCAAACAAGTTGGCATGGACGCGATTATTGAAGCGATTGATCTGATTAACCTTGAAGAATATACATTAATTGAAAATGATCCCTCCAAGCAGTCTTATTTCTCTTTTCCCACCAGAAATGACGTCATTGAATTTAAAAAATCGGGTAAAAGGTTTTTTTGATGCGTATTCTTACCTTTGACCTCGAAGAATGGTTTCATCTACTGGATAACGAATCAACCAAGACGGAAAAAGAATGGTCAAAATACGAAAACAGGTTCCCTGGTAATGTGGATAAAATTTTGGATTTGCTTCAACATCATAATCTAACGGCCACTTTTTTTTGTCTGGGCTGGGCGGCCCGCACCTATCCGCAGGTTTTAAAAAAGATTGATGAACTGGGCTTTGAAGTCGCCTCTCATTCCAACAGGCATCAACTGGCCTATGACCAGAACCGGTCTTCCTTCCGGCATGACCTGGAAGAATCGATCAAGGCCATTGAAGATGTTACAGGCAAGAAACCTAGGGCCTACCGCGCTCCCGGTTTTTCCTTCAAAACCGAAAACAAATGGGTCTTTGAAGTTTTGATCGAATGCGGCTTTAAAATCGATTGCAGCATTTTCCCGGCCAAGCGGGCTCATGGCGGGTTCGAACAGTTCGGCCTGGCCGAACCTGGGTTTATCGAAGTCAATGGATTGCGGATCAAGGAGTTTCCAATAAACCTCTACTCCTTTTGGGGTAAAAACATAATCTTTTCCGGAGGCGGTTATTTTCGGCTTTTGCCATATTGGCTCATCCGACGCTTGATGGCCAAGTCCGACTACGTGATGACCTATTTTCATCCGCGCGATTTTGATCCGGATCAGCCTTTAATCAAGGACCTGCCCCTGATCAGGAAGTTTAAGTCATACTACGGGCTGAAAGGCGCCTTGGCCAAACTGAATAAAATGCTTGAAGATTTCCACTTTGTAGACTTACAAGAGGCCGACCGGCTTTATGACTGGGAAAAAGCCAAAGTAATCAGATTATAACCTTATTTACGCCCCTGGCTCCACTCCCGCCTGTATGACCTTGATTAGGCTCAGTGAATTGCATTTTAACCTGAATTGCATTATACAGTGAGTATGGCTGCTACCCTGAAAGTCTTGCTCGTGGCCGGAGCCCGGCCTAATTTTATGAAGATTTCCCCGATTTACCGGGTGGGGCTGAAATATCCCCAGGTTGACTGCCGTATCGTTCACACCGGCCAGCATTATGACTACGAGATGTCCCAGGCCTTCTTCGAAGACCTGGACCTGCCCGCTCCGGATTTTTTTCTCAATGCCGGTTCCGGCTCCCATGCCGTGCAGACGGCCAGGATCATGACCGCTTTCGAGGAAGTCTGTCTTACCGCCAAGCCGAACTTGGTTATGGTGGTCGGGGACGTCAATTCGACCCTCGCTTGCAGCATTGTGGCCAAAAAGCTGCTGATTAAGGTGGCTCACGTCGAGGCGGGTCTGAGGAGCTTCGACCTGTCCATGCCCGAGGAAATCAACCGGATGGTCACCGATTCCATTTCCGATTATTTCTTTGTTACCGAAGAAAGTGGAGCCAGGAACCTGCTTAGAGAAGGCCGGCCCCCGGAAACCGTCCATTTCGTGGGCAATGTCATGATCGACAACCTCTTCTACCAGCTTCATAAACTGGCCGGCCGCGACGGCCGGACTTTTTCCACCTATAAACTTAAGCAAGGCCAAAAAGATTATGTGTTCCTGACTTTGCATCGGCCGTCCAATGTCGATGCCAAGGAATCGTTTCAAGAAATAGCCGATGCTCTTAACTATGTGGCCGCTGAAAGGCCCGTCTTTTTCCCGGTCCACCCTAGAAGTTCGAAGATGTTGGCGGAACATAACGTTAAACTATCAGATAATATTTATCTTTTGCCCCCTTTAGGTTTTCAGGAGTCGCTTTTCCTTTGGAAGGACGCCGCCTTGGTCATGACCGACAGCGGGGGTCTACAGGAAGAAACCACGGCCCTGGGCGTCCCGTGCATAACTATCCGGGAAAACACCGAAAGGCCGATCACCATCGAGATGGGGACGAATATCTTGGGGGGGACCCGCCGGGAAACCATCTTGGAGGCCTATCGGCGAAGCTTGGACCGCAAGGGCCAAAGGTTCGCCGTGCCCCCCAAATGGGACGGACGGGCTGCGGAAAGAATTTGGAAAATATTGATGGGCTCCGAAGAAAAAAATCATGTTACAGGAATCAGGCCTATTAGGGAGGTTCACCGATGAAGTTTGGCACGGGCCAGGACAGGACTTTGCCGGCTTGGCTGACTGATCCTGCCAATTTGATTAAATGGGCGGCTTATGTCCTCCTGATCGGCGGGGTCTACTATTCGACCCTTCACTGGTTGATCACCAAAGACTGGTCCCGGGAAGATTACAGTTACAGCTATTTGATCCCCGTAATCGTCCTTTATTTGATCTGGGATAAAAAGGATCGGTTGACGGAAATCCCCGCCGAATCAACCTGGAAAGGATTCCTGCCTTTCGCCTTCGGTCTGGCTTTTTTCTGGCTCGGGGAGTTGGCCGGCGAATTTTTGACTCTATATATCTCCCTCTGGCTGATTTTGGTCGGCCTCTGCTGGATGCACCTGGGCTGGAAAAAACTCAAAACCATCGCCTTTCCCCTGGTCATGATCCTGCCCATGTTTCCGCTGCCCCATTTTCTATACAACAAGGTTTCGCTCACGCTGAAGTTGATCTCTTCCCAATTGGGCGTGGCCATGATTCAAGTCTACGGCATGTCCGCCTACCGGGAAGGCAACGTCATTGATCTCGGTTTCACCCAACTCCAGGTGGTCGATGCCTGCAGCGGTCTCCGATTTTTGATCCCCTTGATCGTCCTTGGCGTCCTCTTGGCCTACTTCTTTCGGGCCGCGTTTTGGAAAAAAGCTGTTTTGGTCTGTTCGTCCATCCCTTTGGCTATCGTGACCAATAGCCTAAGAATAGCCCTGACCGGGATTTTTTATGAAATCTGGGGGCCTAAAGTCGCCGAGGGCTTTTTTCACGGTTTTTCGGGCTGGTTCATTTTCATGTCTTCCCTGGCCGTGCTCCTGGTGGAAATGTGGGTGTTAAAGAAACTGCCCCCCAAGGAAGCCCCCGCTTCAGCCCCGGACCGATCCGATCCGAAACCGGATTCGGAAATGGAGAACCCTGACAGCCCCCAAGACCAGCCAGAGGAAAGTAGGGAAGGGGATCAGCACATAAACTTGAGGGTGTTTTACCGCCCGCCCCAGTTCCTGGCCGCCGTGGTCCTGCTCGGGGCCACCCTGGCCCTGTCCCAGGGGATCGAGTTTCGGGAAAATATCCCTATCACCAAACCTTTGGACCAGTTCCCCTTGGGAGTAGGCGGATGGGCCGGCACGCGGCAATCCATGGAACAAAAGTTCATCGACACCTTGGACTTAAGCGACTACGTCATCATCGATTACCAGAACAAGCAAGGCCATCAGGTTAATTTCTACGCGGCCTATTACGAAAGCCAGCGCAAAGGAGAATCGATCCATTCTCCGGCCACCTGTCTCCCCGGCAGCGGCTGGCTTTTCAGGCAAGCCGGCGACGTCACTCTGCCCATTTCCGGAGGCGGAGGAGACTCCATGAGGGTCAATCGGGCCTTCATGGAAAAAGGCGCCTATAAACAGCTTTCCTATTATTGGTTCGCCCAGCGGGGGCGGGTGTTGACCAATGCCTACCAATTGAAATTCTATGTCTTTTGGGACGCCCTGACCAAACAACGCACCGACGGCGCTTTGGTCCGCATAATTACCCCGGTTTATGAATTTGAGGATTTGGAAAAAGCCGAGGCCAGACTCCAAGATTTCACCCGGAAAATTGTCCCGGTCCTTAATGAATTTATCCCCGGAGCAAGACTTGAATAAAATTATTGATATTTTACTTTAATTATTTGCCCTAAAGCCCCAGTCCAGGGCGGTTTTATATTTTGGGGGAACCGCCAAGCCAGCCAAGGACAAGGCTTGCCGGCCGGGCCGGAAGCAAGGTTTGACTGGGGTTTTAACCGACTCAAATAACTGAAAGTCGAATTCCATGACCTTCCTCTCCACATTGCTTTTGTCCATGTTCATCACTATGGTCCTGATCCCCTTGCTCAGAAGTCTGGCCGCTAAAGTGAATCTTTTGGATATCCCGGACTCAAGAAAAATTCACACTTTGCCTACGCCGCGAGTCGGCGGCCTGGCCATGGCCCTGGGCGCTCTGGCCCCGGTCGTCCTCTGGATGCCGACCAACGTCATGGTCCGGGCCGTGGTTATGGGGGCAGCCATCTTGGTTATTTTTGGAGTGATCGACGACTGGAAAAATATCGATTATCGCTTCAAATTTATCGGGCAAATAGGGGCGGCCCTGCTGGTTATCCTCTACGGCGGGATTAAAATCACCTCTTTAGGCCTGCTTCTTCCCGAAGGAATCCTGCTGCCGGACTGGCTGGCCGTACCCTTGACCCTCATTGTCATAGTCGGAGTGACCAACGCCATTAATCTGGCCGACGGTCTGGACGGCCTGGCCGGCGGCATCTCGCTGCTCAGCTTCATTTGTATCGCTTATCTGGCCTTTCGGTCCGAACAGGTTATCCTGGCCATGTTGGCGGTGGCCGTGATCGGGGCCATTTTCGGGTTTCTTCGCTACAACACTTATCCGGCCGTGGTCTTTATGGGCGACGCCGGCAGTCAGTTCCTCGGTTTTTCCGCCGCCGCCTTGTCCGTGCATTTGACCCAGACCAATGTCCCCCTCAGCCCCTTGTTGCCCCTGCTCTTGATCGGCTTCCCCATCCTGGACACCCTGGCCGTGATGTACGAACGCATCGCCGAAGGCCGCTCCCCTTTTTCTCCGGACAAAAAACATTTCCATCATAAACTCATCCGTCTCGGTTTTTCCCACACCGAATCCGTTCTGGTCATTTACTTCCTCCAGGCCTGCCTGGTCGCTTCGGCCTTTATCTTCCGTTATTATTCCGACTGGCTCCTCTTGGCCCTGTACCTGGTCTTTGCCGGCTTGGTCCTGGCCGGATTCACCTGGGCCGATAAGAGCGCCTGGAAGCTCAAGCGGTTCGATCTCATCGACGTGGCGATCAAAGGGCGTTTGAAGTCGCTGCGGGATAAACAGATCCTCATCAAGGTCTCTTTTCGGGCCATCGAATACGGGCTCCCGGCCCTTCTCCTTTTCACCTCTTTGGTACCGGCTAAAACTCCATCCTACCTGCCTTTGGTGTCAATGAGCCTGGTCGGCCTCTTGCTGGTCTCTTGGCTCTTCAAAAAAGATTATTTGCAGGGCGTGCTCAGGTTGAGTCTATACCTGATCATCCCTTTTGTGGTTTACCAGGCCGAATCCAACCTGAGTCTCTGGATCAGCGAAACGTTCCAAAAGTTCTACAGCCTGGCCTTCGGCCTCCTCGTCTTTTTTGTCTTTTTAACTCTGCGCTTCTCCAGGCGGGAGGGTTTTAAAAGCACGCCGATGGACTTCCTCATCCTGCTTATCGCCTTGGTCGTCCCCAATCTGCCGGACGAAACCATCAAAAGTTACGGCATGGGACTGTTGGCCGCCAAGATCATCGTGCTTTTCTTCAGCTATGAAGTCCTCATCGGCGAACTTCGGGGGCGGCTCAACCGGGTGGTCCTCACTACCATGATTGTCTTGAGTATGGTAAGTATTAAAGGATTGTTGATATAAACAGGGTTGGATTCGGGGTTTCAACCCTAAAACCCTTGATCAATCGTATTTGTTTATAAAATTGTTTTTTTAGGAGGCAAAGAGCAAATGACCTTTAGAAAAGCAGCCGCGGCCGCCTGCATCCTGTTCGTTTCGGTTTTCATCCTTAGTTGCGGCGGGCCCGAAGAAAAAAAGATGAAATATTTTGAAAAAGGCAAGGCCCTCTATGAAAGCGGCGATTACGTCAAGGCCCGGCTCGAATTTAAAAATGCTCTCCAGGTGGACCCCAAGTTTGCCCCGGCCTATAACCTCCTGGGCATGATCGAACTTCAGGAGCGTAATTGGAAAAAGGCTTTTGGGTATCTGTCGAAGGCTGTGGACCTGGACCCCGGCCTCATGGACGCTCATGCCGCGCTGGGCCGGCTGTTTCTACTGGCCAGGGAAAAAGAAAAAGCCAGGGAAAAAGCTGACCTGGTTCTGTCCAGCCACCCGGAGCACCAGGAAGCGTTGCTGCTTCGAGCCGCGGTTTTGATTGCTGAAGAAAAGGAAAATGAAGCTGTCCCGATTCTGGACGCCATCATCCAGAAAGACCCGAAAAGAGCCGACCCCTATCTCATGCTGGCCAGGGTTTACCTGAACCAGAAAAACAACCAAGCGGCGATTAAGTCCCTCAAGGATTTGTTGGCCCAGAACCAGGACCATAAAACCGCCCGGCTGCTTTTAGCTGAAATTCTTGAGAGAAACGAGGATGTTCTCGGCGCGGAAAAGGAATACCAGACCTTGATCAGTCAGGACCCGGAAAACGAGGCCTTGAAATTGCTTTTGGCCAGCTTTAACGAGCGGACCAACCGGACCGAAGAGGCCGAGCAGATTCTGAAAGACCTCATTGCCGCTCATCCGGATGAGGAGAGATTCAGGATCGCCCTGGCCCAGTTTTACGGCAAAAAACAGAAAAAAGAAGCCATGGTCCGAGTGCTGGAACAAGCCGCTAAAGACCTGCCCCAAAGTTTTGCTTCTCACGAGATGCTGGCCCGCTTTTATCTGGCCGAAAAGCAAAACGCCAAGGCCATGGATATCTTGGACCGTTTCATGGCCAATGTGAAAACCGGTCCGGATTTTTTAAAGGCCAAGCTTATAAAAGCGGGCGTGTTTATCCAGGAAAACAAAACGGACCAAGCCCTTAAACTGATCGAGGAAATAATTAAGGAAAATCCCCGCGACGTCCAGGCTCATGCCTTTAAAGGCGACATCTTGGCGGGCCAAGGAGATTTTGTCGGAGCCGTCTCCGAATACCGGGCCGTCCTTAACGAAGAACCCGGCAACGTGCCGGTGGCCTTGAAATTGGCCCGGGTCCACCTGTTTAACGGCGAAATCGGGCTGGCCGAAGATACCTATCATCGTTTGCTCGAAAAAAATCCCGACTTGGTCCAGGCCCGATTCGGCTTGGCCGATATTGCCCGGCGGCAAGGCAAGATCGATCAGTCCAGGGAACAACTCGAAAAAGTCCTGGAAGGGCAGCCGGACAACCGCGAGGCCTTGTTGGCCTTGGGAGATATCGCCTTGGCCCAAAAAAATCTGGCCGCCGCTCGGAATCGTTACGCCAGGCTGCTCGAACTTGAACCCAATTCAGCCATGGCCAACTATAAAAACGGCCTGATCAAACTAATTGAACAAAATCAGAATGAAGCCATATCTCTTTTTGAAAAAGCCTTGAACAGTAATCCGAATTTCGCTCCGGCCCTCGAACAAATCATCGGGATGTTGATCAGAAATAAGCAGATTGATCGGGCTTTGGAGCGTTGCGGTGAACAGATCGCCAAGAGCCCGGATAATCCGAGCTATCAAATCTTTATGGGCCGCCTTCAGGCCGCTAAAAACAAACTGGACCTGGCCCGGCAGAGTTTCGAAAAGGCCCTCAGCCTCGATCCCAACAGTCAGGAGGCTCTGTTCGATCTAGCCAGGCTCGAGCTGACCGAGGGCGATCTTGACGGCGCCCTGGGCCGGGCTCGGGAAATGCAGGCTAAAAATCCCAAAAATCTTGGTATCGCTATGTTTGTGGCTACATTGCTGGAACAGAAGGCTGATTTTGCCCAGGCCAAAAAAATATATGAGGAGGTCCTGGCCAAACAGCCCGAAGCTTGGACCGCCGCCAATAATCTGGCCTATTACTACGCCGAACATGAGCCTACGCCGGAAAACCTGGCCAAAGCGGAAAAACTTATCGCGCCGCTGGTTGACAAGATTCAAGACCTGCCGGAAATTATTGATACCAGAGCCTGGATACTTTACCGCCAGGGGGAATTCGAAAAGGCCAAGGCCCTTCTGATCGGTATCGAAGAGAAAGCCCAAACCAATCCCGCTTTCAACTATCACTTGGGTATGGTCATGTTCCGTCTCGGAGATAAAAATAAGGCCAAAGAATATCTGAAAGCGGCCTTGAAAAACCCGCAGAAGTTTCCAGGGCGGGAGGAAGCCGAGAAAACATTATCCGAATTGCAATAAATTGCCATGGTTGCAATATGAGACACTTTTGGGCTCCGAGTCTCAAAATCGCTTTTCAGGCCAAAGGGGAGACTCTTTTTTCTCCGAAAACCATGACTTCGGCCGGCTTAATTGAACGGTATCGGGCCAAAGCCGGCCGATACAAAATCGGATGAGCATATACTTTTAAAAGTAACTGTTATCGGATAATTTTCCCAGCCGCTGGTTTTCTTGAAGCGTTCGCCGTAAGGTCTATATTTATAGCCCGTGGTCTAATACTTTTTTCCTAGGTGTTTTGATGAAAAATAATACCTGCGGCGTATTGACTTGACCGGAGCGGAAGGGATACTCTGGCATAGTTTGAAATCGGATGAAGGTTTTATCACAAAGGGACAATTTGTCCTTGTCGGGGGCCAGGGATCAACTCCAAAAGTGATGCGCGGATTTGTTTGAATAGTTGTTGTCCGGGGGCAAAAATTGGGACGGTCTGAGGGGCGGCGATGGATTTTTTAGAACATGATGATTTACCATTCAAGCTGTTAATCGAATATCTCAGCGAGGATCACCCCAGTCCGGGGCTGACCCCCCAGGACTGGAATCGTTTGGAAAAGAGTTTCGGGGAAAGAATTTACCCGGAGACACTCTATCTCTTGACCCAGATGGAATTTGAACCGGAGGAGGCCAAGAGCCATTGGTCCAAGATATTGGAACATCGTGAAAAATTGAGCCGTGATCTCGGTCGGGACATCGGACTCCGCGTGGCCCTCTGTGATTATTTCATCAACATTGAGCCCAAGCTTAAAAATCTGGTTTTTGTGGAAATCAGCCTGTTCATGCAGAAAGAAAGGACGGCCCTGATCGACGACCTGACCGGCCTTTATAACCGCCGCTTCTTCAACCGGATTCTCAAAAAGGAAATCGAATTCGCCAGACGTTTTGAACAGCCTTTCTGCCTGCTCATGGTCGATGTGGATCATTTCAAGGAATATAACGATCGGCTCGGCCACCAGGCCGGAGACCGGGCCTTGGTCGAAGTCGCCAAACTTTTGAACAAAACGGCTCGGGCTATCGACCACGTCATCCGTTACGGCGGCGAGGAATTCGTCATTATCCTGCCCCGTTCGGACAGGAAAAAAGGCCTTCAGGCCGCCGAACGTCACCGCCGGGCCATAGAAAAACACGATTTTTTCGGTCAGGACCAACTTCCCTTCGGCAATTTGACCGTGACCGTTGGTCTGGCGACCTTTCCGACGGACGCCGACGAAGGCCTTGATCTCTTGGAACGGGCCGATGAAGCTTTGTACCAAGGTAAAAAAACAGGGCGAAACCAGGTCGTGGCCTGGTTTCCTGACAAGCGCCGCCATCCCAGGTATCCCCTGGAGGTGGGAATGATGTTTCGTTTGCGTGAGGCCGAGGAAGAAAAATTCCGCCAAGGCACAATCAAAAACATCAGTCTGGGCGGACTGCTCTGTGAATCCGATCATCCCACCGATGTGGGCCATCCCCTTGAAGTGATTCTGACCGACCCGGAAGAGGGCCGCCTCAGTTTCAAAGCCCACTGCGTCCGCCTGAGCCGGGAAGTCCAGGCCAAACGCAATTATTATATGGGCCTGTCCTTCGAACTGGAATCGGCCCAGCAGGAAGAGGCCCTGAAAGACCTCCTGGAAAAGAGGACTACCACCGTCCATTAAGAACTCTTGAGCCTTCGCCCTAACGGGTGAGGTCTTCCAAAAAACAGGGCCCAGAAAGGGCCCTGTTTTGGTTATCGGCCGACCGCCGGATGACTTCTCAACCCTTAATAAACCTCCGCCTTAACCCAACCAGACCGATCAGCCCGCTCCCCAACAGCCACATCGCCCCGGGCAGGGGCACGGGGGCGTCCACGGCGAGGTAGTCAAAGGCCACGTCATTGGCATAGTCGGCCTCGTAGGTCCAGGAGAGACTGAAGATGTCGGCCAAGTCCACTCCGCTGAAATCACTCAACATAAAATTCACATCAGTCCACCCGAGGGAAGCGTCGTAAGTGTCCCATATCCTGGATACACTGGCGGAAGCGCCGGAGCCGTCCGTAAGCTTTACTGACAGGACACTGGGCTTCTCAAAACCGACATGGTCAGGATCAAAAGCCATGGTAATGGCCGTAGCTCCGGAAAAGTCGGCCCCCAGACCAGCCCCGTCGGCGTCGTACAGGACACTGATACTGCCCCAACCGCCGAAACTGCTGTTAAGAAACATGAAGCCGGTCCGCCCGTCGTACGAATCGGTGTATAGGACCCCGTCCAGGTTGCCGTTCACCCACCCCGTGTAACCCGAATAGCTGACCCAGCGGGGATGTGTGGTCACCGTGGAAAACCTGGACCCGCCCAAGACTCCGGCCAGCTCGGTTTCCAGGAGTGACAGGCTGTTGGCCGTGTCGATGGGTGTCGCCGGCGGTTCAAGCTGCCAGAACCCGGCCGGATCTGACGTGTTGACGAAATTGTCAATCATGAGGGCCGAGGTCTGATCTGGAGCCAGGGTGATTAATATCGCCGCGATAGAAAAGAATAAAATCAATCTTTTCATGGTGTTTCCTCTAAGATTTTGAGGATTTATCAAATTAAGCCCTCATACATATAAGCCCGAAAATGGTCTCTTAAATTCCAACCAAACCGATTGTTTTGCTCTTCGGCAGAAACAATCTTTTCTTAACCATTTCAGACCTACCGGCCGAACCGCCGCCTCAACCCCAGCAATCCGATCAATCCGCTCCCCAACAGCCACACCGCGCCGGGGATGGGGACGGGGGCGCCAAATTCATTTACAATCTCTCCTGTGAAATTATTTTGATCAAACAAATTGGAACTAAGAGTCAGTTGAACCCAATAGGTGTTTTCAAATGTTTCACCCCAAGAGTATGTTCTGGCTTCGGATACAAAGGTCCCGACAAAAGAACCGGTCACGGAGGTTGGGGCGGAAGTATTCACCCGCCAAGAATCTACAATATCCGAAGTCATACCTGAAGCGACCAAGGAAAGCGTGTATTCCGTCCAACTTCCCCTGGCGGCTGTATTTTGGTCAGGCATCCATGCTCTGGACCAATCGTTGGTGGCTTCATCCTCGGTATAAGAGGCGTTGCTCCCGGTGATGGTCCACCAGAAAGCATCACCGGTTGAGTTCCAGCCGTATGATAAGCTGTTGATGGTATCGGCATTAACGTCATAAAGCTGAAAAAATGAGTTATTTACATTGCTTGTGGAATGCTCAAACCAGTTGGACAAAAATAAATTGTAGTAGATGGAATCGTCTGTTCCAAAATAGGCATAGGCATTCCTCGGTGTGCTTGTAGCGATGGTGACAGGTTCGTTTTCATTTTGGGGGACATAAGTTACAGTTCCAGAGTAACCGATATAGTTGGTAACTGCATAAAAAGGGGTTGCTTTAGCGGCTGTCGCTCCGCAAAGAATTAGCAAAAAAGCAAACAGTAAAAACAACGTTCTTTTCATCTTCTCCCTCCTTTAACTGTTGGTTTAGGCTTCCAAAATCTCTACTATCAAAACCAACTCGCCCGGTTCGCCTTGTTTCTCAGGCCACCCGGCCTTATTCATGAGACCCGCGGCTTTCCGCCCCCGACTCGCGACGGGTTCGGCTTTTTCTGAGAAATTATTTATTGAACTTCCGCCTCAACCCGACCATGCCCAACAAACCTGAACCCAACAGCCACACCGCTCCGGGCACAGGCACGGGATCGGCGACCGGGTTGGAAACGATATAGCCTTCTGCACCCGAAACATAATTGCTCAGCGTATCACCGAAAACCCAGTTAAAACCGTAGGCAACGTTGGTCCCTAATTCATCCGGCGCGCCGGAGCCGACTTGGTTGGTGGGGTCGGTAATATAGCTTGCCGGCGGCGGTGCGATCATGAAAGCCGTGAGATCGGCGAAGGTCAGGCTGGTTTTTCCCACGGCAGTATGGACCCATGACGTGCCTGTGCCCGCACCCGGCGTCTCGTACACTTTCGCCACCTTGTCTGTGAGGTCGGCAAAGCTGAGGTCGTAAGATTTGCTGCCGTCCGGGTTGGAAGTAAACAATGACTGGAAAGCCGGATTAGATGGTTCATTGGCGACCACTGCGTAATTGGTCCCATCGGTCACCCATATATTAAAGTAAGGAGCGACCGCTGGACCTGACCCGGGAGTGAAACGGGTGGTGTCGTCGTACCGAGTAATGGCCAGCCTCTGAATCTGTCCGATGGCATATCCATTCAGGTCATTACTACCCCAACCGGCCTTCATGCCGCTTTCGCTGATGATGAATTCCAAGGCATTCGGGACGTAATCAGTATTGGACTGGATGGTGGGCGGGTTGCCACTAGTACTGCCGTTACGTATGACGAAGCTGGTGAATGATGAGGCGTAAGCGGTCGCGGTGAAGAGGCCAAGGGCTATAAAGGTGATAATCACAACAATAAATCGAATTGTAAATAAGTGCCTCATAGTTGTTGCCTCCTTTTTGATGTTTTATCGCCAATTATCAAATAAATTGTTCTCTACTCAGCGGCTGAACTCACTTGGTCGGCCTTTAAACCCGAAATCTTCTTTTCAACCCGACCATGCCCAACAAACCTGAGCCCAGCAGCCACACCGCGCCGGGGATGGGGACGGGGGCGGAACTGTTTAGTTCCACTCCGAGAGTAGCTCCCTGACCTAGATCATCGATAGAGGTCCCTTGAAACGTGTATCCGACCACCTCTGACCAGATTACTCCGCCAAAAACTTCAACATTATTCACCGGCGGATCGCTCGGAAACGAACGATAGCCCTGGGTTGGGTCAACCCTCAAAAACCACGTCCCGCCGCCCCAATCTTCAATATAACCGGCAAAAATGGTCTGATGCCAACCGGTCAGCGTCCATTGGTAATCGGCTGCGGTCGTTAGGTCCGGATAAGTATAGAGGGGCAACCCACCGAAAATATTTACGTTCAGGACATATTCATCATTGTCGCTGAAGTTGTATGTCCAGGTACCGTCAGGATTGTAGGCATTGAAAGCGTCAATATCTGAGTCCAGGATGCCCGGTTGATAGAGCAAATTAATTTGAAATGGATCGGCGATGACCCACCCTGAAGAACCACCCCATTCAGTTCCCCATGCACCTAAGCTAAGTCCGGTAGAGGGATGGTAGGCTGGGTGATCAGTAATGTTGTTCGCCAAGGCTTGACCATTAATAATTACCAGCCCGACGATTATGGTCATAATGAGTAGTTTTTTCATTTTTCCCCTCCTTCTTCCGCTTCAAAAAGATTTACCAAACCAAATCAACCGGTTCGGCCTGTGTTTCCCAGGCAACCCGGCTGTCTCCATGAGACCAGCGGCTTTCCGCCCCCGCCTCGCGACGGGTTCGGCTTTGTCTGAGCAAGATGGTTAAGCTTGGTGAAAATTACGTGACCACCCGTCCTTAGTCGACGGGCGTCGGCTCGTCCCAAAGATGCCTGTGCAGGATTCAGAGTCTAGCGGTCGAAGAAGGCATCCATTTTTTACCCCTAAAAACGGCGCTTTCTTAACTCAGCAAAAACAAAACCCCCAACACCTCCTTCCGGCTGAGTGATCGACCCTCGATAGTTTATTCGGACCCCCGATGCAAAAATAATATAAGATAATATATAGGTAAGTCAATACAAAAAAAGTCCAGGAGTTTCCCCAAAAAAATCAGTTAAAGAACAAGGGGATTTGGCCTTCAGTTCTATTAGGGTGTTCCTGGCGCTTATCGGCAATTCCTCTTGCGGTCCTGGTCAGAATCTCCCTGATTCCATCAGCCAGGGCATAGTATCGAAACCTGCCCGTCCGGCAGGCGGGGTTGGGTATGCCGAAAATCCGTTTGGCCGCGTCCATCACATGGATGGCCAAGACCTCCATTTTGATTTTTAATCCCAGATGGACCGCGGCGAAGAAGGCGGCGGCCAAAACCAAGGCGGC
>ENA-OSEO01003132-OSEO01003132.1-sediment-metagenome-genome-assembly--contig:-NODE-3132-length-20469-cov-8.554825_pt1 | contig 20469 bp, 17 predicted proteins | sample MGYA00237883_ERZ534232 | MGnify/ENA metagenome assembly ERZ534232
TTCAAGTACGACGACATGGGCCGCCTTGTCTCCCAGACCGATCCTTTGCAGAACACCACCGCCTACGAGTACGACGGCGCCAACAACCGCACCGCAATCATCAACGCCCTGCTCAAGCGGTTTGACTTCGAGTACGACGACCACAACAACCTGATCAAGGCCATTGACCCCTACACGAAGTACGTGACCACGGACTACAACTCCGACGACCTCCCGGTGCGCCTTGTGGATCAGGAAGGGAAACAGACGGTCAACGAGTACGACAACGAGGCCAGGCTCAGGAAGAGCGTGGACGGAGCCGACAACGAGATCCTCTATCACTACGATGAAACCCAGAGCACAACCGTCTCCTCCTACCTCCCGGTTCAGATCGACTTTCCCACCTACTCGCGCAGGATGTACTACGACGCGCTCCAGGGCCTGGTGAGGACAACCGACATCCTGGATGCCTCCACCAGCCATACGAGCAGTTATGAGTATGATGCCGCTGGAAACGTGGTCGCAGAAACCGATGAGGAAAACCGGCGAACCGTTTATGATTACGATGCCCTGAACCGTCTCATCCGGGTCACGGATGCGATGAATGGCGTCGTCGAAAGGGCTTATGATAACCGGGGCAACCTGCTCACGGTGAAAGACCCCGAGAAAGGCATTACTGCTTATGAGTATGACCGGAATAATCGGCTCAAGAAGATCACCCGGCCCATGCTTCAAACCACGTCCTATGACTATGACGCGGCGGGGAATAAGACGGCAGTGGTTGATGCCAAGGGCCAGAGGATTGAGTACAGCTACAATGCGGTTAACCGGCTGACCCAGGTCAGATACTTCGCGGCGGGAGATCACGCCAATCCTGTCAAAGTGGTTGATTTTGCCTATGATAACCTCGGGAATCTCCTGACCTACGATGATGGGACGACCTCCGGCGCGTATACTTACGACGATCTTTCAAGGAAGCTGCTGGAGACGGTAAATTACGGTACCTTCATCAAGAGCATCGGCTACGAGTATTACGCCAACGGGACCAAGAAGGGTTTTACCGGCCCGGATGGGACAACCTACAGGTACTCCTATGATCCCAATAACCAAGTTTCTTCCATCAATATCCCCGGAGTCGGTCAGATCACCTACAACACCTACCAGTGGACAAGGCCGACCCTGATGACCTTGCCTGGTGGGACGAGGAAGGAGATGAGCTATGATCCGCTGATGAGGATCAAGCAGATTACTGCAAAGGACCCGGGTGGCAATGCTGTCTTGAATTACCAGTATGGCTATGATAGAATGGACAACATTGTGAACAAAGCCACCGAACACGGACCTTACATGTACAACTACGATGGCCTCTATCGGCTGGCCAGCGCCGTTTCCTCGTCTCTTCCGCAGGAGAACTACACCTACGACCCCGTCGGAAACCGTCTTACCTCCGCCACGGCCAACAACTGGACCTACAATCCGAATAACGAGCTTCAAAGTTACAACGGCGTGACCTTCCAGTACGATCTGAACGGCAACACCACCCAGAAGAGCGACAACGGAACCGTCCAGAACTTCCTCTACAATGAGGATGACAGGCTCACGGAGGTGAAGGACGGCATCGGGGCGATAATAGCGGTCTACTATTATGACCCATTCGGGAGGAAGTTGTGGAAGGAGGTCGGCGGGGCAAGAACCAATTTTATGTACGCGGATGAAGGGCTGATCGCTGAGTTCGATGGTACGGGCTCCGAGATCAAGTCCTACGGCTATGCCCCCAACTCCACCTGGACAACGAATCCTGTCTTCATGCAGCAAGGGACCCAGTACTATTTCTACCACAATGATCACCTCGGCGCCCCACAGAAGATGACTTCAGGCAGCGGTGCTGTGGTGTGGAGCGCCAAGTACGAGTCCTTCGGAAAAACAGAAATTGATCCCACCTCCTCCCTAGTAAACAACCTCCGCTTCCCAGGCCAGTACTATGACTAAGAAACAGGCATCTATTACAACTACCACAGATACTATGATTTCAAGACGGGGAGGTACCTAACGCCTGACCCCATTGGACTGGATGGCGGGATCAATGTTTTCAATTATGTCGGGAATAACCCTATCAATTCAACTGACCCCTTTGGATTGGCGGGCATAGCTATTGACTTTGGAGGTGCTTTCGCTACCGGTTGGGGAGGCGAGGTCGAACCAAATGCGTCGATCGTCCAAGGTGGATCAGCGGGGACGGGTTTCTATTTGGGTGCCAAGAAGAGCGGATATGCGGAGATCGGAGGGTTCAGCTATACAGGAACAATGACTAATTCAGGGAAAACCCCTGGGGCTGCTCTTGGAGCTGGCGCGAACCTTACAATCTATTTTGTTGAAGCAGAAAAGTTCTTTCCTGGTGAGTTGAAATATACAACTTATGTGATTGGGCCTTTTTCGTTAACTTTCTCTCAGGATCCATGTACCGATGAGCTTGTAGGCGTTACAGGCAGCCTACTGGGAAGAGGAATAGGTTGGCTGATTCATTCACAGGGATACACGTTCGGTCATCAAGGCATTTTGCAGTGAAAAGGAAAAGACCACTGTATTGGGGAAGAACGCAAATGAATGATCTATACCGGCCTTTGAAGTACTTCGCGTACTTCTTTATTGGCATCGCTTTTCTCGGCTTTGTGACCCTTGTATTAGACCTCTCTAAGGTTAAATACTTGCCTGCTGTTTGGACTTTCGTTGGGTCAGTGTCCATTTTCCACTTCGTGCTTGGAATTGGTGTTCTTTTGAGAAAGAAGTGGGGATTTACGATATTCAAAGGATATCTCTACCTTCTATACGTCGGCTTTCCCATCGGGACTTATATAGCACACGAGACTCTAAAATACATTAATGAGAACAGGATAGAGGAATTTTTGAATAAATAAGGAGACATACCAATCTGGAGGCTTGCGGCCGGGAATAAGTCAGAAATTTATCGATGATTTGACAACGGCGGTTGAGGATTTTTCCTTAACCGCCTTTCTATTTTTTGGGGAGGGTGGTCGAGGGGGTGAAGGGCTGAGGAGCTTCTGATAACAGTGAGGGATGGAACGTGGGGAAGGGGGACATCCTATAGTTCTCCTGCCAAGGCGAAAGCCCTTGTCGAACCGACTGAAGCAAGGACAATGGTTTGGGATGCCGAGCGAGCGGTGCGTATAGTCCTCCCTCGTTCTTGACATTGTTTTTCGGCGAATCCTTCAGTAAGGACCTTCGACAAGCCGTTCGGTCCTGAGTCCTTCGACCGAGCTCAGTCGAGGGCCTCACGGTCGAGGGACTCAGGGTAAACTCACATCCATCTGATCGTTACGACTATACGGAAAGAGGACAAGCGGGTCGCATCTAAATTATAAAGTTTTGACAAGGCCGTGCGGCAGAAGGGGACGCCCGGGCAGTAGGGGACGCCCGTGACTTATTGACATACTGGATGATCGAGGGCAGAGAGTACTTATGCCACGTCAATCATGAATAGACGCTCCAGGGGCGCTGCACCATATAATCATCCGGCGCATCGAAAGGAGAGAGATGTTTCGTAACCATAGTGATCGTGACGCTTTTCTTGATCCTTTGGGCGTGCTGTTGCTGGGAAGCTCCACCCCGTGCTACGCTTTGCTACATGGCCGTGCGGCAGCTTGCTTTGAGCTGTGCTCTCCTTGCCCAAGGAACTCAGGATAAGCCCGTCGGCGGTAAGCAAGTCGACGGTGCCCGGTCGTAGAGACTTGAGCGCCGTCCTCATCCAAGGAATGCTTGAAAGTCCATAGCTCACGGATGTCCCCCTTTTTCCCAAGGCCGTGCAAAATTTTTACCGGAAGTATGAGTTGAAGCATCACGGTTACGATTATAGCCGCATTGTGAAGCGGGTGGCTGAAGTTTGACAACCGAAAAAAGATGATATCCTGTCCGGAGGCAAGCAGAAAGGGAAGATAAAAACCAGTAGTTTGCTTTGTTTTTGGGCGGTACGGGAACTGGGAATGTCACTTAGCGAGTTGGGCAGACATCTTGGCCTTAATGTTGCATAAAGCCGGGGCATGTTTCCCGGGAAGTACCATGGATAAAGGATCACTATGCCATGGCCTTCGTTTTCTGGTTTAGACCATCTGTGCTTTCCTGTCATGCCCGCGTAGGTGGGCATCCAGCCTTCAGAGAAATGCCTGGATTCCCGCCTTCGCGGGAATGACGGGTGTCGGGCTGTGAAGTTTTGTGCAACGACAGGGTCTAGCCAGGCGAATCGCATAGAGTTCATAATCGAGTTCCTTCTTGACAGACAGGCCGAATTTGACTAGGATTCAGCCCTGTAAGAGAAACTTCTATCGTCTCACCTACCTATCACTTGCCATCACCTCCCATAGAGGTCTACGAAATGAACGAGTCGTTTCCCACTAGACCCGATCCGCCGATCTTCAGAGAAGGGGATATGCCTATGCACAAATGAGCACGGCAAAGATTTTGCAGAAGCAAGCACGGGATTTAACCCTTTACTCGGTAAAGTATACGTTGTGAAATAGAGGAAGCCGCATCGGGAATCCATCGTGCGGAAAGGCTAAGACTAGAATGAAGGAGGTATTCAGATGAAAAGGAAGAGATTGTCGCTACCATCGAGCTATTGGTTGGCATTTGCGGGAGCAATTTTTGTGATCTTGCTTTTGGTCAATCCTTCCCTGGGCCAAACAACCGCACCTGGGGGTTCGGAAAAAGGGGAAATTTTCGAAGTACTGAATTCACGGGGTTTCATGCCCGATGTGGAGCTTAAATCACTTGCTCCAAGACCGAGCGACTTGAATGACAAGGTGGTCTATATCATAAACTCCTGGCCGGTGGGGTCAGGGTCAGAATTGGATGACATCCTTGTCAAGATTGGGGACTTTATAGCCAAAAGATTCCCCAGAGCTAAAGTCATCTCCAGACCTAAACCCTCCGCTTACGGGACCAATGATCCTGAGTTTTGGGATGAGATTGTCAGGAAAGCAGACGTTTTCGTATATGGGTCGGCGCCCTCCTGCGCCACAACGATGTATGCAGTTAAGTACACAGGTTTGTTGGAAAAGCGCGGACGTCCGGGCGTACCGATTATCTTTGACAATCTCATCGAGGACGCAAAAATCACAAGTGATGAGATAGGAATGCGCGTCCGCTGGGTGGCTGTGCCCTATCCGCCTGGAAAAGTATCAGAGACGGGGACGGCAGAGATAATGAATAAAGTTGTTGACGCTCTGACGACACCTCTATCTGAGGAGGAAACCAGAATCGGCATCTATAAGCCACCCAAACCGGAGAGGATTGCCTTCAAAGGTACATTTGAAGAAATAAACAAATACTATTGCGATAAAGGTTTGAGTGACGGCCTTCCAATTATCCCTCCGACAAAAGAGAAAGTCGATGAGATGCTTAAGGGAACGAGTCATTCCCCGGATAAGGTGGTAACAACGAAGATGTGGCCGGCAGAATGGAAAGTGACTGTAGAAAAGGTTGCCATCGTAGGAGTCATGGCAGGGTGCAAACCGGAATACATGCCTGTATTGCTGGCAACGATTGAGGCCTTTGCTGAATCAGGCTCAGCGGTTCGCTCCACGAATTCCTTCTCTTATATGCGGGTGATAAACGGTCCTATACGGAGGGAATTAAACATGAACGCAGGAACTTATGCGCTTGGTCCGGGGAATCATGCTAATGCCACCATTGGACGCTTTTTGAGCCTCGCGATAACAAATCTGGGCGGCGGTCAAATAGGCGTAAACCTGATGGGCAGTCAAGGCAATGTAAGTTGCTACAGCTTCTGTTTCCCTGAAAATGAAGAGAGCAGTCCCTGGCCTTCTTTTTCTGTGGAAAGAGGGTTTAAACCTACTGAAAGCACATTGAGCATGTTCGCCACAGGGTGGAGTCATACCGGGAATTACTTGGGTGGAAGCGTCGATGATCTTGCGCGGGCAATGGCGCAATTCACTTGGCCTTGCGGAATGGTCGTCCTGGTTGCTCCCCCCAGGGCAAACGAATGGGCCAATAAAGGATTCAGCAAACAGGATTTCAAAGATTACATCTGGTCGCATGCCACCTTGCCCATGAAAATATTTCGGCAAGACTCTTATTATAAAAAGTTTATCGATCCGATCTTGAGAGGGAAACCGATGGGAGATTACAAATGGCCGAAGCATTACCTATGGCTCCCTGATGACGCTGTCGTGCCAGTTTATCCACAGGAAGGGGTGCAGACCATTATCGTTGGAGAGGAGCAAAATCCCATGATGCAAGGTTGGAAAACGAGTTATCCGACGATTGTCTCGATCGATAAATGGAGATAGACCTTGGGGCAAGAAGGTTCTGTTGGTCAAGGATTTTGGGAAGGGCGGTAGATTTTCCGGGTCCATCGCCCTTCTGTTTACTTGACCGCAAAGGCACTCAAACACAACTCTGCCTCCTCCCTCTGACCATGATATATGTCCACCCACCAAGCCAAAACGACCTAAGGGCTCTGTCATGAAGTTCACAAAAGACAACCTCCTTCAATCTCTCTACGAACAGTGCGCGCTTTCCAAACCGATATCGAAGGCTGTGGTTAAATCGGTTTTCGAACTGATCAAGAAAACTTTGGACTCCGGGGATGACGTCCTGATCAGCGGGTTCGGAAAGTTTTCCACGAAGAAGAAATCTCCACGGAAGGGAGAACCTCTGCCACCGGAGAGGATTTGCCGCTTGGTGCCAGGACGGTGGTCACTTTCAAGTGGTCGGGGGTTTTGAGTGATAAGTTGATGGAGGGAGGGTAGTGGGTTGCCGTGAGAGGATGCTTCCCGAGCTTGGGTCACATTTGGGGCACATTTTTTAGCTGCTGGTTGAAAATATTGAACGTATTTCGATTATTGAAGGCCAGCAAATTCGGGCTTACCTGCTGAAATCAATGGAAAAGATCGGGATATCAATTAGTTATCTAAAGCCGCCCATTCAGATTCAGTATCAATCGGAGCAACGCTCACAGACCAGTCTGGGTATTCCGGCGAATTCCGTCCGCCGATTCCTGGCGATATCCATTCGGGCATTTCCTTTGTTTTCACAAACGATCATGATATGCTTCCCTAGAATTAGCTCTCCGGAAGCTAGCATGACCCTCGCAAAAGACATCCATATTCAATTCTTCCTCAAAGCGCTCTTACAAGGGTAAAAAATATGGCTGCTACAGATTATTGGTTGAAAACCTATCCTAAGCTAACCAAAGAGCTTCTTATGCAAAAACTCGATGCCATAATCGACTCGTCCTTTGATGGGTTATGGATATGTGATGCGGACGGCAGAGTAATTCGTATCAACCGGGCCTCAGAGGAAATAAATGGCATTGAAGCAAAACAGGTTCTTGGTAGGAAAATGAAGGAGCTCGTCAAGGAAGGCCTGATCGATCGTTCTGTAACCCTAGAGGTGCTCAAATCGGGTACCGCAAGGACGATGGTTCAGAATCTGCGAAATGGCAAGCAAATTCTGGTAACCGGGAATCCGGTCTTTGGTGAAGATGGTAAGATTATTCTCGTGGTTACTAATGATAGGGACATTACGCAGTTGAATAAACTCAGGGCAGACTTGGATGAAAGCCAGACACTTAACCGTGAGTATGAGCAAAGACTTGTGAATCTCGTGGATGAGGAAAGGTTATTATCTGATGTGATTGTTCGAAGCGAGGAAATGCAACGCATATTGATTACTATCACAAAGGTGGCACGCGTTGACTCGACAGTCCTGATCCATGGTGAGTCAGGTGTGGGAAAAGGTCTATTTGCAAAACTCATACACGCGGCCTCACGGCGAAAAGAAGGCTCTTTCGTAAGGGTTGACTGTGCAGCCATCCCTGAACCTCTATTTGAGTCTGAGTTGTTCGGTTATGAGTCAGGAGCGTTTACAGGCGCACGACAGAACGGAAAGATTGGCCAACTGGAACTCGCTGAAGAGGGGACGTTGTTTTTTGATGAGATTGGCTCAATTCCACTCAATACCCAGGTTAAGCTTCTGAGATTTCTAGAAAATGGTGAGATTGTGCGAATTGGTGGTACAACGCCGAAGAAAATAAATGCACGAGTAGTTGCTGCGACAAATAAAGACCTCGGCGCCCTTATTCGCAGCGGCAAATTTAGGGAGGATCTCTTTTTTCGCCTAAACGTTGTCCCTATAAAGATACCAGCCTTGCGCGATAGAAAAGAGGACATTCCGGCTCTAGTAAGTTTCTACCTAAAAAAATTCACTGCAATGTGTGGAATCAGCAAAACAATCTCTCCCGCTGTAATCCACTCAATGTGTAATTATGATTTTCCTGGAAACATTAGGGAGCTCGCTAATCTTATTGAGCAAATGGTCGTTTTGAGCCCGGGTGAGTGCATTGAAGAAAGCGATTTGCCCGTGAATATGCGTGAATCTTCGATGGCAAGAAAATCTCACGCAAAGCTACATAATTTGAATCTCAAAAAGGCAACATCCGACATGGAAAAGCAACTTATTAACGAGAGCCTCAGTGTATTCGGATCCCAGAGAAAAGCGGCCATCCAACTCGGGATAAATCAGTCGACTCTAGCCCGTAAACTTAAACGATATGGGATAAAAAGTGATGCGAAATAGCATCGAGATGCGAAAAAGCATAACTTCTAAGTGCTTCATTTTACGCTAATTAGTTTTTATATGATGCAGCTATGCATGACTAATACATTCTGCCTCTTTTTGATGTGAGATCCAGGAAAGGTGGTAAATGGCTGTATTTCATGAGAATTATTCAAAACAAATGACGATGGGATACGTATCCTAAATCTGGCATAATGATTGCTTATCAATAGTGATAATTCAGAATCGATTGTTCTCGCTGTCATTACTATTCAAGAGCTTAAATCAGACTTTGGATGCCTTCGATAAGTTTGCAGAACAAATGCATCCCCATGTATCCGAGGCCCAAATCCTAATTGATCTTGGACCCCATTGCAAAACCTTGCAAGAGGCCCTAGATGTCCTGAGCTTGTCAGAGATACAAACCTTTCGATACAAAATCGTTCGGGAAAAACCTTCAGGATGGGCTATATTATACATCCCGTCACAAATGATGAAGACGGCCACTCTTAAGCTCTCTGAAGCAGGCTTTACCAAGATAAGCGGATTAGCTCCGCGCCATGAGCCTCAAACATAGATAAATCATCTGTTCACGTGAAAGGAAAGGCTAGCTTCACACTAATGTGGGACTGGGCTATACTACAACAGAGGCATCTTATCATTTAGTGCATTCTGAAAACCCTGGCCCTCTGGGCCAGCTAAGAGACATTGGCTCTGCCGCTTGGCCTGTTTCAAAAATCGCGGTGGCGAAGCCATGAATCGGGCGTAAAGCCGAGGCCTCTGGCCTCGGATAGTCCGATTCAAGCGATTTCTTTACTTTAGTATTTTATTCCCTGTGAGCAGAATTATTGTGTTTCGTCAAATCTCAACTGACCCTCATTGGTGCAAGCGAACTGAATAGGTGTTCAGTTTTGGTCGCAGTTCTTCTGATCCTTAATCAACAACGGAGAGGATTTGGCAAGAGGCGTAAAGTGATAGATTAGGCTTGCTTTTCCCTTCGCACATCAATGCTTAGGAGCTAATAATGCCTGACCTTTTTTCAAGCCCAGAGTACAAAGAGTTGCTTTTAAGAGACGGGAAAGTCGTAGCACCAGCTGTGTACCGTTACACACCACTCGCCGTTAGGCGTGCTCAGGGGGTCTACCTATACGATATTCTCGGCAATCAATACCTGGATTTTGCGGCCGGCATGGCAAGTCTACCGCTGGGCCATTGCCATCCAAGAGTCGTTCGAGCAATCAAGGAACAGGCCGAGGAGATTCACCATGTATTTAATCATATAGGCTACTACCCACCATATACGGAATTGATGGAAACTTTGCAATCTTTGATGCCAAATGAGCTAAGAGATGGCATGGGCATATTGATGAACAGTGGCAGTGAAGCAATAGAATCAAGTTTAAAAGTTGCGCGGTTCGTTACGAGAAAGCCAGCAGTAATTTGCTTTATGAATAGTTTCCATGGTCGCACATTAGGTGCCCTTTCAATAACAAATAGCAAGGCAACTTATAGACAACACCATAGCGGTCTACTAGCGGGCGCATACTACGTGCCCTATCCCTTCTCGTATAGATTTCTAGGGAAACGAACAACTGATGATGAAGCTCTGTCTATGAGTATAGCGTTTATGAATGAATTGCTTACAAGAATTGTTCCAAGCGAAGACGTCGCTGGGATCATAGTCGAGCCTATTCAGGGAGAGGGAGGTTATCGCATTCCACCTAGCGGTTTCTTGCCGTACTTAAGAGACTTAAGCAAGAAAATTGGCTGCCTGCTAATTGTGGATGAAATTCAGACTGGTCTAGGCAGAACTGGCGAAATGTTCGCATTCGAGCACTGGGGTGTAGTTCCAGACATAATAGCCTTGGCCAAGGCCTTCGGAGGCGGGCTTCCCTTGAGTTGCGCTTTCGGAAAAAAAGACATAATGATGAAGTGGAGTCCCGGAAGTCAGGGAAGCACGTTCGGAGGGAACCCTATCGCAATAGCTGCCTCGATGGCCACGATGCACGTGATTAAGGAAGAAGATTTAACTCAGAATGCTCGAAGAGTGGGAGCTTACTTCCTCGAGTTGCTAAGAAAAGCGTTACTTGGGAAATCATGTGTTGGAGATATTCGCGGAAAAGGGCTGTTGATCGGTGTTGAATTAGTCAATGGAAATGGGGAGCCGGCGGCGCAACTTTCCAAGACAGTGTGTCACAAGGCCATTGAAAGGCAACTTGTAATCACTACATGTGGGGAAAGCACTATTCGGTTCGCACCTCCGCTTATAATAACTGAAAAAGATGCTGAGCAAGCTGTAAAAATCGTCTCGAGCATTTTGTCAGCGCTGGGATATTGAGTAATCTCGGTACCTGCTATGATTGAGCTTATTGTCTTGGCCAAGAAAATGATGTGAGTTGCAACTGTACGATTTGATCACGACTCTTTCTTTAGTGCATATCGCTTTCAATGGGTAGTCAGGGATACATGTGGGGAATCAAAGCGCAAACGTTATAAAGAGGAAGGAGGCTAGTTATGAAAAAATGTATTTCGCTTTTGGCCGTGGTTACCCTTTTGGTGGCATTTTTTTCCGGGGCTGCAGCCTTCGCTGCTTCTGAGAAGGAGGTCAAGGTCGGTGTAGTACTGCCACTGACAGGACCCCCTGCGGCTATGGGCATTGGAGGAAAACAATCTCTTGAAGTGTACTTTGACTGGGTGAATGCAAAAGGGGGGATAAAGTCTCTTGGTGGTGCAAAAATAGAGATGACGCTTGTAGATACGACCGCCCAACCTGACGTAGGTGTTACACAAGCTGAGAGACTAATCAATAAGGAGAAGGTTCATGTTCTAATCGGATGCTACCAAAGCAGTGTGACACTTCCGGTCTCCTCCGTGGCCCAAAGGTATCAGGTTCCTATGATATCATTTGCAGGTAATAGTGACAAAATCTTACAGCGCGGAAACGACTGGATTATAAGACCGGGGCCATGGTCCTCAGGAACCGCCTATTCTCGACTTCAGGCTGTGGATGAGTTGAACAAACTAAAAGGTGTCAAGAACAGCAAGATTGGGATCCTTTACATAGATGATGAATGGGGACAATCGGGTGAGAAAGCAATCAAAGCTCAAGCAGGTATTTTTAATCTCGTAGTTGCGGTATCGCAACCATATCCTCACGGTGTCACCGATTTCACATCCATAGTAACAAATTTTCAAAAAGAGTCACCGATAGCAATTTTAGCTAATGCATATGGCCCGGAGACCCTTCTTTTCCTTCGGACTAGATATCAGATGGATCTTGCCGGTGGCATTTTCTGCATAAGTGGCATCCATGATCCAGGTTTTCTGCCTAGTGCCGGAGATACAGCAAAATACCTGTTCGCGAATGTATCAAGCGGGGATTGGCTGATTCCGACCAAAAGCCGAGAGGTTCTGGAAATATTCAACGAATACAAGAAAAGGTACCCCGAATCAGCAAAGGAATTCGGCGGAGGAGAAGGAGAATTCTTCGGATTTCAAACGGGAATGGCATTAGTCGCAGCTCTCGAAAAGGCAGGGTCCGTGGATAAGACAAAGCTGATGGAGGCTCTATCAACTTTGAAGGTCCCTGCTAAGGACCTTATGACGCCGTATGGAATCGAAATATCAAATGATTTCTTGGGCATGAAGGGACAAAACAAGCTAGGAGTTCTCCCCATTGAGCAGTACGACAAGAATCTGAAGCCTCAAATGGTTACCCCGCTTGGAAAAGGCGTTGACCCAGTTTGGCCCGTACCAAAGCCAAGCCAATGGAAATAGAAAAAGAATATTTCTGGTATAGGGGCTTTGTTGTGGGAAAGAAGCTATCATCCTGGCTCAACTCTGGGTCGGAAAACTTTTGAACCAAGATTTCTTTTTTCTCAGACTAAGCCCCCGGGTCAAGATGAGAAATCACTTGGGCTGCCAAAATACGAAAAAAATGCCCCTCTGTTGGGCTCTTTTTGACGCTATCATAGGCATGCAAAATCTGTCAGTGAACCTTTTCTTGTCAGCAAGAGGGGTTTCAGAGTAATGGTTGGAATTCTCCAAGGCGCTGTCAGCGGTCTCATAATAGGTGGAATTTACGGAGCCGTTGCTGCGGGTCTGGCGATAATTTACGGTGTGATGAGAATAATCAACTTCGCGCACGGTGAGTTGGTTATGATAGGTATGTTTGTAACATTCTGGTTTTGGAAGAGCTTTGGGATCGATCCCTATTTAGCAATTATCCCTTCAGGATTTACTCTTTTTTTTATAGGATACATCATTCAGAAGGGAATAATTAATTTTGCACTCAATAAGACGACTGAGAGAGAGCCTTTGTCGGTCCTCCTCATAACGGCCGGGCTTTCGATGATATTAATCAATGGAGGAATACTTTTATGGACCGACTATCCTAAAATGATACAGACATCCTATGTGTTAAAGTCAGTGAGTATTGGTATAATTCGAATCCCGCTAGCGCGCCTTATTTCTTTCTGTTTGTCAATGGCCTTAGTATCAGCCTTGTATTTCGTTCTATCCAGAACAGAGATTGGAAGGGAAATGAGAGCTACTAGCCAAGATAGAGAGGCCGCTAAACTTATGGGGATCAACCAACCACGCACTTATTGTCTTGCTTTTGGAATCGGCGCAGCCATTGCAGGTATGTCAGGTGCTTTGCTTGCTCCGATTTTTTTTATAAAGCCATCTGTGGGTCACGTTTTTATCATGAAGTCTTTTGTTATCGTGGTCCTAGGCGGCATGGGTAGCGTCCCAGGAGCACTTATCGGTGGATTAGTAGTTGGATTGATTGAATCACTTGGCAGTCAGTTCGTTAATCCCGTATACGCACAAGTTTCGGTATTCATTTTGTTTATTCTGTTCCTTTTGATTCGCCCCAGTGGAATTCTGGGAAGAGAGCGAATATGAACGGCAAGAACAATAGTAAACCTTTGGGGCCTATATTAGTGTTGGTTTTTTTATGCATATTGTTTGCGGTTGTCCCCTTGCTGATCAAGGATCAATATATTTTGCAAGTCACAATAATGGCGTTGTTGTTCGCATACTGGGCTGTATCCTGGAACATAACGTGTGGATTTGCAGGCCTCTTCTCGTTAGGTCATGCGGCTTTTATCGGATTAGGCGCTTATGTGTCGACTATCCTCTTTCTGGAATACGCAGTGACGCCCTGGATCGGAATGCTCATAGGTGGACTTGTATCGGTCGTCGCTGCAATCATTATTGGGTATCCCTGCTTCAAATTGAGAGGTGTGTATTTTGCTATTTCGACATTGGCTTTTGTTTCTGTACTTCAAATGCTAATTACCGGGACGCGACATCTTGGACCTATTGATCTCGGCGCGGGCGAGGGGCTTTTGATCCCAGTGGCTGGGCACTCATGGGCAAAATTCCAATTCGTAGACAAGTCATATTACTACTGGATAATTCTTGCCATGTTAGTCGGCGGTACTGCGCTTGCATTCTCGCTCAAAATGTCGAAAATCGGTTACTACCTAATGGCGATCAAATTTGATCAAGAAGCTGCGGATTCTCTAGGCGTTAATGTCGTAAAATACAAACTCTTGAGTTGGTGTATTAGCGCCTTCCTGACAGCTATGGGAGGATCTTTTTATGCCCAGCTCCTATTGTACGTAGCGCCAGACAGATTGCTTTCCATACCCTTGTCAATTGAGCTTGTCATAATAGCGCTAGTAGGGGGAATAGGAAGTGTGGCAGGTCCAATCATTGGGGCGTTTCTTTTGATTCCTTTAGGGGAGATTCTCAGGACAGAACTTGGCGGTCAGTTTGCACAAGTTGAGGCGATGATTTACGGCTCGATACTTATACTTATTATCCTTTTTTTGCCAGGAGGAATAAAGAGGGAATTGGAGGAGAGGATAACGGATACTGTGAGATGGGTGGTAAGCGCCTATAAATCCTCATATGGCAGAGAGAAATCTTAAAGGAATTCCTTCGGGCTTTTGGGGTCGGATGGGTTTATGCTTGAATTAGATAGCCTTAGCAAAGAGTTCGGCGGCCTTCTGGCAGTGTCTAGGGTCAGACTTACCCTAAACAAAGGGGAGATTTTCAGCCTAATAGGACCCAATGGAGCCGGAAAGACAACGTTGTTTAACATGATCGCCGGAGTCTTTCCGCCTGATTCTGGGAAGATTCTTTTCAATGGTAGGCGAATTGATGCACTTAAACCGAATCAAGTGTGTAAGCTTGGAATCGCGAGGACTTTCCAAATCGTTAGGCCATTCGCGGAGGCCACCGTCCTAGAAAATGTCATGGTTGGAGCTTTTCTCAGGACTTCAAGTGTAAATGAAGCGCGACGGCTTTCCCGTGAAACTATCGATTTCTTAGGACTCGGTTCAAAGATGCATGAACACGCTCATGGTCTTCCAATAGGGGACCGAAAGCGACTCGAAGTTGCACGAGGTTTGGCCACAAAGCCTGAATTACTCTTACTTGACGAGCCGATGGGTGGCCTTACGCCCACAGAAAGAGAAGAATTGATTGATATCATTAGAAAGATAAACGAACAAGGGGTAACGATCTTCCTAATTGAGCATGTTATGGAAGCAGTCATGAAGCTATCTAAAAAGGTAGCAGTCCTCAATTATGGAAGGCTAATTTTTGATGGAACTCCAGATGAGGCAGTTAAGGATCAAGATGTAATTGCAGCCTACCTTGGCGAGGAGTATTCAGTTGCTTGAGACTTCGCGTTTGAGTATTCGCTATGGTGAAATGCTCGCCGTCCGAGATGTTTCTATCAATGTGCACGCGGGAGAAATTGTCTCTATTGTCGGCTCCAATGGAGCCGGAAAATCAACTGTAATCAAAGCCATATCTAGGACGGTTCCAATTTCAGACGGGACGATTACTTTTCTGGAGAATAGAATCGACAGGCTCTCCTCTCACCAAGTTGTGGAATTAGGTGTCGTTCAAGTTCCTGAAGGAAGACGTCTTTTCCCGTTTATGTCCGTGCGGGAGAACCTTTTGGTTGCATCTCGAACCCGTGAAGCTAAAAGGCTGAGAGATCAAATATTGCAAAGAGTACTTTCCCTTTTGCCTCTTCTTAAAGAAAGAGAAAATCAGTTTGCCGGGTCACTTAGTGGGGGCGAGCAACAAATGCTTGCTATCGCACGCGGCCTGATGGCTAATCCAAATCTTTTGATGCTAGATGAGCCTTCCTTGGGGTTGGCTCCCTTGCTCGTCACCAAGATATTCGGATTAGTAGAAACGATACGAGAAAACGGAGTAACCGTACTACTGGTCGAGCAAAATGTCACTCGCGCTTTGTCTCTAGCCCACCGAGGGTATGTGATAGAAAACGGCATTGTTGCATTGGAGGGAAGTGGAGCAGAGCTCTTGCAGAGTGAATATCTGCGAAAAGCGTATTTGGGCATGTAGAAATTGGGTTTTGAGAGTTCTAAATAATGCGCAATGAAATAGAAGGAGAATATAACTATGGGGATTATGATAGATGCTGATACGGTTCTGCTCAATGCGAATGTCATAACCATGAATACAAAAAATCCAAGGACACAAGGAGTAGCCATAAAAGGGGATAGATTTCTCTGGACTGGGGATAACGACGAGCTGAAATCCGCAATAGGCAAAAAGACCGTTGTGAAGGAGTTGGGTGGCCTTACGATCTTGCCTGGGTTTATTGAGTCCCATAATCACACTCTACAATTTGGGCTTGAACTCAGTGGGGTTGACTTATCAAAGGCGAAGTCCATTGGCGATATCCAGAAACTGGTCGAAGAGAGGGTAAATAAGGTTGAAAGAGGAACCTGGATCCTTGGTAGTCGTTATAATCAACACGAGATCGCGGAAAAAAGACATCCAAATCGGGAGGACCTTGACACTGTAGCTCCAGATAACCCTGTTTGTTTAAAACACACTTCTGGGCATGCAATGGTGGTTAATTCACGAGGCTTGGAGTTGGCAGGAATTTCGAAAAAGACTGAAAGCCCTCCAGGAGGGCGAGTAATTAAAGACGAAAAGACGAATGAACCTACCGGTTTGCTTTTCCAGTTTTCAGCCATGCAATTCGTAAAGAACGTAATGCCAAAGCCTACCTATGAGGATTTGATAGAGGGATTGAAGAAGGCAAATGAGATTTTTCTGACGGAGGGAATTACAAGCGCTGTGGATGAAGGTGTTGGATGGGTAGAAGCGCCACGACAAATTTCAGCATACCAAGAAGCGGTGGAGAAAGGTTTTCTCAATGTGCGTCATACCCTTTCTATCTGGGGTGAAGCTGTTTTCGACTATGCGAATTTTGAGCAGGAACTCAAGGATATCGACAGGAAGTTACTAGGAATGGGCATCCGAACTGGATTAGGGAACGACAGACTGAAGATTGGTCCTTTCAAATTTGTTCCTGATGGCGCTATAAGCACTGCAACAGCTGCGACTTATGAGTCGTATGGTGCAGACCCAAAAAACATGAGCAGAGGGGAACTAATGATCGACCCCGAAGTTCTCAAGAAGGTAGTATCTGCAGTTCACAGGCTAGGTTGGCAGCTCTCAGTGCATGGAATCGGGGAAAGAGCTATTGATTCCGGTATTGATGCAATAGAAGCAGCACTGAGAGACAACCCGAGAAGTAATTGCCGGCCGCGGATGGAACATTGTGCCCTTTTAACTTCAAGAATGATAGATCGAATAAAGGAGTTGGATATAATTCCTGTGCTTCAGCCGACTTTTATTTGGGAGTTGGGCGACAATTGGATTAGTCAACTGGGTAAGGAAAGAGCGCTAAAGGCGAAACCTTTCAGGTCATTGATTGACAAAGGGATCAGAATCGTTTTCGGATCAGACAGACCAGTAGTAAATGGGGCTCCTTTACTGGGAATACATAGCGCAATAAATAAAAAGACAATGAGCGGGCAGGACTATGCGCTAGAAGAGAAATTGTCACCTATGGAGGCTCTAGAGGGTTACACTATTAATGGAGCCTTTGCATCATTTGACGAGAATGTAAGAGGTAGCATCTCGGTAGGGAAATTGGCTGATTTGGTTGTCTTGTCAGAGGATCCAGTGACGGCAAGTCATGACAAAATCAAGGATATTGAAGTTCTTGCTACAATGATAGGTGGGGATTTTGTATATGAGAAGTAGCGTTGTGTTTGGATATAGGCGCTTATGCTATTCTCTATGCTGATCCGAAGGGCCCTGAATAAACAGTCTGTTAAGTGTGCTATTCCTGAGCCACTTTAAAGCCTAGAAAGGTTGTCCATACTTCAATCGGGATTTTGGGGTCAGTATTTCAGGACAACTCCAACTCCAACTTCCTTCAAAGGCGCCACCGAAGCCAAAGCTACCTTTGACTGAAAATCGGTGCAGTGGCAAGGATGTAGTTGCTTTAGGTCTAGCTTTTTGAGATACCTTATGGTGCCTTCGAGTTGCTTTTTGGGCGGGCTCAAAAGATGAAGCCCGCCTATGATATCAATTACCCTATCCTCTCTGCAAATGTTCCGAGCGTGCTCAACTATGTTGCAAATACCTGCATGAGAGCAGCCAGTGATGATAACAAGGCCATCTTTTGCTCTATACGCTAGGGCAGTATCGTCCTGAACATAATCATCTTTGTCCTCCCCCTCTTTCCGGCCTATAGGGGTAAGGGACTCAAAGTTAGTATTCCTTGGAATCTCGCCTAGATATATGAGATTATCGGTTAACTCTACAGGTTCAGACGCCAATGTCAATTCAAAGTGAAGCCTAAGCTTGTCTTCAGAGATAATCGATCCGATTTCGCAAGTGGTTTTGTCGAGCACACTGGTAAACGCTCTTGGATGTGCTATTACCTTCGGTCTCTGGTGGGCGATGCTTTCTAAGCCAGCGACGTTGAACTGGTTTATAATCGGAACGATTCCCCAAGTATGATCTTGGTGGCAGTGAGAAAAAATGATATAGTCTAAGAATAGCAAATTAATTCCCATTCTAGTTGCATTGGTAATTACCACATCACTAAAACCGCAATCGAAAAGGAGTCGCTTTCTCTTTTCTTTTATAAAAAATGACAGGCCGGGTTCCCCGAGGAAGTAGCGATCAATTAAAGTGTTATTGTCAACAAGGACAGTAAGATCCATAAGTTATCCTCCAAGTTGTCGAATGATTTCAAATTGGGTTGTCATGTCTGAACTAGAAATACGAGCGTTACCAATGCTGGTCCTGTTATTATTGCTACGATTTGCGGGTATGAGCCCGTAGACAGATAACAAATTGAAACAGCAATGTGGCAATAACGTGAATACAAGTGAAATAAATCTGTTCATGGAATTGGACATCTAGCTTCATCATGGGGGCCTTCTAATAGATTCTTGGTCTTCTGCGACCTTTGGGGCATAGCATTTTAGGACTGTATTGTATGGTTCACAATTTATCACCATGTCGAGGATCCCGCAATACTTTTGTTTGTTCCGTATCAATGAATTCAGCAGGAATAGTCGAAAAGTAGATGAATGCCTGGTGTTCGGTTAGCTCGGAAAAGAAAATTCTGCCCGGTAGGAGGGATTTCGTGAGAGGCGAGGTTTCGAGCTGCTCTCACAAAGAGAAGAGGTGAGATCTCTTCACAGTTAGTATTGACATAATAACTACTGATTTTCTAGTATCCTAGAGCCAAGGCTCCGTCGCAAGTCAACTGAACAACCTAACAATCAGCGGCCAGCAATCAAAAATCAAAGCTGAAATGTATGGTCGTGCCCTAGGCAATGTTGATTCTGTATCAAACAGAATCCATTATCCTAGCAACCTGTCGGCCTTGACGCTCTTGGCCGCCTTTTCCGCCAGAAGAGATTTTCTTGCTGGCGCGCCTCACCGGGTTGATCATAAACCCGAAAGGGTGTCAGTTGCCTGAACGAAATGGGAATCGTACCCAAACGGGATGCCGCATTTTTCCTGTTCCATCAGCAAAATCGACGAACAATCAACTATTCCACAGCTCTTGTCCTGATATTTCCAGAATAGGTCTACTGATTTATCCTCCAGATTTCTATCGATGTAGACGTTCCGCGAAAGTTCGGAATCACATAATATGTCCCACAAGGATTTGGCAGCCTCGTAACTTGCTCTGCTTTTGAGTATGCTTAAGGCCTCATAGGCTATCCAGTTGCCGGTCAAGAATTTGGTCCCTTCATCAAGCAATACTTCATATACTTTCCAGGCCCTCTTATGGTGGTTGTCCATTTTATGATAAAGGGCTACCCACGCAGAGGCATCGATGAATACAGTATTCATTTGTACTTCTCGCGCAAATTTTCGGACAGGTCTTTCGGGCCCAGATCTGCAATATAGTTCTTAATCGCGAGGGCTCTCGTTCGAGCTTTGCCGGAAAGAGCGGCTTTGCCCTCTTCGGCCTCGAGCTTTTCTATGGTAATCTTCACCCTTGCAGAGGGTTTTAATCCTAACTCGCTCGCAATTTTCTCGGGTAATGATATATGCCCATCCGGGGTGACTTCTCCTATGTATTCTTCAGATCTCATTTAAGATCCTTCCGCCCATATGGATTATAGGGGGCTTAGCATTCAACTGAGTTTCTTGGAAATTTCTCAGATTCAATCTTTGTTGTCAATGGCTTTGTGGTTTTGAGACACTTGTTCCTGTGCTTTTCTACCTCGACCGGGGCGCCGCTGTTTTCCTTCAAGCTATGACTCCTCTCATAAGGCGCTTTGGGTTCTTTCACCCCCGATCCAGGTCGGGGTGCAGGCTTTCAAACAGCATTTGTCAGGTTCGTTTGGTTCCGGCTACGCCCCTGACGATGTCTTTGTGCGGCTCGACATAACGAGCATCTACTACCACCAGGGAAGGCCCGATCAGGTGAAGATGACGGGCCTGAGCACCACCCGTAAGGTCACCATGCTGGACACCTCCTATTACGGGGAGGTGCTCACCATCGAGCCCCAG
>ENA-OSEO01003133-OSEO01003133.1-sediment-metagenome-genome-assembly--contig:-NODE-3133-length-20463-cov-3.986903_pt1 | contig 20463 bp, 18 predicted proteins | sample MGYA00237883_ERZ534232 | MGnify/ENA metagenome assembly ERZ534232
CAGCTTCAGGTCGCCGTTGAAGCGGTCCAGGTATTCCTCGATCCGTTTTTTGAAGGAACGGGTGGCGGAGAGGGAGTCTTTCAGATACGCGCCGGCGTCCTCTCCGGTGAGGATATGTTTATGGGCCAGCGCCAGGATCTCCACATCCAGGGCCGCCATCTTTTCGAGGGAGGCCACGTAGTCACTGTAACTGGATGAAAATTCGGGCTGTATGCCTCCGTTATGGAAAACGCCGCCGGCTTCCCCCGCGATCAGGACTTTGGTCTTCGGTATATAGTATGAGAGAGAGTCTCTCGTGTGCCCCGGCGTGGCGATGACCCGGACCGTCCATCCCCCGCCAAGTTCCAGCTCGTCGCCTTCCTTCAGAATCACGTCAACCGCCACCGGATCGAAAGGGATGTAATCGGTTCCGATGACATCGCTGAAGACATGGGCGAAGTTGTCGTTCAAGGCGCGCATCAGTTGCACGGCGCTCGGTTTCTGGAGCACCTTTGCTGCGTGGGCGTCAGCCCCGATCCTGAGGGCCGGTATCTTCTTCTTGAGGAAGGGAGCGGCTCCGCAGTGGTCGTAGTGCGAGTGCGTCAGGAGGAGATAGCGCAACGCATCAGCCGATCCCAGAATGGTTTCCATGTCTTTGAGATAATGAGGCCCCATGGCCGCGACGCCCGCGTCGAAAAGGACGGGCTCCGGGCTTGTGAGAAGGAAAGCGGGGATAAAATGGTATCCCGTTCCATACAATCCGTCGCATATCTTTCCGGTCTGTTCCAGTATCATGCAAAACTCCCCCGAAGCTCCTGATGAACCATGTGAGATAAACACCGCTCCTTCTATGGGATACCCGCCCTGTTGTCAAGTGATTCCCGGTTTCGAGGATAGCGGTGAATGGTCCCAATCATACAGGGAGCGCGGGTTTCTCTTCAGAAAATGTTTTCCGCGTGGCAGCCGCGATCTGCCGGGGTGTCTGTAAATTTCTTCCACGAGACGGAGAAGATGCCGGTAGATGCAAAAAATCTTTAAAGTTATTTCCATAATTGCCGAAATTATAGTCGTATCACAGGTGCCCAGGAGCGCGTACAAGCATCCCGCGCCCCTGACCAATCCGGCATGGCTTGCAGGTACGGATTTTGCTTTATGTTTACGTATTCTTTCTAACGAAAACCATTATATAAGGGTTTCATTTCTGAAGGATGTGAGTCAATCGAACGAGGGTGCATCAGCTATGATTATGGAGAAGGGATATCGATGGAACAATCTTTGAGGTTAACCGTAAAACCACAGTGGGATGAGATAGAAAGTGCCCGGATTGAAGTGGGCGTCTATCTTCAATCCCAGGGGCTGATGAGGGATGCTGTCCATTCGCTCACAATGGTTATCAGCGAACTGATTGAAAACGGTATCAAATACGGAAGTTTTACCGAACCGGAGGATGCCATCGCTGTTGATATTCACCGGAACGGACACACCACAACCGTTGAAGTCATAAACCCCCTCAACATCAAGGATAAAGCGGCGCGCAATCACCTGACGAAACTTGACAAAACGATTCAATGGATTCGCGGGTATCAGGATCCCTTTGAGGCCTATGTCGAGAAGCTGAAGGAGGTTTCCCGAAGACCGCTCAAGGATGAGGAGAGCGGTCTGGGACTGGTGAGAATCGCTTACGAAGGCAAATCGATCCTTGATTTCTTTGTCAGTGAGGAGGGGTGTCTAAACGTGTCAGCTGTTTCACATTTTCGGGGTGATAATCATGAAAAAGATTGAATTATTTGAGGATGGCTTGTTGCAGATCGAATTGATCGAGAATACCAATTCGATCACGATGGTATGGACGGGGAAGAGCACCCATCGAAAGCCGAGCGAATTTATCTCGCCGATTCTCGCGGAGACCATCCGAAGAAGCAACGCGTCAAAAAAGCGGATCATCATGGACTTCAGACGGCTGGAGTATATGAATTCTTCCACGATTACTCCTATCATAAAAATCCTTGAGCGGGCCAAGAGAGGGGCTACTGAAATTACCCTGCTCTATAACAAGTCTCTCAAATGGCAGGATCTCTCATTTTCAGCGCTGGAAATATTCGAAACGCAGGACAGCAAGGTTGAAATCAAGGGAGTGGAAAACCATGTACCCGGAAACAAATAATGCGCATGCCCATGATCTCCAGATGGATCTGGTAACTGCTTCGAATGAAGTCATTCCCATTTACGGCAAGCGGGCGTCAAAATATTCCCTCTGGATACGCTTTTCGAACGGCCATAAATTCAAGAACGGGGAAGAATTTGCCAAGCTGATTGTCCCCGTGAACGGCGACAGAGCGAAACTGGGACCGTGCAGGCTGTTGTCGGAACCGAATATCGACGGCTACGCGGGACGCATTACCTTTATCGACGATTTCTTTGATTTCGACAATCTCCTCTCAAATCACAAGATCGTGAAGTTGCAGTCGGAATTTCTCAATCTGCCCATGGTGCTGGCCCATAAAGACAACATCACCAGGGAATTCAAGGATTATACGTCGAATCTCAATTATGACTGCAATGTGTATAAGAACCTTTTTGATAAACTGGATATGGAATATCAGGGAGAACCGGAAGACGTCAAAAAACTGGTTCAGCGCGCGATCATTGACTCTGAAGGGAAAACATTCCTCCGTTTTATAGATGAAAATCTTCAGAAACTCGAGAAGATCGTGAAGAATTTCAGCAAGGAGGAACATGAGCGGCACGGTTTTTATCTCCGGAAACAGCTCTGGAACATTATCATGTGTTCCGCGTTCATGGCGCGAACCAATTTAAAGCCGAGGGGCTACAGCGGCGATTCGGAGATGATGCGGATGATATACGCGAACGAGTACGAGGGTTTCTCGACCTTTTCAAAGCTCCTCAACAAGCATCCTCTGGACCAGCCGGGCTCACAGGCGGTGCGAAACAGGAGAACCATTGTTGCCGGCAGACTCAATGAGATAAAAAACAGGTGTCGGGATCATGCCGATGGAAAGTGCCGGGTCCTCTCCGTTGCCTGCGGCCCCGCGTTCGAGCTGAAAGACATTTTTGTTTCGCCGGAAGATTGTGACGCCTTTCATTTCACCCTGCTGGACCAGGATAAATCCGCCCTTCTGGAGGCATCGGTACTTGCCGACCAGATCGAAAAGTCACTGGGCAGGGCGCTGGAGATCACATATCTGAATGAATCCGTTCGCACCATGCTTGTTACCAGTGACTTGCATGAGAAATGGGGGCGATTCGATTTTATCTATTCCATGGGTCTGTTCGACTATCTCACCCCGCCGGTAGCCTCGGCGGTGCTTAAAAAGCTGTATCAGCTCCTGGCTCCCGGGGGAGAGATGGTGATCGGAAACTACCATGTTTCGAATCCCAACAGATATTATATGGAATACTGGCTGGACTGGGTGCTGTATTACAGGAGCGAATCCGAATTCGAGGCCCTTCTGGGTGACGCTCCGGGAGCCCATATGGATGTAACATTCGATGACACAGGGGTGCAGATGTTCCTTGAAGTGAAGAAGAACTAGGCAAACAGATAAAAAATCCCCGCGGCTGCCGGTTCGGACAGATGGCCGCGGAGGAAAGAACCCGCAAGATTCCACAGCGGTGAGAGTCCCCCAAACAGGGATGTTGAAGAGGGCGAAAAGTGCAAGTGGAACTGAATAAAAACGAAAAGGAATTCTCCTTCGATGCCCATCAGTTTGATGATTATCTGAACAGCATCATACACGAATGGCTGTTGACCCTGACAGCCCTCTGTTTTACCCTTGTTCCGATCTTCTTCCTCCTCGACTACTTTATCATGCCCGAACACCTGATCGCCCGTTTCGGAATCTACCGGCTGGTCTCCACGATCCTCGCCCTTGCGCAGTATTTTATCGTGCGCAACTCGAAACCCGGCCCGTCGTCCTACTATCACGGCTATTTCGCCTCCATCAACGTGGGAGGGGCGATTGCCCTGATGACGGTGGATCTCGGCGGTTTCAACTCAAGTTACTACGCCGGCCTGAATCTGGTCATCGTGGGAGTGAATCTTCTCCTTCCCTGGAAGGCCATCCATTCCGCCGCCAACAGTTTCATTATCATATTCATGTACGTCTTTTTAAACCTCATGTCCAAGCAACCGTACGAGTTTTCGATTCTTACGAACAACCTCTTCTTCCTGTGCTCCATGGCCATCATCGCCGTGAGCATCAATCATCTCAGATACAGGCTGGTGAAGAAGGAATTCGACCTCCTTGTGGAACTGAAGAAGGCCCGCGACGCCATCTGGAGCGAGATGGAACTCGCGAAACGCATACAGACGGCCCTTCTCCCCTATAAAGAAAAGGTGAAGGATTATGAAATCGCCGCCACCATGCTGCCGGCCATCGAAGTGGGCGGAGACTATTACGATATCATAGAAACACCGAGCGGAGATAAATGGGTTGCCATGGGGGATGTCTCCGGTCACGGCGTCGATTCGGGGCTGATCATGATGATGGCTCAAACGAGCATTGTTTCCCTGGTCAACAATTCAGCCGACTGCAAGCCTTCGACGGTCCTGGAATCCGTGAACTCGGTGCTTCGGGAAAATATCTCCCGGCTCGGGTCCGACCATTACATGACGATGATGGCCCTTCATTTCAAAGACGGGGAGATAACCTTTGCCGGAAAGCATCAGGACCTGATTATCTATCGATCCGCTTTGAATAAAACCGAGGTGATCCCGTCAACGGGTACCTGGCTGGGAATAGCCGATAATATCGGGAAATATCTGACGGATCGATCCGTGAAGATTCAGGAGAATGACGTCATTCTTCTGTTCACCGACGGGATTACCGAGGCGACGAGCAGGAGCGGAGAGATGTATGGCCAAGGGCGTCTTGAACAGGAACTCAATCAATACGCCGATCTTCCGGTGGGAAAACTGCTCGAGAAAATCATCGGCGATGTGCAGGAATTTCAGGAAGAGCAGATGGACGATATGACGCTCGTGGTTATCAAGAAAACGTCAGGCCGGAGTTTCGAGGTAGCGGGGGGCTAATCTGTGTGGGAAGGAACGACATCGACATATTTTTCTTCTCTGCCGGATGATCTGAAGATCAATCCCCTGACCCTTTCCTTTTCCGGAGATATGGAAAAGGCTTACCGGGACGAATATTTCTTAAAATCTTTAGGACATGTCCGCATTGCATGCCTCATCGCCATCTTTTTTTACGGGGCCTTCGGCGTCCTGGATGCGTACCTTGTCCCCGATCTGAAACAGCAACTCTGGTTTATCCGGTATGTCCTGTTCATCCCCTTTGCCTTCGCTGTTTTTCTCTTCTCGTTCTCCCGGCACTTTAAAAAATACATGCAATTATGCATTGCAGCACTTGTCATGGCCGCCGGACTGGGCATCGTTTCCATGATTGGCATCATGCCTTCTGCTGGAATATATACATATTACGTTGGCCTGATCCTTGTTTTCATTTTCGGCTATACCTTTTTCAAACTCAGATTCATCTGGGCTTCACTGGTTGGGTGGCTGCTGGTCTTGGACTATGAGATCGTGGCTGTCGGTTTTATCCAATTTCCGCTCCTGACGATTCTGAATCATAATTATTTCTTCCTCAGCAGCAACATTCTCTGCATGTTTGCCGGTTATTCCATCGAGTTGTCTTCGAGAAAAGAGTTCATGCAGGCGCGACTCCTGGCGGCGGAGAAGCTGAAAGTCGATAATTCAAACCGTCTGCTGGAGAAAGCGGTCAGGGAACGGACCGAACAGCTTGTCAACGCGAACGAGGACCTGAAACAGGAGATCGCGGAGAAAAAACAGGCCGAAGAGGCCCTCAAGGCCAGCGAGGAAAAGTATCGCACCATCATCGAAAGCATCGAGGAAGGCTACTTTGAACTCGATCTGGTGGGCAATGTGACCTTCTGCAATGATTCCCTGTGCAGTATTGTCGGATACCCGCGGGAAGAACTGCTGGGGATGAATAACCGGGATTACACCACACCGGAAACGGCCAAAAAGATGTTTGATATCTTCAGCGAAGTCTATCGAACCGGAATTCCGGCGCGATCGTCCGATTTCGAGGTTGTCAGAAACAATGGAGATACGATCTTCATTGAGATCTCCGCAACCCTCGTCCGCGACCCGTCCGGAACCCCCGTCGGATTCCGGGGCGTTCTCAGAGATGTGACTGAACGCAAACAGCATGAGATAGACCTCCAGAGGTCAAAGGAGTCCGCTGAAGCGGCCAACCGGGCGAAGAGCGATTTCCTGGCCAATATGAGCCATGAACTCAGGACGCCCTTACACCACATCATGGGTTTTACCGAACTGGTGGTCACAAAGTGTTTTGGTGAATTGAACGAAGTGCAGGAAGAGCATCTGAATGACGTGCTGCAGAGCAGCAAGCACCTCCTTTCCCTGATCAATGACGTCCTTGATCTCTCGAAGATTGAGGGAGGAAAGATGGAAATCAACATTTCGGAGGTGCATGTGGAGCGGCTGATCGAGCAAAGCCTGCTCATGTTCAAGGAAAAGGCCATGAAACACCGCATCAATCTCTCCATACACGCGGAAGGCATCCCGCCCGTCATAAACGCCGATGAACGTAAGCTCAAACAGATCATCTTCAATCTGCTTTCCAACGCGATCAAATTCACGCCTGACGGCGGCACCATCCGTCTCAACGCCAGACAGGTGGAGCCCTCAGCGCTGGCTGATCGCAAAATCGGAGAAGGCCATCCGGATGGAAACGGCCACCGGTATCTGGAATTTGCCGTCGTCGATACGGGCATCGGGATAACCCCCGAGAATCAGGAGCGGATCTTCGGCCGCTTTGAGAGGGTGGACGAATCGATGAACCGGAAATACGAGGGGACCGGCCTGGGTCTCGCCCTCAGCAAGGACCTGGTCGAACTGCACGGCGGCAGGATCTGGGTCGAGAGTGAAGGAGAGGGAAAAGGTTCTGCCTTCCACTTTGTCCTCCCCCTTTCCGCCTGATTTCTTCCCGCCGGAGTTCGCGTGTTCCGTCCGGCATGAATCTCCCGGTCATTCCATAGATCCGGCACCGGTTGCCCCGGAGCCGTTCATCGAATAAGGCCCGGCAAAAAAACGGCCTGCAAAGATACCGCGCGAAGCGCATATCCGAGCAGGCCTGTTATAATCATCGATCAATATTACATTATTGTTTAGATCATAAACAATTTTTTATGTTTTTAAATTTGTCGATGATTATATCGAAAGATCAAGTGATCTCTGTATACCCAATAAAGCAATTTACATGCCGAAAACAGGAGATCAGTGATTTCTATCGGTTATGCCAAACGAGCCTTTCCGGGGAAGAAATACCCCGTGTCAATGACCTGAAAAAGGGTGAATCTGACCGCTTCTCGTAGGGGAAGGCCCCCGGATATTCGTTGCGACTGAAGTGCGAAGCGTGTAAACTATGGCCCAAGACACGATAACAGGGGAAGAGACGTGAGACTCGCCGTATTGGAAACGGAAAAGTGCGTGGGATGCCAGAGCTGCATGTTCGCCTGCTCGCGAAGGGTAGGGGAGGCGGGCCTTGCCCGCTCCTGCATCGGCGTGCGATCCATCGGCGGCATGGAGCGGGGGTTCTCCGTCGTTGTTTGCAGGGCGTGCGCCGATCCCCCGTGCGCGAAGGTCTGCCCCACGGGGGCCCTGGTTCCGCGCGAAGGAAAGGGCGGGGTCCGGGTCCTGCCCGACAGGTGCATCGGATGCGGCCACTGCAGGGAGGCCTGCATTATCGGTGCGGTGTACTGGGATGACGAGACCGACAAACCGATGATCTGTCTCCACTGCGGCTACTGCGTCGATTTCTGCCCCTACGGCGTGCTCGGTATGCAGGAGCGGGAGGTCGAAAATGCTGAAGAATGATCCCCTTGAAAATATCCTCTATATCGACCTGACGCGAAGGACCTTCAGAATCGAGAAACGGCCGGAGCTTTTCGAGAAATACCTGGGAGGCACGGGGGCCGCCGTACAGCTCCTTCACGAAGAGTGTCCCGAAGGGTGCGATCCCCTGGGGCCGGAAAGCCCCATCATCTTTGCCGTGGGCGCTCTGACGGCGCTCTTTCCGCTCGCCTCGAAGACCGTCGCCCTGTTCAAATCGCCTCTCACCGGAAATCTGGGGGAGAGCCACTGCGGGGGGAGAAGTGCGGTTTCGATCCGCATGGCGGGGTACGGCGCCATTGTCATCAAAGGGGCGAGCAGTATGCCGGTCTACCTCTCCATCGAGAACGGGCGGGTGCGCTTTCGCGACGCCTCCACCCTGTGGGGGATGGGAAATTTCTCGTCCGGACGGATCATCAGAGAAAATGAAACGGGAGCGGGCCTGCGGACCATCATGCGTATCGGCAAGGGGGGAGAAAAGCTGATCGCCTATTCCTGCGTGACCACGGAGACCTTCCGCCATTTCGGGCGGCTCGGGCTGGGGGCCGTCTTCGGGAGCAAGAAACTCAAGGCCGTGGTTGTTTCGGGAAAATCATCCCTTCCCGTCTCCGATAAAAAGGAATACCGCCGCCTCTATGACGAGGTGTACAAGGCAGCCGTCGAATCACCGGTGATGAAAAAATACCACGACCTCGGGACGGCGGAAAACATCGTGCCTCTCAATAATTTCGGGGGGCTCCCCACACGCAACCTCACGGCGGCGCGGTTCGAGGGCGCCTCGCGCATGTCGGGCGAGACCTTTGCCGAGAAATACCTCGGACGGCGGCTTGCCTGTTCCCACTGTCCGGTGGGGTGCATCCATATCGCCGCCCTTCGGGAGCCCTACGAGGACATCTCGTATTTCTACAAGACCTCCATGATATCCTACGACTATGAACCGATCTACGCCCTCGGCACCATGCTGGGAATCTCCCGGCCGGCCGATTTCCTCAGGCTCATGGACCGGGTTGAAGAATCCTGGGGAATGGACGCCATGAGTCTCGGTGTGATCCTCGCCTGGGCCACGGAGGCGTTCGAAAGGGGGCTGATCACGAAGAAGGAGACCATGGGCGTCAGGCTGAAATGGGGACATGTGAAGGGCTACATCAGGGCGGGGGGATACATCATCGACCAGCCCAACGATTTTTACCGTGCCCTCGCGCGGGGGGTCGAATACGCGGCATCCGTTTACGGGGGGATGGAGTTCGCCCTGGCCTTCGGCGGCAACGAGATGCCCGGCTACCATACGGGGCCCGGCGCCCATCTGGGATATCTGATTGGGGCGCGCCACAGCCATCTGGACAACGCCGGGTACAGCTTCGACCAGAAGGTTCTTGTAAAAAAAAGGCTGAAACCGGAAGAAACGATAGACGCGCTCCTCGCGGAGGAGCGATGGCGGCAGATCCTCTCCAGTCTTGTCGTCTGTTTCTTCGCCCGGGGGATCTATACCCCGGAACTCGTCACGCGCCTTCTTTCCATCGGAGGGATCGATCTGTCCGCCGGCGATCTGGATCGGATCGGCCGGAAAATCCATGCGGAAAAATACCGCTTCAAGATGCGGGAAGGGTTCGCCCTCGACACGGTGCGCCTGCCGGAGCGGATATTCGAAACCCCTTCTCCCGTCAGCGGCCTGGACAGGGCATATCTCACAAAGGCGCTGAGCTACGCGCACAAGACGATCGAGAAGGAGTTTGACGCCGCGCCCTGACGCACCCGTATCGCCTGTCTCGCCTGAATATCCTTGACTTTCTATCCTCCCGCGCATACGGTATTCCCGCTGAAAAACCACGGGTATCCCCCCGCGGGATTCTGAGCCGCGACCCCCTCGCAGGACGGTGCCATGCCCCTGAGCAAGAAAACGAAAGTTGCCATCATTACCTCCGATCCGTTCATCGCCTGTGTGTACCGGTTCATCCGTCTCTATTCCGCCACCTTTCGGTTGACCGTCGAAAACGAACGGCCATGGATGGATCATCTCAAAGGGGGCGGGCGGGTGCTCCTGTGCTGCTGGCATCAGCAGTTCATGGCCGCGATCCGGTATTTCAAAAACTATGAACCCTATGGGGGGAGCCTTATGATCAGCAGGAGCTCCGACGGCGAGTTGATCGCGGGTGTCGCCCGGAGATCGGGATTTTACCCCGTGCGGGGCTCTTCTTCGCGCGGGGGGCGCGAGGCGCTGGGGGAGATGATCGACAGATTACGGGAAACCGGATTTGCCGGGCACATCCTGGACGGTCCCACGGGACCGATAGGGGTCGTCAAGGCGGGTGTGATCCAGATGGCGGCCTCCGCCGGGGCGGTCATCGTTCCCTTCTATACGAGCGCCGACCGGGCATGGTATTTCAACAGCTGGGACCGGTTCATGCTCCCCAAACCCTTTGCCCGCGTGACCCTCCGGTACGGCGATCCGATCCCCTGTCCCCGGCCGGAAAACAGCGAAGAGTTTGAAAAACAGCGCCGTTCCCTCGAAGAGATCATGCGCCCCGGCCTCCACTGCCCGCCATCGCAGATACGCTGAAGCCGGTTCTACGGGATACCTGTACATATGGCGCCGCACTTGACATACACACGTGGTGACTCTATAGTATGGCCGTGCTGTGGTGGAGGAAAAACATGAAAACGGTGAACGCATTGAAGGTAAGAAACAATCTTGCTGAAATCCTTGACCTTCTTGAAGAAACAGGCGAACCGATCCTTATAACCAAGGGACGGAAGATACGCGCGGCGCTGATCACGCCGGAACAGCTCAAGACGCGCTTTCTCAACTTTCATGCCGATGAGCCGAGGCGGCAACTGCTCGAAACAATGGCGACCTTGAAGAAGAAAGCCCGCGGCAACAAGGACAGCCTGACACTCCTCAGGGAATTGCGGGGATACGAGCAGTGATCTGGGTAATCGACGCATCGGTGGCGGTTCGCTGGTTTATCCAGGGCGAAACGCATCCCCACGCCGATGAGGTTCTTCAGTGTGTCATCACCGCCCCTGAACTGTTTGCTGTACCCGAATTATTTTCGTTCGAGGTTTTTTCCGTGTTATCCAGGATTCACCCCTCCCCCCGGGACGTGTTTGCCAGAGGGGTTATGCCCATTTTGAACGGTGGCATCCTCCGCTATCCCATGACGGAAAAACTCGCCGCGCGGGCGTCGGGATTCGTAAAAAAAGGCCTCACCGGTTATGACGCCTGCTATGCCGCTCTGGCCCGCGAAATGAAGGGGTTGTGGCTCACCTTTGACGCCCGGGCCCATGCCCTGCTTGTCGGTGAAAAGGTTTCTCATCTTCTGACCGATCCATTCCCCAAGAGTTGGCCTTGATGATATGGTTTCCTGAAAACAACACTGATAGCAAGAAAGGGACATACTGTGGACAGTTTTGAAGAACTTCTGCGAAAGCGCCGTTCCATCAGGGATTTCGAGGAGCGGGAGGTGCCGCTCTCCCTGATACGGGAAATCATCCGGGAGAGCACCCTCGCGCCCAGTGCCAGCCACGGGCAGCCCTGGCGTTTCATTATCATCACCGACAGGGGCCTCATGGAGCGGATCTCGGACGCGTGCAAAGAATCGCTTCTCGAACGGATTGAAGCGCATCCGGAGCTTCCGCTCAGCGGCTACAAGTCGGCCCTCGAGAATAGGGCCTTCAATATCTTCTACAACGCCCCCTGTCTGATCTATATTGTGGGTCCCGCCGAGGTCGGGTCGGTCGAGGTTGACTGCGCCCTGGCCGCCTCCTATCTGATGTTCGCCGCTGCCCGGCGGGGACTGGGAACCTGCTGGATCGGACTGGGAACACCTCTTGACGATCCCGTGCTCAGGGAAGAGATTGGCCTTCCCGACGGGTACCGGATCGTCGCGCCCGTCATCGTGGGATACCCCGCATCCATACCGGAGCCCCTTGCGCGGGAGGAACCGAAGATTCTGAAGGTTATATCGTGACGGGGGAAAGACGGTTCCGCCCCTGTGCTGAACGCTCTGGATACTGTGAAAAAGCGACGAGAACGAGATGAAGCAGACCTTGAGCATCAACCGCGGCCTTGAACCGGGCCGCTACCGCCTGGAAGATGTCTATCCGGATGCCCGAAAGTATGGCGTCCTTGCAGACATCTTTGCCGGCACGGCGGAGATCGACGCGGTCATGGCCCGCACCGGCGTGTCCGTCGCGGATATTCCCCACGAGATGTTTGTCAGCAATGACGACGGCTCCATCACCATCGGTCTGAACCACCTGCGCCGCGCGCCGGATGAGATTCTGTACCTGGATATCATCCACGAGCTGTGCCACGTCAAACAGCACCTCCAGGGGCGGGAACTGTACGACCGGAGCAGGGCCTACGTGGACCGGGAAACCGAGATCGAGGCGTACGAAATCACCGTGAAGGAGGCACGCCGGATCGGTCTGACCGAGAGGGCCATTCTCGATTATCTGCGCGTGTCGTGGATTACCCCCGAAGAGCACCAGCGCCTCGCCCGCAGACTCGCCGTCAACGGATTCCGGAGCATTGATCACGAACAATAAAAGCGGAAAAGGGGCGAACCCTTTTCCGCTTTTCCCCGCGAGAGCGAAGCGAGGATGTGCTCCCCGATCAGGTCCCCGTATATCTCACCAGTGAAATCTTGTTGTCGACCGTCTCCACCCCCTTGACTTTCCGCATCATATTCTCGATCAGATCCTTGTTTGCCGTGTCAGTCACGACGCCGGTCAATCGCACGCAGCCCGGCACGGGAACGGAAACATCGGCGAAGCTGAAGGTTCGGTCGAAGGCCTCCGCCTCGATCAGGGTGGCCCGCGCCCTCTGGAGAAGACTGATCATTTCAAGGGACTTCATGGCATCCGCTGAACGAGACAGGATCTCTTCGGAGCGGGCCAGGTGCAGGATGGTGTCGACGGCGAGATCCTCCGACAGGTGGTCCATATTCAGCACCATGTCGTAGAGTTCCGGATTTTCCCAGTCGGCATTGAAAAACAGTTTGATGAACCCGCTCCTCTCGCGGTCGCTCTCCTGAATCAATCTCTCCGCCGCTTCACGGGGGACTCCTCTCCGGCCCAGGGTCTGAATGCGATATGCCGTCGATGCCGTCACCCGGATGTGGAGGGCGCACTCGTAGGACCGCAGCAGGATGTGGCTCCCCCGGCCGAGAAACACCGCGCTTCCCCGGCTTGCCAGTTCATAGATGACTGAATTCAGCCGATCTATCTGAATATCTGGTTTGTTGGTAAAGTACCTCAGAAAACCGGTCGGAGCTTTATCGTCCACTCCGCGGATATCGTCAAGAAATCCCATTTCACGGGCCATGGCTTCAATGGCATCCGTATCATGGCACTTGTATCCGAGTTCGTCCGCGACGCGACCCGCGATTGCCGACCCGCCCGTGCCCATCTTTCTGGAAAAGGTGATAAATTGCATGATCGTTTCCCTCCTTTCTCCAGTGCGAAGAAACAGATAACGCTTCACCCCGGCTCCCGCCGACTCCCCGCGGGACCACAAGCACGCGGCCGCGAGTCATCAGGGAACGCCGACCCTTTACGCTCACCGTGTTACCCCGGTGAGCGAACAGAAAAACGGACCAATCGTGTGTACAGAACAGCGGCAGCATGGTGACCTCGAATTCGCCCGGTTGACCCTTCGATGTTCAGGCTGTCCGTAGCGATAATAATACTACCAAACGGAATGGAAGAAAAGCACGAAATGGAGCAACGAATTGCCATCCCCGGTGTGACATCAATCACACCAAAGGTGTAACCCCCTTCATTGTATATTCAAGTAATATCAAGTAGAAAGGACTCAAATCCCGCGGCTGTCCGGTGCCTGTCATCGATGGCCCGGGAAAACGCCGCGAGCCTCCTGTCCCTTGATGAGAGAGGTGAAAGGGAAGGGTGAAAAAAGACGATTTCTGGATCGCTTCTCCCTCCTGGCCTTCCTTTTTCTCCTCTCCCACAGGGGTAAGTGAAGGTGACGGTTCACGGCGTCAGAAGACGCGCATTTTGAAAATTCATCGGTGAATCGGCAATGAGGAGCGTTATGGAAAAGATCTGCATCGTGCGAAGGAGAAAAGATATTCAGCGGCTCGGCGGGGAACGGGAGTATCATTCCGGAGAACGGATGCTCCCCAATCGGAATCTGGGCGTCGTCGCTTCCCCCGCGCTGGTGGATGACAGGGGCGCCCATGCGATGGGGCGGGTACCGGTTGACGATATGACGGAAGACCGGAAAGAAGCGATCTCCTTCAGCCTGACGCCCGAGCAGTCCGCCGTGATTCAATCGAGCACATTTTCCCACTATCTCCGGAACGGCATGTCGCGGGGCGCGGCCATCAATGTGCAGCAGCGGGAAGACGGGCAGATCAGCCTGAATTTTTTCTTTGACCGGGCGAACGCGCTGCGGCTGCTCAAGGCACAGCATGTGTGTGAAATGCTGCAAATCAGCAAGAGTTTTCTGGGGAAGCTCACGCAGACAAAAGAGCTGAAGAGCTACAAGGTAGGCGGACTCAGACGGTACGCCCTCGAGGATATTCTGGAGTTTCTTTCCAGGAACGAATATCCCGGGGATGCCGCATATACGCAATGAGGTAAAACAGTCAGTTATGACAATGCACAGCAAATCGGGGAGATGATGCCATGTATTACGAATATTGGGGTCTCAAGAAACCGCCGTTCGACAATGTTCCTGATCCGTCCATGTACGTGGAGAGTCACGCATCGATGGAGAACGCCATCGCGGAAACCCTCTTCGCCATTGAGGAGGGGGGGGAGAGCATCGCGGTTATCGTCGGCGACGTGGGGCTGGGCAAGACCCTCTCGCTCCGCATGATTATCGATTCGCTCGATCAGGAAAAATATAAAATCGCGCTCATTACCAATCCGAGCGTCACCTTTTCCCAGTTGACGAGGGAGATCATCGGCCAGATCACGGGGAAACCGTCTGATAAAACCAGAAAGGTGGACCTGCTGGAAACCTTCAACCGGCTGCTCTTCGAAACCATCGACGAAGGGAAGAAGGTTCTCATCTGCATCGATGAGGCCAACGCCATCTCACCGGCCAATCTTGAAAATCTGCGCCTGCTGACCAATATGCAGGATGATCAGCGAAATCTCTTCACCATGGTTCTTGCCGGGCAGAACGAACTGGCCCGGCGGCTGGAGCATCCCAAACGGGCCAATCTCTTTCAGCGGATCGGGACCTATAACAAAATAGAAAAGATACACTCGGAAGACCTGGTGAAAACCTATGTTGAAACCCGGCTGAAACTCGCGGGCGGGACAAGAACAATCTTTGCGGACGATGTCTTCGCTCCGCTCCTGAAGCATTCCGAAGAGGGGGTTCCCCGTCTTATCAATAAGATATGTAAACTATCTCTCAAGGCGGGGGAAACGAACGGGCTCGAACTCATCACCGGCGATATGGTTGACCAGATCGGCCTGCGTTTCCAGCGGGTGAGCGCTTCCTCTCCCCGCACGGAAAAGCGCGAAGGGATCTTCGAAGAGGCCGCGGCGCTCACATCGCTCCAGACCCCGGAGGCTTCCGTGGAAGACGTTCCGGCCGTTTTTGAAGAGCGGGAGCCGGAGCCTGTGATGGAAATACCGGAGCCCTCTGCTGAGGAATTCGCGCCCCCTGCGCAAGAAGCGGCGCTGTTTGAAGAGACGCCGGAACCGTACGGGCAAAGCCCGCTCCAGGAAGAGCCGCCGGCTCCCGTCGCCGAAGCCGCTCCCATTCAGGATCAGAGCGCGGAAGAGAAGCCTCATCCCCGTCTCGTTTTCGAAAAGGTCGAACCGGATGCCGTCCCGCACGAGTCCCCAGCCGCCGCGGACAGCAAATCGATAGAAATAGAAATCGGCGACAGGAAAGTGGCGGTAAGCCTTCCCTGTGACGTGATGCGGCAGGCCCACTGCGGAAACCGCGAACACCGCGTCAAGCTGGCGGGCGTCCTGGCCGCCCGGGTCCTTCAGCAGCATCCGCAGATCACGGATGCGAACTGTCCCGATCCCGTGGAGGTATGGAGTAAAATCAGGGAATCCGTTCTGAATACCTTTGAGGAGGAACAGAGGCTTGGCGTGATGTGAGCCTCTGTATGCCATGAAACTTTACTCCATCGCACATACGGAGCCTTCCGCGCACAAAAGGGATCGCGCCCGGGAATGGTTCATGAAGGGATGCCGGCTCGAGCGTCTTGACCCGGACTCGGACCAGGCCGTGGACGCGTACCGGAAAAGCATCCAGATGGACGGCTCCTTCACAGACGCGTATATTCACGTGGGATTCATATATCTCAAACGGGAGCGGTGCGACGAGGCGCTGAAATATTTCGAGCAGGCAGTCGCGCTGAACCCGGACAACCCGGAGACTTACAATAATATCGGCTACGTGTACGAGAAGATGAACCGCTCCGGCAGCGCGAAGCAGATGTATCATCACGCCCTGGGGATAGCTCCCGGCAACACGGAAGCGATGCTCCATATCGCCCGGATCCTTGAACGGGAAGGGAATTATCACGGCGCCATGGAACAGTACCGGCGCGCCATGGAAGCGGACCCCCGGGCGGTCGCCCCCCGTTTCCGGCTGGCGGCGCTCTACGACCGGCACGATATGTTCGACGAGGCGATACAGGAATATCTGAACGTCCTTGCCGTCGATCCGGAACACCGGAACGCCCTCTTGAATCTGGGGAATCTCTATGTGCAGCTTGGCGACGACGCGAAGGCCGTCATCGCCTTTGAACGGGTGTTGCAGCTGGAACCCGACAACGCGGAGGTGTGGAATGATCTGGGTTCTCTGTACGAGGAAGCGAAACTGTATGAAAAAGCTGCTGCCGCCTTTGAACGATCCATTTCACTGGATCCTCTCCATGAGGAAGCCCATCTTAATCTGGCCCGTCTCCAGTGTCGCGGCTATTATTCAAACCCGGATAGCTCAAGGAAAGAGAAGATTATTCAAAGACTTCATTTCATTCTGTCCGTCAATCCTCATCATCAAGAGGCGAAAAAACTCCTCGAAGAACTCGGCAGAACGCACTGATATCCCCAAAACGATCATCGTTCGGAAGAACGGCAGCATGGTGATTCCCGAGGATTAGCGGAAGGGCTTCCGGCGGGGTTCCTTTCCCCTGTCTCCTGTCCCGTTCAGTTTGTCGCCAGAATCGCCCAGAAGAGGACCCCCTTCCGGAACACCGTTTCATCCGGATTGAAGAGAGGGGTATGCTGCCTCCCCGATCCGGGCGTGTATGCCTCGAGCGTGAACATGGCGCCGGGGACCCCGTACAGGTAGTGGGCGAAATCTTCGCCCCCCAGCATGGGCGGGCTTTCCTTCACCTCCTGGCCGTACTCCCTGAGCAGGGCTCCGACGCGGTCGAACACGGCGGTATCGTTGATGAGAGCGGGATGACCGTAAAGCGGCGTCGCCTCAAACTCAGCCTCCATGCTCTCCGCGACGGCCCGTACCTCGGCGATGCACTTCTCCATCATCGCCACGTGCCGGTCGCGGGGCAGAAGCGTCCGGAATCCATACCACAGCTCGGCCCGCGCCGGGATAACGTTGCTTCCCGTGCCCGTGTTCAGGATGACCGGTTCGAGGGCGATCGGGTCCGCGGGGCTGAAGAAACGGGCGGCGAACATGTCGAGGCGGCTCATCGCCGCGTGCGCCACCCGGAGGGCGTTCACGCCCATGTGGGGTCTGCCCGCGTGGCCGCCCGACGCGGCAAAGAGAAAGCGGACGCGGCCCGAATTCCCCAGGAGCGCTCCCGGACGGGAAAGAAACATACCATGATGCGCCTCCTCTCCGGTCCAGATGTGGAGCGCGTAGGCCGCGCTGATACCGTCCAGCACCCCCTCCTGTACGAGGAGATCGCCGCCCGACACGGGCTCCGGGGGCATGCCCGGATTCTCTTCAGCGTCCTGAAAAACAAGACGGATGTTATGGGCGGGAGCGACGCTCCCTTCCGAGACGCACCGGAGAAACCCCAGGAGCATGGCTGTGTGCGCGTCGTGGCCGCAGGCGTGGGAGATCCCCTCGCGCCGCGACGCGCAGGGGAGGCCCGTCATCTCGGGAACCGGCAGGGCGTCGAAGTCGGCCCGGAAGAGGATGCGGTCGCGGTTTCCGTCCACGTCGATATCGACGACGATTCCCCCCTTCGATTCGCGCGGCTCACGGATGACCGCGTTTCCCTGATTGCCGGCATTGGCGGCATGTATCTCATCCAGGATGCGGCGGCGGGTGGCCTCCGTTTCGTACCGTGTTTCGGGATGGCGGTGGAGCGCCCTGCGCAGCTCCACCACGTACTCCTCCTGACCCCGCGCCGCTTTCTCAAGACTCTTCATGAACGCCTCCCGCGCCTGCAATCTCCGGCGAATCGGCAATGGCTCGCTTCCGATCGTTTCACCGGGCCTCCTTGCCTCCCTCGGCGAGTTCCTCCAGCGCCGCGCGGTCGAGGAGCCTGATCGCTCCCCCTTCTTCTTCCACCAGAGCCCGGCCCTTCATGCTTCCCAGCGCCCGCGACAGCGATTCCGGCCCCGTCCCCAGGAGACCGGCAAGCTGGAGCTTCGAGATGTTCAGCCGTATCGTGTCCCCGTTCCCCTGCTCTTTCGACAGATACAGCATGTACGAGGCCAGGCGGGCGGGAATCTCCTTGAGGGAAAGATTCTCCACCTGGATGGTGAACTCCCGGAGCCGCGCCGCCAGGAGGGCCAGAAGATTCATGGTGAGCGACGGCCTGTTCGTGATGAGATTGACAAATTGCCCCCGGGGAAAGAACAGGAGCCTGCTCTTCGAAAGCGCCCGGGCGTTGGCGGGGAATGACTGCCCCGAAAAGACGGGGACCGCGCCGATGCTCTCCCCCGCGCCGAGAATATGGAGTATCTGTTCCTTCCCCTCGGGGGAGAGTTTGTACACGCTCACGCTCCCCTCACCGACCAGGTAGAAGCCGTTCCCGTCGTCCCCGTCGAAGAAGATGATCTCTCCCCTGTCGAACCGTTTCTCCACCGCGATCTTTTCGATCTCTTCCAGATGCTCCGCGGAGAGTCCCCCGAAAAGCTCGCTTGTTTCCAGAACCTGGCGCGCCTTTTTCATCATATCCCCTTGCCAAAACTATATCCGGTTCTTAACATAAGTCAAGGACGGGGGGATAGATTCGCGATACGGTGACACCAAAACGCCATACAGGAGGTGCCCTATGTTTTGTTACCAGTGTCAGGAAACTGTCAGGAATGTGGGCTGCGACGTGAGAGGCGTCTGCGGCAAGACGGAAGAAACAGCGAACCTGCAGGATCTCTTGGTGTATGTCCTGAAAGGGATCGCGATCTTCGCCGAAAAGGCGAAACAGACGGGCCCCCTGGACAGAAAATACGGACGGTTTGTGACCCAGGCCCTCTTCGCCACCATCACCAACGCGAACTTCGACAACGACAGGATCATCGCGCTCATACGGGAAGGGCTGAAGCTGCGCGACGAGTTGAAAGGGAAATCCGGCATGGACGGCGCCGAAGGTCTCCACGACGCGGCCGTCTGGTTCTCCGATGATCCCGCCGAATTCGAGAAAAAAGCCGCCCAGGTGGGCGTCCTTTCCATGGGGGACGAGGATGTCCGCGCCCTCAGGATGTTTCTGATCTACGGGCTCAAAGGGATTTCCGCCTACGCGGATCACGCCGCCATCCTCGGGTTCGAGGATGACGCGCTCTATGACTTTCTGATGGAAGCCCTTGCCTCCACCACGAAAGACCTCGCCGTGGATGAAATGGTGGCCATGGTCATGCGGGCCGGAGAAAATGCCGTCACCGTCATGGCCCTCCTCGACAAGGCGAATACGTCCGTCTACGGGAACCCTGAGATATCGAAGGTCAATATAGGCGTCCGCGGCAATCCGGGCATCCTGATCTCCGGCCACGACCTGAAGGACCTGGAAGAACTCCTGAAACAGACCGAGGGGACCGGGGTCGATGTCTACACCCACGGCGAGATGCTCCCGGCGAACGCCTATCCGGCCTTCAAGAAATACAGCCACTTTGTTGGCAATTACGGAAACTCCTGGTGGAAACAGGGGGAGGAATTCGCGTCATTCAACGGCCCGATCCTCATGACGACCAACTGCATCATACCCCTCAAGGACGCGTACAAAGACCGGATCTTCACCACGGGCATGACGGGATACCCCGGCGTTCCCCATATTCCGGACCGGCCGGAGGGTGGAACCAAGGACTTCTCCGCCGTCATCGACCTGGCGAAGAAATGCCCCCCTCCCGCGGAGATAGAAACGGGCGAACTGGTGACCGGCTTCGCCCACAATCAGGTGTTCGCCCTGGCCGACACGGTCGTGGACGCGGTGAAATCGGGGGCCATCAAACGGTTCATCGTCATGGCGGGCTGCGACGGACGCCACAAGACGCGGAGCTACTACACCGACGTGGCGAGCCGGCTCCCTCAGGACGCGGTCATCCTCACCGCCGGGTGCGCCAAGTACCGCTACAACAAGCTTTCCCTCGGCGATATCGGCGGTATCCCCCGGGTCCTCGACGCGGGGCAGTGCAACGACTGCTACTCCCTGGCCGTGATC
>ENA-OSEO01003134-OSEO01003134.1-sediment-metagenome-genome-assembly--contig:-NODE-3134-length-20448-cov-4.334004_pt1 | contig 20448 bp, 23 predicted proteins | sample MGYA00237883_ERZ534232 | MGnify/ENA metagenome assembly ERZ534232
AGGTATTCGGCACCGACGCGGGAACCGTGACAGGCGATACAGTTATACTGCATAGAGGGAGTACCACGGAACTCGTGACCGGAGACCAGACCGCCTCCCCTTTCATCCGGACGGCTGACATGGCATTGCCCGCACGTAGTGTGGCAGGACTCGCAATGATTTTCCAATGCAGTGGACAGGGGCGAGTCCTCAGTCAAGACGCCACCCCTAGCCTCAAGCGCATTACTGAAACCGGCGAGTGTGGCGTGGAGGCTTGTCTCATTAGCATGAGAGATATCCTTGTGGCAACTGATGCAACTCCCCTCCCCAGAGGGGTCGCTGACCACACCGGTATGAGCAAGCTCCTTATCTTGACTCTGGCTATCACCGCTATGGCAGATAACGCAACCCACCTTGCCGTGGGTGCTTTGCACAAACTCAGCATCCTTGAGGCCGCCACAGTATATTTTTGTTCCGGCCAGGCCTCGACGCCATCAAAATGTTCAACAATTTGAAAGTAGGGTACCTGCAGCTGCCTGCTAAACAGCGCCCCGGCCCTAGCAGGTTCTAATTCGGCCTCTTTGGCTTCAAAAAGCGCTACCGGTTGTCTGTCTTTAACAATTAAAAAATCAACTTCCATACCCTGATGGTTTCGAACATAACGAAGTTCGTAATTCCCCAAGCCCAGTTCATTCCAGCGACAAACCAGCCGTAAAAGCGAAATCGCAACCAGGTTTTCAAAACATGCGCCCTTATTCGGGACCATTGTCCAATCATAAAAATAAATTTTGGGCTCTTTTTTAATGGCTTTGGAAATACGACGGCTCCATGGCATGACCGAAAATATCAAATATATCTTTTTCAGCGCTTCAATCCAGTTGCTGGCGGTGCGATGATTCACCTGCAAATCTTCCCTTAACGCATTGATGCTCAATGGTGATGCCACCCGGTCCGGCAATGTCAGAAGAAGCTGCTCAACGCCCTTTATATCTTGAATCCGTGACAAGTCGCGCAAATCCTCGTAAAGCAATAAAGACTGATAATCCCGCCGCCATTTTACAGAAAACCGTTTGTTTGCCCTTAAAAACGGCTCCGGAAATCCACCGAAAAGCATCATCTGCTGCATAATTTCTTTCGCCTGCTTTAGCGGAACATCATGCAATAATGCGAGCAATTCCTTTGCCGCTTTGTCGGCAAACAATTCGCCGTCATTGGAGATTTGCTGCATCTGTCCCATTGCTTCAGACAAGCCCAAAGGCAGCATCCGGTAAGAGAAATACCTTCCGACAAGGCTGTCACCCGATTGTCTGAAGTAATCAAGTCTTGCGCTTCCCGTTATAATGAACTGGGCGTCGTCTTTATGCAGATCATAAAGGCCTTTTAAAACATTTTTCCACTGTTTATGTTTATGAATTTCATCAAAAGCGACCAGAGGCTTCTTTTTTTCAGACGCAATTTTAGCTTTTAAAAAATGAGGGTTGCGTTTGTATTCCCGGGGCACGTAGGGATCATCCCAGTTGAAATACAGGAGCGCTTGTCCGGCGCCCTTAAGCTTTTCTAAAACAAAAGTTGTTTTGCCGATTTGGCGGGGACCGGACAAAAAAATCATCTTTCCGGCATTTATTTCCGGATCAAACAAATATGTCGACTGCACCCGTTCCATAAAAGCATTTTATACAATCATGCAAAATTCTCAAGAGTTTTTTATATTAATGTGCAAAATTATCTTTACGAAACCGAGCCTGAATCAGAAAAGCTTTTCCAAAGCATCGACATGCTTATTCCAGGAATAATTATCTGCAACAAACCTGCGGCACTTTTGTGCGACCGCTTCCCACTGCTTCGGACGTTCTTTAATCAACCGGTATTTCTCCAAAATCAATTCAGCCATTGCTTTCGAAGAGGTATCCCTGAATAAGAAGGTCGGATCGAAACCGCCCAGTATCTCTTTGGTGCCGCCTACCGGTGTTCCTAAAACCGGCAACCCGGAAGCCATCGCTTCGAGGGTCACCAGTCCGAAACCTTCCAATTCCTTGGTCGGCAAAATGAACATATCGGCCATCCCATAATACTCGGGCAGTAATTCCTCCGAAATAAAACCCTCAAACCGGATAAATTTTTTGACTTTTAACTTTTCACTTTTAACTTCCAACTCATCCTTCAGCGGTCCGCCCCCCCCGATCACCAAATATATATCCGGTGCTTTTTCGACCGATAGCTTCACGGCATCGATTAAATTCTCCAGCCCCATGCGGGCGACTATGTTCCTGACCGTAAACAAAATTATTTTAGAGTCGGGCAACTTCAATCGGCGCCTGATGGCGTTTTTATTTTCAACCGGGCGAAACCGCTTTAAATCAACCCCGCCCGGAATGATGGAAACGTTAGATGAAGGAATACCATAAGCCGTCGCCAGCTTATCTTGCGTAAAGCGGCTCAGAACAACAATGTGATCGGATTGTTCGATCGCGCGCCGTTCGATCTTCTTGCGGGCAAAGATTTGCAACTCATAAAATAGATTTTTTAAAAAGCCGCCCGGCTTGGGGTTTCTGGAAACAAATTCTTCAAAGGACAGGGAATGACAGGTATAAATTTTTTTGATCGGTTTACTTTTCCGGGATTGCAGGACCCCGGATGCTGAAAACGGCTGATGAAAGTTGACCACGTCAAAACGATAACTTCTGCATAGTTCCTCAAATAGCTTGCGGCTGTTGCACCGGCATGAACGTAAAAACCTAACGGCTCCCCGATCATCCAAATCGAAGCGCAACTCCCTAACCTTATGAATTACCTCCTGCATCGCATCGTGGGTTGCCAGCTTGCGGGTCAATACATGGACGTCATGACCGCGCCGGGCCAGGCGGGTGCCCTGCTCGAACAAAACCCGTTCCGCCCCCCCGATGACACCGGCTATCGAAACGTCCGCAACAAAAAGAATGTTCACGAGTCAGCCATTTGAATTTATAAAAGCATGCTTAACTGTTCGATTTTTGCTCCTATTGCCATAACGCATTGGTAGAATTACCGATAGTTCCTGATTCCGCTGAGCAATATCTAAAGTATCCCTGATAGTCTTTTAACCTCATTTATAAAAAATACTTTTACTTCTTGCCATTCACAGGGGACGAGCATGCTCGGCATCGGTTCCTTTTCAGCGTCTGCAAAATAACACAGGCTCCGATTATCTTTTCAATCAACCCAAAGGTATCGCTGGTAATGATTTCTGAAAACATAAAATCTCGCTTCTAAAAATATTCAATATTATGGACCAAAAATTTACTGTTTTGGTAGAAAGCCTGCGGCTATATTTTACAACTTTTTCAATTGCTTCATCCCCGACAATTTCTCTCAAGAAACAAATGTCCCGCCACTGCCCATACTCAAATACCCGTTCGATGGTATGCTCCGGTCAGTCAATCAGTTCACGTCCCGTAAACCGAATATCCCAAAAATAACCCCTGAAATGATCCGGCAAAATATACTGGAATTTTAATTTGTTTTTGTTCATCCAAGTCCTTTTGAATTGATCCAATCTTGTTACGGACAAGCCGTTTGAAATCATTCAGAAAGCCTGTATTCATCCAGTTACGGTGATCATATCCCAAAAGCTTTTCCGTATATTGGCCTGCGCCCATATCTAATAGCGATCTGCCGCTTTTCGCTTCTCGATAACATTTAAAACATGATCATATATGGCGTCTCGATACCCTCCGATTTGATCTGAGCGGTATTGATCAAAATAACTGACGCTTTTAGGCATGCAATAAGGACAACTTTTGATTTCTATTACTTGTGTATGATTCTATTTTTAATCAATTTTAGGAAGTCAAAAGTCATCCAAATATACTGATCATAATTATTATAACTAGGCTCCTTAATATATGGCCTCATGATGGTAACCAAACAATTTGTAAGTAGGCTTGAATATGGTAAGTTTATGACAGCAATAGATTCACATTTCCATCCGGCCCTTACTGCGATCTCCATTAACGACCTTCTATTAAAGTAATTGAGATGCCAAACCGCACCGGGACGCCTTGTTAATATTCTTTCGACATATTCAAAGGGTACCTCTAAGTAAAGAACCCCTCCCGGTGCAATAACTCTTCGAAGATTTCTAAGCGTAACTATGGGTTCCGGTTCATGCTCAAGGACATGGGTATGTATTATAAAATCAAAATTCATTTCAGCATTCAAATCTTTTATAAGAGTTATGCCTGTCCGCGCAGTTCTATCTCTACCAAAATCGTATACATATCTTTCCGTATCTTTTAATAAATGATGCGTCAGGTTTTCTCCAATATTTCCGCCATAATCAAGAATCTTCGTCCCTTTATATGTTAAAATTACTTTTGCATACCGCTCTTGCCTCTTCTTTTGGTTTCGCCTGACAAGTGATTCCTGGACAAAACTGTCTTCCGCTGTTTGAATCTTTTTATAATAATGAAGAGTTCCTCTTCTTTTAACATCATAGATATTCTTTAAATCATGGTCGTCAAATGTTGGATTTTGAAAGATAAAAGTGCATGACCGGCAAAAATAGATATAACGTGTTAAAAAGGTCCTACCTAATCTGTCTAAAAGGAACTGGTCTTCAGCGTCAATTAAATCTTTTGGCTCATTTCTTTTTATTAGCCTTTTGTTCCCATATTGAATAATTTTTGACGATTGGCAGGCTGGGCATTTTTTTAATAATATCATATGAAACGGCTGTGAGTTAGAATAATTTTTTACTATAATGACTCTTTAAGAGCTTTTCAAAAATCACATGTTTCATATATCCAGTCGCGTAGGTCAGTTCACTTAAAAACCAAATAAACTTTCCTGTGATCAAGGCCCTTGCCAAGCGAACTGGAAACCGAAATATTCTCACTACAAATGAAACATGCGGCTTAAAGGGACCATGTCCTGCCGGAGTTTCAATGACCCACTCAGGATAATTCTGATAGGTATAGGCAGCTTGCCAGCCGTTTCGATAAAAACGGGCAACCAGTTTGGTAAGGGTTTCAGGAGGAAGGTGATGGTAATATACTCCAGGAACCAATACAATTCTTTTGCCTTTTTTTCTGAATAATTCTCTGAGATAGGGGTCCAAGCCTCTTGGTATTAATTCATTTTCTCCACCTATCTTTTTGAATTCATCCAAACGCATCATCATACACCCATGCTGGGCAAGATCCGAATCGGTAATCTGAGACACCGACTCCCAAGAATATCGAGGTATCTGTTCCATAACCCGACGGACAAAACAGCTAGCGTTAGCTGGAATCACATTGCTGCCGCCCGCAATTCCAATATCCGGATGGCATTCCAATGTTTCGAATAGAATAGCCAGTGTATTTTTTTCCGGTAAGGAGCTGTCATCATCCAAGGTCAGCAGGTATTTTCCAACAGCGATGCCTGCACCGATATTGATCGCTCGCCCCTGGCGATTATCACCCTTGATGACGATCAACTCGAATTGTTGACATGTCTGTTTTTCAATCTGCTCCATCAACTGCTGAAAACGTCCTCCACAATCGGCATCGACTGTCGGAATGATTATTGAAATAACCGGTTGATCTCTTTCCAAAACGTAGTGCCAGGCTTCGCCGATTGATCCCCCGTGATTCGGGTATTTGACAAAGGATCGGTCTACCTGAAGGCCGGAAAATTTTCTTGGGGCACCAAAATTACTCGCCAGTGTAGACATGAGGCCCTTTGTTAGGAGGACGTTTTATCGGTAAAAATGAAGAGCCGGTAGTAGAAAAATTTCACTAAAAATGAAACGCTCTGAATGAAAACAATTGCAGCAAGATAGGGAAGTATTGTCTCCATTAATAGGAAGGCCGTATACTCAAGGCCGCGAAAAAAAAGTGAGGAGCCGACGAAAGCCGATAGTTGTTTATATAAACGTTTGTGGGAATAAAAAATGAGATGCCGGCAAATAAAAAAATTGGTCCCCATCGCCATTAAAAGTCCACACAAATAAGCTGTTCTGGCTGTAAATCCCACGAGCTCGTGAAGGAAAACGGTTGCAGACAGATTGACGAAGGCGCTGGAAAGCCCAGAAAGGCCGAACCCGGCTAACTGCACCAGCAGTCGATTGCGAAGGTCACTTGCATTCACGGCGAATGGAAAGGCCTCCTTCCGCCTGCGATGATGTTCCAGGATATCTGCCCTAATAATTTCTGAAATTTACGTTCCAAGAAACAATCCAAGTGGCAAGCAATTTTAGACAGTGCATTGGCAATAATCCTAACCGGCATCATTACTTCCGCAAAAGGAGTCGAAAAAATTCCCTGGTTCCGCACAAAAACCCGTTCGAGTCCGGCTCCCTGAAAAAGTTGAACCAAATTTGTCGCAGTATAGGCATGCTGATCCGATGAATAGGAGGAATCAAGATGTTTGCGCATTCTGCGAGCCAATTGCAGAATAGGATTAGCCCCTTGCGGTTCATTAAAAGCTATCCAGCCGCCTGGTTTAAGCCATTGAACCATGCGTTTAAGTGAACCGGCATCATCTTCCAGGTGATGCAATACGCCGATCGATAATACTACATCAAATTGATGCGTGGGATTGAACCTTTTGATATCTGAAACTTCAAAGTGAACTTGAGGCCCTTCGTGCAAAGCTTGGGCATGCCGAATGAGCATTTCAGAGTGGTCAATACCGAGGTACAGAGAATAAAACTTTTTCAAATAGGCGGCCGCGAATCCGGCCCCGCAGCCGACCTCAAGAAGGTGAATATTGTTCCCACAAGGAAGAGCATTTAAAGTCTGCATAAGACGCAAACGCCTTGCCCTTCGGTGCGCAGATTCAATATCTTTACGCACATAGGCACTTGCTATATGGTTAAACAGTGCCCTGTCTTTTGCTGTTTTCGAAATAGCAGAAAATTGCAATATGGATCTGCTTCCGGGAGAAAGTTTTTTCACACTGTCCATGGCCTACCGCAATTTTTATGTAAAAGCAGCTGATACCCTTTTTATTATAACTTGCTGATTTTAACTATCACTCTTTCTCACGATAAGATCTGCAAGAATACCAATAAGTCCAACCTGAAGAGCAAAAAGAAAGAGCAATGTGGTTGAATCTGTGAGATTGAATTGCCAAAACACGTCATAAACAAGTGAACCCACACCCAAGACGAATAAAACCAGTGAGATAGGCAAAAAAAAGCGCAATGGATTAAAAAAAGTAACTGTCCGGGCGATGAGGATCAGGAATGCAAGAAGATCGATCGGCTTGATCTTGGATCGTCCTTCGCGCTTATGATAGTCGATCGGCAAATATCTTACCCGGTAGCTGTCGCAGAGCATGGCCATTGTCAGCGTAGTTGTGAAAGAAAAACGATTAGATAGAATATGCAAATATTTTTTTGCCACCTTTTTCCTGAAAATCCGGAATCCTGAATTGAGATCTGGAATTTGATTTTCAGTCAAGTAGTTGGCCAATTTGGTTAAAAACCATTTGGCCGGTCTTCTCAATACCGGCACCGCCACACGCACGCCGGTTCGGGCACCGACAACCATGTCGCTGGTTTCCATCTCGGCCAGCAACCGCGGCAAGTCCTGATGGGGATAAGTGCCGTCGGCATCGGTTATGGCCACCAGGGGGTAGTTTGCCCGGAGAATGCCCGATTTCAGCGCCGCACCGTATCCTCGGTTGGTTTCGTGCCGAACGATAGAAATACGCTCCCGGAAACCACTCAGCTCTTCCCCGCTGCCGTCGGTGGAGCCATCATCTACAACGATTAATTCCGTCGGCCGATCGATCCGGCTTAAAATCTGCAGCAACTGTTCAATCGTTTTTCGTACTGCACCAACTTCGTTAAAAACCGGCACCACAGCCGACAATCCCGTTTTTTCAGAATCTATCATCCCTTCCTCTTCTTAGTCTGAACGATCCGCGCAGGTCAATGCCATCAACTTTGGCCGCAACTTTTCAAGCGAAGCCGCCGCGCCGCAGCTCTAATCATCATAGCGGCTTGCAGGCACAGGATCGGTACAAAGGGGTAACCGTACCGGCGGATGGCATGAACCAATGCATACACCGCCGTCATGTATAAAGCCGGCAGGAGGAAAGCAAATGCTGCGGGTCTTCTTCGCACCAGCACAATCATTTTAGAAAAAGCCATTAAAACAAGTATGTCTGAAAAAAACAAAATTAAGTGTTTCATTACGGGTGAAATTTTTCCCAAAACACTGCTGCCCACCGGCGGGGAAAACCATAAAATCAAGACCCGGCTGACAATCAGTTGCATGAATTGGATCGGGTTTTCGCCGACCAGCCTGAACAACTCTTTTCTCAAAGCTTGGGTATCCAGCCGAGTAGCAAAGAAATTGCGACTTTCCTCCCGCTCGCGTTCCAGTGCTTCCATATCCATGACCGGCCACCACCATTTTCCGCTAAATGCCGGGTAATATGCATAAAGGAGGGTGTACTGCGGTATGGATGCCTCCCCGGAAGCTTTCACCATAACATTGCGCAGCTGCCATCCCCCTACCCAAATCAGGGAGATGCCGAAAACCAGCGCCAGACCGCACCGGAAAGGCTTTAGTCCCGGCCAGAACCAGCCTACGGCGAAAAGGGCCGCACCCAAAAACGAAAACTCGGGTTTAGTCAATCCCATCAGTCCTGTACACAGTCCTGCAGTCGTTGCCAGCCAGCCGGACCGTCGATTCCACGGGGCTTGCAGCATGAAATAAACCGCCATCACAAAGCAGAGTCCCAGCACAATCAACAGGTTCTCAGCATGGAGAAAGCTCACCACCTCAAGGGACGGGTGCAAGCTATAAAATCCGGCGGCAAGCCAGCCTGCACCGCTGTTTCTCGTAATCGCACAGGCCAGCCCAAAAAGCGGAAAAATCAAAAGCGCATGCAGGAGGGCTTGAACATACAGGGCATTGCGATAATCCTGGCCGAATATTGCATAAATAGTGGCTAAAAAAACGGGGTAGGCCGGAGGTCTTATGCTGGTGGGTGAAACCGAGTCAAGCGATATCCCATTGCCGGCGAGGACATTCATCGCTATCTGATGGTATTGCAATCCGTCCTTGGTAGGGGGACTCCCCAAAAACATGACGGCCGCAGTCCTTAAGAACAACGCCAACAAAAAAACGCCTGACAGCGCCCAAACATGCTTATGGTTTAAAAAAAGTTTCAATTTTTCGTCTGTCCCCTCCCCCCGAATCCAGGGAGGGCCGGCTTGATCCTCTTCCCTGGAGATTCCCGACTACGATCTATGCAAAACCCGGGGAAGCGGCTCGGATTCAGCCACCAGGCTGCCGTAAAGTTCATCAAAGCGGCCGACAAGAGTTTCCCAACGAAATTTCTCCGCCCATTTCTGGTTGATTATGGAAGGTTTTTTAAAAAGCTGCAACGCCTGCAATATGGCGAAGGTTAGATCGGGGACATTATCCGGCTCTATTAAAAGCCCATCGACCTCGCGGGTCACAATTTCGGGAACTCCTCCCGTGCGGGTCGCAACCACCGGCAACCCCCGGGCCATAGCTTCCAGCAGAACGATGCCGAAGGCTTCAGATCGACTGGGCAGGACAAAAAGATCCGCTGCGTCTGCAACTGCGGACACATCGGCCGGCTGCAAATGTCCCAGAAAATGAACCGACTGCTGAATCTTTAGCTGTGTACAAATCGTTTCCAGAAAACTTCGCTGGGAGCCATCACCCGCAAGCCAGAGATTTGCGTCGGGATAAACCGCCTTAATTCCGGGCCAACTTTTCAGCAGAAGATCCTGGCCCTTGATGAGCTCCAGCCGTCCAACAGCTAAAATCAAAGGCCCGCTCCCAGTTTTTTTAAAACCGCTCTCTGCCGCCAGGGGACAATCCTCGAAGCCATGCGGCAAAACCTGGACATCCTGACGCCCTGTCGTTTTTTTAATGAGACCGGCCAGGTGACTGGAAACCGCCGCAACCCGGTCGGGCCAGCGACAGCCCCAACGGATCTCGGTTCCCATTTGCCATTTGCCCGCCTGGTAAACATCCTGACCTTGCGCATAGGCAATGCTGGGAACTTTCAGGCAGCGTCCGGCCAAGGCCGCCAGCAAACCACATGAAACAGCCTGTCCCTGAATAATTTGGGGCTGGAATCTCTTTGACTGGCCATATACCCATTTAAAACGTTCCAACCATCCCAATCCTTTCGGCGCTCCGCGATGCAACCATCGAACCATATATCCCGGCAGTTTTTCCGGACCCCGATCAATTCCGACAGCGGTGGTAACCAGAACTGCCACGGCATGCCCGCGCAGCGATAGATGCCGGGCCAGCCGCTCGGTGGATAACGCTGTTCCTGCAAAGCGGTCCGGCGGGAATTCATTCACGATGATTAAAATTCGCATTCTGCTTTGATCGTGCTCAGATATTTCAGGGCCTGTATTAAAACCTCATCCGCCTCAATCAAAGACGGATCGTCCCGAGAAAATACGGCCGGCTTTTCATTTTTATAATTGAGGTATTGCGGCTCGGCATCCGGCCGCCCGCATAAGGCAATCATAGGTTTTCCCAGGGCGACCGCGATATGAAACGGACCGGAATCTTTATAATATGAAAATCTTTTTCTATCAAGGCGTTGATCAACTGTTTGTAGCCATCAATAGGCCATTCCTTCGATGGGCAGGAAACTCCAACATGAAAAACAAGCCGTCTTTGTCCAGGCTCCAGGAGATGGTTCCGATACCACCGCGGTAACTGCAACCTTCTGTCCCCGGAAACTTGCTAACTATGAGCATGACCTCATTATTTCAGACCTGCATCCCATCGACCAAATTTTGCACTTGCGACCATACCGCATCCAACGACAATTCTCTCATGCATTCCATCTTCTGATGACATGTGTTCTCAAAACACGGGGCACATGGAACGTCGCTCCTAGCAATTCGTACCGTGGGAACAGGGTAATTGGAATAGCGCATTGGACCAGCGCCAAAGATGCCCACTGCCGGGGTTCCAACAGCCACTGCCAGATGAAAAGGAGCAGAATCATTACCGATAAACAAACCGCAGCTGGCGATCATAGCTGCAAGATCTGAGAAGGCCATTGCAACTGCGCTGGTATCACATCCGGGAACCAATTCCGCCATCCGCTTCGCCAGATCACGTTCTGAGTCATCGCCCACTATTACGACATGCCATCCTAATCGATTTAACATCCTCGCCACTTCGGCAAATCGTTCCAGCGGCCAGCGTTTGAAATCTTTGGAGGCGCCGGGATGGATGACCACATGCCGAACGCGTGAGACAAGGCCTTCAGGGAGTGGATACACACCACTCCTGCCCAAGACGATACCGAGGGGCGCCAATAGTTCAGCGTAAAGTTCTATATAGTGACGAGTCCCGATAACAGCTACATCCATAAAACGGTCAATTACCCTACGGTTGACCCTCTTAGGAAGGAATCCCACCAAGTATCTGGCGTGGGAACAGCGCATAAGCAATATCTCGAAAAACCACCAATCCAGCAGCTTAGGTATGTGGATATTTACAAGCAAATCATATCGCTCTTGACGAAGCATTTGGCATTTTTTTACAATATAACGGATACCGGTTAAGGTCCAGATAGTACATGCGTCAAGTCGATAAATGTCGAGCCCTCTTATAGATTCAACCCGTGCATCGAGTCGTCTGAAGAACTCCCCCATCTTGGGCGAATCGCAGAACACGACAACCTCAGCCTCGGGAAATGATTCAAGAAGTGCACGCACCACGGCCCCGCCTAATATCAGATCACCAATGCCTCCAAAGTGCCAAAAGGCAATCCGTTGCACCGGTCGATTGAGTGGCCATGCATGTGATGCACGTCGCGGGAGCCATCGCAAGATCTCCAGAAGCAACCATCGTTTGAGTTTCGTGATCTTCATCCGTGTATTTCTGTGCAAACTGGACACTCCTACCTACTTCACCACACATATGTGGAAACTGATTCCCTTTAACTGAAAGACTTAGGCAAAACGGCTTTCATACAACCGTCATTCATTTTCCGGTTTCCTGACAACCAGCACATATCCTCCCGCTATCTCCCCCTCCGGACACTCTTGTAAAAACATCGGCGTGATATAGTCAATCAAACGCTGGTTCCAAGCCAGTTCGCCGCCCATCCGCTTAAGTAAACCGACAATGAAAAAGTGCGTACCATAATCAGTCCAGAAGCCCGGAAATGGGAAGGGAAGTGCAGCAACCGAATCGACAAGCGTTACAAAACGGGTCGAACGGCGATTGAGCCAGGGATCAATTCGTTCAAGGTTCAGACCGACCCTTCGGAGCTTATCCGCCCATACTTTCTCACCAAACAGGTTCAGGTGAGTCAGTTTACGGTCGTAGGCCTCGACCAAACGCCGGCCCAGTTTTTTCAGGCCGATAGCAGAAAAGAACCGGTTCCAGAAAAATAGTGATTTCCATTCATTACTAGGCACCGTCGCTACTAAAACTCCACCAGGCCGAAGCACCCTTGCTATCTCCGCAAGACAGAGATCGATCTCCGCAAGATGTTCCATCACGCACATACTGGTGATGGACTTAAAGCTTCCGTCCCCGAAAGGCAACCGGCGGATATCTCCTTGCACCGCATCGGACAGGGCATCCCTTGCCTTCAAAAGCGCAAGGTCGTCGATATCAACCCCCACCACCCTTTGATCGCCATACATCAATCTGGATATCTCACCAGTTCCACAACCGAGATCGAGGATGGGGATGGAAAACAGTCCCCTATTCCGATAAATTTCTCGCCACTCCACACAACGTGATAGCACACGCGTCGGCTTCCACGGAAAAAGCCACATCATCGTTTCCATATCCGGCGGATTGACCTGCGGCCGATCGGAACGCTTTTCGTATTGCTCAAAGATTGGGACGATCCGTCTCATTCAGTTTTTCTGTTCGTTGTTGCATGTATAGCCACCATCCGGAGAAGATACGAGAGATTTACATAATTTGCTTTTATGGCAACGTCGAAATTGTGCGTTTTATTATTTCCCACCGTTTATCCCAAGTTTGCTTTTCGAGCACATGGTTATAGTTCCGCTCAATTAGGGGAATGAAGTCCTCATAATGATTAAGTAGTGCAGATAATTGCGAGCAGGGATTTGCGCTGTCTATTTCCACGACCGGGTTATAGCCAAAAAGCTCCACCATCTCCTTCGGTGCATGCCCCACTATTAAACTTTTCGCGAGTATTGACTGAAGGTATCGATTCGTCATCGTCTCAATGTCTCCCGAACGTTCTGGGTGCGTCATGCTGCACGGTAGGCAGATGGATATTTTTGAACGTGCAAGGCCATCAACGAAAGATTCTCTCGTGTTAAATATCGGCTCTCCTATCGTTTTTTCATAAAAATGAACTTTTTTATTGTTTTGTAGAAAGCCCTTAATGGCCTCGTGATAGGGCTGATACTTTCTTCCGAATTCCAAAACATCAATGTCCTTGTTGTGGTAGGGGTAAAAATAATAAGATGCTGGATCTATTCCCTCAGGTACCCAAAATATTGGACATTTACAAATCCCTTGAAGGCGTTCAACAACCTGCATAGCTGAGACATGCAAAGAGCAGACATCATACTGTTTTACAAATTCTATTATCTCGTCATGGTATTGGGGCCAAGCATCAAACAGATACAGATGTTTTTTTTTAAAAAACGCAAAATAAGGCATACACTTGCGAAGGTGTATGCCCATTATTCTCGGCAGAATGGCAAAATACTCATTTTTAGCAGAAAATGGTGCGTACCTGTACACAAATGAATACGGGCGCAACGACACTCGCTCATGAAACCTCCAAACGAGTGCACCAAGTAATTGCATGACACCTCGCGCCCCGTCTGACGGCTTCACTTGGGGATCAGAAAGTATATTTTTCTCAAATTCTTTAATGACATCTTGCGATACATGATCCGACAGACGTGCGTTGAGTATAAGATGGATCATATAAGGCTCTTTCCATAGTCAAGACAAAAAATTGGGTTGTATTTAGTGCATCCTAACGCCACCTGTTTTGCTATTGTTGATTTCGGCAAAGATAAACGCTTTGATATCTCCAACGCGGACACGCCGTCATCCTTCGCCATCTTAACTGCTTCCTCTCGAAACTCTTTTACGTTTCGCCCATTGGGCACTCTTTCCATTTTCCAACTTCATTTTTATTTCTCTTTCTCAACATTGGAGTCCATTTTTTTTACCTACCATAGTTGGTTTAATGTAGGACAACGCATTTTACTCCTTCCTCCATTAGTTACTTATCCGCTTCATATCATCAATATGATTCGTATGATATCATCCTGGAATTAGTTTCATTTGCGTTTTTACAGGCAATCAAATTGACGTATGGATAGCTTTCGCGTATCGGATCCGGACTAATTCGCTTAGATTTTGCATCATAAAGATACATGCGATAACCGAGATCTTCGAGTTGATGATAAAGTTCATGGCATGACATTCCGGCCGATTGGCTGGCTTGGTCGGCAAACTCAACTTGCAGAACAGGCGCATCTTGTCGACTCAATGTTTCAATGCCTCCTGAAAGAACATGGTTTTCCCATCCCTCAACATCGATTTTCATCATGGTTACGCAACCAATGAGATTATGCTCACGGGCAAAATCATCATAGGTAATAGCACTGACCGTCTCTGTGGCAAAAGCAATGCTGGCATGTGGCGTAGCTATAGAGTTCCATGCGTCATAACCCTCCAAAGACAAATTCATCTGAATCTGACCAGAACAATCCGACAGGGCCATCTGGAAGCACTCTATATTATTCATCCTATTTAATTCAATATTCCTGACCAGCCGCTGAAACGTATTCGTGCAGGGTTCAAATGCCAATACTTTTCCACAGTCACCCACACATCGGGACGCAATCAGTGAGTACAATCCGACATTGGCACCGATATCTATAAAGGTATCTCCTGGTTTTAAATAATTCTTTATAAATTGACGCTCGCGCCATTCAAAATTATCACAGTAAATGAATCGGCATAGGACACTGTCAAAATATAAGTTGATTTTGATATCCTGCTGGAGTGGGAAGGCAAAATGCCCTTTCTTATCCTTGTGGCTGTCCCACCAGACCATGCGTCTGCGCTTGATATATTCCTGCCACTCTTCCTTGATTCGCCTGGGTAAAGAGCCCTGGTAAAAGTGATAAAAAAGGCGACTGATCATATAGGCGGCCTTATTCATGTTGAACCTGCACGAATATCCCATCAATTTGAAGAATTTGACGGCTCTCACCCTGCATGGGGTTGATCAGGTATTTCAATTGAAATCCCTGGCGGATCAGCGGCTGATAAACGGAATCGAAGGTGGAAGATCCGCTATATAAAGCCTGTAGACTTAATTCACTGATAACAACCTTACAGGATTTTAAGGTCTCTTGAGCACCTCGAAGAACTTCATTTTCATAACCCTGTACATCCATTAAAAGTAAATCGACGCGCGTTATTTCTTTCTCTTTCATGATCACATCCAGCGGCCGTACCTGAACATCTACGGTGCGCTGTTTTCCGAGAAAAGGGTATTCTTCAAGCGCTTTGGGTTCATAGGGCAGAAGAGAGCTTGCCGGCGAAAAATCATCCACCCACATGAGTTTTTCCTCTGCCTTTGCGCCGGCAGCGATATTGAGGCAATGCATATTTTTGAAATCTTTTGTATTTTCTACAAGAACAGCAAAAGTCTGCGGTACCGGTTCGAGTAAATAGAACTCGCGGCTCGGAAAGGCCTCGTTTAACGCCAAAGCCATGGTGCCATCGTTTGCACCCGCATAGGCGATGATTTTAATTTCATGATGATTAAACGCGGGAAGATACTGAATCCAGGTTTTTCTGCCGGCTGGAGACAATTTTCGCCAAGCTTCGCTCCGGGGGTAGTGTTTTGCCAGATACTCGTTTATTGCCTTTTCAGGTCCAGGAATGTATTCAATAGGGGATATACGGTTTAATATTTTGAAAGCAAAGCTTCCATCTTGAACCGATTTTAATACTCTAGAGAAAATATTCATTTTTCAGGTTATGCTTTCCCATTTCAGGATTGGGGCAATGACACCCGGTCGATTGCGGCTGTCAAGAATGCTCCAAAACGGAGAAACGCCATGATCAAGGACTATTTCAAACTGTACGACCGAATCGAGGTAGACGATCCAGCTTATGTTGTGCAATCCAATCCGTGGGCATATGCCATAGCGTCCTCCGTTTAATAAACCACACGGGATGATACAACGCCAGACATTTTCACCTTGTTTCACCTTCGGCCACTGCTCAGGCGTCATATCGGTCTGATAGCTTCTGAATATCGTTTCACCATGGGCATTCAATAAGTCTAAACCTACGCAAAGTGCAGAGTGACTTCTATTGACCGTAAATTGCATCTCAATATAGATGTCGTTTCGGCTGTGATAGATGCCGTTATCGTTTCGGCCGTCCGCAAAGACGCTAATTGATTTCAACTGGATATCCGCATTTCCCGGCGCCGATTCGTCAGGCCATTCTTTAATCGATTGGTTTTCACCAAAACCCGAAAGATATTCTGTAACCACTGCCTTCGAATCACCGGTCTGTACGACACGGCCCGAGGAAAGTAGCAAAGCGGTTCGGCATAACGACTGAACTGCCGCCATATTATGGCTCACAAAAAGAACGGTACGCCCCCCCCGGGCGACTTCGTCCATTTTACCCAGGCACTTTTTTTGAAATTCGGCATCGCCGACAGCCAGCACTTCATCCACCAGCAGAATCTCCGTTTCCAGGTGGGCGGCAACGGCAAAGGCAAGGCGCATATACATTCCGCTTGAATACCGTTTGACCGGGGTTTCGATAAATTTTTCAAGCTCCGCGAAGGCCACGATTTCATCAAATTTCCGTGTTATCTCCCAACGATTCATCCCCAAGATTGCGCCATACATATAAACATTTTCGTGGCCGGTGAGTTCGGGATGAAAACCGGTTCCCACCTCCAGCAAAGAGCCAACGCAACCCCTTAACTCAACTCGGCCTTCGGTAGGCTCGGTAATTTTTGAAAGAATCTTTAACAAAGTGCTTTTGCCGGCGCCGTTTCTACCGATAATGCCGACGACATCGCCCTGCTTGACTTCAAAGGAGACATCCTTTAAGGCCCAAATGTGATCATCGCGTTGCGATGATGGCAAAGAGCGGAGAGCGGAGAGATGCGGGGACTGAGAGCGAAGAGCGGAGAGCGAAGAGGCTAAGCGTTGAAAAGGGGCTTTGGCGGTATCGACGATGGTCTCGCGAATGGTTTTGTAGCCTGCGCGGGCGACACTGCCGATGCGGTATCGCTTGGAGAGGTTCTGGACTTTGATGACGGTGTCAGACATTTATGAGCACAGGGCTGAGAGCGAAGAGCTAAGAGTTTAGAGTTATGAGTTTAAAGCCACAAAAAGCATAGTTTCAGGCCGGTTCTTTTATTTTAATGATTTTATAAATCCTGTTATCATTCTACATTGCTCGTCCAAATCAGACAGCAAGTCTGTTTTAACCTCATTTGATATCAGCCCTTCCATCTGAAACAATATGATCATATTGGCATTTTCAAAGGTTGATCTTCGAGCGATATTCAAAAACTGAATAAATTCATTCTTTGAATGAGAACCAGACCCCTCGGCGATATTATTTGAGATCGATAGTCCAGCACCTCTTATTTGTTCTGCAAATCGATATAAACGCTTACTTTCAAGTTCGTTTGCAATTCCAAAAAGCTTTCTGCCGATGTCAATGGCTCTTCTCCATATTTCCAGATTTTCAAATCTAAACGAATAGTTCCCCATTTTTCTCATTATCGAGTTTTATACCTTTCATCTCTTTGCTCTTCGCTCTCACACCACATCCGCAAACGTCTTCTCCATTTTTCTAAAATAATACATCCCGCTGATAAAAATTAGCAAAATAATAAAAGACGAGATGCAGAGCAAATGCCAATCGATCGGCTGATGCCCTAAAAGCGATGCCCGATAAGCATTAATGATCCCTCCCAGGGGGTTCAGCGCCAAAAGCCACTGGTATTTTTCAGGGACCAAACTGACCGGATAAATAACGGGTGAAACAAACATCCAGAGCTGTATTAGAAAAGGAATCGCATAACGGATATCTCGATATTGCACGTTCATGGCAGAAAGCCACAGCCCGACCCCGACAGCGCATAAGAATGTCAATCCGAGCAGAAATGGAAAAAGAAGAATGCTTATTCCGGGAAGGTACTGATAAGAAATCATCATGGCAAGCAAAAGAATCATCGCAATGAAAAAATCGAGCAAGCCGGCCAGAGCGTAAGAACCGGGGATAATAATCCTCGGGAAATAGACCTTGCTGATTAAATTGGCGCTGCCCACCAGACTATTGCCGGAATTGGTAAGGGCATTGGCAAAATAGGTCCATGGCAAGAGACCGGCATATACGAAAATGGGATAAGGAATTCCGTCGGAGGGCATTCTGGCCAAGCGACCGAAAAACAACGTAAAGACCGCCATTGTAAAGAGAGGCTGGATAATCGCCCACAACCCGCCCAGAACCGTTTGTTTGTATCGGACCTGGATTTCCCGCTTTGTTAAAAAATACAAAAGTTCACGATACTTCCATATTTCTTTGAAATTGATCGGGATCCATCCCTTGCTGGGCTCGATAACCGACAAGGGTTTGTTTTCATTTTGAACCGGCATGCTTTTTCAATTGCCTTGATTTTTTTCTTTCAGCCCTGAAATATCGACTATTACGCGGTGATGCGCAGGGGAAACCATCAATCATAATAATCCGCTTTTTTTATATCTCAAACTCGTCACGCATTAAGCCGGATTAACGAATAATTGATCTCAGTGTACCAACACGAAGTTCCCCATGCTCAGGTACTGGAATTGTCACCGCGCCGGTTGCCGTTTTGCACTGCATGACAACGTGACTACCACGCCTTCGGACTTCACTAAAGCCATGTCTTTCCAAAATAGCACAAACGTCCTTGCCGGAAAGAACACGCAATTTAGCCAACAGCCACCTCCAGTTGAGTTATATAAATTTCTCCACGCAGGCGCTCCCGTATTTCATCCGGCGATGTACATTCAAAAAACAACTCGAGAGCCTCGCGCAAATTATCACGAACGCTTTCAATGCTGTCACCCTGACTGGCGATGCCCAGTTCCGGGCACAGAGAAACATATCCATCATCTTCCCTTTCTATGATTGCGGTCAGTTGACGATTCATAGCTCCCCCTTATCAAATTAAGAACAAAATATCTTGGTCTTTCCGACTGAAATGTCGAGACCTTTGCAAAACAACCAGCCTTTTTTCGGGTACCCACCGGAATAAATGTTTCAGAATAGCGCTGCATTTTGTTGCAGTAAACCCTACGATATGAAAATTCGGCTGGAAGTGTTCTTTGAAATTCAGTTTGTTTAGACAGCTCCGCTTCGTCAATTACATCCGTGATGCCAATTAACCTGCGGTCCTTACTCTAATAAATGTCTATACCGACTTTAAATTCTTTGGCAAACATCGAATGTTGTTATACCTAATAAAGCATAATTATGTCAAACCCTATTTCAATTTTTTATAAAAAATTTAAAAAGTTATGGTTAATTAACGCGAGGGCAAACCGAAGTACTATACTTCAGTCCGGGAAAATATTCTTTTAACCCCTGCGACAAAATCGAAAGACAGGCTCAGCAGAGCTGGAATCAGAAAAATGGTAAAGACCGTGGAGATCAACAGGCCGCCGACGATCACGCCGCCCAGGCCGCGATAAAATTCGGAACCGGCACCGGGAGACAACACCAGCGGCATCATCCCTAAAACAGTGGTAATGGTGCTCATGTAGATCGGCCGGATGCGGGTGCGAACCGACTCGGCAATGGCAGCCCGCGGCATCATACGACCGTCCCGGATATTATTTAAAGACTGGTGAACGATGAGAATAGCGTTGTTGACCACGGTGCCCACCAGGATGATAAAGCCCAGCATCGTCAAAATATCCAGGGGCTGATAGGCGATAAAGCGGTTGACCAGAAAGATTCCGATAAAGCCGCCGGCCGCTGCCAAGGGTACGCTGAACATGATAATTAAAGGATAGAAAAAATTTTCGAACAGCGATGACATCAGCAGGTAGCAAATGACGACGGCCAGGATAAAATTCCACTGCAGGGCCAATCGCGTGCGGGTCAGATTGTCGGCGGTTCCGCCCATCTGGATACTGTATAGACCGGATATCGATTCGCGCTGTTTAATCGGCGTAATAATCCGATCATTTACCATCTCCATGGCCGCTTCAAGGGAAATCTCCCGGGGCGGAATCACCTGAATGGTAATGGCCCGCTGCGAATCAATGTGGTTAATCTGGGTAGGGCCCTCCTCCAGCCGGATGTCCGCCAGAGACCCCAATGTCACTTTTTCACCCCCGGGGGAAATAATGGGCAACCCGGCAAGGTCCTGGGTTCGTTCAATGCCTTCGTAGCCCTTTTAACAACCAGATCGATCTCATCGCCA
>ENA-OSEO01003135-OSEO01003135.1-sediment-metagenome-genome-assembly--contig:-NODE-3135-length-20438-cov-8.164481_pt1 | contig 20438 bp, 20 predicted proteins | sample MGYA00237883_ERZ534232 | MGnify/ENA metagenome assembly ERZ534232
GACGTTCGGGAGCTTTTCGCCACGGCCCATGAAATACCCCCCCGGCAACATCTTCGCGTCCAGGCCGCCTTTCAGGCCCATACCGACAACGCCGTGTCCAAGACGATCAATCTGCCGCATGAAGCCGAAACTGAAACGGTCCGGGAAATTTTTCTAAACGCCTACCGGGAGGGTCTGAAAGGCGTGACCATCTACCGTGACCGATGCCGGGAGGATCAGATTCTGCGGATGGGACAGGCGGAGGCAGACAAACCCACCGGCCCCCCGACGGTCCAGACCGATTTATATCCTGACTACCGCCGCTTTTTAGAACCCGACGACGGCAAGTTCGTTTGCCGGCGGTGTGGATGATCCGGTTGTTTTTAATAAAATTTCAGGCGGTTCGTTCAACCTCATGTTCCGGCGGCACCGGCTTCATTCCTGGGAGGTAGACCCCAAGGAGGCCAGGATTCTGCAGCGGGCCATGGCGCCGCTGGTTCAAGCCCGGCCCTACCGTGGCCCGGCCGGATTGGCGGCCGGGGCCGACGCGGCTTATTTACCGGAGACCGACCTGGCCGTGGGCGCGGCCGTGATCTGGGATATTGCGGAGAGAAGGGTTGCGGCCAGGGCCGGGGTTTTGGCCAGAGTCACGTTTCCTTACCGTTCCGGGCTCCTGAGCTTCCGGGAAGCGCCGGTGCTTCTGGCCGCCTTGGGCCGGCTGGAACTCAACCCGCACGTCTATATCTTTGACGGACAAGGCCGGGCCCACCCGCTGGGATTGGGGCTGGCCGCCCACGCCGGATTATGGCTGCAAGCTCCGACCGTCGGCTGCGCCAAGAGCAGACTGATCGGGACGTTCGAGCCGGTCGGCCTTGAAGCCGGGCATTACAGCCCGCTGATGAACAAGGGTCTCGAGATCGGGGCGGTGTTGAGGACCAGGGCCGGGGTCAAGCCGGTCTTCGTCTCGCCGGGTCATCTGATGGATAACGAAGGAGCAATCAGAATAGTTCTGGCGGCTTGCGCCGGTTTTCGTCAGCCCGAACCGCTTCGCCGGGCCCACTTGCTGGCCAATCGCTGGCGGGCCCTGATCAGGGCTCTGTCAATTCAAGGCCTCCCGGGCCAGGATTTCATCGCCGACGATTTGAAAAATTTTATCCAACCCCATGACCTTGAAGACCCGGATCAGGCCGTTCTGGGCCGCGGGGTTCAGAACCAAGACCACCCGGCTTCTATCGGAGACCAATCCGACCGCCCTGATTAAAGCGTCAATCTCGGCGCTCCGCATATTTTCAAATTTTCGCAGGTCGATAATCAGACCTTTAAAATCCCGGCCCAGCCTGGCTTCGATTTGGGCCTTAAGGTTCGGACCGCCCAGGCTCAGGTCCCCCCGTTCCGGAGCCAGAACCATGTTGTTGGGGCGGACTTCTTGTTTTTCGTTTTCCAGCCAGGCCTTAAGGTTGTCAATCAGGCCTTCGAGCAAGCTCCGCGCGAGGCCGATTAGCGGCTTATCTTGATGAAGTTGGGCCAGATAATCCTCGATGAGCTTGCAAGCCCGGCGGGCCTGTGGCCCGGCCCAAACTTCCAGGTTCGAACGGAGAAGTGTGACTTCATCCGCCAAACTGGCAAGAGGGACCTGATCTTCGACCGTAAGACGGACGATACGGTCCAACAAGGCGCCAGTCTCAGGCCGCGGCCGGTCGGGTGGGTCTTGATCGGCGGATTCCACCGGGCCTGGCCTGGCCCCAGGCGGGGCGGCCGTTTTTTCTTCCGACCCTGCCGTCGCTGTTTGGGCCGAAATGATCCGGGGGTCCTCCGGGGTCGGGGAAGGAGTCTCGATAATTTTTTCCAACCGATCAAGGTCTCCTTCGACCGCCGCCAGGTCCGGGACCTGATCGGAGTCGTTATTCTCGAGATTGACCAGGATAAGTTCGATTAGGTCCAAGACGCGGAAAAGGACGTCGATCAGACCTGGCGGACAGGGGGAGCAGCCTGTTTCGCGGAGGCCCTGGAGGAGGTTTTCGGCCTTATGGGTCAGACTGTACAGTCCTTTCAGGTCGAGAAAGCCGGCGTTGCCCTTGATGCTGTGGAGCCGCCGCATGACGCCGTGCAGTTCGTCCTGTCTAGCCGGGTCCTTTTCGAGGACCAGTAAATGTTGCCCGGCCGCCTGCAAGTGATCCCGAGCGTCGTCGATAAATTCGGCCATTATTTCGCTGGGCATGTCCTTTGACCTCAACGGCGGCGGACCGCACTCTAAAAACTACACGATATCTCCTTTTGAGTCCAGAAAACAAAGCAAGGGGGACAAAAGCCAGCGGTCCTCCGGCCCGAACGGACGAACTGGAACCCGAGACGGGATTGAAGCCGGCCTTATTGGGGCGTGGATTTGGACCGATCAGCCTCGGTTTCGCCAAGCCCGGCCGATTCACCGGCCCTGGCGGCGCGGCGGAGGCAGACGGTCAGGATCGGCCCGGAAACCACGTAAGCCAGCATGAAGAAAAAGAGGACCACCTGGGGCCGGACCGCGACCAAAGCTATAACCAGCGTGGCGGCGACCAGGGTATTGAAGGGCTTGCTTTTGAGCAGTTCCGGGTTTTTCAGGCTGAAGTATCTGAAGTTGCTGACCATGAGGAAAGAAAGGACGAAGATGAGCACTAGGATGGCCCAATGTTTGATGACGCCGCTTTGGCCAAAGTGATGCAGGAAGAAGACGGTGGTGGCGATCATGGCCGCCGCGCCCGGGATAGGCAGGCCTTGGAAGAAATCCGAGCTTCGGTTTGCAGAATAAACGTTGAAGCGAGCTAGGCGCAGAGCGCCGCAGGCCACGTAAAGAAAGCCGGCCACCCAGCCCAGTCGACCGAAAGGTTCGAGGGCCCAAAGGTAGGCCAAAAGACCCGGGGCTACACCGAAGGCCACCAGATCGGCCAGTGAATCATATTCCACCCCGAACTGGCTGGTGGTTTGGGTCAGGCGGGCCACTTTGCCGTCGAGGAAATCGAAGACCCCCGAGACGATGATGGCTACAGCGGCGGCCATGAAGTCGTGTCTGACGGCCGAGATGATGGCGAAGAAACCGGAAAAAAGGCTGGCCGTGGTAAAAAGGTTGGGCAGAATGTAAATGCTGCGGCGCCGCTCGGCGCGGGACCTGCTTTTTCTTCGTTTACTCATGGCGGCTCTCCCGAATGCTTTCTCCGGTCTTGAAACGCTGCTCTTCTTGGACCTGGACGTCGGCGTCGTAAGGCAAATATCCCAGGACGGTTTCTCCGGCTCTGACTTTTTGCTTCAATCGGACCCGGACGTCAGTGTCCAGGGGCAGGAAGACATCCAGACGGGAACCGAAGCGGATCAGGCCGAAGCGCTGTCCTCGCACTACGGCCTCGCCCGGCTTGACCCAGCAGGCTATGCGCCGGGCGATCAGGCCGGCGATCTGGATGACCAGGAGGCGGTCGCGGCTGGGGGCTTGGATGAGGACGGCGTTGCGTTCGTTTTCCAGGGAGGCTTTATCCAGATTGGCGGCCAGGAATCTGCCCGGAGAGTACTGCACGGCCTCCACGGCGCCGGAAACCGGGGCCCGGTTGACATGAACGTTGAACAAGGACATGAAGATGCTGATTTGAAGTCTTCGGTCCTTGAGAAACACGTTTTCATCCGTGGGCATGATTTTTATGACGACGCCGTCGGCGGGCGAAACCACCGCGTCTCCGCCTTCCGGGGCGGTCCGTTCCGGGTCCCGAAAAAACCAGGCGGAAAAAAATCCGGCCGCAGCCAACAACACGGCCGGCCAGGCCCACCCGATCCAGACGCTCAAAGCCGAAGCGGCCAGAGGAATCAGAATAAACGGCCAACCCTCTCTGGCCACCGGCAATCTGTTTTTAGTTGAAGCCATATATTTTTAAATCGTACCGCCCTCTATGGTTTTTTTCAACCCGAATCAGGCGAAGTCATCCGCTCACTTTTTGGACCGGGTGATGGCAATCTTGCCGGTGCGAACGATTTCTTCGATGCCCAGGTGAGAGAGCAGGGCCAGGAGCGCCTCAATTTTACCGGCGCTTCCGGTCACTTCGAGGGTATAAAACTTGGGGCTGACGTCTACGACCTTGCATCGAAAAATGTCCACGATCCTCAAAACCTCAGCCCGGAAATTGGCTTCGGCCCGGACCTTGATTAAGGCCATTTCCCTTTCTACAAACTCGGTCTCGGTCAGGTCGACCACCTTGATAACGTTGATCAGCTTGCGCAGTTGCTTGATGATCTGTTCGACAATGGCCGGTGAGCCCGAGGTGACCAGGGTGATGCGGGAGACGTTGGGATCAAGGGTTTCAGCCACACAGAGGCTTTCGATATTGAAGCCCCGTCCGGAAAAGAGGCCAGCCACCCTGGAGAGAACTCCTGGTTCGTTGTCCACCAAGACCGATATGGTTCTTTTATTTTCGTTAATCGCCATGAGATCAGACCAGAAGCATGTTGGAGATCGAGGACCCGGCCGGAACCATAGGATAGACACACTCTTCCCGTTCCACCAGGAAGTCCATGATGACCGGTTTTTTAATTTTTAGGGATTCTTTGATGATCGGGGCGACTTCCGAAGGTTTTTCGGCCCGGAAACCCACAGCGCCGTATGCTTCGGCCAAACGGACGAAATCGGGGGCGCAACTCATGGGCGTAGCGCAGTAGCGCTTATTATAAAAAAGTTGCTGCCACTGGCGAACCATGCCCAGGAACTGGTTGTTGAGGATGGCCACTTTCACCGGCAGATTGTATTCGACCGCCGTGGCCAGCTCTTGAATGTTCATCTGGATGCTGCCGTCGCCGGCGATGTCGATGACCGTTTTGCCCGGATAAGCCACCTGAGCGCCGAGGGCCGCCGGCAGGCCGAAGCCCATGCAGCCCAGACCTCCGGAAGTAATGAAAGTCCGGGGCCGGGTCATGTGGTAATACTGGGCCGCCCACATCTGGTTCTGGCCGACTTCGGTGGTGATCACGGCCTTGCCGCGGGTCAGGCGATAAATCTCTTCCACCACGAACTGGGGTTTGATGGGACCGTCGGGTTTTTGCTCATAAGCCAGGGGATAAGTCTCCCGCCATTTTTTAATCTGGTCCAGCCAAGGTTGGCGGTCGGAGGGTTTGACCAGGGGCTTGCCCCGGCTTTTTTGTTCTTTTCCGGCCAGTTCCAACAGCCTGGCCAGGGCGTTGCGGCAGTCGGCCACGATGGGCACGTGGACGTAAACGTTTTTCTTGATGGAAGTCGGATCGATGTCGATGTGGATTATTTGGGCCCGGGGGCAGAACTCGTCGATTTTCCCGGTGACTCTGTCATCGAATCTGGCTCCGACGGCCACCAGCAAATCGCAATTCTGCACGGCCATGTTGGCCCGGTAGGTGCCGTGCATGCCCAGCATGCCCAGCCAAAGATCATGATCGGCCGGGAAAGCGCCCAGGCCCATTAAGGTGGTGGTGACCGGTATGGCGAAGGCTTCGGCTAAAGCCTTAAGCTCCCGATGAGCCTCGGAACTGATGACCCCGCCGCCGGCGTAAATGACCGGCTGTTTGGACTTGAGCAGAAGGTCGAAAGCCTTGCGAATCTGTTTGGGGTGAGGTTCCGGGTGAGGTTGATAACCCCGGAGGGCGACCTTGCGCGGGTATTTGAATTCGGTCTCACCCTGGATAATGTCCTTGGGCAAATCCACCAGGATCGGCCCCGGCCGGCCCGCGGCAGCCAGATAAAAGGCCTCTTTGATGGTGGAAGCCAGTCGGTCGATGTCTTTGACCAGATAATTGTGCTTGGTACAGGGCCGGGTGATGCCGACGATGTCCACTTCTTGAAAGGCGTCGTTGCCGATGAGCGGCGTCGGGACCTGACCGGTCAGGATCACCACTGGGCTGGAGTCCATGTAGGCGGTGGCGATGCCGGTCACCGTATTGGTCGCCCCCGGGCCCGAGGTCACCAGGACCACGCCAACTTTGCCCGAGGCCCGGGCGTAGGCGTCGGCCGCATGAACCGCGGCCTGTTCGTGCCGGACCAGAATGTGCTTGATCTTGGTCTCGGCCATCTGATCGTGAATGTCCGTAATAGCGGCCCCGGGGTAGCCGAAGATGACTTCGACCCCTTCCCGCTTCAGACATTCCAGCAGGATTCTCGCGCCGGTAAGCTTCATTGCTCTGTTTGACTTTTACGATACTCGGCCAGAATGGCCTCGATTCTGTCTCTTCCGGCCAGTTTCAATTTCTGGAGGCGTTTTTTTTCCACGGCCTCCTCAGTGGTCAAATAAGGTCGGCGGTTGAAGTCTTCCAGCTCACTCTCATACCGCCGGTGATTTTCCATTAAAACCCTTAATTCCTCATTGTGAGGAATCAAATGGGCGATGAGCTCTTCATCCTTCCTCTCCATAGTCGCCCCCGTCAACGGCTCCGCCGATTATTTCCCCTATATTACAGGATTTTTTGAGACTGTCAACGTTCTTCCTCCGCCCGGTTCGCGCAGGTCCGGCGGACGAATATACAAAGGTGTGATCTTGACCGGGTCGGTTTCCGCGCCGCGTTCGAGCATGTCCAGGGCCGTTTGAATGACCCAGACCGCACGGGGATGATCCAGCTCCTTCGGACCGGCCCGAAACAGCGGTCCCAAACCGTCGGCCAGCACCCGGCCGCAGGTCTCCAGCCCGATTCCGAAAAAGACGGTTTCCTCCTGAATTATTTGGACCAGGTCTTCAGGGGCGAAGGAGGCGAAATCAGATCGGCGTTCCCAGCGGCCGTCCGGCCCGGTTTGGTATAAGGCGGCGTAAACCAGGTCCCGGCGGGCGGGCAGAAGCGGACAGGCCTGAAACGGTCTGGGCGGCAGACCCCGGACCATGGCCTCCAGGGTGGGCACGCCGATCAGGGGGCGCCCGGCCGCCCAGGCCAGACCCTTGGCTGCGGCCAGTCCGATGCGCAGGCCGGTGAAGCTGCCGGGACCCAGCCCCAAGGTCAGGGCGTCCAGGTCAGGAACGGTCAGCCCGGTTTCATCCAGAATTCTTTTAATTTCAGGAATAAGGGTTCGGGAAAAGGTGACCGACCGAGGGAGGCTGGACTCGGTCAGGACGGTCCGGCCCTCGGCCACGGCCAGACTACCGACCGGGCTCGAGGTGTCCAGGGCCAGAATTTTCATTTTGTTCGACAGCCGGCGGCTGAGAGACGGATTCGGACCCGGTGAAGATTCGGGCCAGATCATTATAAAAAATGAAGGCCATAAACATCAGGAGAAAGACCAAGCCGACCTGCTGGGCCCTTTCCCTGATGCGCAGGCTGATGGGCCGGCGGATGACCATTTCTATCGTAAAGAAGAAGAGGTGTCCGCCGTCCAGGACCGGGACGGGGAGCAGATTGAGAATGCCCAGATTGACGCTGAGCAAGGCGGCTAAAAAAATCAGGTTGAGCAGACCGGCCTTGGCCTGTTGGCCGGCCAGTTGGGCGATGAAAATCGGGCCGCCCAGGGTTTTGAAGGGTATTTTGCGCTGAATCAGTTTGACCACGGACAGGACGGTCAGTTTGCTCAATTCCCAGGTCCGCTGGACCCCATAAAACACGGCCACGGCCGGGTTGATTTTTTCCACCACCAGGTCGCCCTGGGCTTCGATGCCGATCATGGGCACCTGGACCTCTTCCCCGAAAAGATTGGAGCTGCTGACCAGGCGCGGCGTAAGGTGAACGGTCAAAATGCGGCCGTCCCGCTCGACGGCGACTTCAAGTTCCCGGCCGGCAGCCTCCCGAACCAGCTCCAAAATATCGTCCCAGTATTTGACCTGGCGGCCGTCAATGGCGGTGATCCGGTCGCCGGCCTTGAGGCCGGCCGTCGCGGCCGGCATGTCCGGCTGAACCCGACCTACGCCTGGTCCGAGATGCGGCACGCCGTCTACGGCGAACATGGCCCAAAAGACCAGGAAAGCGAAAAAGAAGTTGGCCGCCGGTCCGGCCAGGACGATCAAAAAGCGGCCCCAGGCCGGCTGGTGCGAGAAAGACCGATGTTCCAGGCCGGGCGGGACTTCTTCGTCAGGGTTTTCTCCGAACATCTTGACGTATCCGCCCAAAGGAATCCAAGAAAGGACATATTCGGTTTCACCAAACTTTTTGCCGACCATTTTAGGCGGGAAGCCCAAGGAAAAGCGCTCGACCCGGACGCCTAGCATTTTGGCGATCAAAAAATGCCCTAGTTCGTGGACAAAGATGAGAACGCCCAACAGGACGATAGTGGAAACCAAGGTGATCATCAGCGGCGGGTTCCTTTCAGACCCTCGATTATCTCTGTGGTTTTGGCTCTGGCCGCCCGGTCCAAAGCCAAGACCTGATCAAGTCCGCTTAAGGCTTCGGTCCCCGCCTCGCCCAAGACCCGTTCGACTACTTCGGCGATCTCCAAAAAGTTCAGCTTACCTTCCAAAAAGGCCTGGACAGCCACTTCGTTGGCCGCATTGAGGACGGCCGGGGCCGTGCCTCCGCGCCAGCCGGCCTCCAGGGCCAAGGCCAAACCGGGGAAATGGTCCAAGTCCGGTTCGGTGAAAGTCAGGGCCGAAGTCTGGGGCAGGTCCAGAGGGGGCAGGTCCAAAGGCAGCCGCTGGGGATAGGCCAAGGCATAGGCGATGGGCAGACGCATGTCCGGAAGGCCGAGCTGAGCGATGACCGAACCGTCAATGAACTCGACCAGGGAATGGACGATGCTCTGGGGGTGAATGTGGATGGCGATCTTTTCCCAGGGCAGCCCGAAGAGCCACCGGGCTTCGATGGCCTCGAAGCCTTTATTCATCAATGTGGCGGAGTCGATGGTTATTTTGGCCCCCATGGTCCAGTTGGGATGAGCCAGGGCGTCGCCTGGAGTGGCCTGGGCCATTCTGGCCCAAGTCCAATCCAAAAAAGGCCCCCCCGAAGCGGTCAGGATGATCCTTTTGACGTCCTCGATCCTCTGGCCGGTCAAGACCTGAAAAATGGCCGAGTGTTCGCTGTCCACCGGCAGCAGTTCCGCCCCCCGGCGTCGCACTTCAGCCATGACCAGCTCTCCGGCCATGACCAGAGTTTCCTTGTTGGCCAGGGCGATCCTTTTACCAGCTTGAACGGCCGCCCAGGTCGGTTTCAGGCCGGCCGCCCCGACCATGGCTGAAACCACGGTTTCGGCTTCTTCAAGACCAGCCACATATTGGTAGCCCTCGTCGCCCCAAACCAGTTCCCCCCGCCAGGACGAACCGATCAATCCGGCCAATTCCTGAGCCAGGGTCTGGTTGAAAACCGCGGCGGCCCTGGGACGGAATTCTTTGATCTGCTGGGCCAACAGAGTGATGTTCCGCCCGGCGGCCAAGCCGACCACTTTGAAGCGAGCGGGAAAGGACCGCACCACCTCAAGGACGTTCCTGCCGATCGAACCGGTGGACCCCAGCAGGGATATGTGTTTTCCGCCCGGCTTCATTTCGAATTCAAACCAGCCCTCCGCCGCGAGTCACCGCATATAGATAGACGAAAGGGCCGTTGAAAAGCAGGGCGTCGATCCGGTCGAGAATTCCGCCGTGGCCCAAAAGGACGGACCCGCTGTCCTTTATGCCGGCCGATCTTTTGAGCATGGATTCGAACAGGTCTCCAGTCGCCCCCCAAATTCCCAAAAAAATCCCAAACAAGGCCGCTTCAAACCAAGCCGCCGGCAGCAACAGGCCGCCGACCAGCCCGGCGCTCAACCCGCTCCCGATCAGGCCGCCCCCGAATCCTTCCCAAGTCTTCTTGGGGCTGACGGCGGGATAAAAAGGCCGCCGCCCGAAACTGCGGCCGACATAAAAAGCGGCGGTGTCTCCCAGGAAAGTCACGGCCAGAGTAAAAAAAATCCATTCGGCGCCGTGGTCGAGAGCATGAAGCCGGACGAAAAAAGACAGGAACAAACTGACGTACACATGGCCTAAAGAAAAACGCCCGATGCTGTCAATTATGGAGGGTGTTTGCCCGTAATTCAAGAGAAAGTAAAGAAAGCCCAGGGCTACGGCCAGGACCAAAGCCAAGCCTTGACCGACGGGTCCATAAAGTCGGGCTCCGATCATGATCATGGCCGCGCCGCCCAGCCCTATGGCTTGAAGGACCCAGGGCCGCCGGTCGAAGCAGATCGAAAAAAACTCCCGCCAGGCCAACAGTGCAGTCACAATTATTAAAAGGTCAAAGGCTGAAGGCGGGGCCAGGAAGAGCAGGCCCAGGACTAGGGGAGTCAGGACCGCCGCCACGGCCCATCGACTGGCGTGGGCGGAAAGGGGCACGGTCAACGCCCCCTTTCGGCGCGAACCTGGTCCCCGGTCTTGCCGAAGCGCCGTTCCCGGCGCTGGTAGTCCAAGATGGCTTCTTCCAACTCCTTTTCCCTGAAGTCCGGCCAGTAGGCGTCGGTGAAAAAAATCTCGGTATAAGCCATCTGCCAAAGCAAAAAGTTGCTGATCCGATCCTCGCCGCCGGTGCGGATGAGCAGGTCAGGTTCAGGCAGACCGACTGTATAGAGATACGCCGAGAAAGTCTGCTCATTGATCTCTTCAATTTTCAGCCGGCCCGCGCCACATTCCATAGCCATCAATCTGGCCGCCCTAAGAATTTCCTGGCGGCCGCCGTAACTCAAGGCCAACGACAAAACCATTCGGTCGTTCTTTGAGGTGGCGGCCATGGTTTTTCTGAGCAGCTCCCGGGTGGACCGGGGCAGGCGGTCAATGTCGCCGACGGCGTTGAGCCGGATGTCGTTTTGGAGCATCTCGTCGAGCTCTTTTTCCAAATACCGGTTCAACAGACGCCAGAGGGCCTCGACTTCGGTCCGGGGACGCTGCCAGTTTTCCTCGGAAAAGGCGTAAAGGGTCAGGTATTGGACGCCCAACTTTCGGCAGGCCTTGGTTATGGCCCGGACCGAGTCGGCCCCGGCCCGATGGCCCTCGATGCGGCTCAAACCACGGGCCTGGGCCCACCGGCCGTTGCCGTCCATGATTATGGCCACGTGCCGCGGCAGTTTCGCTTTATCCAACTCTTCCTGGGTCACCATTCACCCGCGTTCGGCAACTAAAGATAATCAGAGTCGACAAAAAAGACGGCCGGACACGCCGCCGCCTCTTCAGGCCGCCGGTTAAAAACTAGAATCAACCACCGCTCCTGGTCAGAATTCCAGAATTTCCTTTTCCTTGACTCCGACGGTCTCGTCAATGTTTTTGATGTAATCATCCGTGATCTTCTGAACCTCTTCCTGGGCCCGGAAGAAATCGTCTTCAGAAATTTCTTTATCTTTCTTCAGGTCTTTAAGCATCTCGTTGGCGTCCCGCCGGATATTGCGCAAGGCCACCTTGTTTTCCTCAGCCATCTTTCTGACTACTTTGACCAGGTCCTTGCGCCGCTCCTCGCTGAGCGGGGGAATGGCGATCCGGATGACCTTGCCGTCGCTCATCGGAGTAAGGCCGAGTTCGGATTTAAGAATGGCTTTTTCGATGGCCCCGACCACCTGAGAGTCCCAGGGTTGAATCAGCAACAGACGGGCTTCGGGCACGGAAATCGAGGCCACCTGGTTCAGAGGGGTCGGCGTGCCGTAATAATCCACCCGAATGCCGTCCAACAAGGCGGTGGAAGCCCGGCCCGTCCGGACCTTTTTCAGGTCCCGGTCCAAGGCGGTCAAAGTCTTCTGCATCCGGTCCTTTACGTCTTCATAGATTTCATCCAACATGACGGCCTCTCTTAACCTGCCACCAGAGTCCCCACCTTCTCCCCGGACAAAACCCGCTTGATATTCCCGCGCACGCTCAGATTAAAGACAATGATCGGGAGCTTGTTTTCCATGGCCAAGGAAAGGGCGGTGGCGTCCATGACTTTAACTCGGCGCTCGATGGCTTCCATATAGGTCAGTTCGGGGAAAAATCGGGCCGCCGGATTCTTGACCGGGTCCGAATCGAAGACGCCGTCGACCTTGGTGGCCTTGAGCAGGACCTGGGCTCCGATCTCACTGGCCCGCAAGGCCGCGGCCGTGTCCGTGGAAAAATAAGGATTGCCGGTGCCGGCGGCGAAGATGACCACCCGGCCTTTTTCCAAATGCCGGATAGCCCGGCGGCGGATATAGGGCTCAGCCACTTCAAAAATCCTCAGGGCCGACTGCACCCGCGTGTCCAAACCTTTTTTCTCGAAGGCCTCCTGCAGGGCCAGCGCGTTGATGACCGTGGCCAGCATGCCCATGTAATCGCCGGTGGCCCGGCTCAAACCCCGCGCCGCCAAGGCCTGCCCCCGAAAGATGTTCCCACCGCCGATGACCACACCCAGGCTCAAGCCGGTCCCAGGGGCGGCCACTTCGGCGACTTGCCCGGCGATGTCATCGAGAACGTCCGGGTCGATGCCGAAGCCCCGGTTGCTTTGGAGGGCCTCGCCGCTGAGTTTCAGCAAGACCCGTTGATAAGGCCGGCCTTCTTGTCCCACGTTTTATTCTTTTTCCAAGTCCTCGCCGACCTGGAAGCGAACAAATCGCCGAATATTAATGTTTTCACCTAGCTTGCCTATAGTCTCGTTAAGAAGGTCCTTGATTTTCAGTTCCGGGTCTTTGACATAGGGCTGGTCAAGCAGACAGACTTCGTTATAAAATTTCTGGAGCTTGCCCTCCACGATTTTTTCCGCCACTTTCTCCGGCTTGCCCATCTCCAAGGCCTGGGACCGATAAATCTGCTTCTCCTTTTCCACGATCTCTTGAGGCAGCGATTCCACGTCCACGCAGATGGGGTTGGCCGCGGCCACATGCATGGCCAGGTTATGAACAAACTCGCCAAACTCCTCGCTCCGGGCCACAAAGTCCGTTTCGCAGTTGACCTCGATCAGAACCCCCAGCTTGCCTCCGGTGTGAATGTACGAATGAACCAGCCCCTCGCTGGTGGCTCGGCCGGCCCTTTTCCGGGCGGTCAGCAGACCTTTTTGCCTGAGGTAGTCGACAGCCTTATCCATATCCCCGCCGGACTGGGCCAGGGCTTCTTTACAATCCATCATGCCTGCACTGGTCTTGTCTCGGAGTTCTTTGACCATTTTCGCCGTAATTTCCACGCTTATCTCCTCCGTCCGCTTGAGAAAAAATCGGGGGCGTCGGGCCCCCGTTTTGATCAATCCTGTCGCCTAGGCCTCTTGGCCGGCTTCTTCCCGCCGAATCACAATGACTTCGGGCTGGCCCGCCTCCTTGCTCGGCGCTTCTTTAGGATAATCAGCCACATAAGGCCTCGATTCCCTGTATTCGCGCTCGCCTTCTTCCTCGGTCTCTTCGGCGGCGGCGCCTTCATAACGGTTTTTCCCCTCGATGCAAGCATCGGCGATCCGGCTGGTCATCAGCCGGATGGCCCGAATGGCGTCATCGTTGCCGGGAATGATATAGTCCACTTCGTCCGGATCACAATTGGTGTCCACCACGGCCACCACCGGAATGCCCAGCTTCCTGGCCTCGCTGACCGCAATCTTCTCCCGCCGGGGATCGATGACGAATAGAGCGCCGGGCAACCGATCCATCTCTTTGATGCCGCCCAGGTTCTTTTCCAATTTGAGCATCTGCCGTTCCATGCCCTGAACCTCTTTTTTGGGAAAAAGGTTCAATGACCCGTCGGCTTTCATCCGTTCCAGCTTTTTCAGGCGCTCGATACTGCGCCGGATGGTTTCAAAATTGGTCAGGGTGCCGCCCAGCCAACGATTATTGACGTAATACATCCCGCAGCGGGCCGATTCCTCGGCGATGGCTTCCGCCGCTTGTTTTTTGGTGCCCACAAAAAGCACCGAGTGGCCCAAGGCCACGGTGTCGGCCACAAAATTGTAAGCCACCTTGAAAAGCTGAACGGTCTTTTGTAAGTCGATGATGTAAATGCCGTTGCGGGCCCCAAAGATGTAAGGCTTCATCTTGGGGTTCCAGCGGCGGGTCTGATGGCCGAAGTGGACCCCGGCCTCCAAGAGCTGCTTCATGGTCACTTGGGACATAAATTCCTAAGCCTCCTTGCGGTTTATCCTCCGCCCAGACGCCTTCCGGCCTTTTGACCTGAAAAACAGGCACCGCAAGCCAGGTCTGGGCGTGCGTGCTTAAACTTAAATTTTATACCAAATAATTCTGTTGCGCGCAAGCAAAAATTGGGAATTTTCTTGAATAAAAAGCGATCAGGCCAACCCGACCACCTCTTTCCCGTCCGGCTTTTTCGGGTAAAATCGCTCTTTCTCGCTGTAAATGCACCCGCAATACTGCTGGCGGTACATGCCCAGGCTCTTGGAAACTTCGACTCCTTCCCGCCAGCCGGTCCGAAAGTCCTGGTAATAAAAATCCACTCTGTTCTGCCGGGCGGCTTCGGCCCCGATTTGAGCTATCAGGTCGTGTTTTTGGTATTTGCTGTAAAGAAGGGTGGTGGTGACCGCGTCGAATCGGCCGCGCCTGGCTATATGGGCCGCGGTCTTCAGACGCAACAGGTAACAAAAACGGCAGCGCTCGGTTTCCCGAAAAACCGTCTCCCGCAGGAACCCTTCCAGATCGTATTCATCGGCGTAGATGACCGGGAGCCCGATCTTGCCAGCCCATTCGGCCAGGGTGTCCCGCCGCCGAACGTATTCCTGGTAGGGATGGATATTAGGATTGAAAAAATAGCCGTACAATTCATGGCCCGCCCCCCGGAGAACCTCAACCGGGTAAACGGCGCAGGGACCGCAGCAGATATGGAGAAGGATTTTCATGCTTCATTAATAATATATTTTGGCCGGACAGGCAAGGCCGGCCGCAGAAACCGAGGCCAGCTCCCTCCAACGGATAAGAAGACGTCTTCCTCGGGAGTGCAGGCCCGACCCAGTCTCGTTTATTCGCTTCAGAAAATCGGCCCGACCCCGGGCCGTGACCTTATTTCATCTTTTCTTCCAATTGCTTCAATAATTCCCTGGCGTCCTTCTTCCAATCCTGGCAGTCCGGTTCCTGGCCCTGAGGGCAAGAACCTTCAATGGCCTGGGTCAGCAAGGCCTTGGCCTGATCGTACTTTTTCTGGTCCATGTAAAGTTCTGCTAAATTGACGTGGGAAATCCACCGGTTCGGCCCAAGCTCGATGGCCTTTTTCAAGTTCTCTTCGGCTTTTTTCTTGTCGCCGCCGAAAAGACCCGGCACCTTGAAATACATCCGGCCCAAGACCATGTAAGCCCCGCCCATGTTGTAGCCCGGGTCCCTTTTGATCACTTCAGCCATTTCTTTCTTGATCGGGTCCACCAGGGACAGGCTCTTCATGATGCCCTTGGCCTGGCCGTACAGACCGTAGCTGACCCCCAGCCAGTAGTGGCCGGGAACGCTGTCCGGGTCGAGCTGAATGGCTTTCTTGGCTGCGGCGATGCCTTCTTCAAAAATCGGAATCTGCTGGTCTTGAGGGGAATGTTGTCCGACCCAATACAGGGCCCGGGCCAGCTTCCAGTAGGCCTCCGGCTGGTTCGGGTCGACATCGATGGCTTCTTTATACTTTTCTGCGGCCATCTTGGCCTTGGCCAAATCGCTGCGCTGCTCGTACCAGGAATCGCCCTCGGCGATCAAGGCCTGATAATCAGCGGCCCAAGCCGAATTCACCGCCAAGAACATAGCGAATACCGCCAGCATCACCCAAAATTTTTCCCGCTTCATACTCCTCACCTCGCTGTTTAGGTGTTAAGATCGGCCCTGGTGAGAGGCCGCTTACAGACAGACAATCTCGTCGCCGGGCTTGACTTGGCCGCCGGTGACGACCTTGAAAAAGACCCCCTCTTTCGGCATGACGCATTGACCCACCGCCTTCATGATCGCACAGCCGGCGTGACATTCTTTCCCGATCTGGGTCAATTCCAGAACCGCTTCCGGTCCGACCTTAAGCCTCGCACCCACGGCCAGCCCGGTCAGGTCCAGACCGATAGTGGTGATGTTTTCCGCAAAATCTCCTGGTGCGACCTCCAGACCCAGAGCCTTCATCTTGTCTATGCTTTCCTGAGCCAGCAGGCTGACCTGGCGGGTCCAGTCCCCGGCATGAGCGTCACCTTCCACGCCGTGTCCCGGCCTGAGCCGGATCGACGCAACGTTGATCTTTTTGACCCCCTTGGTCCGGCTGATCGATACGGCGGCGACTTTCACATCCACGACGCCTTCCTGAACCATCAGACTAAAGCCTTTTCCAGGCTATCATATTGACACTCTTTTGGGAACATGGTAAAAATTTTAACCGACGCGGAGGGATGGCCGAGTGGTTTAAGGCGGCGGTCTTGAAAACCGTTGTGCGAAAGCACCGTGGGTTCGAATCCTACTCCCTCCGCCAGGAAAGTCGGGTTCAGTCCGGAGAGATGGCCGAGTCGGCTGAAGGCGCTCGCCTGCTAAGCGAGTGTGGGGTGTAAAGCTCCACCGAGGGTTCGAATCCCTCTCTCTCCGCCAGAATATGACCAACAGCCCCGTAAAACCGGGGCTTTTTACTTTCCATTGTTCAGACTAAGTATACTTGACTTCCCTTCCCCCAGGCCCAAGGATACTTTTCGGGCAAAAAGTATCTTTAAACTGGCGTGAGGTCCAGGATTTCATCCTCTTTGTCCATTTATTTTCCGGTCCAGAGGTACAGAGCAACACCAAGTCCGATCCGCCTAAAGGGCGAAAAAGCTATGCGCCTCAAATCAGAGGCGGATAATAAAGTCCGCCCGCTTATTTCATCACCTGTTCGGGCCAAGCAGAAAGACCATTTCTATCGACCAGCAAAACGCGTTTTTCTTGGGCCTTTTTACGGACGGCGTCAGAAAAGCCGCGGGCGTTCGTCACGACCACGGCCAGGATCGGCGGTGGAAGTTCAGGATAGCTTTTGGCGGCCTTCACCACTTGATCCACCGCCGCCTCGGGACAGAGATCATTCCGCTGGGTGTGTTTAACCTGAATAATCAGGTTCGGCCGACCCGAACCTTGCGGGGCCAGGCCCAGGCCGTCCGCACCGCAGTCGCCGGTGACGGGGGTGCGTTTGGTCTCATAACCAGCTTCACGGACCTTGGTCAAAACCCACTCCTCGAATCTCAGCGGTTCCAGGCAGTCAATCTCGGTCAGAAAATCCGGCTGCTCGCCCCAAACGGTTTCCTTGAACAAGCGTTCGGCCTCGCCCAGGTTGCAGGCCGGCGGGGCCAGAATGGTTTGACAAAGCCCTCTTTTATTTTCCAACAGGGCGTGCAACCGAAAGTCAAAGCTGGACTCGCCCCAATGAGGGTGCCGGGCCAGCGGATAATAAATATGCACCGGTTTGTCCTGGGAAATCCGATAGACCCGATCCGTACACTGGTCCTCCACCGCCGGATTCCACCAGCGCGACAGATGGATCACGTGATTGGCCGCGGTAAGGGTGAAGCCCACGCCCCCGGCTTTGGGAGAAAGAATCATCACCTCGAATCCGGCCTGCTTTTGAAATTTTTCCACCCTTTCTTTGCGTTTGGGGCCGGACACAGTCCCATTGATTATCATGGGCGCTTGAGCCAACCCGTATCTTTTTTGAATCAGCTCGGCCAGATAGCCCTGCATGTTCACGGATTCCAGAAAGATCAGGGCTTTTTCGTTTTGACCGGCGATGCCGTCCAGAATTTCGATGGTCAAGGCCAGACGAGCCGAGGCCTTAATATACTCATCTGCTGAAAGACCGCCGGCTTTGAAATAGGGGTGCAGGGAAACGCTTCTGAGTTCGTGCAAGGCTTTCAAGATGCCTCCGGGGTCTTGGGCGCAGGTCTTGGCCCAGGCCACGGCCTGATCATAGGCCTCGGCCTGCAAAGGCGGCATTTCCTTTTCCCGAACGAGAAGTGCTTTTTCGGGAAGGCCCTGGAGGTATTCGTCTTTGAGCCGTCGGAAAAGCACGGGCGGTTTTTTTCTTTCCCTCAAGAGTTTATTCAAATCAGCCAGAAGGCTCGTCGCCGAATCGCCGTTTTTTTCGTACTTGGCGGAAAAATCCTTCAGCGCGCCCAAATCTCCCGGCCGGACCGCGTCCACGATGCACCAGATGTCGGCCGGTCGGTTTTCCACGGGCGTCCCGGTCATGGCCAGGCCGAAGTCCATCTGCAGGGCCTTGGCGGCGTGAGTCATCAGCGCCACCGGGTTCTTGACTTTTTGGGCCTCATCGAAAACCACCGCCCGCCATTTGACCAGCCCGAAACTGTGCTGGTAGTCCCGGACCGTCTCATAAGTGGCCAAAACCCAATCAGCTTTTGACAATTTATTTATGTCCAAAACCGGGGCTCTCTCTTCGGCTCCCTCTTCGATTTCTTTTAGGCCTGCCGCCCCGGGCTTGTGCAATTCTTTTAAGGTCCGGCCGTAGGCTTTAAGTAAAGACCCCAAACCCGGAGCCTGAAGGTGTTGGTCATGTTGTTGGGCCCATTCGTCCAATAGACCGGTCGGGGCGACCACCAGGAACGGCCCCCTTTGAAGCCGCCGGACCCAGGCCAAAAAGGCCAGGGCTTGCAAGGTTTTGCCCAGCCCCATGTCGTCGGCCAGCAAGGCCCCGGGACTGCCGTTGACCCAATGTTGTTGGAGCCACTTCACGCCCTCCTCTTGATGGGGCAGGAGCCTGGTCCGCAAAAGGTCGCCGGGCAGGTCTCCGATCCGGCCGGGGCGTCTGCCCCTTTGGCCCTCGATTTCCAGGTCTTCGAAATTGCCTTTGATAATGAGAACGTATTTATCAGAGCGTTTTGTAGGTTTAGGTGCGGGCGGCTCTTCAGGCGGTTTCGGCCGGGCCAGGCCGATAAGTTGACCCAGGGCCTCGATGGTCTGTTGCGTGGCCGGGATTACTTTATCTTTGTATTTGATGTTGGGACGCCCCTCTTCCCGGGCTTGGCTTACTTGCCGTCGAAGGTCCTCAACATCGTGAGGTTCAATAATAATCCAGACGCCATTTACCCATATACCCCCAGCCTCCGGCGGCAGCCAGGGTTCTTTAGAAGTTTTTTGGAAGAAAGGCAGCACCGGGGGGTCCCACCAACCGATTGCCTTGACCCGTTCGCCGTACCCGAACGTCTCCTGGAAAAGTTCGGACACGAAGGTTTCATCGAAGTCGCGGCCCAAGCGCTCCTGGAGAAACGGACGGGGATTGCTCAGGAAACGCCGGCGCACCTCCGGACCGGCTCGCTGATAATCCCTGACCACCTGGAGGGCCTGGCGGACCGGTTCCGGAACCACGGCGAACCAGCCGCCCCCCACGGCATACTGGGTCTTGGCTTTCGAACTGCGCCGGAAATGTTTGGCGAAAAATTCCTGGTAGGTCTGGGGCAAAACCCGTTCGACTTCCCCTGTTTCCCGGTCCTCGATTTCACTGACCGGTCCCTTGACCAAGCGGACCAAGACGGGGTCGAAGTCCGGTTCGCCCTGATCGTTCAAAAACGGGTCAAGCGAAAAATGGTCGGCCTTGACCACGTTGATCGAAGCCAGATAATGGTCGAGCACCGCTTCTTCCGGCAAAAGCTCCTTCAAAACCCCCCAGGCCAGAAACTTGGCCTGGCTGTCCGTCGGCGGAGCCGCATTGAAACGGTCGATGGTCTCGACGATGGAATAATATGGTTCGCCCAAGATGAAGCCTTTCCCCCCGACCTCGATCAGGCAGCCGGTTCTTCGGGGATTGACTACAGGGAGTTGCTGGGGATGCCAGAAATCATAAACAAAGCAAAAGTCCGGGTCGGTGAGCAGCCGCCCCCGGGACTCGATATGGAGGATAAAAGGCCAGGGTTCGGGCAGGGCCAACCGCTGGAGTTCGCCGGGTGAAAGACGGGCTAGGGCGGCATGGGGCGCCAAGACGGCTCCGTCTTCCTTTTCGGCGGCCGCCTCGTCTTCGAGCAGCCGCCAAAGCGGGCCTGGGCCTACGGGTTGCCCTTCCGGAGTAAACAGGTCGTATTTAGCCCAGTCTTCGGGGCCGAGAATCCGATCCCCGGCCCGGCCGCGGAAGTAAAAACCTTCGTCATTCACCCTCCAGTCCCAAACGGCTTTCATCATGACTTAACCTTATACTCGGATTCATGGAGATATATTCCGGTATGCATGCGAATCCATTCGGCAGTTTTTTTTTGCCAAGAATATCTTTCACTTCCAAAATGTCTGAAATCATTATCACAATAGTCAATAACTTCATTACGCCGATATTCAGAGTCGTAAAAACGTGGAGCTTTTTTGTTGCCAGCAAGCCAGAACCGACCTTTTCCGCTGTGACTCCATTCAGCCAGCACCAGGCCGCCCTTGAATTTCAACAGCAGAACGGAGTGATTGGCTAAAACACCGGAGCCTCTCAACAGTCGGCCATGTCCTTTGTATTCCCAATCTTTGATGGTTTTCACATAGCCTTGCGCGGCCGGGCCGAGCAGGACCCAGGCTTCGGTTATATGGCCTTCTTTGAAGTAAGCCCACCAAAAGGCTTTCCGGTAAGGCCAGTGATGACTATACTCGCCCGATTTGACCGTATAATCGAGGATGCGGAAGAAATCCTCCAGGGTGACCCCGGCCAGCCAGCGCAGGATGACCT
>ENA-OSEO01003140-OSEO01003140.1-sediment-metagenome-genome-assembly--contig:-NODE-3140-length-20408-cov-4.813979_pt1 | contig 20408 bp, 20 predicted proteins | sample MGYA00237883_ERZ534232 | MGnify/ENA metagenome assembly ERZ534232
TGGAAAATCGTTCGGTAATATTTTTATCTGAGTCAACGTTACCCCTAAAGTAACTTTTTCTTTTGAGTCATTACGGGTCCCACTTTAACATCGAAAACGGACCCACCCCCTAATCATCCTTCACCTGCATACGCTGCCGGAAACGGTAGGACTCACCAGTCAACTCAATAATATGAGCATGATGAGTCAACCGATCCAACAATGCTGCTGTGAGGCGTTCATCCCCAAAGAGTTGGATCCAATTGGCAAACTGCAAATTGGTCGTAATAATCATGGCAGTTCTTTCATAAAGCTCAGAGCAAAAAGTAAACAGAGCATGAGCACCATTAGGGGTAAATGGGATGAAACCCAATTCGTCCAAAATGATGAGATCCTGTTTATGTGCCATGGCAATGAAACGATTAAGGCGGTTCTCTTCTTGAGCAAGTAGTAACTCATTCACCAATCCAGCAGCGGTCCAGAAACGGACGCGCTTCCCCATCCGACAAGCGGTTAATGCCAGTGAAATCGTTAAGTGCGACTTTCCCAGACCAGGGTTACCAATAAAAATCAGGGTTTCGTGTTTGGTGATGTACTCTCCGCGTGCCAGATCCAGGATTCGCGCCTTATTGAAGTTGGGGAGTACTGAGAAATCAAAATCAGCCAATTCTTTATAGGTTGGGAACCGGGCTGCTTTTACCCGGCTTTGGATACGGGTCTGTTCTCGATTTTGGATTTCGCTTTCAACCAGGGCCAATAAATAGCGAGAATAATCCAGGTTATTCTGAGCAGCATCCTTTGCTAACGATCGGTAATGTTTGATAAATCCTGGCAAATGAAGCTGTCTCAGGTAGGTTTCAAGAAGAGGGCTTGATTCCATTAGTGCACCCCCACCAGTTGATCATAGATATGCAAATCCACCGGCTGGCAGCCCACATTAGCCAGGAGTGGCAGGTTTGATAAATTCATCTGTTGGATCTGAGGGACAGGCATGAACGACCTTTGTAGATGATACATCACACCGTCTAGTCCCATTCTTCCATTCAGTACAGCAGCACTCACCGCTTTTTCAAGCAATTCAGAAGAATAGGATTGATGGAGTTTGAGGATGGAAATGAACTCACGGACTCCTTGTCCATCAGGTTTGTTTTCTCGTAAGGAACGTAATAATTGTTCATAACTGGCTGGCCATTTTTTTCGCCATTGGCGGATGGGTTGAGCATGTTCAAACGCCCCAGGACGTTGTTCAAGCAAAGAGATATAGTGCATTGGGTCCAAGATATCCTGTTCCCGGCCAAAACAGCGCAGGTGGCTAGCAATAACACCTTCCAGAGAAATCACCTCGATTTTGAATGGGTAAGCCCTCAAAACCAATTGTTTGCCTGCATAGGAAGCGGGTACCGAATAACGGTTGGTCTCATAGACGACCTGGCTATAAGGATTGGCTTTCACTGGCCGGGTGACACAAGCGTGGTAATCTTGTTTGGGTAAGGGGATCAAATGGGCTTTGTCTACTTCAGCAAGTTCGGCGACTGGATCTTTTTGTCCACGAACGTGCCGATCCAAATCATTCTGGCAGCATTCCAACAAGATCTGGTTGAGTTCTTCAAAGGTATTGATCCGCAAGAATGGCGCAAAAAAGTTGCGCTGCACATAACCCACATCGTTTTCAACTCCTCCCTTTTCATGACCTTGTGCGGGTGTGCAGTAATGGCTATCGAAAAGGTAGAAGCTGCGAAAAGCTTTGAATGCTTCTTGTTCCTGGCGGTTATGGCCTTCTAAAACCTTGAACACGGCTGTTTTGAGATTGTCGTAGGCAATCCTGTGTGGAACTCCCCCAATAAAGTGAAACGCTGATTCGTGTCCTTCCAGAAATGCTTCTTGTTTTTGAAATGGGTAGGCTTTCACAAAGCGTACCCGCGAATAATTCAATCGCATGGTAAAAAACTGAACTTTGATTTGGACCCCAGCCATAACGACAACTGCTTCACCCCAATCCACCTGTGCGTCTTGCCCTGCATCGAATTCTAGTGGGAGAAAAGATTTGCCCGCTTTGGTCTTTTTCTTACACTGGCTAATATGGTTATGGACATATCCTTCACTGCCGGAATAACCCTCTTTTACCAATAATTCATAGATCTTGTGGCTGGTATAACGTTGTTTCCGAGGTTGGTTTTCACTCTCTTTCAATAATTCATTGATCAGTTCTTTGTACTGCCCAATTAGGTTTGCATTCCGGGGGGTTTTGATCTGATAGGGTTCTGGCACGGCATGTTCCAGTGTTTTCCGTATTAATGTTCGTCCGTGTCCATACTGTCGACTGATCTCTCGGATGCTGAGACCTTCAATGTGATATGCCTTGCGGATGCGCTCGTAGTCTTCCACTCTCTTCATCTCCTGCCTCCGGTTTCATTGTGCCGGAGTTTTTATGATTTAAGTGGGCTCGTTTTCAATGTTAATTTCTTATCCAGGTGGGCTCGTTTTCAAAATTAAAAAACAGTTTGGTGAAATCTATAAGGGATATATTCAGTCTTCAAATAACCCATAAGATGATTGAGATCATTGGCAGTAATATCCTCGACCTCGACGTTACCTAATATGCGAAGAACAATTGCCATTTTTTGTTCATAGAGTTCGGCGGTTCTCGCAGCATATGCAGTTCGAGCATACAATGAATAAACATGGATTGCTGTTTCTAAGTCCATTATTTTCTCCTGAAATATGAATTCCCTCACGGGGTTTTACCTGTGAGGGTTAATTTCAAGCAAACTACCTAGTTAGATTGTGGTTTCAAGTGGAAAAGTTGTCTTACAATTGGTGCTCGCCCACACCAACGGCTTCGGAGGCCGTTACGCTATCCATTGCGCTACAGGGACGAACTTGTCCATTATACCAAAAAGAAATAAAGACTCAAAAATGTATATTGAACTTGAAGTTTGAATAATTAAAAAATCAATTGAATTTAATCTTTTTATTTGAAAATTTTATGGGATTGGCGTAGGGGAAATTCACGAATTTCCCCTACGAGTCATGGCATTCTAATAAAAACAAATACCCGAAGTTGGTATTATCCGTTTGCTCTTTCGACACCAATGGTGAAGTTGGCGGCCAGAGCGGCGATGGCGCCGATGGCCGCCCAAACGGGCAGCAAAATCACGCCCACAAGACCCACGGTCAATGGGATCTCGATGTAGGTATTGCACTTGTCGTCCTTGATGATAATACGGCGGACGTTGCCTTCGTGAAGGATCTCCTTGATCTTTGAGATCAGGTCCTCGCCGTTTACGTGGAATTCTTCATATCGATATTGATTGTCGGTCATATGTACCTTCTTTTTTATATGCTAATAAACATACGAAAAAGTAGGGATGGGGTTTCATTTGGCAACTTTTTGCCACTTCTCAGGGAATTCGAATTCTCCATCCGGGTTGGGCTCGAAGGCGGCCGTGAATTCAACCGCGTCGGTGTTCAATGCGCCGTAGATGTGCGGGAACAGTTCATCACCGCCGGTGGTGTTTTCCCACTTGACGGCAGGCTTGATCTTTTCAAGGTTAATCGAGAGGATGATGAGTCCGGTCTGACCTTTGTAATAGAGGTTGCCCACGCACGGGATTTGCTCTTTCTTGGAGCAATGGATGAAGCCGTCTGAACCGAAAGCCTCAGGGATATACTGTCCGTCTGATTGCGCCTTCTGCCATAGTGCCGGACTGGTGATGTGGTAGATGATCTTAACGGTCCTGTTGAAATGCGGAATTTCATCAGGAAGAGCAAAAGAGATTTCAACAAGGCCGCCCAACTCGCCGTCCTTGTACCACGGGCATTGATAAATCATTTTCTTTTTACCTTCACGCTCGGTGGTATAAACGTTGATCACCGCTCCGGCTATCATGTCAATGATCGTACGGTTATCTCTTGGCGAATGGCAATTGTATAAGCTTTTTCCGATCAATTGTTTTCCGCCGTCCTTGGCAAAAGAAAGGGCGGATTTTTCATTCATCTCGATAATAACGCCTTCTTTGTCACAGACGGTAATGGCAAACGGAACTGAGTCGACCCAATTATGATCCTGCATGTTCGTCCTCCAATGATAGTTTTGTTGAATTCAGCAATTCCTTGATTGAAGAAAGCAACTGCTGCTCTTTTTCGATTGAATAGATCCTTTTGCGAAGTTCAGGCGTGGACAGGTGTCCGAAAAGATAGCGGGTCATATGCTTACGGAAAAGGACCACGCCGATATTCTCATTGTAATGTTCCACCATGCCGTGCAGATGCATGGAGATGACCCTGAACAGTTCTTCCCGAGTTTGTTCTTCTCTTTGGCTGCCGGCAAAGATCCATGGATTACCGATGGCCGCGCGGCCGATCATGACGGCGTCACAGCCGGTCTGAGCCATCATGGCATTCGCGTCCGAAAGGCTCTTCACGTCCCCGTTACCGATCACCGGGATGGAGAGCATGGATTTGATCTCTCCGATGGCATCCCAATTGGCCTGGCCGGAATATTCCTGTTTGCGTGTGCGCGCGTGTACGGCAATGGCGCTGGCTCCGCTCTCCTGGATGATGCGTGCGACCTCCAGGTAATTCAGCGATTGGTCGTCCCAGCCGAGTCTGATCTTGGCGGTCACTGGAACGCGCAGGGCTTTGACGAGGCTTTCGACCATTTCACCGATCTTGTGCGGATGTTTGAGTAAACCGGCCCCTGCGCCCCGATTTGAGACGTTACGGGCCGAGCAGCCCATATTGATGTCAATGGTATCAGGATTGCGCTCCTGAAGTCTTATAGCGGCATCCAGCATACGATCGGTTTTATCATCAAAGATCTGGTAGGCAAACGGCCTTTCATCGTCTGAAAAGATCAATTTGCTTTGTAGGTGGGGATGTCCGTGTTTGACGTCAATACCGTTAATGAATTCGGAGATGGAAATCGCAGAACCGAATTGACGCGCCAGGCGGCGGAAAGGAGCGTCGGTATAGCCGTCCATGGGCGCCAGGATCAGGCGACCTTGAATGGCGAGATTGCCAATATTGAACGATGTTGGTGTATGATTAGAATCCATCTAGATAATGCTTATTGAAAAAATGAACAAATTTGCCAGCATTCGCGTAGCCATATATTTATTTCTTTTACTTTCTCTTTGTTTGAGCGGCTGTCAAAGTGATCAGACAAATACCGTTATTCCTGCAACCGCTACCGCAGCTCCAACAGAAATTGTTGAAGATTTGCAAAATGCCCTCACGGAACTCCCTTCGGAAACGCCGGAAAACATCCAGGCAGGTGAAGAGAACGAGAACAGTCGGGAGAGAACGAACTACTCCTTTGAAGCGACACTTGATTATAACAAGCATACCCTCCTGGTTGATGAATCCATTCAATACAAAAACACTACAGGAAATGAAATTCAGCAGATGCAACTGGCTGTTCCTCCAAATAGGAAAAACGGGGTTTTCCAACTGAATTCAATCATCATTAACAATGTGATTTCTACAGAATACGAGTTGGACGGTGTAATACTTACACTGGATTTGAATGAACCCATTGAAAACGGCGACTTGATAAAAATTGAAATCAATTATTTATTGAAACCAAAGATCAGCGGAGGTTTTCTTGGATATTCCGCGAAATGTATCAATTTTTCTGACTGGTATCCCTTTATACCGCCTTACGATGACGGGAAAGGTTGGGTTATTCACCAGCCGGCCGAAGTGGGTGAATATCTGGTCTACGACATGGCGGATTTCGACCTGACACTGGATTTGACCGGCCAGGACGGATTGGTCATTGCCGGAAGCACGCAAGCGGTGCCCGTTGCAGTCGGACAATATAAATTGCAGTCAGACAATGCGCGTAATATCACTTTTTCGGTCAGCGACCGATATTCTGTTTTAACCAAAGAGGTGGAAGGAATCACCGTCAACGGGTACGTCTTTGAAGGGGATGAAGAAAGCGGCTGGGCGGCGGTCAATAATTCGGCCAACGCGTTGCAGTTCTTTGGTGAGCTGTTTGGCATGTCGTATCCGCACGAGACCTTTACAGTTGTGGAAAGCGATTTCTCGGACGGCATCGAATACGACGGGTTATATTATCTGAGCGAAATATATTTTAAAAACTACGATGGTAGTTTTCAGAATTACCTATTCCTGTTATCCGTACACGAGACGTCGCACCAGTGGTGGTTTGGACTGGTGGGCAATGACCAGGCCTTGGAACCCTGGCTGGATGAATCCCTGGCGACCTACAGCGAATACCTGTATATAGAACGCTATTATCCGGAACTGAAGGATTGGTGGTGGCAGTATCGGGTTGAAACCTACCATCCCTCCGGGCGAGTAAATTTGACCATTTACGATACTTCCGAACTGCGTACTTATATCAACGCGGTCTATCTGCAGGGGGCTAGGTTCCTGCATGAATTGAGGCAGGTACTGGGAGATGAAGAATTCTTTTCTGGATTGCGGTCATACGTTGCGGCATGGAATCAGAAGACTGCCGCTTGGAACGATTTTCTAGATAATGTTGTTACCAATTCAGCAGAGTCTACAGATAGTTTGTTTCAGAAGTATTTCAAATAAGAATAGATACTTCAATACTGCGTGATACCCAAAAAACCATTGACGAAATAGAACATAAGAACTATTATCAAGCTATTGGTTTGGTATCAACAATTGGTGAATCGCAATGCAATAAAGTGTGGGCGATTTTTTGTCGAACAAAAAAGAACGTATTTTTATCTGTTTTTCGTGAATAAAAACGAATGAGAAACAACCTGGAAATTGGACGGTTTGAACTTGATTTTGATTCGTTCTCGATTCATTCCCAATTTTTCTCCGTCACGAATACGAATCTATCCTGCTGTTCACTGATTGACTCTCTTGACAACGAACAAATGTTCTATATAATAAAGATATGGAACAAATTTCGGCTTCTGAACTGGCGCTTCCGCTGCCTAATGAACTGATGGTCGTATTCGGTCCGCATGCCGGAAGCGGGCGTATGCTCGACCTGGCGGCTCGTTTGGCGCTGCGCGGTCCGCTCTACATCCTGGATTGCGGCAACCGCAGCAACATGTACCGCGTGGCCCGGGAATTGCGCCTGCTGACGGACGACTCCGCCGCCAAGCTGCAGAACATCCGTCTGTCGCGGGCTTTTACCTGTTTTCAAGTGTATGCCTTGCTGGAAAAACTGACACCCGAGGCGGGGGTGCCGGTGCCGGTGCTGGTGATGGACTTGCTGAGCACCTTCATGGACGAGAGCGTGCAGGTTGATGAAAGCGCTTTGACCTTTTTACGCACTATGGACTGCATTGAAAGGGCCAGCCTGGTGACCCCGGTGGTGGTGAGTGCCAAGCCGCTGCTCTCGCTTTCGAGTCCGCGTCTGGCGCTGCTGGCCGAGTTGAAACGGCGGGCCACCCACATTTGGGAGGAACTTTCCCTCTCAGCACCGGAGCCGCTTAACCTTCAGCCTTCTTTGTTCGGCGAAGCGGAGCTTGCCGGAGCCGGGAGGTAGGCATGGGACGCACCATTCGTTCTGCCACCCAAACCTGGGTTGAAGAGGAACAATCCCTCAAGCGCTTTACGCACGCACTGCGCAAAAGCGACCAAATGCTGATCGAGGAATTGATCGCCCTCTCTCATTTGCACGTTGCCGAGGCTTCTTATGCCAGCAACCTCTATCCGATGGACGTATATTTACTCTCCATGCTGCTGGAACTCTTTAAAAAATTCAAGCAGTTGGAGTTGAAACTGGAAGAGAACGGCCTGCTTTCACCGGAAGAGGTCAATCCGGTGCGGGGGATGGTCTCGCTGCTTGAACTGGTGGAACAGGAGGCGGGTGGGGCTTCTGCGCAAGACGCCCCGGCGCCTGAACCACCCGCCGATGAGGGGGACTCACCGGCAGAATACGTGGACCTGCAGGAAGGGGCGTAGCATGTGCGCCGCGCTGCGTGGCTGGCTGCTGGACCTTTATGAGGACGAAGCAGACGGCCTGCGTTTGTGGTTCATCACCGAGGAGGGGCAGCGCGTCTGTCTGCGTCAGCCCATGCCGGTCACTTTTTATGCCGCCGGCGAGGCGGAGCAACTGCGTGCCTTGTGGAAGATGCTGCGGCGGCAGCCGGGGGTGATGTCGCTTGATCGTACGGTCAGGCGGGATGTCTTTTTGCCTGAACCCATTACGGTACTGCAGGCCGTGGTGGAGAATCCCATCTGCCAGACGCGGCTTTTCCGCGTGGTGCAGAAACAATTTCCGCTGTTGACTTATTATGATTCCGATATTTCTGTCAGCATCCGCCATGCGGCGCTTTACGGCACCTTCCCAATGGCCTTCTGCGAGGTTGAGACGGACGAGAAGGCGGTCATTCAATCGCTGCGCGTACTCAATACGCGCTGGGATCTCGCGCCGGTCTTCCCCGTCTTTCGCAAGGTCCTGCTGGAACCAGACTGCGATCCGGCGCGCGGCACACCGAAGACCTTGATCCTGCATTACCAGCAGCGTCAAAAGTCCTTCCCGCTCGATTGCCCGGAGGAACTGATCGCGCGCCTCAACGAACTGTTGGTGCAGATCGATCCTGATTTCATCCTGACGCAGTGGGGAGACAACTGGCTGATCCCCGCGCTGTTGAAGATGGCGGAGCAGGCAGGTGAAAAGCTGCGTCTGAACCGCGATCCCGAGCGTGAGGTGCACTGGCAAAAGGAACTGACTTACTTCTCCTACGGTCAGATCATTTACCGCGCCGAAGAGGCGCACCTCTTTGGGCGCTGCCACATCGACCAGCGCAACGCCATGATGTGGCGTGATTACGGTCTGGACGGCGTGCTGGAATCGGCGCGCGTGACCGCCCAATCCATTGAGCGCGCGGCGCGCGTATCTCCGGGCTCGGGCATCTCGGCCATGCAAATGCTGACGGCGCTCGAGCACGACATTCTGGTGCCCTGGCACAAACAGCAGGTGGAGCAGTTCAAATCGGGCACTGACCTCATCCAACGCGACAGGGGCGGCCTGATCTATCAACCCATTGTGGGGTTGCATGCCAACGTAGCGCAGATCGATTTCATCTCGATGTATCCGGCCATCATTGTCAAAGGTAACATTTCACCGGAGGTGCCGTTGCCGGACGGCATCATTCCCGCCAGTACCGAACTCGGCGTTGTGCCGCTGACGCTCAAACCGCTCTATGAGAAACGGGTTGCCCTCAAGCTGAACTCTGCCAATCTGCCAAAGGGAGATCCGCTGGTCAAACGCGACAAGGCGCGCGCCTCCGCCCTGAAATGGCTTCTGGTGGTCTGTTTCGGCTTTCTGGGCTACAAGAATGCCCGTTTCGGCAGGATCGAGGCGCACGAGGCGGTGACCAACGGCGGCCGTGAAGTGATCCTCCAGGCCAAGGCAACCGCCGAAGCGCTGGGTTTTGAGGTGCTGCACATCTTTGTGGATGCCTTGTGGCTCAAAAAGCCCGGCGCGGTTACCAAGCAGGATTTCCAGCCGGTGTTGAATGCGATTTCTGAAAGCACCGGGTTGGGGGTGTCGCTGGACGGCGTGTATCGCTGGGTGGCCTTTTTACCCTCGCGTTCTGACAGCCGCATACCGGTGGCCAACCGCTATTTCGGCGTCTTTCAAGACGGCTCACTGAAGGTACGCGGGATCGAGGTGCGCCGCAGGGATACACCCCCCTGGGTGAGTGAAGTCCAGACGGGCATGCTGGACATCCTTGCGCGGGCATACACGATGGAGATGCTGCCAGAAAAGCTGGCTGACGCTTTTCAGCTATTCCGTGCGGCCCTGGAGGATATGCGCGCGGGGTGTGTGTCGGTGGACAAACTGGTGGTCACCTCCCGCATCACGCACGAACTGGAGTCTTACAAGTCTCCCACGCCTGCCGTAAGGGCGGCTGTCCAGATGCTGCAGATGACCGGAAAGCGCGTCAGACCGGGGCAGAAGATGCGTTTTGTATACACGCGCGGAGAGCATGACGTCAGTCCGTGGGAGGTGCCTGACCCCGTTGATCCCGCCAGGCTGGATAAAGAGAAGTATATAGAACTGCTGGCCCGGGCGGCTTCCAGCGTTTTGTATCCGTTCGGGATAGAGATCGAGGATTTGAAACAATGGGCGCACTCCGCTACAATAATGTTGCCATTAATCTTTGAAAGGCAGGAAGACCATGTGCGGCCGATTTTCGATCATGTACGACCCGGAAGAACTGAAAGACATGCTGGGGCTGGAGGATGTGCCAACCGAGTTGGTCCACAATGAGAACGTTTCGCCCGGCGGCGGTGTCGGTGTTGTCACCGACGCGGTAAAACGCAGGGTGGACGTGTTCCGCTGGGGATTGGTGCCATCCTGGGCGAAAGACTCGTCCATTGGCTTCCGCTTGATCAACGCCAGGGCGGAAACGCTGACCGAGAAGCCTTCTTTTCGCAATGCCTTCGCGCGCCGGCGCTGTTTGATCCCGGCGGGGGGCTTCTATGAGTGGCGTCAGGAAGACAAGATCAAACAGCCTTATTTGTTTGAATTGAAAGATCGTCAGGCGTTTACGTTTGCCGGATTATGGGAATATTGGCAGGATAACCAGGGAAATGAGTTGTATTCCTGCACGATCATCACGACCACACCCAATGAACTGCTGGCAGATTACCATGACCGCATGCCGGTGATCCTTGATGCGGAGCACTGCTGGGCGTGGCTGGAAGACCGTCCGGAAAAAGAGCTTCAGAACATGTTGAAGCCGTATCAGACTGATCTGATGGCTATGCCTGTGAAAATTGATCCATTGAGTTTGAGACGAACCGCTGTATAAAAAACAACCCGGCATTATAATTATTCAATCATTCATTTTGGAGAATACTTATGTTGGCAGATTCCAGGATTGCAGTTATTGGTTTTGGCGTAATGGGGAAGGCGATTGTATCCAGTTTGATCAGCAAAGGCAAAGTGGATCCAAAATCCCTGATCGTGGTTGAGCCCACTCCTGAACGGCTGGAGATGTTGTCAAGTGAATTTGGCATCAAGGGGTACACTGACAGCGCCGATGTGGTGGGCCAGGCAGATATCGTGATCCTGGCAGTCAAGCCGCAGGGCTTCAAACATGTTGCCTCTTCCATAAAAGGAAATATCAAGCCGGATACGTTGGTTCTTTCAATAATTGCCGGCGTCCCTCTGGCTGATCTGGTCGATAAACTGGGCGTTGAGCAGGTTGTAAGGGCCATGCCCAATACGGCCTCACAGATCGGAATGGGGATCACGGTATGGGCAAAGACCTCTCACGTCAGTGAAGAGAAAAAGCAAATGGCCGGCGAGATCATCCAGACCCTGGGGGAAGAAGTATTTGTGGATGATGAAGGATATCTGGATATGGCGACCGCGTTATCGGGTTCAGGTCCTGCATACGTGTTTTTATTCATGGAATCCATGATCGACGCCGGCGTACACATGGGATTTCCAAGACGAATTGCCGAGAAACTGGTCGTTCAGACCATTCGCGGCAGCGCGGAATTCTTTTTACAGAACCATGAGCATCTTGCCAGATTGCGCAATGACGTTACTTCACCCGGGGGAACCTCGGCGGAAGCTTTGTACTATCTGGATAAAGCCGGATTCAGAACGGCTATTTCAAGAGCGATCTGGGCTGCATATGAACGTTCCATTGAATTGGGAAAAGGTAAAAGCAAGATCGTTGTGGATGATAAGAATAAGAGCGAATAATTTATTTTTACAAGAGGAAAAATGGATCGAAAAAGCATACTTGAATCATTGAACAAAAATCCGGAAGTCGACGTATTGGTCGTGGGAGGCGGTATCAATGGCGCCGGTGTTTTTCGCGACCTGGCACTCAATGGTGTGAACGTCTTGTTAATTGATCGTGGTGATTTCTGCTCGGGAACGTCAGCTACCTCTTCTCACATGGCGCACGGCGGCATTCGCTACCTTGAAAACGGCGAATTCAGGTTGGTTGAAGAAGCAGTAGCGGAACGTAACCGCATGATCATGAATGCGCCTCATTTGGTGCAGCCGCTGTCGACTGTTATCCCGATTTTTAAAGTTTGGTCCGGGTTATTGAATGCTCCGTTGAAATTCATAAATCTCCTTGACCGACCTTCTGAACGCGGTGCGTTGGTGATCAAAATCGGTCTCATTTTCTATGATTCGTTTACACGAAAGCAAAAGACCGTCCCACGCCATAAATTCTTCGGAAAGAAAGAAGCACTGGAAAGATATCCGTATTTGAATGACAAGATCAAATATACGGCGCTATATTTCGACGGACAGCTTTTATCTCCTGAACGTATGACTGTTGAAATAATCCTCGACGGTGAGGATGAAGGAAATCATGCCCAGGCCCTGAATTATGCATCCTTTGACAGCGTAAAAGATGGTGTTGTTCAAGTCAAGGATGAAGAAACCGGAAAACTGGTTGCGGTTAAACCGAAGGTCATCATCAACGCCGCAGGTCCATGGATCGATATTGTCAACGAGAAAGCCGGCTTTGAGACAAAGTACATCGGTGGAACCAAAGGTTCACACCTGGTCATTAAAAACGACGAACTTCGCAAAGCCGTTGGCGAATCTGAATTCTTCTTTGAGAATAAAGATGGACGTATCGTTTTATGCCTGCCGTTCTATGACAAAGTGATCGTGGGAACATCCGACCTGCCCATTGACCATCCTGATGATGCACGCTGCACCCCTGAAGAGGAAGAATACTTCATTGAGTTGGTTGACAGGGTATTTCCGACCATCAAGATCACACGCGATCAGATCGTGTTCAGGTTCTCGGGTGTCAGACCGCTTGAATATATGCACGCTAAAACAACCGGTCAGATCACACGCGACCACAGCATCAAGGATGATCAAGTAGGTGATATCCCCATGCTCAGTCTCGTAGGCGGCAAATGGACCAGCTTCAGGGCATTTTCTGAACAGGTCACCGACCGTGTATTATCCATGACGCAAAAGAACCGTAAGAGCAGCACAGCAGACCTCCCCATCAGGGGTGGAGACAAACTGCCGTTGAGTGTACAGGACAAGAAAGCCTACGCGGATAACCTGTCCAAGAAATACGGCTTTACCGCTGAATACGCTCAACAGCTGTTGATGCGCTACGGTACCTATGCGGAGAAAATTGCCGCGTACATCAAGGATACAAACGGAAAGCCGTTGAAATCAATCGCCAACTGGAATTCCGGTGAATTTGATTACATCCTTGAAATTGAAAAACCGCTGCACCTGGACGATGTATTTGTGAGACGTTCAACCATTGCCTGGCTGGGAAATGCTTCAGATGAAGTTATCGAAGAATTCTCTGACCTGATGGCAAAGAAATACGGATGGAACGCCGGAAAACGCAAAGAAGAAATTGAAAGACTGAAAAAAGTATTGGCAGAATAATGAAAAAGAGACTCTCCTGAAGGAGAGTCTCTTTAGAAATTCAGTCAGTAGTTTTCCACACGGGATCAAGCAGGAGCAGGAGCGCAACCAATCCAAGAATTGCCAATCCGGGAAGTCCCATACCAAAAGACATGGAAAGATCATTCGGTGTATAGACAAAGCCAAGGAAAAAGCTCATAGACTGGTTGAGCAAGGCATGAAGAAAGGCGCACAACCAGACTGACTTTGTTTTGAAATAGGCATATCCCAAAATGAAAGCCATTGCAATACAGAAAAGCACCATGAATAAAGAGCCAAGCAAAGGCTGGCCGGGATAGTTGTATCCCATCCAGATCACAGGCCAATGCCAGACGCCCCAAATAATACCTACAAACAAAACCCCAAGACGTTTGTTGGTGCGTGTTAAAGCTTGCTGCAGATATCCGCGCCAGCCGTATTCTTCTCCGAACACGATTAAGAGACCAAGGAATGGGCCAAGAACAATTGTATTCAAGGCAACAATGATCATTATCACGGAATAGGACATGCCAGATGAAGCCGCTTGAATTTCAAGGAGGGGCTGGTGCGCTGGTTGTCCAAGTTTAAAAACATAGTTGAGGACGGTTTGAAGGGCAATAACAGCAAATAAAAGCACCCCATAGAGAAGCCATTTCATTGCTTTCCCGCCCGTCATATTGACGGCAGTGAAGGTTTCTTTTCCGCCTTTTACGCGCAGGACGATATACAAGATAAGACCAATGATGCTTGGAATAAGTAGAAACGGATTCAACACACTTAATAAGTCTGGCTTGATGAAACAGACAATTGATACGATCGCGTAAAATATCGTAAACGCCATAAAGTAGTAAATAAACCAACGAGAAGAAGACCGATTTGTCTGTTTGTATAATGGGCTGTCTTTGAAGAAGAAAACTCCAAGAAGCATGGCCGAAAAGGCAGGCAGGAGCATTTGTAACTGAAGCACAACGGTAGTCAACGGTGATAGCAGGCCGCCGTTCAAATAAAGGACTAAATCCAGAAGCCAGGTTACCCCAAAAGTGAGCGCCAGGAATGTAATTACTTGTTTGGTGTTTATTTTATACTTGGACAACGGATTGTTATTTTCTTGAATTGGCAGATTTACGTTTTCCATTCTTTCTCCTTCTAAGATTTGAGATTACAAATGTTTACACTGTCATGATCTATTGTTAATATACGCTATTCATACATATTTTGTTTTGTCGATACGGTTTTATGGCTAGATCGCGTTGGATGGCAGGCTTTCATTTAATCAAAGAATGGACTCAAAAAGCCGACTTCTGGTTCCTGGCGGAGAAAATCTTCTTTAAAAATATTCAAAAAAAAAATTACAAGTGGAGACTGATATTAGAATGATTCTTTGATCATTTCCATTGCTTGTGAAATATATTGCCGATCCTCATCTGACAAAACTGGCAGAGCGAGCAGTTTTTCAAATGATTTATAAGCTTCTTGATATTTTTTTTTCGAGAATTCAGTCAATGCATGCGCATATAATGCAGGAATGTTGTTTGGGTTTTTCGACAAACATAGTTTTGCGAAATGCATCGTCTTTTCATCATCGTGATTGGATAGATATATCTGGGCCAGCTTCATATAAAGAAGTTCGAGTGTCTCGGCAGATAAACTGGCCGAATACTGCAAAGATTGATGAAAATAATGAAGCGCATCTTCCTTTTGACGTAAGGACTTGTAGGTTGAACCCATCTGAAAGAGAAGATACGCGTCATCAGGGAATTCGTTTAAAGCAAATTGCAATAATTTCAAATTGCGTTGGGCACGTGAATTTCCGGATTGAGTTTCTTTGAACAAGTAACCGTAGTGGATGACAAGAATCTCACTGTCTTCACATTTGCCACCGCTTCGCGTAATTGAAGGGGTGATTTGTTCATGGATCATCCCTTCATATATGTACTCAGGAGATTTCTTGAAAAGTCTGGTAATGCGTGTATCAATAAAGGGGACCAGGTCTTCCATGGGCTGAAGGTTGCGAACGATCAACCGATAGGCATCCGCTTTTCCCGATTCGATGAGTGGGCGTAATTGTTGAGAAGAAGATGTTGATAATTCTTCGTCGGCATCAAGGATAAGAATCCAATCTCCTGAAGCTTTTTCTAAAGCGAAGTTCTTTGCTTTGCTAAAATCGTTTATCCATGTGAAGCTAAATATTTCGGCTCCAAATGAACTGGCAATTTCGATCGAATTATCCGTAGAGCCGGTATCAACGAAAATGATCTCATCGACCAAATCTTTAACACTATTCAGGCAGCGGTTTAAATTCTGGCTTTCGTTTTTTGCAATTATACAAAATGAAAGTTTTAAAGTCACACTACCTCGCAACGGTATTTTTTAATAATCGATAAAATGATTTTATCAAGTGAATCATGTTTTGAAAATGAAGATTTAAGAATTCATTAAACTTGTCGTTAATAGAATTAACAAGGCTTATCGCCTTTTTAAATGAACTTTTAAAAACAGACGACTTTCACTAAAGATTACAAACATTTTTGCCATAGTCGGCAGGGGAAGGATCCCCTTGATAGTTTTTTCAAACATGGAGGTTTGAAATGGCACAAAATGATGTGACCAGAATCGCTGGTAACATCAGCGCAATGAATGCGCTTTTTGCATTAAATAACATCAACAAGATGTTATCAGTTCATATGACGCGGTTATCCACGGGGAAAAGGATCAATAGCGCCGCTGATGATCCGGCAGGTTTGGCAATAGCAACGAAGATGCGGGCGCGAAGTGAAGGGATGAAGGTTGCCCTTGATAATATTGGCGACGCAAAAAACCTTCTGGCAGTTGCAGAATCAGGGCTGGGACGCCTAAATGATATTTTGATTCAAATGCGCAATAAGGCAGAAGCAGGGGCTTCAGATACTCTTGGTTCTACAGAACGAGACATTATTAAGACGCAGTTGCTTTCATATGCTGCTCAAATCAATGATGTGGTGAACCAGACAAAATGGAATGGGAATAAACTAATCGACGGTACTTACGCATCTCAATCGCTCAGATTCCAAACCGGGGCGGATGCAGGGGAATCCACTACGCTGACGGGATTAATAGACGTTTCGGCTTTGGGGTTGGGTATTGTATCAGAAGTGGCGACTTCAAATCTTACCGGTACAACCTGGGACGCAGCCGGTAATCTGACAACAGCAACTTCGGGGGTAAGAAGTGGAACGGCGGGCAATGCCGTATTCAGTACATCCGGTACCGGTATGACAGAACTTACCTCTGGCGACTATACGGTCAAAATCACGATTGGAACAAGCGGCGCAGCGGATAGCACTGCCCAAATCTACGATTCAAATAATAATTTGGTCATGGTGGACGCCGATGGCGTTGACGATGGAATTCTGGACAACAAATTAACCTTCACGTACACAAACGGTTCAGCCAGTACGATTGATTTTGGAAACGGTTTACAAGTCGTAGTTGGCGCGGGAGGTGAAACGCTTGCCGCCGGTGCACATGCTAACCAAACCATTACCTATGCCAAGGCCGGGACAACTGATATAGCTGCCAATGATGCGGCTTCTTACTCAGCCTATATGACAACACTTAACAATGCCGTAAACGTGGTCAATCAGCAACTTTCAAAGATTGGCTCATTGACAGGTTCATTAACTTTTAAAGAGGACCAGATATCAGCAGCACAGATCAATGTTGAGGCTTCATATAACCGCATTATGAATGCAAATATGGCTGAGGAACTTGTGAATTACAGCAAATTGGCTATTCTGCAACAAACATCCACTGCAATTTTGGCACAAGCCAATGCAGCTCCGCAATTCCTACTCAAATTGTTCCAGTAGAAAAAAATTTTAATATTCCATTTATAAAAAAAGACTGAAGTTCTTCGATAACTTACCGTTAATAAACCTAGATTCAAAATAAAACTAAAGGAGAGAATTATAGAATCTTTTTTGTTTTTGCTTGATAAAGCATTTGAATAATATGTAATCAACAACTTGGGGAAGGATCCCTAAACCATAATTACTCAAACATGGAGGTTTGAAAAATGGCTGAAAATGATGTAACCAGAATTGCTGGAAATATTGGTGCGATGAACACGTTGTACGCACTCAATAACATCAACAAAGAATTGTCGATTCACTCAACCCGACTGTCCACCGGCAAGCGCATTAACAGCGCCGAGGACGATCCCGCGGGTTTGGCGATTTCGACCAAAATGCGTGCCCGCAGCGAAGGTATGAAAGTCGCCCTTGACAACATCGGTGACGCGAAGAACCTGCTGGCCGTGGCCGAATCAGGTTTGGGTCGTTTGAACGACATCATGATCCAGATGCGCAACAAGGCAGAAGCCGCCGCATCAGACACGATGGGAACGACCGAACGCGATATTATCAAGACCCAATTGCTCGCCTATGCCGACCAGATCGACGATATCGTAGACCAGACCAAATGGAATGGCAACAAGCTGATCGACGGTACCTATGCCGCATCATCCTTGACCTTCCAGACCGGCGCTGACGAAGGTGAAAGCACCGTTTTGACAGGCCTGGCCGATGTGTCGTCATCCGCTCTTGGCTTGGTCACCGAAGTGGCCACCTCAAACGTGACCGGAACAACCTGGGATCCTGCCACAAATGTAACAACCGCCACCTCTGGTGTGCGCAGTGGTACGGCCGGAAATGCCGTATTCGCCAACTCCGGTGCTGGCATGACCGAACTCACCTCAGGCGCCTACACAGTCAAGATCACCATCGGATCTGATGACGGAACCGTAGACAGCACCGCCCAGCTCTATGACTCCAACAATAACCTGGTGAACGTGGATGCTGACGGCGTGGACGGCGGCGCGTTGGATAACAAGGTTACTTTCGGCTACACCGATAGTGCAGCCAGCACAATTGACTTTGGTAACGGTCTACAGGTTGTGGTAGGCGCAGCAGGCGAATCAATTGCCGCAGGCGCACATGCCAACCAATCCATCACCTACGCCAAAGCCGGAACCGCTGACATCTCCGCAAGCGATGCGGCCACCTATTCCGCCTACATGACCACCATCAACACCGCCATTGATACAGTCAACCAGCAGCTTTCACGGATCGGTTCACTGACCGGGTCACTGACCTTCAAAGAGGACCAGGTTTCTGCAGCCCAGATCAACGTTGAAGCTTCTTACAACCGTATCATGAACGCCAACATGGCCGAAGAACAGGTGAACTACAGCAAGCTCGCGATCCTGCAGCAGACATCCACCTCGATGTTGGCTCAGGCCAATGCAGCCCCGCAGTTCCTGCTCCAACTGTTCCAATAATTCAATTCGAGTTTTACGCAAAAACCGGCCGAGATGGCCGGTTTTTGTTTTTAATTTATTTTTATGAACAACTAATGGATTTGTTTCAGTTTCTTTTCCACAAGCGCTCGAAGCCCGACAGCTCTTTCCGTCCCCTCTGCCAGTCGTTTAAGATTCGGCCTCAACGCGTATAAAACAACCACCAGTGTAACGGCACCGTATAGCACAAATTCCCAGGGGCCAAGCCCAACAGCGGCCTGATAGCCAAAGAGAACCATTGAGAAAAAGGCGATACTGATGGTTGTCACCGAAGCGTACCCAATGCCCAGGTAAACCAACAAGATCAGCGGCACAATGATCATCCAACTGCCCGGCACCAGTGCAATGGCTCCTCCAAGGGTGGTTGATCCACCCGCCCCGCCCCTGAAGACCAGTTTACCGTCTGCGTGCTTTTCGATCAGGAAGACCGAGAAGATTTGTCCAACCACGGCGAGGATCACGGCCAGGATCTTGATCCAAATACTGTCAGGCATGATGGTTGCGGCAATGAATCCCGCCAGGATGCCCTTACCGGCATCCGCGCAGGAAGTCAGTAAACCGGCAACAAAACCGGCGGCGCGCATCACGTTCGTCCCGCCCACCCGGCCGCTGCCGTGCTCCCGCACGTCAGTGCCTTTAATTAATTTAACAATAATCCAGCCGATCGGTATGGACCCGATCAAATACGAGATAATCAAAACCAAAATGCTTTTAAATACCATTAGTCACTCTCCATGTTCACTACGAAGATTAAAACCCCCAAACTGTGATTCCGATTCTATTATTTTTGAATAATTAACGCTAAAGATAAGAATACCACCATTAATATAGCCGGCTCGACCCAGATGGTCTTGAGCGGACGTTTATCCTCCACGCTTCCGGCCAGGTTGATCAATCCGTAAGTAATTCCGATCAAGATCAATCCGTATTGCATAGGTTTAATGGGAAGGTAAAACAACCCTGTGGCTAATTGAGTGACAACCAGGCTGATCCCGCCCGTCCAGGCAAGCTGCCAACCGCCAAGACGCAGGTGCAGCGTCTTTACGGTCACGACCGCCACAGCCGGCAGCACAGCCGCCAACACGGAATAAAGCCTCAAGCCAGATCCCCTGACGGCGACCAACAAAACCATAAAGAGGGCGAAAGACATGGCACTTAGGCTGACCCTGGCAATCGGAAAGCGTAAATCCGCCGGATCCACCGAGATGTATTCCGAGATCAATACGCCGGTTAATAAAAGACCGCCCAGCGCGAGCACCACCCACCAGGATACGCCCGCCTGCAAACTATTCAACGGCACACTGATCACAATAGCCGTAAAAGCCGGGATCAACCAGTGATGAAAGCGTCTCGAACTGCCGATGCCCGGATGTTCACTGACCAGCCAGTCTGACCCGGTGGCTGCCAAAGCACCAACCACCACGGATATGATGGTTAAGAAGTTGATCCGTATCGTCAGCAAGAAACCGGGAAGCTGCAAATTGAGTGAACGTGCAGGGAACTGAATAAATGCAGTCAAGGCGTACGCCAGCAAGATCACAGCCGTGATTACGCTCAAATGATCAATATTGGGAAGACGTTCGTTTTCTTTCACGTTCCTATTTTACCTGAGTACGATAAATAGGTGGGGGTTTCAGCCGATCGGACCTCGTAATGACTCAAAAGAAAAAGTTACTTTAGGGGTAACGTTGACTCAGATAAAAATATTACCGAACGATTTTCCAT